>ERZ773359.786-NODE-786-length-45444-cov-6.559100_pt1 | contig 45444 bp, 45 predicted proteins | sample MGYA00374955_ERZ773359 | MGnify/ENA primary metagenome ERZ773359 (study PRJEB29098, sample SAMN04486028) | biogas fermenter metagenome | study: EMG produced TPA metagenomics assembly of the Biogas fermentation microbial communities from Germany - Plant 4 DNA1...
ATGAAAATATGAAATATTGTAGTTTTCATAAAACTTATCATCCAATATCTGAATTTGAAGATGATCTGAGAACAAAGGATGGAAAAAAGAATATTTGCAAAGCGGCATATCAAGAAAAGTATGGAAGGAAAAAAACGAGTATGAGTGACCCCATAGACATCATTAAAAAATACTTCAAAGAAGAACATCCTGATCTGTATAAAGTTATACAGATTAAAGCTATTGCTAAAGAAAGGACATTTATGGAAGTGTTGGTAGATAGTATTGAAATAGAAGAGGAGTATTGGGAAATTATTAAACAAAACAGGGATTATAATTAACATAATATTTCTATGGTAAACACAGTTGTGAATATTTGTTTTTGCTTAAAATAATTTCTGCATCTAGTGTACTATTTTTTAAATAGATAAATACAAAAGGTGATAATATGCTAACTGATGAGATCTATAATTTTTTAAGTCAATATAATTGGAAAGTACTTTCAAGAATGTATGGAAATTCTCATAGCTCAATAATCGGCTTTATTTCAAATGGTTGGCTTGCAAAAGGTAACAATTGTTTTATCTTTGACGGAGCACCTGCTTCTAATATTGGTAGTGGCAGAGAAGGGCAAAGAAATGCTGACATTCTTTTATGTAAAAATGAAAAACCATATGCAGTGGTGGAAGTTGAAACCAATGTAAGTAAATATAAAGATAAAATAGATTCTATTCTTAGTTATATGGATAGCAACAACGATTTTAATGGAATTAGATTTGGCTTAATGATTATGGCAAATCTTCGCACTAAAGAAAGAAAATATAAACATAACTGGGATGAAATCAAAAGGTATATTGCAGAAAAAGAAAAGTATCCTATTGTTTTAGTCTCTATAGAAAAATCAATAATGAGTTTAGATGACAATGTACTGGATTTATTAAGAAAAAGAAATGAATATTATAGTCATACAGTAGATAGAATTGATTACTGGATATATGACAAAAAAATATCAGAAGGAAATCTGCTGGATATAAGAAAGGCTATCGACTTAAAGGATGATAGCAATATAGAAAAAATAATCAGAGAAATCAATAAAGATGAATTTACCGTATTAGATGTATATGATTTTATAAAAGGAAATTACATAGCCACATGGAATGAACTTGTTAATGAAAGTAAATTAAGAAAAAGTAATTATACAATTAAAAATTACTTATCAAATATCATAATAAAATATTCAAAAAAACAGCATTCAATAATTTAGGAACATATTCCATATCCAAAACCCGGCAATCGGTTCAGAATACCTACAGATGAAGAAAAAGAAAGGTTTCTTTTATCTGTTTTTATAATCATTATAAAAATTTTCAACAGAGCGGTCATATGTTCTTTCACCGGCTTCTGAGAATAGACAGCCGGGAACTTCTCCATTTCTTTTATGGTAAGCGATGCATTCACAGCATTTTCCGTGTCTTGAGCATGAAGTGTAAGTACATGTACAATTTACTTTTGGATTACAACTCATAAAATCCCCCTCCTTGAAATCTTTGATTATATTATAACCCGCTATAAATTCCAACGCAAACATCAATTCGATATTTTGATCTAATATTGTTTTTGATGTTTTTTTAATATTCATATTAAAACACCTCTTGCTAATCATTTTAACAAGAGGTGTTTTCGATTACTCATCATCAGATACATATTCCAAAATGTCCCCAGGCTGACATTCAAGTACCCGGCATATTTCATTAAGTGTAGAAAACCTTATTGCTTTCACTTTTCCGGTTTTTAAATTCGAAAGGTTAACGATCGATATGCCCACTTTTTCAGCCAATTCATTTAGTTGCATTTTTCGGTCTGCCAAAATCCTGTCTAATCGAATGATTATCGCCAAGTTATCACTCCTGTTCTAAAGTGTCGTGTCATATTCCTGTTGCAGATATGCTCCATAATGAAATATTGCACTTAACAGAATCAATAATATTCCTATGAAGAGCAGTTCAACATTAACGGTGTAAACAGCTTTCATATTATTTAAATCAAAAGCGTGTATGATTTTATTGATTACGTAGGCCTTTGATACTGGAACACATACAGAGCCTGCAATAAAGGTATAGCCTATATGCAATATATTTTTAGCATTTTTTTCATGAAAAGGGGCATTATCTACGACATTTTTTAATATATCTTTGAGTTGTTTCAATATATTGGTGATCAGTAATAAAGCAAAACTTACTGCAACAAGAAAGGATGAAAATATTGAATTTAAATCTACCCCATCAAAATCTTTAGCAGGAATCCTAAACTGTATGATTTGATCAGGGCTGATACTAAGCGTACCGTTAGAATTAAGGCTTATTGGAGCAAAACCAGTTGGAAAAAACTTAGATCCAACAAACAATAAGAAAGAGAATACAGTTAAACTAAAGAAAATCCAATAGCATACATTTAAAATTTTAGACATGACTTTTGCTGTTTTATGATACTTCAGTAAGTATGGCACGTTCATTTTCATCTACCTCCAATATTTTCTATTAAATTTATAACTCAATTATACAATCAAGTTTAATTTATGTCAATAATTATTTAATGTTTATCGTTATATATTTAATTTAAAAAATTAATAACGTCTATATCATCAAATCTTTGACAAATTACTGCCTGGTAATTAAATTCATGCTTTCTTTTTAAAATCAAAAATAACTTAAAATTTTAAAGCAAATAATAATTCTTTAAGATATTTTTAATTCGTGTGGTTAATGCTGGATAATATGATATTGCTTTAATGTCAAAAAATACTCACATATTTCTCTTCGTAAAAAGTCATAGTAACTTTATGGAGGTGAAAAAATGTCGAGAAACGATGGAAATAAAGAGCGACGACAGGGCATTAAAAAGATGGCAAGGACTATGGAGAACATTGCAAAAAACGAAGCTCTGCTAGAAGAATCAGCAGATGAATTAACGCCTAGTCAATTAAAAGAAATTCGTGCCGGTCAAAGCAATAAAAAACGATATTTGAAGGAAGCATTAAATACAATTAAAAACAACGGACCAATTCAATGATCAGACTAATTTCATAGTACAAACATTTAAAAAGGGAACAAAACCAAGGTGTTCCCTTTTTAAATTAAATGCAGCTATAATAATATCCTCCTAAGGGAATGATAATATGGAGCGGAGTAATTAAGAAATAAGGAGGATGTTTATGAAAATATATGACTATACTGTAAAAAAAGCAGATGGAAAAGAAGTTTCGTTAAGAGTGTATGAAGGGAAAGTACTGCTGATTGTGAATACTGCTACAGGATGTGGCTTTACACCCCAATATGAAGGCTTAGAGAAACTTTATAAAAAGTATAAAGACAGAGGCTTTGAAATTTTAGATTTTCCCTGCAACCAGTTTCTTAATCAGGCTCCAGGGACCAATGAAGAGATCGTTAATTTTTGCAAAACCAATTATAACACCAGTTTTGAAACTTTTGCCAAAATAGAAGTTAATGGAGAAAATGCTGATCCACTTTACAAGTTTTTAAAACAAGAAGCACCGAAGGATATAGATAATGGCCAGATGGAGGGATTACGCCAAAAACTGAAGGGAAAATTTTCAGTGGAAGAAAATGAAATTCAATGGAATTTTACTAAATTTCTTATCGACAGAGATGGGAAGGTAGTAGGAAGATTCGCTCCTACCGTATCACCTGAAGACCTAGAAACTCATATTGAAAAATTATTATAGCACTTTCAAGTCAAAGGCCAAGGATCATCCCTTGGCTTTTTTGATAAAACTTTCAAAAATAAGTTAATAAGTTTAAATATTAATTTATTTAAAAAATAATATTTATATCTTCATTAAACTAATGTTATAATATATAATTGTAACATAATGTCTATTAGTTGTATTAATGAATTTTTAAGGGGGAAACATATGTTTAAAAAAGAAAGAAAATGTCACGAAGTTCATTCAGTCACAAATTATGTTCAGGAAAAATTAAAAGGAAATAATGTACCTAGTCCCAATGTTACTCACGGTCCCCATATATTTATTCTGGAGCTTTTTGAAAAACTATTAAACATGAGCATGTCCAATAAAGATCTTCTCCTTAAATTGCTCAATGAATCGGCTGCTTTAAGTAATTTTGATATTAATCTATCCTTTATTTCAAAGGAATTAAACAAATTCGCCAATGAATTAGCCCATTCCAGTGAATCCAATATGGCGGTTGTTGAGCAAACAACGGCAAGCATGAATGAAGTTACCCATGCAATTACAAATCATGCAAGTATTTTAGAGGATTTGTCCATTAAATCTGAAAATCTAATGGATGACAATAAAAATACACTGCATTTATTAGAAGAAATCAATCAAATTAAAACTATTGTATTAAAGAATTCGGAAATTATGTCTCAAAAGATAGGGTTATTGGAAGAAATCTCTACTAAAATGGATAATATTGTTTCAGGTGTTGGTTCTATTGCTGAACAGACTAATTTATTAGCGCTTAATGCCAGCATTGAAGCAGCAAGAGCCGGGGAACATGGAAGAGGATTTTCTGTAGTTGCAGAAGAAATTCGAAAGTTGGCATCAGATACTAAAACCAAATTAGAAGAAATGCAAATGTTTACTGGAAATATAAGAACTGCAACGAATGAAGGGATGGAAAGTGTGAATCATACCATTTCCTCTATGTCTGACATGTCACAAAAACTCGAAGTAGTAAATCATTCATTTAAAGAAAGTGTAAATCATCTTGAAATGACTGTAAAAACCATCTCGGAACTGGCCAGCATGATGCAGCAAATCAATGCTTCTTCACAAGAAATTTCTACGGCAATGACAGTTGTTGCAACAGAATCAGAAAATATCAGCCATATGGCAAAAAAAGTTGCAGAAGACTCAGACAAAGCTCATAATTATGCCAACTATATTGGAAAAGTTGATGACAACGTTTCTGAAATAGTTAAACAATTAATGGACGCGGTAAATGAAGGCGCCCATCCACTGTCAAATGAAGACTTTATAGCAAAAATTGAGGAAGCAATAGATGCTCATATCAAATGGGTAGATACATTAAAGCAGATGGTTGAGGATCAACAATTAATGCCAATACAGACAAGTGGACGCAAATGCAAATTCGGTCATTTTTATCATTCTACCAAAATCGAACATCCGACACTTAAAGAAGATTGGGAAAAAATTGATGCCGTTCACAATAATTTGCATAAACTGGCTCTGGATATTATGGATGCCATTGAAGAAAAAAATCAAAATGCATGTGTGAACACTTTGAGAAAAGCTGAGCAAATGTCCGGTGAAATTATTGAGATATTAAATAGCATTATAAAGAAAGTAAAAGAGTTAGATCAACAAGGATTAAGTGTTTTCAGATAAATTTTTCTACTTTTCTTTTTTTTAGCTATTACTATTCGTTAAAGTTGTGTTTCGCGAATAGTATTACGAGTAATAACATACCTATTTTTTGCTTCTTTTTGAAACTGATGTCATGTATTCTTCGATATGGCTACAAAAATTATTATAAATTTGAAATGAAACTAAAAAAATCCGCGATTTTAGCGGATTCTATTTTCTAATATTTAGTTTAATTTTATCTGTTAAATTCTGCAGCCAATTGATCCAAAGCATCCCCAGTAACTCTGTATACTGTCCATTCGTCCATGGGAACTGCACCCATTTTCTTATAAAATTGTATGGATGGCTCATTCCAGTCTAAGCACCACCATTCCAATCTTTCACATTTTCTTTCAACACACAAACGAGCAAGAAAAGAAAGCATCATTTTTCCTATACCCTTTCCCCTCATCTCAGGTTTAACATATAAATCTTCAAGATAAATCCCTGGTCTTCCTAAAAAAGTAGAGAAATTGTGGAAGAATAATGCAAAGGCAACTGGTTTATTTTGATATTCACCGATCACAACTTCAGCGGCCTTTTTTTCAAACAGAGATTCTGTCAAAATTTCTTCTGTCGCCACAACTTCATCTAACATTTTTTCATAATCTGCTAATTCCTTTATAAATTCTAAAATTAAAGGTACATCTTTTCTCTCTGCAAGTCTTAATTTGCTATGCAAATAAGGTTTACCCCACTGTTGATATTAATGGTGAAACCTATAAGATTGAATTAGTGGAGGTAGACAATAAAAGTGATAAAACAGAGGCTGTTAGTGCGGCACAAAGCTTAATTGCTTCTGGTGTTAAAGTTGTTTTAGGCTCCTATGGTTCCGGTGTTTCCATTGCAGCAGGTGATTTCTTTGCAGATGCACAAATCCCTGCAATTGGAGCTTCTTGTACGAATCCTCAGGTAACTTTAGGAAATGATTACTATTTCCGTGTATGTTTCTTAGATCCATTCCAAGGCACTGTAATGGCTAACTATGCATATCAGGAAGGTGCTAAAACAGCAGCAGTTATTACACAGCTCGGGGATGACTATTCATCCGGTCTTGGAAGTTATTTCGTAGATGCTTTCAAATCTCTTGCCGGTGAAAATGCTATCGTGAGCGAAGAACAATTCCAAACAAACCAAACAGACTTTAAGGCAATTTTAACAAACGTAAAGGCAGCAAATCCTGACGTTATTTTTGCTCCTTCTTCAATTGCTACTGCTCCATTAATTATCAAGCAAGCACGCGAACTTGGAATCACAGCAAAAATTATGGCTGGTGACACATGGGAAAACTCTTCCATTATTGAAAATGCAGGAGAACATGCAGAGGGTGTAGTTCTTTCGACTTTCTATGATGAAGCAGATCCTGCTACTGAAGAGGCCGCTTCTTTTGTGAAAGGTTTTAAAGAATACTTAAAAGAAAACAATCAGTCCGAGATCATCCCAGCAGTATCTGCTTTAGGCTATGACGCTTACTTAGTTGCACTTGAAGCTATCAAGCAAGCACAATCTACAGATTCCGTTGCTATTCGCGATGCTTTGGCTAAAGTTGAAATTGATGGTGTTACTGGTCACATTTCCTTCGATGAAAATGGGGATGCTAAAAAAGACATGGCATTTATTAAAGTAATTAAGAATGGTGCATTTGAATTCTTAAAGACCGTAACAGTGCAATAATTGATTTTAAAGGCTGCCTGCAAACTTTTTTGCGGTAGCCTATGTTACTTTTAGTGATATATAGGAAATTATTTACTCATCAAGTAAATATTAAAATGTTTTGGAGGGCAGCACATGAGTCTATCAACTATATTTCAGCATCTATTAACAGGTATATCTTTGGGTGGTGCGTATGCATTGATTGCCATAGGCTATACGATGGTATATGGCATTCTAAGATTAATCAACTTCGCCCATGGAGATATTTTTATGATGGCAGGTTATTTTATGATTTTTGCAATGGTAAGTCTTCCATGGCCAATTGCAATTCCATTGGTATGTATTTTAACCATTGTTTTAGGTGTATTAATTGAGCGTGTAGCTTACAAACCCCTTCGCTCTGCACCTCGTATGTCAATTATGATTTCGGCAATTGCTATATCCTATTTGCTTCAGAACCTGGCAACATATTTATTTACCGCACTTCCCCGTGCATTTCCGGAGATACCGTTCCTTAAGAAAATTTTCCAAATAGGAAATGTATCTTCCTCTTTAGTAACTTTTATCACGCCAGTATTGACCATTATTTTGGTTCTAGGTCTTATGTTTTTAATTAATAATACAAAAATAGGTATGGCAATGCGTGCAGTATCGAAGGATTTTGAAACAGCACAGCTCATGGGAATTAAGATCAATAATGTTATTAGCGCAACATTTGCAATCGGTTCTTTCCTAGCAGCGGTTGGCGCCATCCTTTATTTTACAGATCGAATGTCCGTAACTCCTTTTAGTGGAATGCTTCCTGGATTAAAATGCTTTGTTGCTGCAGTTCTCGGTGGAATTGGCAGTATTCCCGGTGCTATGGTTGGTGGTTTTGTGATCGGATTATGTGAGACTATTTTGGTAGCAATGGGATATTCCACATTTAGCGATGCATTCACTTTTACATTATTAATCATTATCTTATTGTTCCGTCCGACAGGATTGTTCGGCGAAAAAATTATCGATAAGGTATAGGAAGGGGCTCGTATGAAGACATCAAAAAAAGTAATCTATTCGTTAATTCTTGCTGTTATTACTCTTGCTTTTCTTTTCTTTCTTGAAAGCAACAAAGCTAAATATGGGATGGCTTATACAGTACTGACAAAAGGTATCATTTTGGCGGTAGTTGCAGTTTCTATGAATCTTGTTACAGGATTTACAGGTCTTTTTTCTTTAGGGCAAGCCGGTTTTATGGCAATAGGGGCCTATGTTACTGCTATTTTCCTCATTCCTATGAATAGTATCGAAGAAGTGTATTATATGAGCGGTGTTTCACCATCTATCCTTGCATTAAAAAGCTGGTTGGAAACTACTCCTTCTTGGTTCCAGGCTATGCTTCCTTATATAGCTTTAATAGCAGGAGGACTAGTAGCTGCTTTATTTGCAGCATTAATCGGAATTCCAGTATTAAGACTAAAAAGCGATTATCTGGCAATTGCAACCTTGGGCTTTTCTGAAATCATAAGAGCAATTATTTCAAGTCCACAAATGGATACTATTACCAATGGCTCCTATGGTCTTAAGAAAATACAAGGGTTTTCTTCATTGATCCAAGTATTTCTAATTGCTGCAGTGTGTATTGCATTCATGATTCTTTTAATACGCAGTACCTACGGGCGAGCTTTTAAAGCAATACGAGAAGATGAAATTGCCGCAGAAGCTATGGGTATTAACCTTTTTAAGCATAAATCCATGTCCTTTATTATTGGTTCTTTCTTTGCTGCTGTCAGCGGAGGAATGCTTGCTATGTTTATGCGTTCAATTGATGCAAAAACCTTTACAGTATCTTTAACCTATGATATTTTACTGATTGTTGTTATCGGTGGAATTGGCAGTGTTACAGGAAGTATACTCTCTTCCATTCTGGTAACTGTGTGTAAAGAATGGTGGCTTCGTTTCTTTGATAATCCTTTATATATTGGAAATTTCCAAGTACCTCTTTTCAGAACAGGATTCCGTATGGTTATTTTCTCAGTAGTATTGCTTTTAGTTGTACTCTTCTATCAGAGAGGGCTTATGGGAAGAAATGAATTTTCATGGGATCGACTTGCAAAAAGCATCAATAAGCTAAGATCGAAGTCCTCTAGTAAAGGGGGTTCAAAAATTGCCTAAAAATATTTTAAGACTAGAAGATATCACAATGCAGTTTGGCGGCGTAGTGGCTGTAGATAATCTTTCATTAGAAGTCAATGAAAATGAAATAGTTTCATTAATAGGTCCTAACGGTGCCGGGAAGACAACTGCTTTTAACGTTATTACAGGTGTTTATGCTCCTACCAATGGCGCTGTATATTTTAAAGATAAAATGATTGTTTGCAATTATCCCAAAGGACCCATGAAAAAAATTTATGCAGGGCAAAATTATGGGAAATATACAACCACAGTCAAAAAGACTCCGGATCAGATTACAAAACTTAATGTAGCACGTACATTCCAAAATATTCGACTTTTTAAAGACTTAACTGCTTTTGAAAATGTACTTATTGCAAAACATATGCGTTCTAAAGCAAATTGGCTTTCTGCCACTCTTTGTTTAAATTATAAAGAAGAACAAAAAATGCAGAAAGAAGCCTTAGAACTTTTAGATATTTTAGGTTTGATGGATGTAAAAGATGAAATCGCCAGCTCTCTGCCTTATGGTCAGCAACGACATCTGGAAATTGCCCGTGCCCTTGCTACAGAGCCGGAATTACTGTTATTAGACGAACCAGCGGCAGGTATGAATCCTCAGGAAACCCAAGAATTAACTGAATTTATTCATGATATACGTTCAAAGTTCAATTTAACCATTTTTGTGATTGAGCACCATATGGATTTGGTTATGGAGATTTCTGATCGTATCTATGTATTAGACTTTGGAAAATTAATTGCTTCAGGAGTTCCGGAGGAAATTCAAAATAATCAGCAAGTTATAGAAGCGTATTTGGGGGTACCAGATGATGACGAAGAATAATTTATTAACAATAGAAAATCTAAGTGTCTCCTATGGTGGTATTAAAGCAGTAAAAGGAATCAGCTTAACGGTTCCAGAGGGTGAAATTGTTACTTTAATCGGGGCCAATGGTGCTGGTAAGAGTACCATATTACGAACGATTGCAGGACTTGTTAAGCCTGAAAGCGGAAAAATTTCATATCGTGGTGAAGATATAACAGGAATTGCTACTAATTCTATTGTTGAAAAAGGGATTACCTTAGTGCCAGAAGGTCGTCGTGTGTTTCCTGATCTTACCGTATTGGAAAATCTTAAAATTGGTGCCTATTTACGAAAAGATAATCTTCAAGAAGATATAAACAGAGTATATAAACTCTTCCCAAGACTTCAAGAACGTTCATGGCAGCTGGCCGGAACCTTATCTGGTGGGGAACAACAGATGTTAGCATTGGGTCGTGCCCTTATGAGCAAACCAAAATTAATTATGATGGATGAACCTTCTTTAGGACTTGCTCCGATTGTTGTAAACGATATAATGAAAATCATCACAAATATTAATAAAGAAGAAGGAATGACAATTTTACTCGTTGAGCAAAATGCAAATCTCGCTTTAAGGATCGCCCACCGTGGATATGTTTGTGAAACTGGGCACATAACTATGGAAGGAACAGGAACAGAATTATTAAATGATGAAAATGTCAAAGCGGCTTATCTTGGAAAATCTAAAAAGAAATAAGGATTAAAATAAAAAGGAATCTTAACCCCCAAATAATAATTAAGGGTTCAGGTTCCTTTTAAATTTATATATCTTACTTAAGCAATAGGTTATTCTTCGTTTTCCTTTAATCTCATAAAGCTCTTTATGATTTCATTTACGATTAAAGGAATTAAAGCAAAGACCATTACCAATCCCCAATCACCTAGACTTAAATTGTGAACATTAAATGCTTTTGCCAAAACAGGAATTGAAATCACTCCAAATTGCAGAATGAAACCTACTATGATTGCCCCTATTAAATACATATTGCTCAATAAGCCTATCTGGAGGATTGATTTTGTAGAGTGTCGTATGGACAATGAATAGAACAACTGTGATCCTGCCAGTACAACAAAGGACATTGTTCTTGCATAGGTCAGAACATCTTCAGGTATATGGGTAGAACCCAAAGTATATCCATATTCACTTAACCCAAAATAGAAAGCTGCTAAAGTGAGCAAACCAATTAAGGTTCCCCCTATAATTGCTCTTATTCCTGCTCCTTGCGCAAAAAAGCTTTCCTTAGGATTTCTTGGTTTCTTTTTCATAACGTCTTTGTCACCTGGATCAATTCCAAGGGCTATAGCTGGTAATGAATCGGTTATGAGATTGATCCATAATATTTGGGTTGGGAGCAATGGTACTGGCCAGAAGAACAGGATTGAAGCAAATACTGTAAGGACTTCTCCCAAATTACAGGATAATAAGAAGATAACAGATTTTTTTATGTTGTTGTAAATATTTCTTCCTTCTTCGATGGCATGAACGATGGTTGTAAAATTATCATCGGTCAAAATCATATCGCTGGCACCTTTTGAAACGTCAGTTCCGGTTATTCCCATAGCAACGCCTATATCTGCATTTTTTAAGGAGGGTGCATCATTGACACCGTCTCCGGTCATGGACACGATATTTCCCTGGGATTTAAAGGCTTTAACAATTTTAACTTTATGTTCGGGTGAAACCCTGGCAAAAACCTTATAGTTATTGATCTTCTCAGCAAACTCCTCATCTGACATTTCATCTATTTCTGACCCGGTAATACTCTGTTCTATAGACTCTGCTATTTCAAGTTCTTTAGCAATGGCAACAGCAGTATTTTGGTGGTCTCCTGTAATCATTACCGGGGTAATACCTGCCCTTTTGGCTTCTCTTATAGAATCCTTGACTTCAAATCTTGGAGGATCGATCATTCCTACAATACCGATAACTGTTAAATCTTTTTCCATTTCTCCAGGAGCCAGTATCTTATCAGTATCTTTAAAAGCTGCCCCCAGGACTCTTAAAGCATTATTAGACATTTCTTCTGCAGCTTTTAAATAGGCAAATCTTACTTCCTCTGTTAATGGTACGATTTTTCCGTTTATAAGGGCATGAGAAGAAATTTTTAATATATTGTCTATTGCTCCCTTTGTATGAACCCTGTAACCATTTCCTTCTTCATTTAAAGTTGACATGAGTTTTCTGTCAGAATCAAAGGGATTTTCTGCTACTCTTTTGTTTTTTGAATTTAATTCTCCTTTTATAAGATTATATTTATTTCCAAAACCGATTAATGCAATCTCTGTGGGGTCTCCTGTACCTTCACCGTTTTCATATGTTGCATCAGAACACAAAACTAAGGTTTTAATGAGTTCTGTTTCATCTTTGGAGGCAACAATACTGGTTTCTGTAGACGAAACCTCTTTTAGGTTGTTGAATGTATAGTATTTTACTACTGTCATTTTATTTTGTGTAAGAGTACCAGTCTTATCAGAACATATGATATTTACGGCCCCTAAAGTCTCAACTGCCGGCAGTTTTTTGACTATAGCATTGATTTTAGACATTTTTGTTACACCAAGTGCCAGCACAATAGCAACAATAGCGGCAAGCCCCTCAGGAATAGCTGCCACTGCCAGACTGATTGCGGTTAAAAACATTTCAAACAAATCTCTTTTTTGAAACAGTGAAATAGCAAATATAAGTATACATATTCCAATAGCGATAAAACCAAGAGTTTTTCCAAGCTCCTCTAATCGCTTTTGTAGAGGCGTCATTTGCTCCGTATCTTCATCCAGTATTTTTGCTATCTTACCAATTTCAGTATTCATAGCAGTTCCAACCACAACACCCTCTCCTCTTCCATAAGTAGCAAGGGTGGACATAAATGCCATATTGGATTGGTCTCCTATAGGTGTTTTGGGATCTTTGTAAAGAGCATTTGCATCTTTGTCTGTAGGTACTGATTCGCCAGTTAATGCAGATTCTTCGATTTGAAGATTCACGCTTTCTATTAATCTAAGGTCTGCCGGGATGAATCTTCCTGCATCAATAATTACGATATCACCAGGTACAATTTGCTCAGAACTGATTTCTTTAATTTCTCCATCCCTTCTAACAAGAGACTTGGGTGTAGTCATCTTTTGAAGTGCTTCAATTGCTTTTTCAGCTTTATATTCCTGGACCACTCCTATTAACGCATTAAGAATCACAACTAAAAGTATGATGATTGCATCTACAAATTCACCTATGATCATTGTTATTGCAGCTGCGCTTAAAAGAACGTAGATCAGCATATCATTAAGCTGGGCAAAAAACAGTGAAACCAAACTTTTCTTTGGTTTTCCTTTAAGCTTATTGGGCCCATATCTTTCAAGCCTCGTCTCAGCCTCTTTACTGGTAAGGCCAACAGCTGGATTGACATTAAGTTCTTCCAGTACTTCTTTCTGGGTTTTTGAAAACCACATCGTTAAATACCTCCTTCACTTTTTAAGGGAGAACCTGAAAACCAAATAAAAAAGACCTTCAGCGAATTTTACTATAAAAATAAAATTTCGCTAAAGGTCTTACAGCTTTGACATATCAAAGGATAAAGCCAGGCAAAATATACCGATTGTTGACTTTATCTCCTGTATCAGGCAGTTACTCCCCTTTAACAAAAAACATATTTAATTATGTAATATTATACCATTACGAATGTAGATTTTCAATATTTAATTTTCTTTAAATATGGAAAATCATAAATTATTGATCTTTATACAGTATAAAAGAATATATTAAAGTAAAAAATAAAATCAACAATAAAATAAATAGTATGTTGGAATATATCAATGACTTCTCTATTGAGGTAAAAATATTCATACTATGACTGCCAGAGCAATTAATTATGAAAAAGGCAGATAAATCTTTCCACTTCAAAAACATTTCAAAAGTATACATTACCAATAAAACTATAAAGTATATTAATGCAACAATCAATCCGAAATGCCCAATCAACACGCCGAAAATTTTTGCTTCTTTTCTAAAAAGTTCTCTTAAGTAGTTTTTGATCAACAACCGACGAAAAATCATATATTGATTTGTAAGCCTATGTATAACCCATTTTATTTGCAGTAATAACAGGATTATTAACATGAATGCACATGAAGCAATCGCTTTTTCTTTGATCATTAGAGTTAATGAATTTAGATTAATGAAATCGTAATAGTCCGTTGTTATTCCCAGATTTTTGTACTGGGCTTTTATATATCCCTCTGAAATGTCTCTATCTAATAGTGCAACGAATACTTTAGGTGACTGATTCAATAGCGTAATGGGTATATAAATATTCTTATTTTTTTTATCTTTATCATTTATAACTCCTATAACTCTATAAATGAAGCGATCTATGATGATTTCATTTCCAATACAGTCGTTACCACCAAAGATATTAAAAGCTGCATTCTCATTGAGCACAGCAACTTTGCTTTCCTGCACCTGAGAGGATTTTGGAAAAAAACCTCCATTGACAATATTATAATTTAATACAAATGGATATGCATAATTGGTTCCTTTTATACTGACAAGATGATGTTCATGAATTGCCCGTATCTTTTTCTCTTGCTCTACTAAATATGTCGTTAAGAATTTTTCTTCATTGACTTTCTCTATTTTTTCGATTGGAACATCTACTGTGTAATTTGAATTTGGAATAATCAATACTATATCGTTGTATTGCTCATAATCTTGAAAAAATCCGATAAAGATCAATGGGACTAGTAATGTCAATGTTAATATGAATAGCATATATTTAATTTGCAAGAAAATCCTCCTCATTTTCTACTTTTACTGTTACACCTTCCGAAATGGGCTTGTCACTTAAGTAAGCAATGGGATCAAAATAATTTACTCCTTTAACAATAACCGTATTGGTATCATCTGAGTCTCCTATGTAGACTTTAGATTTTTCAACATAATATTCTTTGCCCATAATTCCATCTCGTTGTTTAATTTGATAAAGGTAATACCCCTCGTGATCCTGATGAATTGCACCATTGGGGACAAGAATATATGACTTTTCACTTTCTTTTTGAAATAACACGTCAAAAGTTTCTCCCATGACATTCTCCTTTGATTGAAAATTGATTGTAATTTGTTTCATATTTTCGATAGGGGTAATCTTTTTAACAGTTCCTTCTACTCTATACGAGGCGTTTGAAAGCTCGCAAATATCTCCAACTGTAATAAAGTTATTGCTAAGAGAAACATTACATTTTATCTCATATTCAGTCCCTACACCAAAACTCATCATAAGCTGATTCTCATTGATTTTCTGTCCTGATTTGATGGGAATAGATATAATAGTAGCATCCTGGGGAGCATAAATAGTCTTATTTTCTTCATATTTTGATAGAATATCAAGATATGTTTGTTCCTGTATTGAAAGATCTTTCAAATCCAGTTCTTTTGATTTTATATCCTGATTAAATGATTTCAATTCAGCTTGATATGCTTTTAATTGTTTAGAATGTTCTTCTTTCTTTGCAGCTATAAAGTATTATATAATTTTTGTAAATTATATTGGATGTTACTTAATTCTTCTTGTGAGATTGCTCCAGCTTGATATAAAATCTTAAGTTTTTGCAGGTTTTCTTCTTCTTTTTTGATTTCTGCTTTTTCTTGGTTAAATACTTCACTTTTTAAACCATCTATTTTTTCTTGGATTTGCTTTATATTCTGATTGATTTTTTCGATATCAATATGAATTTTCTTTTTGCTGATCTCAAGTTCACTTAATTTTTTATGCACTTCTTCTTTATCAAAACTAAGATGGAAAAGCGCCTGCCCTTTTGAAACATTTTCACCTTCTTCCACTAATATTTCCTCTACTTTTCCGCTTACTTCCACATAAATTTCTCCTATGTTTGCCCAATTGGAAATCCCTGAAGCTTTCTCGATCTTCTCTAATTTACCGTTTCGCGGTAAAACAGCAGTTACTTTAGGCAAATCATGTGTATAAATCGTCTTTGAGAAAAAGATGGAAAGCAATAAAAAAAACATAAATGAAAGACTGATTGATTTAATATTTATTTTTTTACTTTGATTCATTCATATGACTCCTTTACTTTATGCCAGATAATTCAATTCCTTTTTCTAAATCTTTTTGTCCTAGTATTAAAAACCAAATAGGCACAAACATATAAACACATGAGGCTGCAAAAATTAATCCGACTTTACCTTCGGCGATTCGTGATAAGTAAACGGATAAAGGTTCTCGATAATATTCTTTTATAAAAATTACGGCTTGCTCTACCAAATTCCAATATTCTATAAAAACTAATATGGAAAGAGCAGAAATTCCTGATTTCATTTGAGGAACAACAATATAAAGAAAGATATAACCTATACTTGCTCCATCTACTGATGCTGCCTCGAAATATTCTTTGGACATTGCCTTCATGTTTTGCCGTAGTAAAAACGTTCCAAACGGAGCAAAAATACCTGGTAATATGATTGCAAGATTACTGTCCTTAATTTGAAGAGTATCTGCAATAATATAGTTCGGAACTATGACTGCCTGCAAAGGCATCAACATTACAATGACATACAGCCGAAATAAGGCTTCTTTGTACTTCCATTGCCATAAAGTAAAGCCATAGGCAGATAATAAAGAGACGAGAACATTTCCAATCACAACAGGAAAAGTTATTTTCATTGAATTTGTCAATAAAACCAAAAAAGAAGGCTGAGCAATTAAAACTTCTTCATATTGCTCCCCAGAAACTTGATCAGGAATCAGTTTCATGTCCACAAAAGCATCCTTAATACCTTCTAATACATCAAAAAGTGATAATTGAGTGGAATAATGAAGCATTATTTCTTTTTCACTCATAAAAGAATTGGTAAATGTAACTATCAGTGGGTAAATAAAAAGAATGCCCAACAAAAATAGGGCCATGTAATTCAATGTATGTATCATTTTCTTCTTCACCTAACGCACCTTCTTTTCTAATTTAAATAAAATTTGAGTGGACATAGTAATCGCTAAAACCAGTACGCAGGTAGCTGTGGTCAGTTTCTGATAATTAAGAGAATGAAACATATTATTCATAAAATGCTGCAACGTATAAATGCTGTCGTGAGGATAATTCCCCGCAATAAGATAAATTTCTTTAAAGATTTTAAAAGAATCAATGATTGATAGAATTACGATAACAATAAGGGTAGGTAAAAGATGGACAAGCGTAATTTTAAAAAACTCCTGTATTTCACTTGCTCCATCTACCTTTGCTGCCGCATAATATTCTTTCGGAATAGAACTGAGGCCTGATAAAAATAAAACGATATTATATCCCAGACTTTTCCACACAAAAACCCCAATCATCACATAACGAGCTAAGCTTGTGCCTAACCAGTTGACTTTATCAATACCGATTCGGAAAAGAAGATTATTTACATATCCATTGTAATCAAAAAGCATTTTCCAGAAATAAAGCATGGAACCTGATGGAATGACTAAAGGTATCAAAAACAACAATGTAAAAAGCTCTTTTTGTCCAGTCATTTTATGGATCATCAATGATATTCTTAAGGATAAAACAATATTTACGGGAATACTGATTCCCATAAAGATTAATGTATTTTTTAATCCATTAAGATACGATTTGCTTTGAAACAAATCAATAAAATTCTGCATCCCTACGAAATTTCCATTGACAGGTTTATCAACAAAAACATACCTTAATGAGGTTAAAAACGGACATATGTAAAATAATAAAAATCCTAATAAACTTGGAAGTATAAATAAGAAAGGCCAATCCATTTTCTGATTTTTAAGCATTTTGCAAACCTCTATTCGTTCAGATACAATTCTATTTGGCTTTGTAACGTTTCTGCTACCTCTTCCGCTGTTTTTGTGCCATCAAAAAAATAAGGAATTTCCTGTTCAATCATTTCATTAATCATGCTATCCTGCATCAAATATGTATTTAATTGATTAACAAATCTATTGAGTACTGAAAAGTACTCTTGAAAGATTTTCTTTTGCGCTTCTGTTAATTTTTCGATTCCTAAATTTTCTTCCGGTGCAAAAAGCTGTCCAGTAATTTCTAATTTTGCCCTTTCTTCCATGGCTTTTTTATGAATTGGACATCCTATCAATTTCATTGATGTTTGCATTTCTTCACTTGCTAAAAACTTAATAAACTCCCAGGCTGTTTTTTTATTTTGTGAATTTGAATTCATTCCAAATCCCATGCGTAAATCAAAAGGAATTTCTCCCTGTTCATTGGAAAGTAATCCGGCGATTTTATTGTCTCCTGTATTTCCAAGTATTGAACTCAGGTCAATTGAAATTTTTCCGGATTTTAAGTCCTTAAATTCATACACTAACATTCCTTGATCTATTGCTTGATAAAAGTATCTTGGAAGGCCATTTTGCCCGGTACCCATTTTTCCAACTACAATGCTTACCTCAGTATTTTTATTGATGCCTTTTTCAAGATTTACCACGCTTTCTATTACATAGCCATTTTCTCCGTACTCTTTTGCAGTTTCTAGAATTTTTCTGAAGGTTCCATCAGTGAAATTCGCAGTTCTTTCCTTAAAATTTAGAATTTTATTGTAATGCTCTTTTAAAAGAACTTGAAACATTTTCTCGCAATCATAAATATTATACATTTTTGAAGTATTTTCTTGTTTTTTTTGATTTTGAAAAGAATTGTAAGCTATTTCTGTTAATTCTTCATATGTAAAAGTATCTTTTTGAGCTAATTGATCTTGGGCTTTTTTATCCAATAAAGTTGTATCATAGCTTAGATATTGAAAAGAATAGCTTATAGGGAAAAGATATTGTCTTCCTTTATATTGAACCGCGTCAACAATATTTTGAAGATAATTTGAAGGGATGAATTCTTGATCTTCTTCCATATACTTCTTTAGATCTTCTAACTGACCTTTTTCAGCATATTTATAATAAGGAAGCACATCCATAGCTAAAAGATCCGCTCCCCCCCCACTCATCAATTCCGTATTGATTTTATTAATATAGTCAATTTTGCTCATATCATCATCGTTGCCTATTGTTATAACAGATGCTTTTCTACCATCTTCAGTGGCGGACGTTTTCACTTCTGGCATAAGTGAGAATGTTTCTATATTCACCTTTGTGCCAGGATATTTTTTTTCGAAATAGCAATGATTGAAGTTAAAACTAATGCACTAAACTTTTTCATATATTTCCTCCTAATAAAAATTTATTTGAATAGTGCCCCTATTCATTGATTTCATTTTAGTAACTTAACATGAAATACATGTGAATCTAATATGTATTTAATATGAAAAACTCCTTATACTGAAAAACCTCATAAATTAGATTTAAAAATCTAACTTATGAGGGCGCATTGCATTGAGGAGCTTTCTGAAAATAAATATTAAATTTTAATCCTAATTTTGTATTCTCTAGTTTATATGGAAGGTTTAAAGTTTCTAAATTCTTTTTTACAATGTACAATCCTAACCCAGTTCCGTTTTTATATTTATGCCTATTTCTACTATAGTTTCTGGTGTAAAAAGGTTCAAACAACTTTTCGAGATCATCAATTGGGATAGGTTCGCATTCGTTTTCAATAGAAAGTATTCGTACTTCTTCTGTTTCTGAAGTAAAAATATGAATTTGTCCATTAGGTTTCGTATATTTTACAGCGTTAGAAATGATATTAGAGAGCGTATTCTCTATGATCGTTTGATCAATATAAGCTTCTAAATTCTTTTTATTTAAAAATAGCTTCAGTTTATTTTCTTCAATTAAAATCTTATTGTTTTCTAAGTTCTTCTCAATAATTTCCCATAAATCTATCTTTTCCATATGCAATATATATTCTGTGGTATCCAGCTTAGAAGCTTTTAATATCTCATGAACCAGCTTTGACAAATGATCGATTAGTTTTTTACATTCTTTTAAATATCTTTCTTTATCCTGATATCTACCTACATGATCAATCATACCTTCAATCATGCCGTTTATTGCAGTAATTGGTGTTTTTAACTCATGACTTGCAGCACGCATAAAATCTGTTTTCGACTTTTCCAATAAAGATACCTTTTCCATTTCACGTTTTACATTCTCAATATTGGCGCGAAGTTTTATATAGAGTGCATTAATATTATCAGATAACTCTCCTAATTCATCATTTGTGTTTATTTTACAAGAAATATTAGGTCGAAGACTTTGCATTTCTGCTGCTGTTTTCGATAAATGAATAATTGGTTTTGTCAATTGCTTAGAATAAAAATAAGCAGCTACTAAAGCAATCAATAGATCAATTAGCAGCAAATAGGGAATTAAAGAGATCATCACGCTTTTTGCTTCATCAATAGGCTGTAATGTACTTGTAATTGTAATAGAAGCGATCGCAGTATTATTTACTTTTTTAGTCATTTCAATATGTGACGCATCCATTGAGTTTCTCATTTTTAAAACATAACCAGAAGGAATTCCCTCTAAAGCGATTGATTTGGGATTTTCTAATATAGTACTTTTGCTAATAACTGCATGATGATTTAAATCGCCATCAGTTGAATCTTCAGTCAAATCTTTATTCGTTTTCGCTAAAGTAACTGTAATTCGTTTTGAATCTTCTGCCGAAACAGAATACATGGAAACAAAAGGAGAAGATAAATGGGCTACTAATTCATCAGATGAATTAAAAGCCATGACGGTGGCATTATTATTTAACGAAAAGTCCGAAATGAACTGAGCCAGTTCATCTTCTGTTTTTGCACCGTCTATTTCTGAGACTAACTGATCAGCTCTTTTTTGCAGTGTTTTATTTTTAGTGTATAAATAATAGTCTGGTAAAATAAAAAATAAAATTCCAAAAGAGATAAGCACTATAACTGTGATCAAAAGAGAGGTAAAGGCAAAGGTTTTTAAAAGAATTCCCTTTTTCTTAAGCATAGGCTTCTCCTGCCTTTTTCTCAATTTTATAACCTACGCCTTTCACTGTGATAATGATATTTGATTTAAACTTTTTTCGTATATTTTTAATATGTACATCTACGATTCTTTCGTCACCAAAGTAATCATATCCCCATACCAAATTAAGTAATTGCTGTCTCGATAGAACTTTTCCTTGATGCCACATTAATGTTTTTAAGATTTCTAATTCCTTTAAAGTCAAATCAATTCTGGATCCGTTTTCAAAGGCTTCATAACTATCCACATTAATTGATATACTTCCTATTTGCAATATATCACTATGTTTTCCACTTCGTCTTAAGAGTGCCTCCACTCTCTTGACCAGTAGCTTTGGAGAAAAAGGTTTTGTAATATAATCATCAGCTTGTCCATCAAAACTAATGAGTTGTGTATATTCATCGTCTAAGGCTGTTAACATAATAACTGGAGTTTGCCGATTGGAACGGATCCTTTTTAATATATCTAAGCCTGATATTTCAGGAAGCATTATATCGAGAATATACAAATCAATCTCTGTATGTAACTCCATCATTTCTACTGCTTTTTTACCATCTTCTGCTGTAATTACAATGAATCCTGCTGCTTTTAAATATTCTTCTACTACTTCCCTTATATTTTCATCATCTTCAACAACAAAAACCACATTCGACATTTAACCACTCCTTACATATTTTCATCCATAAGATTATAATACTTTAGTATGAATTTTGTGTGAAGTAGAACTATAAATATATCTTACGAATGAATTATATGTTCTACCCAGGAAGATCATCTGTTCATTAAAAAGCCGGATGATCTTCCTGGAGGTATATTTTTAATGGATAAATTAATCATAGGTCCGCTGAAAGATAAAACATATAAAATATTTAAGACTAACTCCAAATAAACCAAATGAGTACATAGCCAACCGTTACAGCCGTTAAGGTGAAGGGGACACCGATTTTCATAAACTCTCTGTTGCTTACTTCATATCCGTTTTTTCTAAGAATGCCAAGAGCCGTAATATTTGCTGAAGCTCCAATGGGAGTTAAATTGCCTCCTAAAGTGGCTCCTGAAAGCAGACCAAAATAAAGTATGTAAGGATCAATATTTAATATTTTTGCAATTCCCGCAGTTACGGGCAGCATGGTTGCTACATAAGGAATATTATCAATGAATGCCGAAAAGAATACAGAGGCCCAGACAAGAAGGCTATAAATTGCAAAAATATTGTCTTTGCTGATTGTGACGAAAATCTTACTTATGTCTTCTATGACTCCTGCTTCTGTGATTCCCCCCACTACAACAAAAAGCCCAGCCAATAAAAGAACGGTATAGTAGTCTATTTCTCTTAAGGCTTTTAATACGATTCCAAGATCTTTAGATTTATAAAAACTATTCACCAAACCAATATAAAATAATACAACGCAAATCATTCCGTTAGTGATGCTGGGTTTATCAGGTATGAAGGATACAAAGATCAATAATATAATCATTCCAATGAGAAGTACTGTTGGAAAATAGTCTTTAACGATTGTTCTGCTTATGGATTTAACTGGCTTTGTATAATCTTTAAATATATACATCAAAACAAAAATGGAAGATATTGCACCGGCTTGGACGATCCAAAACATCCCAGGTTTATTTTTAAAAAAGAAAAAGTCCAAAAAGTCAAGATTTCCATAACCTCCCAAAAGAATTGAGGTGGTATCCCCCACTAAAGTGGCAGCACCTTGAAGATTGGATGAAACCGCAATAGCAATGATACTGGGCACAGGAGATACTTTGAGTTTTTTGGCTATATTTAAAGCCACAGGGGCTATCATCAAAACTGTTGCAACATTATCTATAAAGGCAGAAATAATGCCTGCAAACAGGGATAAAGCGATAATTGCCCATTTGACATTTGGAGTTTTCTCGATTAACAAATCTGCTAACAGGGCTGGCATTTTGGATTCAATAAATAAGGACACAATTCCCATAGTCCCTGTAATCATTAAAATAACGTTCCAATCGACGAAAGTTAAACACTTACCAGCAGGTATTATTCCGATAAATACAAAGATTGAAGCGGAAATGAGTGCAATATAGGCTCTGATTTTTGGAAATACCAACAGCAAAATATATGTTGTAATAAAAATAATCATTGCAGTGATTTTCATGGATTCTTTCCCCCATATTTAAAATGGTTTCAAAAATCAGATACTTATAATCAAAATCAAAGGACAGATGCCACTATTTATATATGTTCGTATAATCTTAAGATATGACTTATCTTAATAAAAAAGTGTTGTGATCACAAAATTATGATCACAACACTTTTTTAGTTAATTGGTGTCATATGTACATTCAATTAGCATTCATATGTTTTTGCCAATTCAAATTCTTTTTGAATCTCTTGAGAAGGTTCTTCCGATATTAATGAAACTATTACGATAACAATGCATGAAATAATAAATGCCGGAAGCAACTCATATATTCCAAAGATGCCTCCTAAAGGTTTAAGCAATAATTTCCACACAAATACCATTACACCCCCAGATATCATACCAGCGATGGCACCAGATCGGGTAGTTCTTTTCCAGAATAATGAGAAAAGCATAATAGGTCCAAAAGTTGCTCCAAAACCAGCCCAGGCAAATGAAACAACAGTGAATATAACACTTGTTTCATCAAGCGCAATGATCATACCAAGAATAGAAATTAATATTAATACCACCCTGGATACAACCATAACTTCTTGGTCATTTGCATTCTTTTTGATAACACCTTGATAGATGTTTTTGGCAAAAGCGGAGGCTGCAATAAGAAGATAAGAATCTGATGAACTGATGGTTGCAGCAAGAATTCCTGCCATAGCAATTCCTGCAAATAATGCAGGCAACAATTTAGTAGCCATTAAAATAAAGATGCTTTCAGCAGAGCTCTGAGTAAGAAGTTCGCTTGGATACAATGCTCTGCCGATCATACCAATAGATACTGCTGCAAAAAGAGAAACAAAACACCAAACAGTTGCAATTCTTCTGGACATAGTAATTTCTTCGGATTTTCTGATTGCCATAAATCTTAACAATACCTGAGGCATACCAAAATAACCTAACCCCCAGGATAATGTTGAAAGGATGGTTAAGAATCCATAATGTCCAGCTTCGCCAAATAATGGTTTGCCAGCTTCGCTAACCTGTTGAACGCCGTCAACTACTGTAGGTTGCGCAATTCCAAAAAATTCGAAAAAGCCAGGTATATCTTTAGCATTCTTTAAAACTGCTGAAATGCCGCCAGCAACAGAAGTACCAACTATAAAGACAAAAACCAATACAAAAACCATAACGATTGCCTGCATAAAGTCAGATGCACTTTCAGCCAAGAAACCACCTAATATTGTATATAAAACTACGAACAAGGCTCCTGCAACCATCATGTATTGATATTTTACGCCAAATAACGTACTAAATAGTTTTCCAACTGTAACAAAGCAACTGGCCGCATAAACTGTAAAAAATATTAAGATAAACAACGCTGCAATAGTCATGATCACTTTTTTATTTTCTTTAAATCTGTTGCTGAAAAAATCCGGAACAGTAATTGCGTCCCCGGCCACAGCTGAATATCTGCGAAGTCTCTTCGCTACAAAAAGCCAGTTAACATATGTACCTATGCCCAAACCTATCGCCGTCCATATAGCATCACTTAATCCACACCAATAAGCAACTCCAGGCAGCCCCATGAGCAACCATCCACTCATATCAGAGGCTTCAGCACTCATTGCAGTAACCCATGGTCCAAGGGTTCTGCCTCCAAGAAAATAGTTCTCACTGCTTTCATTGGCACGTTTTGCATAATATAATCCTATGCCAATGACAAATGCCATATAGGCACACATGGCAATAAAGATCTGTAGTTTGTCACCAGTCATTAACTTTCCCCCTTTAAGAATTAAGTATAAACTAGTGTATAATTATACTAAAAACCGTGCGTTTTTCAAACATTTTTCGAACTTTTTTTAATAAAATATTAGATTTAAAGATTATTACTTTTATATTTATACAATTTTATGCAAATCATCTACATAAAAGCAAGATTATAATTGTAGCTAACAAAATGCTCGTAAAATTAACAAAATCGTTATTAATTAATTTATATCCTCTGATGAGCACATTTGATTTTCCTTCTTCAAATGCTTTTTCAGTTTCTTTTTTTAAATTTTCATTATAATAAACAGCCTGAATGGTAGCACCTAGGATTGAATCTATCATACTGCCTAAGATTCCTCCTAAAATAATGAGTAGGAAAGCTTCAATGTATGAAAAAGGATTAAGGTTTAATTGAAATATAGTAATGATTATGATTGCAGAAAAAGCTATAAGCAATGAACCCAGAAAGGACATAAGTATTCCAAATAAGCTGACTGCTCCTGAGGTTCCCTTAGGTACTTTTTTAAAACTTCTTAAAGATACAGGTAATGATTTGCTGAATACTCCCAATTCACTGGCCCAGGTATCTGCATTAGAAGCTGCAAATGACACTCCGATCAGAATTAAATACATTGGATTAAAAGTAAAAGAATATAACAGAGAATACAGCAGTCCTACTCCGCCATTAGCAAAGACCTGATAGAAATCTCTTCCACCACTTTTTTCGTACTGCTTTTCTATTTCATTTTTATAATTTCTTTTTATAAATGTGAAAATAGTAGAAGTGCTAAAAAAAACAAATATAAGAAAAGAGCCATATAGGCCAGAACCAAAAAAGATTCCTGTACCGAGAATCATGGCCCCTATGGCTCCACTTAGCGTTAAAGCTTGCTTTTTATAAGCTATGTATGAAATGATCGTACTGGCAAATAGACCGATCATAATCTTTACTAAAAACTGCAAAAACTCACCCCATTTTTACTCATATCTCAATGCCTCTATTGGATCTAATTTTGCAGCCTTGCTGGCAGGATAAACTCCAGCGATAATACCTATAACAGTCGACAGACTTACAGTAATGATTATGGATAATAAAGAGACTTTGGGAGTAATTTTCATCCAGGAACCAACGCCTAAACCACCTAAGTATCCAAGTAAAAGACCGATAGTTCCTCCAATGATGGTTATAATCACAGCTTCAATTAAGAACTGCTGTCTTATATCTTTATTTTTAGCACCCAGGGATTTTCTTATTCCAATTTCTCTGGTTCTTTCGGTCACAGTTACCAACATAATATTCATTACTCCAACGCCGCCAACCAGTAAAGATATGCCTGCAACAAAACTAATAAAAGCTGTAAATATGCCTAAAACTTCATTAATAGCATCTAAATCCTGCGCAGCATTCTTTACACTATAGGCATCTTTATTTCTATGTTTTGTTTCTAGTAATTTGTTAATTTCAATAGCAGTCTGATCGACATTGTCAATATCGTTTACAGTTACATAAAGATAATCAACAATGTCGTACATATACATATCCATAAGTGTTTGAATAGGAAGGTAAACTTCAGAGCTAAGTTGATCACCCAGCATAGATTCAAGAAAAGCATTGCTATTCTTCATAACACCTATTACTGTGAATTTGAAAGTACCTCTCCACATTTCGACAGATAAAGTTTTTCCTACAACATCTTTTTTGCCGAATACTTTTTCAGCTAATACTTCATCAATGACAATTACGTTACTTTTAGATCTGCAATCCGCATCTACTATAAAACGCCCATAGAGTAGTTCTGGCAATTGGATAAATCTATATTCACCATTCACTCCTATCAAATATGCTCTTTTCTGTTCCTTAGGATTTTTTAATTTTACAGATCCCCATCCATAAAAATAAGGGGATACATATTTTACATCCGGATGGGTTTTAATGAGATCCACATCATCTATGGTAAGATAATCTCTGGTTTTAGCTTTGCTTACATCCCTCATTTGCACTTGTATCAGGCCAAAACCAAGTTTGTTAAAATTATCCAAAATTGCAGATTGGCTTCCAGAACCAATGGAAGTAATCATGATTACAGAGCCTATTCCTATTATGATTCCTAACATGGTAAGGAAGGAGCGCATTTTATTAGCCAGAAGATTTCTTAAAGCAGATTTTATGCTCTCATATAAATTCATAATACCGCCCTCCTTACAATAATGGGATCATTAACAGGATGATCTGAAATAATTTCTCCATCTTTAAATACAACGATTCTTTTGGTGTGTTGTGCAACATCGGGCTCATGGGTAACCATAACAATAGTTACCCCCTCAGCATTCAGGCTTTGAAAAATCCCCATGATTTCTTCACTGGATGCACTGTCTAAATTACCTGTTGGTTCGTCTGCCAATAAAATAGAAGGGGAGTTTACCAATGCTCGGGCAATAGCGACTCTCTGCTTTTGTCCCCCTGATAATTCATTAGGACGATGATGCATTCTTTCAGATAAGCCTACTTTTTCTAAAGCAAGCATCGCTTTTTCTTTTCTTTCCTTATGTTTTAGGCCTGCATAAATCATTGGCAATTCAACATTTTCCAACGCTGTTAATTTGGGCAAAAGATTAAAAGCCTGAAAAACAAAACCAATTTTTAGATTCCTGATCAATGCCAGATCATTATCCTTTAAAGAAGAAATATCAACATTATCTAAAAAATAGCTTCCACTCGTTGAACGATCAAGACATCCTAATATATTCATAAGCGTTGATTTTCCTGAACCCGAAGCCCCCATAACCGCTACGAATTCTCCTGGAACTACAGAAAAAGATATATTTTTTAAAGCCTGCACTTCAATTTTTCCATTTTTATAAACCTTGCACAGATTTTCAATTCTAATCATTTTGTTCACCTGACTCAGATATATTCATTGGTTTTACCTTAACACCTTCTTGAATTTGACTGCTTAGATTTGTAATAATTTTTTCTCCTGGATTTACGCCTTTAGCTTCTACGTATAAATCTGAGTAAATACCTAATTCAATCTCTCTTTGCTCAACAGTGAAATCGTCTTTCATGATATAAACAAAATTCGTTCCATCTTTATCGGTATCAACTGCTAGTAACGGAATAACAACTGTGTCTTCATGCTCTGCAGTGATAATTTCAACGTCCACTGTATATCCGGGTTTAAGATTGCTGTCATTATTCAAGACTTCTACTTCAACTTCTACCATAGCTTCTTTTGTTTTTTCTCCAGTATCTTGGGTGATAGCTTTGGGAGCAATTTTTGTTACTTTTCCCTCTATAGGCTTTCCTTTTATTGCATCACCCGTAAGGATAGCTTTTTGTCCCACTTGAATACTTGGCGCATCAAATTCCGTTACACTTACTTTTACAATTAAATGATTTAAGTCAGCAATCTTTAATATAGGAGAACTCTGATTAACCCAGGCACCTTCTTCAGTAAGTATTTCTGTTACTGTACCATCAATAGGACTCTTGGATGATGTTAATTGTCTTTCTAATTTTTGCTTTAATGTTTGGATTTTTAATTCTTCTGATTTAATTAGGTTTTGTTGAATTTTTATTTCATTTTCTTGCTTTGGATCAGAGGATTTATTGTATGTATTGGACAATTTTCTTTCTGCAATGGATTTTTCTCTCTTTAAATTTTCAATATTTTGCTTAATGGATTCAAGATTCATTTGCTCTTTTTGAAGTTGATCTTTTAATTCACTTAATTCCGTTTTAGCACCATCTAGCTCTGACTTAGGAATAGCACCTTGATCATAAAGAATTTGATTATTAGCAACAGTTGTTTCCTTATCTTGGATCTTTTTCTTTAGCTGAGTTATTGTGAGTTCTGTTTGCTTTAACTCTTTTTGTGCATCACTAAGTGATTTTTCACGGGAGATCAAAGAAGACTCTGCATCAAGTATTTCATCTGGGTTTGCATCAGTTAAAGACTGTAATCTCAATTTAGCATTTTCAAGGGAGATTTCTGCTTCTTTTAACTGTTGTTCCAGTTCTTCTTTAGTAATCGGATCATATTTTACAATTTCTGTATCTTTTCTTACTTGATCGCCAAGTTCGACAAGAATATCTTTAATTCTTAAAGAAGTATCCATATAAGTATCAACATAAATGGTTTCAATATTTTTAGGTTCAATAACTCCTGTAGCGGTTACTTTTGATATTAAAGTATCTATTCTTGCTTCTTCAATATTAACACCGATTCCTGACTTGGGAGGAGTATTGCCATTTGATTCTGATTTAAGATTGATCACTGCCGCCACAACAAAAGTAATTAATATCAATAAAATTCCAATTCCCACAAATATTTTTTTATTATTTTTCTTAATGTTTGCTTTCAACTCCATTACTTCCACTCCTACATATTTTGATATAAATTTAACGTTAAATAAGGTAAAATTGCAATTAGCGCAGTCAATGCATTTCCTATTATAAGATAAATCATAGAAATTACTATACCTTTTACTTTACTAAATTCATTCAATATACTTATTCCTAAGCCTGCAATAATCATACTCCAAATCGAAAAGACTTCTGCAAGCATTAAAAAGTTATATAAAAAGCTTGAAATATCTCCATTAGGCATAAAAACTACCGGTGAAAAAATGATTATATCTGTGTTAAGCAATAATCCAATTGGGGCAGCAATAAGAGATCCTGTTACTGAAATCATCATTACGTGAGCATAAAGAGAAAGAATTTGCTTAACACTTGACTTGCCCCCAAAGATTTTTACAAGTAACCATAAAAACAGTCCGCCAATAGCCCACATGACAATAATGCTTATTGGAGCTAAAAAAGCGCTAATATAATTTATTGAATCACTGGCTTGCAAATTTTGAGACATATCTATTCCGTATTTTTGCAAATATAAATCGGATACTTTTTTTTGTGTAATTTCTAATAATGGCATTCTGATAAAATATGTAATAATCATAATTACTGAAGAATAAATAAGAGGCATAAGTATTTTAGGATAATGTGAAATATTTTCAAGGACTTCTGTTGGGCTTGTAAAAATTTTAACTAATTTTGATAAAAAGCCAAGAGGTTGCTCTTCTGCAACTGGTTGTAAATTTAAATTACTTTCCATAATTACCCTCCTAAAAATAATTTTAAAGATTCTAAAGTTTCATCGTATAAATAATACGTTTTAAAATTAAAGAAGTATGAAAAATTTAAAAAAGATTATAAAAAAAGTGGCAAAAGCCACAATTTATTTTAGGTTTTCCGGATTAAGGTTTTCAAGCTCTGGAATAACAAATCGTCCATCTTTTCGGATGAGCAGATCATCAAAATAGATTTCACCACCACCGTATTCCGGTGTTTGAATATATACTAAATCCCAGTGAATTGCAGAACGATTTCCATTAAAGCAGTCGTCATAAGCATTTCCTGGAGTAAAATGAATAGAACCTGCGATTTTTTCATCAAATAAAGTTTCTTTCATTGGTTTAGTAATATAAGGGTTTACGCCTATGGCAAATTCTCCAATATATCTTGAACCTTCGTCCGTATCCAGTATTTTATTAAGCCTTTCCGTATTATTCGAAGTGGCATTAATAATTTTTCCGTTCTTAAATTCAAATTGAATTTTGTCAAAAGTAAATCCCTGATATTCAGAGGGGGCATTATATGTTATGATTCCATTGACAGATTCTCTTACAGGGGCAGTATACACTTCTCCGTCAGGTATATTCATTTTCCCGTCACATTTAATTGCAGGAAGCCCTTTGATCGAAAATGAAAGATCTGTGTCTTTTCCTACAATTCTTACTTTGTCGGTTTGCTCCATTAATCTTACAAGAGAATCCATTGCTTTTGACATTTTCGCATAATCCAGATTGCATACATTAAAATAAAAATCTTCAAAAGCTTCAGTACTCATATCTGCCAGTTGGGCCATAGCAGGAGAAGGATAACGCAGAACAACCCATTTCGTTTTTGGCACACGTATCTCCATATGCACCTGCTTTACAAAATATTTGTGATAAATATCCATTTTATCAGAGGGCACATCAGCAAATTCGGATGCATTTCTTAAAGAGGTGAAGCCAATAAATGCATCCATTTCATTCATTCTGTAGGCTTCGTAACTAGCCATTGCTTTCATGTGTTCTTCTGAAGTGCCAAGATATAGTTCTCTAAGAATGCTATGATCATTTAACTGAACAAAAGGCAAGCCACCTACAGCATAAACTTCCTTAATCAATGCCTTTACAAGAGAAGGTTCTATGCCGTTACTTTGAATTAATACTTTTTCTCCCTTTTGAATATTCACAGAATATCGTACCAATGTTTTTGCCAGCGTAGAAATTCTTAAGTCATGCATATTGATTCGTCCTTTCAATTAGCCAAAATTAATTTTTCTCTATCAATACTAAATTATTGTTATCTGTTTCTTCGAGTAATACTCTTACAATTTCTTCTTTTGAAGTAGGGATGTTCTTCCCTACAAAGTCCGGCCTGATTGGAAGTTCCCTGTGACCTCTGTCAATTAAAACAGCCAATTGTATGTATTTGGGTCTTCCCATATCTATTACAGCATCAATGGCAGCTCTTGCAGTTCTTCCGGTATAAATAACATCGTCAACCAGAATTACAATTTTATCATCCACATGGTATTTCACATCTGTATTATGAACAATGGGTTGCACCGATTTATGTTTTAAATCATCCCGATAAAAAGTAATATCAAGAACGCCTACGGGAACTTTAACGTTTTCTACTTCGTAAATCTTTCGGGCAATCCTTTCTGCCAATGGAATACCTCTTGTTTTAATACCTATAAGGAGTATATCTTCAACGCCTTTGTTTTTTTCTATGATTTCATGAGAAATTCTAGTTAAAGCTCTTTGAATCGCTTTTTCATCTAACAACTCTTTTGATTTTTCCAAAAAAATCAACTCCTTTTATCCTACTTGACCAATTACAAATGGGCATTTTTTCGAAGTTTTTCAATCACATCCATAAAATACTTTGGAATAGGGGCTTCAAACTCCATGTATTCATTTTTAGAAGGATGAATAAATCCTAAAACTCTCGCATGAAGCATTTGCCCACTAATATGATCAGGCTGTGATTTTGGTCCATAGACAGGGTCACCTAAGAGCGGATGTCCTATATGCTTCATATGAACTCTGATCTGATGGGTTCTTCCAGTTTCCAATTGCGCTTCAATTAAAGTAAATTGTCCAAATCGCTCTAATACAGTATAGTGGGTAACTGCATGTCTTGAATTTTTATATGTTACAGCCATTTTTTTTCTGTCTGTTGGATGTCTTCCAATAGGAGCATTGATTGTACCTTCATCATTTACAAGATTATGATATACAATTGCAGTATATTTTCTGGTAATCGAATGCTCTTTTAATTGAAGGGCAAGGTGTTTATGGGCATGATCATTTTTTGCCACCATAAGGACTCCGGATGTATCTTTATCTATCCTGTGAACAATTCCTGGTCGCAGCATACCATTGATTCCTGACAGATCATTCTTGCAATGATATAGCAAGGCATTGACCAGTGTTCCTGTATAATGTCCTGGTGCAGGATGCACCACCATACCCTGTGGTTTATTGACTACAATAATGTCCTGATCTTCGTATAATATATCTAAAGGAATGGGTTCCGGGAGTATTTCTATAGGTTCTGGGTCAGGAATTTCTATATCAATAATGTCATCTAATCTTAATTTATAGTTTGATTTTACTGTTTTTTGATTGACTTTTACTTTTTCATTTTCAATAAGCTTCTGAATAAAAGACCTTGAAACATCCTCCAGTTCAGCTGACAAAAAAATATCAATACGTTTCCCCACATCTTCATTTTCAACAATGTACGTATAAAAGTCCATCATTCAACTTCCTTTTTTTCAAAGTCATCTTCAGGTGTAAAAAGTATAAACCAGGCAAGGAGTATTGTTCCAATGACTACACAAATGTCGGCTATATTAAATACAGGAAAATTTATTAAACAAAAATCAAAAAAATCTATCACAAAACCGAGTCGAATTCGGTCAATCAAATTCCCAATAGCCCCGGCACTTATTAAAATCAACGCAAAACGAATAAAGCCATAAGGCTTATACTTTGGAAGATGCTTATAATAGTAAATAATTCCTATCAAAACTGAGACGGTCATTATAATAAAAAACCATCGTTGATTTTGAAGTATTCCAAAAGCAGCCCCCCTGTTTTTAACAAAAGTCAGGTGAAAGACATCTTTTATGATTGGGATACTGTTAATACTCTGTAAATAATTAAAAGCGACATATTTTGTCAATTGGTCTAAAGCAACTAATAACGACACTACTAAGAAATATTGAATAAGCATTTTCTCTCTCCCTTAAAATAAACTCTTAAAGCAAGAAAATTATATCACCCCTTTTATTTCCTGTAAAGCTGTCACTCCAACGCATTTTTTCTATCTTGATTGGATAATAAGTCGACTTCATCTACTGTGTCTTGTGGAGTATCATATAAATTATTAATTTCATCATAATCTTTGACATCCCATCCCATATCCTGCATATTGTCTGCTGAGCCATAAGCTTCTAACTGCCTCATGATTTCTGCTCCATGATTAATATCCCCGTCCTCTTCACGCATAAAATTACGATTAAAAACCGGGCCAATAACTTCTTCTTTTGCGGGCCTGTCTTTATTAAAATCGTCAGGATTAATTTGATGGGCTTTTGCACAAGATATACATTCTTTGGCATACGGAATTGCTTTTAATCTTTCGTATTCTATTTCTTTGGAGCAAGTTTCGCAAATTCCATAAGTACCATTTTCTATTTTTTTAAGTGCATCGTTGATATCCTCAAGATATTTTTGCTGGTGTACATTTAATGCCATATGTTTTTCCATTTCAAAAGTTTCACTGCCAAGATCTGCGGGATGATTATCATAAGAGGATAATTCATCGGTCCACTCAAGAAGTGAGCCATGTGGTCCGTATTCCTCCATCCTCTTTAATTCTGTTTCGGCTTCTTTTTTTTCTTGAATTAAATTATTTTTAATTTCTTGCAGTTGTTCATTGGTCATAATGTTCCCTCCATTTCTTTTGCTGTTTCCCTATATAGGTTTTGCAATAGTTCATAAAACCATGATGGAAACTAAAGCAAAAAAATAACGTGCTTATTGCACGTCACCTTTTAAATAAGAAATGGATGATTTGATCCTGTCCTCATTTAAATCTCCAACTCTTAAAGCTTTTCCGATGGACGATAATAGAATAAACTTAATCTTATTATTCTTAACTTTTTTATCCAGCAACATTTGCTGATAAATCTTCTCACAGTCTAATTGATTGATTCTGACAGGAAGACGATAAGATCGTAAAACACTCTCTATTCTTTTTAAATCTTCCTGTGAAATTAAATTATTTTCATAGGATAAATATGCTGCACCAACCATTCCAATTGCAACACATTCGCCATGCAGAAGCTTAAAGTTAAGAAGAGTTTCTATGGCATGACCTATGGTATGGCCAAAATTCAAAATTTCTCTTAAACCATTCTCTTTTTCATCCTGCGATACAATGGATGCTTTTAACTCACAAGATCGCTGAATAATCTTTTCTAATGTGGTTTTGTCAAAATCAAATACTAAATCTGCTGAAGATTCAACAAATGAGAAATAATTATCGTCTAGGATCAGTCCGTGCTTAATAACTTCTGCCATTCCTGCAGATAATTGCTTTAAAGGAAGGGTTTTTAATGTGTTTAAATTGATATAAACAAAAGTTGGTTGATAAAAAGCACCAATCATGTTTTTATGTTGAAGAAAATCAACCCCTACTTTTCCTCCCACACTGCTGTCAACTTGCGCAAGAAGTGTTGTAGGAACTTGAATAAAGGGTATCCCGCGCATATATGTGGCAGCAGCAAAACCAGCCATATCTCCTGTAACGCCTCCGCCCAAGGCGAAGATTAGGGAATTTCTGTCTAAATGATTCTCGATAAAAAATCGATACATATCTTGAATCGTATCGAGATTTTTACTTTCTTCTCCGGCATTAAACGTAAATTTATATACATCATCATAGTTACTTTTTAGGACATCCACAAATTGATTGCCGTAATAAGAATCTACGATATGGTCTGTAATAATGCATACTTTTCGATTTAGTAAGTTATGGTCTTTAAGAGCAAGTGAAAGATCTTCGAAATTCTGAGAAAAATAAATCGGGTATGATGATGAAGAGGGATTTACTAAAATCTTGTTCATATTGCATCCTCATCTCTAACTGTATCATATTCTTCCTTCGGTTGTTGATGACTCGGTATTTCATCTTCCTTATATAATACAGACTGCTCCAGGATTTCCAATTGTGCTAACAATGTTTGCTTCATCTGTATTTTTAATGAGGAATATTGATTTTTTAATCGTTCTATTTCCTGATTAATTCTAAAAACTTCCTGTTGAGTTTCTTCCAAAATCTGATTAGCTTTCATTTCAGCTTCTCTTTTTATTTGCTCTCCTTTTTGATACGCTGCAGATTTTGTATCTTCTGCAGCTTTTTCAGCAAGTATCAGCGTATTTTGGAGGGTTTGCTCCAGAGCTTTATAGTGTTGAATGCTTTCATTTAACATAGAAATCTTATCTTTTAATTCTATATTTTCCTTATAAATTTTCTCATAGGATTCTATCACATCATCTAAAAATTTATCTACTTCTTCAATAGAATATCCATACGGTTTCTTTCTAAATTCTTGTGATTCAATATCCAGTGGCGTAAGCATAATCAATGTCCCCCCTATACATACCGATGTATTACAATGCTCACACGATCTTTCTTAGTTTTTCCTCTGACTTCAGCCAATTTAATTTTGCCAAAACCTCTTAGTGTTAAAAAATCTCCCTCTTTAATGTGGGAGGCAGGACTTGCTATTACTCCATTGATCAATGCCTTTTCAGATTTTATTAAATCCACAATCTTGCTTCTCGATAACTGAAAACCGGCACTCAATATCGAATCAGCTCTAAGAGATGAAACGGTAGAAGTAATTTCTTTTATCTTAGGCTCGGGAAGAACAACTTCATCCAATAAAATTTCCTTTGCTTCTGCTTTTATATTTTTAACTTTAAATAAGTTATTGATGATATAAGATGCTATGTCCTTATTCACAAAAACAATAGCTTTATGATCATATACCAGTATATCGCCAATTTTACTCCTTTCTATCCCAAGTCCCAAAACAGAACCTAAATAATCTCGGTGAGATATGGATTCTTCATTGGAACTTTTAAGATGAATTTCAACTGGCGTGACAGGAAAATCATAATCTTGTAATTCTCTATAGTCTGGACAAAAACCTATTATTTTTCTTTCACTTTCAGGATATCCACCAAAAGCCTTTATGGAAAGATCGGAAATATTATGGACCATGACAAGATATTTGCTTAATTTATACATATCAATAAAATCGGTAAAAGTATTGGCATGATCTCTTAATGCAGTATTTGCACGATCCAGGATTTTACTGGCAATTAATCTTTCTTCGATATCATTAAAATTCTTTAAATATATTTCCTTGTTAATCATTGTAGTCCTTTCATTAACTTAAATAAGCGTTGTTAAGTATATTAGAATATTTTTTGCAAATTCTAAAAGAAGCAGTGCGATAATTGGAGAAAAATCAATCATCATGCCCCTTCCGCCAAGTACAGATCTTTGTATAAGGGATCGAACAGGACCAAGAATAGGTTCAGTTAATTGATAGATCAATGCAACGATGGGATTGCCATGTGAAAAAGGGAACCAAGAAAGAAGTACCCTAATAAAAATCAGCATATCAAGTAAATTAAAGAAAACTACCAAGGCTGAGCTTAAAATTGAACTTAAATCCATAAATTAGCCTCCATTATTTTACATTGCTCATCCAAGGAAGAATAATCCCTTTTGTCTTTAACTCTTCCTTAAAACTATTGGCAATATCCACATTTTCCGGTGCAATGATAAATATATTGTTCGCAACCCGTTGAACATCACCGTTTAAGGCATAACATGCTCCACTTAAAAAATCCATTACTCTTTGAGCAATAATATGATCCAGATTTTCTAAATTAATTACAACAGGTTTCTTAGCTTTAATATGATCGCAAATTTCTTGAGCTTCTTCATATTTCTCAGGGTTAGTAATCACTACTTCCATTTGAACGTTTGTATGTATGTTTACAATCTTAGAATTGTTTTTAGTGTGATAATTGCGAATTTGGGGAATTTCAGCTTTCTCTTCTACTTCTTCCACTTCTTCTTCATAATCATCTTCTCCATTACCAAACCCCATTACATCCATCATCTTGTCAAAAAGTTTTGCCATTTGACACCCTCCTTATACATTATAATTTCTCTGCCCAAATATACCTGTCCCAATTCTTACCATATTTGAACCTTCTTCTATTGCAACTTCGTAATCATTTGTCATTCCCATAGAAAGAACTTCCATGCTTATATTATCAATATTTCTTTTAGCAATGTCAACAGATAATTGCTTTATATTTCTAAAATGAATCCTATTATTCTCTGGATTTGGATCATATGGGACTATAGTCATAAGACCTTTGACGTGTATATTTTTTAAACTTTTTATTTTATCGATCAAAGGATCAACTTCTTCCACCATTAATCCAAATTTAGTTTCTTCTTTTGCAATATTGACTTGTAATAATATATCCATAATCTTATTATGTTTTTCTGCCATTTCATTTATTTTATAGGCTAAACGCTCACTGTCCACAGAGTGGATCAAATCTACTTTGTCGATAATATATTTTACTTTATTGGTTTGAAGATGTCCGATCAGGTGCCAATGAATATTTGAATCAATCGCATCGTATTTTTTCATGATTTCCTGCACTTTGTTCTCACCTATATGGCATATATTACAGGATATAGCTTCTTTAATTCGAGGTATGTCAATTGTTTTTGTTACAGCAATTAAAGTTATATCTTTTTCTGTACGACCACTTTTTTCTGCTGCAATTCTAATTTTATCTCTGATTTCCTCAATATTGGCTTTGATGGAATTCATACCTTTGCACTCCTTTTAATCATTTTCTATAATTTGAAACTGGTCTAAAAGTTGATTATCTTTAGCATTCTTTGCATTGGAAACAATCTGATCATATAATCTTATTCCGGAAGGAGTATCCTGTTTAACAATTGCATAATCATTATTCTGGACTAAGATTTCTATCTTTTTAAATCGTATTATTCCTCCGTTTACAGCAAATACGCCAATGCTGGATTGACTTTCTTTGATAACATATTCTGATTCAGTGTTTTCAGGTAAGATTAAAGTATCATACATTTTTAAAGCGGAAGCTTCTTGAAGAATATATATATTTTTTTCATCTTCAAAAGCCATTTCAACAGGTATAAGTTCGTCACTTTCCAGTCCTTTTTTAATGACTACCGTTTGTCTTCCGGATTGTTGTACATATTCTTTTGGAATTTTCAAGAAGGTTTTCTCAACAATTGAGTTAACTGGTATCTTAATTCCTTCATAATTTTCTCGGACAATTTCAAATTCAATATTTCTTTTAGAAATCAAAGGTGTCATTTGCTCTGTCGTTTGAAACACAAAGATGACATCATGATCTACAGGCTTAATTTTATAAATCTTTGCTTTGATAGGAGGCTGTCCATCATTAAATTGAATGGATACTTGATTCCCCACTTCCCAATCCTTTGCCAAATCTGCTGAAAGACTTCCAACTATATACCAATCATAATTATTGATTATTTTAAATAACGGTGCATTTTTTTCTACGCTTTGCATTTGGCTGATATCTTTGGGTTCTGAATTCTGTTCTAAATCTTTTACAGCCAAGTTATCTAAAGTTTTTGGAGTGAATTTTTCTTCCAGTCCATCAATATAATAAGATATGATTCCGCCTTTTGGCGTTAAAACAACATCGGAATTTGCAGCCAGTTGATTTTCATAAGTATTTTTTTGCAAAACCAGATTTTTAAGTGATGAGGAATCTTCTTGGGACAGGAGAATCTGCTTTTTTTCAATTTCCACCTGAATAGAATTTTTTATTGAGTAAATCTGGATAAAATTTTTGTTTGAATAAGTACTTTTCAGATTATCAATCAAATCATCTATCTGGTAATTAACATTCTGAATATCTTTTTGAACTGTAGAAAACTCTTTTCTCTGGTCCTGGACTTTTATGATATTTTCATTGATTTTGTCAAGTTCCTTTTGAATCTGTGATAAAGCGGAATTATTTGCAACCATACAAATCGGAGTGCCTGACTTAACTTTTTCTCCTTCATAGATAAAATATTGAATATTGCCTGCTTTAGTACTTTTAATAACTGTTTCGTCACGAACAATGATTCCTTTTACATGTATATTGTTATCAATGGTTCCCATTTGCACCACTTCAATGGATAAAGGAATTTTTTTTGTTAATTTAAATCCGGAACCAATTAAATAAATCATTAAGATAACTGACAGGAACCCCCCTATAACGATTCTACGTTCTTTTCTCTTTTGCTTATGATTTTTTCTCTTTTTTCTCGTTTTTGTATTCGCCATATAATCCCCACGCTTAATTATAATGAAATATTTTTATATGAACTTTATGTATTTTGTATATTTGATATTAAACACTTGGTTTTAATATAACGGATACAAAGAGAAAAAACAAGTAAAAAAAACACTCTTTTAAGAGTGTCAAAAACAACCGGTTTCAGTATCATTTACAACATAATAGCATTTCTCTTCATTCACATTATAATATAATTTCAATGATTTTATATCCTTTACTTTCATCGACTTTTCTTTCCAGATCTCTTTAAATTTTTTCAGTAAGTCTGATGATAATACTTCTTTCCCATTAAACTGAATGAATACTTCTTCTTTCATTCCCATCTCCCCTTATTCTTAAATCAAAACAATGATCAATGTATTTATCCAACCTCTAATGTATAATTTTTCCTTTATTGTATTACATGCCTTTTTTTTTGTCAAGTTTTTATAAAAGCAAAAGCACTTCTCTGAAATATCAGAGAAATGCCTTTGCTTTTTATCAGCTTATGTCTATAAAATAATACAAATTAAGCCGCCACTTCCTTCATTAATGATTTTCTGCAGTGTTTCTTGAAGTTTCATTTGTGCATCTTCAGGCATACGATAAAGTTTATTCTGCAATCCTTCATTTACTAATTCATGAAGAGATTTTCCAAAAATATTAGATTCCCATATCTTTTTCGGATCGGTTTCAAATTCACTCATTAAATAATTAACTAATTCTTCGCTTTGCTTTTCTGTACCTACAATAGGTGAAACTTCTGTTTCTATATCGGCACGAATTAAATGAATTGAGGGAGCGCTGGCGCGAAGTTTTACTCCAAAACGGTTTCCTTGCTTAACTATTTCAGGTTCTTCCAGTTTTAATTCATCCAGCATTGGAGTCACCACCCCATATCCTTTTTGCTTTACTTCATGCAAAGCATAGGCCACTTTATCATATTCTCTCTTTGTATCAGCCAGTTTACGAATAAGAGAAATGAGCTGATGCTCTCCTTCAATTTCCATTCCGGTAGTTTCAGATAAAACTTTATAGAAAAGGTGATCAGCAGTGGACAACTCAATTCTTATAATACCTGTTCCTAAATTAATTTTATCTTGATATACCTTTTTTATAAAATCATAATTTTTAAAATCTTCCAATGCATCTTTTAATTCTCTAAGCCGATAAACAGGATACATTGTATCTTTTACAGCTGATACCAATTGCTTTTTCATCCAGTGATCCGTATCCAATGCTTCGACCCATTTAGGAAAAACAAATTGAATTTCTTGAATTGGAAATTCATATAAAACATTTTCCATAATTCTATTTACATCATCCATTTTCAACTGTGCACAATTACAGGTGATAACAGGCACATTATACTTTTCTGAAAGTTCTCTATTCAATTCCTGAGTCTGAGAATCATAAGGTTTAGCAGAATTCAGCAATACTACAAATGGTTTATTGATAGCTTTTAACTCATTGATTACTCTTTGTTCAGCTTCTTCATAGTCATTTCTTGGAATATCCGTTATTGATCCATCAGTGGTTACAACAATGCCAATGGTGGAATGATCATTAATTACTTTTTTGGTGCCTATTTCTGCTGCTTCAGTAAATGGTATTTCATACTCGTACCAGGGAGTATGAACCATTCTGGGATTCTCACCTTCCAGGTGTCCTGTTGCACCAGGAACCATATATCCAACACAATCAATCATTCGTACATTAAAATCCAGTTCGTCATTCAGAGAAATTGTTACCGATTCATTGGGAATAAACTTAGGTTCTGTCGTCATAATAGTCTTTCCGGCTGCACTTTGAGGAAGCTCATCTTTAGCTCTTTCTTTGTTATAATTATCGGTTATATTAGGTATTACAAGTAAATCCATAAATCGTTTGATAAAAGTCGATTTTCCAGTTCTGACGGGTCCAACTACCCCTATGTAAATGTCTCCGTTCGTTCTCTGCGCAATATCCTGATAAATGTTATAACTTTCCATATGGCATCCTCCTAATAAATTGATTATTGTATGGGTACATTTAAAATATATGTCTCAAAAAATGTATTATTACAATGAATCAATTCTATAAGAAAGAGTTTTTCTTTAAGAAACTTTTATGCCAAGCGCAGTCGGCAAAACCGACAAAATCAATATACGCGAGTGTTCATCTTTCCCGAAGAAACTTTTATTACATAGGAAATCATTAAGGATTTTCTATGTAATAAAAAAAGATGAGTAACGATTACTCATCTTTCCATGATACAGAATGGGTCCAGTGAATATCTTCTTTTTGATGTTCCGATCTTTTATCCCTCAGCATTAAATCAACAACAGCTTCTTTAGGAGATTTGCCTTCAAAAAGTACTTCAATGATTTGCCTTATGATGGGCATTTCCACATTATATTTTTTTGATAAAGCATAGGCTGCTTTTGCACTATGTACTCCTTCTACTACCATTTGCACTTCCTTTAGAGCTTCTTTAAGGGATTTACCTTGTCCAATTAATATTCCGGCACGACGATTGCGGCTGTGCATACTTGTACATGTTACAATTAAATCTCCGATACCTGACAAACCGTTAAAAGTTTGGATATCTCCTCCCATTGCCACACCCAGTCTTGTAATTTCAACCATTCCTCTTGTCATAAGGGCAGCTTTGGTATTGTCTCCAAAGCCTAAGCCGTCAACAATTCCTGCTGCCAAAGCAATGACATTTTTTAAGGCACCGCCCAATTCTACTCCAATCAAATCGGGATTGGTATAAACTCTGAATTTTGGCGTCATAAACACATCCTGAACCAGTTCAGCAACTTTTTTCGATTTGGAAGAAATAACACAAGCTGTTGGAATATCTCTTGCAACTTCTTCAGCATGACTGGGACCTGATAAAACAGCTACAGCACACTGTGGCACAACTTCCGAAATAACTTGGGACATTGTAAGTAGTGTATCATTTTCTAACCCTTTGGAAGCGTTAACTATGATCTGGTCTTCTTTTAAATATGGCGAGAATTTCTCCATATTACTTCGGATAAACTTGGAAGGGATGGTTATAACTATGATCTTCTTATCCAAAAGCGCTTCTTCATAATCAGAAGTTAAATGAATGTTATTTGGAATCAGTACTCCAGGAAGATAAGATAAGTTTTCCCTGGACTTCTCAAGCATTATTCTTTCTTCTTCCTGATAGCACCATAGGGTAACATTATGTCCGTTCTTACTTAGTAATATTGCAAGGGCTGTTCCCCAACTTCCAGCTCCCATAACTGCAACGTTTTGTGTCATTATTGCTTCTCCTCCAATTTCTTATTTGAACGCTGTCCTAATTTAGATTCTTTTCCTGAAAGCAGCCGTTCAATATTCGTTCGATGCCTGAATAAGGCAGAACCCATTAATAATAGAGCTAAAATCATTAATTCATAATTCGATCTCCAAAATATTGAAAATAAAACAGGAATGGAAATGGCCATAAGAATAGAGCCAAGGGATACAAACCGGGTGATCAAAATAACAATTGCCATTATAGCGGCACAGATGATACCGATTTTAAAGTCAAAAGCTAATAATATCCCGATAGTGGTCGCAATACCTTTTCCACCTTTAAATTTCAAAAAAACTGGCCAGTTATGCCCGGCTACCGCAGCACAGCCGGCATATAAACCGGCAGAAAGATTTTCCGGAAAAATCATTTTACATATAAGAACTGCTAAAATCCCTTTTAGTAGATCCCCTGCAAAAGTAATTATTCCAGATTTCCAGCCCATAACCCTTATTACATTGGTTGTTCCGGCATTGCCGCTTCCGAATTGCCGTATATCGATTTTTCTCACTGTTTTCCCCAGGATATAAGCAGTCTGAAAACAACCTATAAAGTAACCAATGAGTATGCATAAAAGCCTAAACATTTCATTACTCCTTTCCTTGCTTTTCTCTAACCATGAAACGCAAAGGAGTTCCTTTAAATCCAAAAGCTTCTCTTAATTGATTTTCTATATATCGTTCATAAGAGAAATGCATCAGTTCTTTATCGTTTACAAATAGTACGAAGGTAGGCGGTTTTACACTTACCTGAGTCATATAATAGATTTTCAGGCGTTTCCCTTTATCTGTGGGAGGCTGATTCATTGCCATTGCTTCGTATAAAACATCATTTAATAGGCCCGTACTAATACGAAGCGAATGATTTTGAGAAACTAATTTAATCATTTCAAATAATTTATGAACTCTTTGTCCTGTTAATGCAGAAATAAATAATTTTGGGGCATACGGCATATAACTAAGTTTAAAATCAATTTCTTTCAAATATTTATTCATAGTCTTATCGTCTTTTTCGATTTTGTCCCATTTGTTAACGACTACAATACAAGCTTTTCCTTTCTCATGAGCAATTCCTGCAATTTTAGTATCTTGTTCAGTAATACCTTCTTCTGCATCAATCATTAAAACGGCAACATCCGCTCGCTCTATAGCAGCAACAGTTCTTACAATACTATATTTCTCTATCTCTTCTTTAATTTTATTTTTTCTTCTAACACCTGCTGTATCTATAAATACGAAATGATCTTCCCCAATGGTCACAGGCGTATCGATGGCATCTCTTGTAGTCCCTGGTATATCACTTACGATAACCCGTTCTTCACCTAATATTTTATTAATTAATGAAGATTTCCCTACATTGGGTTTTCCTATAATTGCAACTTTAATAGCATCATCATCTTCTTCTGATATTTTTTGCTCTGGGAAATGTTCGATCACTTTATCTAACATATCTCCCAATCCCAAAGGCTGCGCTGCTGATATTGGAATAGGATCCCCCAGTCCTAAATTATAAAACTCATATACATCCAAATTATCTTTTATCATATTGTCCACTTTATTTACGGCCAATACCACAGGCTTATGAGATTTTCTAAGCATATTTGCAACCTCATGATCTGAATCCGTAAGCCCTTGTTTCACATCCACCAGAAAAATTACTACATCTGCTGTTTCAATTGCAATTTCTGCTTGTTTTCTCATCTGACTTAAAATGATATCATCGGAGTTTGGCTCTATTCCTCCTGTATCGATCAATGTAAAGGAATGATTGAGCCATTCCACATCAGCATATATTCTGTCCCTCGTAACTCCAGGAGTGTCTTCAACAATAGCTATTCTTTCCCCTGCTAAACGATTAAATAAAGTTGATTTTCCTACATTTGGTCGTCCTACAATAGCAACGATAGGTTTACTCATTAGAATTCTCCTTTATATTTAGTATTGCTTTAATAAATTCTTTACCAGAATTTTCTACAATAGTGATTGGAATATTCAATTCTTTTTCCAAATCTTCTACATACATATCATCCAACAATATTGTATCGTTGTCACGAAAAGCATTTTGAGGAAGCAATAAACGACTTCCTAATTCTTTATGCTTTAATTGACCGAGTAGATCTTGACCAGTCATAAGACCTGAAACGGTTATTTTTTCACCAAAAAAATAATTTGTAATCGGATAGATACGCACTGAAAGATTTGGATATTTTTGATTTAAACGATCTACCAGCTCACAAATAAAGGGATAGGTAATCACTCCAGTGGCAATTGAAACATCAATATACTCATCCAACACTTCTGGAAGTGTTTTATAATATTCATCAAATTCATGTTTCATTAAAGCCACCATACCTACTCCATTTTCAATCTGTGGAAAATCTTCATATTTCTCAAACTCCGGAATTTCTACTTCTCCTGTTAAATAGAATTCATCGGCAGCATAAATAAATGAATTATTATATTTCTTCTTGAAATAATCCTGCCATTTATGAATAATTTTAATCACTGCTCTGGCATCTTCTTTTTCAAAAGGTATGAGCGGATACAGTTCATGGCGAAATTTTGAGATGCCAACCGGAACTACGGATGTGCTTTTAATTCCAGGCAAAAACTGCCCTAAATCCTTTATGGTTTTTTCAAGAATTTCCCCATCATTTAATCCCTTACATA
>ERZ773359.792-NODE-792-length-45255-cov-11.951261_pt1 | contig 45255 bp, 33 predicted proteins | sample MGYA00374955_ERZ773359 | MGnify/ENA primary metagenome ERZ773359 (study PRJEB29098, sample SAMN04486028) | biogas fermenter metagenome | study: EMG produced TPA metagenomics assembly of the Biogas fermentation microbial communities from Germany - Plant 4 DNA1...
TTGGCCAAAGAGGTATTAAGTTGGAAAAGAGCAGTTCGGGAAAATAGCGGTTATCCTTAATTGTTTTCGGTTTGTACTGGTGTGAAAAAATTTTATTATTTTTCCAAAGGTTGCTAATTGCCGACTATATTCGACATTTTGGCAAAAGTGAAACAAAGGGGGTGATAAAAGACGTTTCCACTTTAAGAAGCCGAATTCCGAAGGGAGGTGCGTTAACCAGGTCATAAGCTGTTAATGTTAATCATTTTAAATCGCCCAAGTAATGATTTTGTTTCGGTTTGTATGGATAAACAATAAAGCTATTTAATATTTTTGTAATGGGGGGTTTATAATTTATGGGTTTTAATACTCCTGCACAAATAGTCGACGCAGCTGCCAATGCCGGTAAATATAAGGGCAATCTGCCCATCTGGCAGTTTTTGCTACGCGGTTTTATGGCAGGTGCTTATATTGCAGTGGGTGCAGGCTTATGCACGGTCTGCAGTACCGCGGCTTCAAATTATCTTGGGGCCGGTATCGGCAAGCTGATTTCCGGAGCGGTTTTCCCGGTAGGCCTTATTGCCATCGTCCTTACCGGTATGGAACTGTTTACCGGTGACGCCATGTTGGTGCCCCTGGCAACGATGCTTGGCAGAAGCACCTGGGGCAAAGTTATAAATACCTGGATATGGGTCTACATTGGAAATTTGCTCGGTTCGTTGGCCTATGCTTACATTATGGTAAACGGCCCCTTTATTAGCGGTAATTTCGGAGCTGCGGAGCCTAACGCCTTCGGCTTGAACGCAGTAGCTATCGCCGTCGGAAAGACATTGACCTACAAGGCAGCGGGTTCATCCGGTTTATGGTCGTGTTTCCTGTCCGCCATTGGCTGTAACTTCCTGGTCAACGTTGCGATCCTGCTTGGTCTTGCAGCCAAAGATGTAATTGGCAAATTTTTCGGCATCTGGTTCCCGATCATGGCTTTTGTTGCCACCGGTTTCGAGCACTGTGTAGCCAATATGTATTTTCTCCCCGCAGGCCTCTGGCTAACTCAAAAATTTCCGGGTCTGGTTACTAAAATGGTCGACGGCAACCCCTGGAACCCATTGCTGGCCAATAACGGCGGATTGTCCTGGGGCGATGTGTGGGTCTGGAACCTTATTCCGGCAACCATTGGCAATATAATAGGAGGCATGATCTTTATAGGAGTTGTTTACTACTTCTGCTTCCGCGATGAATTGCCTGTGGACACTCCCGCTCCCGCGGCAACAGGCAAATCAGTAAGCAGATAACAGTCTCAAGCAATAAAGTGACTTTCGGATAATAGTTAGTTTCCTTTGAAAAACAAAAACATTAAATCATTTGAATTTATTCCATTTTTTGTAATCTATTTTGAAAATAGTTGCAGAATAGTCTTTCGGGGGAACTGGCTGCCGAAAGGAGGTTTTAATTCTTGCGAATGTCCGTGCCGGCTTATATTAGCCTGGGATTCGCCATATTGATAGTAATATTTGCCTATGCAGCAAATCCCGATTCAAGAGTTCTGTTTACGGTTCTGCCGATGCTGGTGCCTTTAGCCGCGATACCTCTTCTTTTAAATGCGTTAAATAGGCGCCATCTAAATAGTATTGCCGACGAGAAAATGCATATGTTTCGGTTGTGTAAGGTTAAGGATTTAGAAAAATTTGCCGCAGGAGCTTTGGTTCGCGTCCGCGGGAAAGTGGAAGCAACTTCCTTTAAATGGCTCAACCGACCGCATTTTCTGATTAATGACGGGACCGGATTAATTAGATTTATTATGTTTGCGGCACCGCTTGAGGATATTAAGACAGGGGATAGGGTCGAAGCTGCCGGCACTTTGCGGCCATTTGGCTTGACGAGAGAGAAAAAGATCTGGGGTATCAAAATGGAGAAGTTAAATGGTTAAGAATTGAAGGAACCGAGAGGAGGAAAAACGATGTCATCATGTACCTGCGGAGGACAAGTAGAGGCAAAAAAGGAAGCAGCGCTGCAGAAGCTTTTTGACCGGTACCGGGATTACAAGGGAGGGCTGATTCCGATCCTGCAGGAGGCACAAAATATTTACGGCTATTTGCCCAAGGATGTGCTTCGGCGAATTGCTAAAGAGTTGCGCATACCTCTGAGCAAGGTTTACGGGGTATGTACTTTTTATGCCCAGTTTCACTTAAAGCCGCGCGGGCGCAATATTGTCCGGGTTTGCCTGGGAACTGCCTGTCACGTTAGGGGTGGCTCCAAGATACTGGAAGCCGCCAAAGAGCATCTGGGTATAGATAATGGCGAAACCACCGAAGACTTGAAGTATACCCTGGAGACAGTTGCCTGCATCGGCGCTTGCGGCCTATCAAGCTGCATGATGGTCAACGATGATACCCACGGCCGCCTGGTGCCGGAACAGGTAGGCAAGATACTCGACAGTTACGAGTAGAGGAGGAAAAAGCATGAAAAACCTTGATCAAATACGCCAAAAATACGTGGAGCAGTACCGGCGGAAACTCGGCAAGGATCGTATTGTCGTGGGGCTTGGCACTTGCGGTATTGCCGCAGGCGGCAACAAAGTTCTGCAGGCTATCAAGGAAGAAGTTGCCTCCCGCGGCCTGGACGTTGAAATTGACTTTACCAGTTGTATCGGCATGTGCTATTGCGAGCCCGTGGTAGAGATCGCTCTTGCCGGTGCGCCCAGCGTCATCTATGGCAATATCATTCCCGATAAAGTGGCAAAACTCATTGAAAGCCACATTGTCAACAAAACCCCGGTATACGAGTGGGCGGCCATTCAGATTCCCGGCGAAGCCGCTCCTTACGAGGGTATTAGCGTAATGGAAAAATTTCCTTACTATGAAAAGCAGGTACGGTCTGTAACCTCCCGCCTCGGCCGTACCAACCCTGAGAGCATTGTTGATTATATCGCTACCGGGGGCTATGAAGGCATTGAAAAAGCTCTTCAGACCGACAGGCAGGCGATCATAGATGAAATTAAAAAATCCGGCCTGAGGGGGCGCGGCGGCGGAGGATTTCCGACCGGTACCAAATGGCAGTTTGTCTACGACGCGCAGGATGACAAAAAATATGCCGTCTGCAACGCCGACGAAGGCGACCCCGGCGCGTTCATGGACCGATCCGTCCTTGAGGGTGACCCCCATTCCGTGCTTGAAGGAATGATGATCGCGGGTTACGCCATCGGCGCGGATGAAGGATACATTTATTGCCGAGCCGAGTATCCCCTCGCCATTCGGCGCTTAAACTTAGCTATTGCCCAAGCCGAAGAGCATGGACTTTTAGGTGACAACATCCTTGATTCCGGTTTTAGTTTCCGGATTAAGATCAAGGCCGGTGCGGGAGCCTTTGTTTGCGGCGAAGAGACTGCTCTTCTGAATTCCATTGAGGGAGAGCGCGGTATGCCCCGTGTGCGTCCGCCTTTTCCGGCCAACAAAGGATTGTGGCAAAAGCCCACTGTTTTAAATAACGTCGAGACCTATGCCAATGTGCCGTTCATCATTCGTTACGGCGGCGATTGGTATGCCAAGATGGGCACCGAGACGAGCAAAGGAAGCAAAGTTTTCTGTCTCACCGGTAAAGTCAACAACACCGGCCTTATGGAAGTGCCCATGGGCATCACCCTGCGCGATATCATCTTTTCCATCGGCGGCGGTATCCAGGGCGGCAAGGAGTTTAAAGCCGTGCAAAGCGGTGGGCCTTCAGGCGGCTGTATACCTGCAGAGCATCTGGATACGCCGATAGACTACGATTCGCTGACAGCACTCGGTGCCATCATGGGTTCCGGCGGCCTCGTCGTTATGGATGAGACTACCTGTATGGTTGATGTGGCCAAATTTTTCTTGAACTTTACTCAAAATGAGTCCTGCGGCAAGTGTACCCCCTGCCGCGAAGGAACCAAGCGTATGCTCGAGATTTTGCAGAGGATCTGTGAAGGTGAGGGTGAGCTGGAGGACCTTGATACTCTTGAACGCTTGTGCAAAGTAATTAAAAACAGCGCTCTGTGCGGTCTCGGCCAGACCTGCCCTAACCCGATTGCCACTACTTTAAAGTACTTCCGGAGCGAGTATGAAGCGCATATCATTGACAAGCGCTGTCCGGCCGGAGTCTGTACAGCCTTGAAGGTTTATACCATTTTGGAGGACAAATGTACCGGCTGCGGCGCTTGCGCCAGAAACTGCCCGACAGGAGCTATTACCGGCGCGAAGAAAGAGCCCCATGTCATAGACACGGAAAAATGCATTAAATGTGGTACCTGTATCCCAAAATGTAAATTCGATGCCATTACTACAGCGTAAAGGGCATGTTGCAGTCTTTTTACTCGGTAAGGGACCGTACGGGAATCCATGGGATATAAATTTAAGGAGTGAAAGTGTATGGAAATGGTCAAATTGATCATTAACGGGAAAGAGGTTGAAGTCCCGTCAGGTACAACGATTCTTGAGGCCGCTGAACAGATGGGAATTAATATACCGCGGCTGTGTTATATGGAAGGACTGAGCTCGGCCGGCGCCTGCCGCCTATGTGTAGTTGAAGTAAAAGGAGCACGTGCCTTGGTAGCTTCCTGCGCGACTGCCGTGACACCGGGGATGGAAGTTCAAACCCATTCACCCGACGTTATGGAAGCAAGGCGTACCATTCTCGAGCTGCTAATAGCCAATCATACGCCTGATTGCCTTACTTGTGAAAAAATGGGTGAATGCAAGCTCGCTGAATACTGCTACGAGTACGGCGTTAAAGAAAGCTCGTTTAAAGGTGAAAAACACAATTATCCGATAGAAACGAGCAACCCCTTTATCGTCAGGGATATGAACAAGTGCATTTTATGCGGAAAATGTGTCCGCGTTTGTGATGAAATTACCGGCCAGAATGTAATGGGTTTTGCTTACAGAGGCTTCAATTGCAAGCCGGCACCTTTTTATGACGATGAACTCGTTGAATCCAACTGTGTTTTCTGCGGTCAATGCGTCGCCGTATGCCCGACCGGCGCTTTGACCGAGAAGCAGATGCAGAAAAAAGGCCGCCGTTGGGAGCTTGAGAGAGTAAAAACTACCTGCCCCTTCTGCGGTACGGGTTGCAATTTTGACCTTTTAGTAAAAGATAATCAAATTGTTGGAGTAGCATCAAATCCAACCAGTGTTGTCAATGGATATGCGCTCTGCGTCAAAGGCCGGTTTGGCTGGGACTTTGTGCATAACGAAAAACGGATCAAGACTCCGTTAATCAAAAAGGACGGGCAGTTCGTACCTGCCTCCTGGGACGAGGCACTGGATTTAATAGCTGCCAGGTTTAAGGAGATTAAGGAAAAGTACGGCCCCGACTCCTTTGCCGCTCTTAGTTCCGCCAGGTGCACAAATGAAGAGAACTTTCTGGTTCAAAAATTTACCAGGGCAGTGATGGGTACAAACAATGTCGATCACTGCGCCCGGACGTGACACGCGCCGACTGTGGCCGGTTTGGCCACCACATTCGGCAGCGGCGCGATGACCAACTCCATTAACGAAATTACAACTGACGCTGAGTTAATGATGCTGATCGGCACCAATACCACTGAAGCACACCCTGTCATCGGCTATAAAATGAGACAAGCGGCGCGGCGCGGCGCCAAGCTTATCGTTGTCGACCCGCGACGCATAGACCTGGTCGATGATGCCGATTACTGGCTCCAGATCAAGCCGGGCACGGATATCCCATTCTTGAACGGCCTGATGCACATCATCATTGAGGAAGATCTTTACGACAAGGAGTTTGTAGAGACGCGTACAGAGAACTTCCAGGCCCTTGCAGACACAGTTAAGAATTATACTCCTGCTTATGTATCCGAACTGACCGGCATATCCGAAGAAGATCTGTACGCAGTAGCGCGGCTTTACGCTACTACGGACAGGGCGATGATCTTTTACACCCTGGGCATTACCGAACATATCTGCGGAACACACAATGTCATGAGCATCGCCAATCTCGCCATGCTGACCGGGCATATGGGCAGACCCGGTGTAGGAGTCAACCCGATCCGCGGTCAGAACAACGTGCAGGGAGCCTGTGACATGGGCGCGCTGCCAAACGTTTATTCCGGATACCAGAGGGTTATTGACGAGGCTGCCCGTAAAAAGTTCGAGCAGGCCTGGAAAGTTACCCTCCCGGACAAAAACGGTCTGATGATTCCGGAGATGTTTGAAAAGGCTAATAGCGGCGAAGTCAAGGCTATGTACATCCTAGGCGAGAACCCGGTGCTTACCGACCCCAATAGCAACCATATCCGTTCCGGATTGGAAAAACTGGAATTCCTGGTGGTCCAGGAATTGTTCCTGACCGAAACAGCGGAATACGCTGATGTAATTCTGCCCGGCTCCAGTTTTGCGGAAAAGGATGGAACCTTTACCAATACCGAGCGCCGCGTACAGCGGGTGCGTAAGGCCATCGAACCTATTCCCGGCCGGGCGGACTGGCAGACAATTATGGCGCTGAGTGCAAAAATGGGGTACCCCATGGAGTATAACAGCCCTGAAGAAATATGGATGGAAATGGCTTCCCTTACACCTTCCATGGCCGGAATTACCTATGAAAGGTTAGAGGAAAAGGGGATCCAGTGGCCGTGTCCGGACAGCCAGCACCCGGGTACTCCTTTCCTGCACGCGGGTACCTTCATCCGAGGAAAAGGCCTGTTCCAGGCCATCGAACATATTCCCCCCGCGGAAATGCCCGACGAAGAATATCCTTTCCTGCTTTCCACGGGCAGGGTACTCCAGCACTACAATGTTACTACCCCTTATTCCACCGGCATTCAAAGCATGTGGCCGGAAGAATTTTCTGAATTCAACCCGGAAGACGCGGCTAAGCTCGGTGTGGAAACGGGGGATATGGTTAAAGTTACCTCCAGGCGCGGCGAGATTACGACCAGGATTAAAGTTACCGACAGGGTTCCCCCAGGTATGCTCTGGATGTCGTTCCATTATGCGGCGAGTCCGGCAAACGCAATAACCAGCGACGGTTATGATCCTATTACAAAAACCGGCGAGTATAAGGTTGCTGCTGTTAAAATAGAAAAAATATAAGAGTTAAAAAATATGATATAAAGTCTGACTAAAGGCTTGGCCCGGCAGTTTTTGCCGGGCCAAGCCTTTAGATCCGGGCTAACCTGCCGGGGCAGGAAGCTATGGGGACAGACCGCAGTTCCGGAAAATAGTTCCGTAAAATTTTTGCTAAACCGGCAGGAAAATATAGCTATACGCTTGAATATATAACAAAAGGTTAATGAAAGGTTGCCAAATTTTAGAGAATTATGATGCAAGGAGGTCTAATAAGATGAGTAATTGTTCCAGAGGAACCGGTTTCCATCAAACCAGCCGGAGAAAACGACGGCTTAAACCCGGCGCGGGGTTTAGAAAGAATAGGGAAGGTTGGGTTTAGCAGCTATGAGATCATTTGAAGAAGATTTGCAGTCTGCCATTGCCTATCACGGCCATGTTTGCTCGGGAGTTGTCCTTGGCGTAAGAATGGCCCGTTTAGGATTGAAAAAATTAGGCATCGAAGAACCGCATTGTTATAGAGATTTAATTGTTTATCTTGAGGTGGACCGTTGCCTCAGCGATGCAGTTCAAACGGTAAGCGGGTGTACTTTGGGAAAAAGACGTTTGAAATTACTTGACTACGGCAAACTTGCAGCTACATTTGTGGATATTTCTACAAATAAAGCCGTTCGTTTGGCAGTAGTTGCCGAGGATTTACCGCAAGAAGGGGAAGATCCTGTTGCCTTTTGGCAGGGTGTTGCAGATGAAGATATCTTTAAGGTGGAAAATGTCTTGCTGGAGATAAGACCGGAGGATTTGCCCGGTAAGCCCTTACGCCGGGTTGTTTGCTCCTCCTGCGGTGAGGCGGTTCTGGATGGACGTGAATTGATAAAAAACGGAGAGACTCTTTGTTTCTCCTGTGCCAATACGCCTTATTACCGGATGATGCCAAAATAAGCCTGAAGGTATTGGTATATCATTATGGCGTGCGCACCTTTCTGTATGGAGTGTTCGCGTGTCGCTTGCACTTTACAAGGGGGGTGCGTTTTATTATCGGGTAAGGTTTTCCATTATTTACAATTGTTAAAAGGTTGCAAACAGGCGTTCCCAAGCATTCATTAATATGATATAATTGGAAATATATTAAATAACTGCTCAGTTTAAGAAATAATCCGTTGAGCAGTGACTATATTAAAAGGCTTTTAAGATTAGCCGAAATAAGTCGGCGGGATTGTTAATAAATCATGGAGTATTAATAGCCAATAAACGGGGGAGGTTTTTTCGTGATTATCAGTGTGTTTGTCCTGCCGGCATTTTTTTTGGTTCTTTTAATACTGGAACTTTTTCCTTGCAGTTTGCTTAAGCTTGCCCCCAAAGCTTTGACAACTCTGTTCGAAAAAGTGCCGGACGGAGTGCTTGTTCTGGATAAGCACCTGCTGATCGTTGGCATGAATCCTGCAGCAAGGCAAATACTCTCTTTAAATAACGACAGCATCGGAAAACCGGTTGGTGAAGTTTTGGGATCTTGGCCGGAATTGATTCGCCTTTTGGAGAAGGCTTTGCAATGTCAACGTATCGAACTCCGGCGAAATACTCCGGAACCGTGCTGCTGGCTTGAACTTACCTTTTTACCTCTTCAAGAAGACGGAGGACAGCTGCAAGGTCAAATTATTATCATGCGGGATATCACCGCACGCAAGCTGGCTGAAAGGAAACTCCAGCAAAACGAAGAACGTTACCGCCTGCTCCTTGAGAATGCCAACGAAGCTATTATGGTTATTCAAGACGGACAATTGAAATTTTTTAACCCCATGACAATGAAATTACTGGGATATACAGAGGAATTTGTTCAGTCTATCCCTTTCTTAGAATTTATTCATTCAAAAGATCGCCCTTTTATGGCAAAAAAGTTGGCAAAAGTTCTAGATGAAAAGAGCGAGCTGGAAACGAATGCATTTAAGATTATTACCAAAAGCGGAAAAATAAAATGGGTGGAGGCCAGCGGTGTTTTTATTGAATGGGAAAGGCAGCCGGCGGCTCTGGTTTTTGCCAACGATATTACACAACGCAAGTTGAATGAAGAAAAATTAGAGTACCTCAGCATGCACGATCCCCTTACAGGCCTTTATAATCGCGCCTTTTTTGAAGAAGAAATGAAAAGGCTCAGCGGAAGCAGGGAATACCCTATTACTATTATTTCAGCCGATGTTGACGGCTTAAAACTCATCAACGATACCATGGGACATGCAAAAGGCGACCAACTTTTACAAGCTTGTGCAGGTGTTTTAAGAAAATCCCTGCGCAGTTCCGATATTTTGGCACGGGTGGGCGGCGATGAATTTGCTGCCCTTTTACCCAGGACGGACGAAAAAGCCGGTAAAGAAATTGTCAAACGCATAGGCTCGTACAGTGAGATTCACAACCAGAAGCACAACGACCTTCCCCTTAGTATTTCCGTAGGTGCGGCTACGGCGGGAAATGCAGAGGTACCGCTGCATGAAGTTTATATAAATGCCGACTATTTAATGTACAGCAACAAATTAAGGAATAAAAACAAAGTCCGTAGCTACACTATAGATATGCTCTTGAATGCTTTGGCTGAAAGAGATTTTATCGCCGGGGGACATGCTCAGAGACTATCCAGAATGTGTCTTACCATAGCAGAGAAGTTGGAGCTTCCCAAGACCCAACTTATTAACTTGGCGATGCTGGCACAGGTTCATGATCTGGGAAAAATAGGAGTGCCTGATAGTATTTTAGTTAAAGAGGGAACGTTAACAGAAGAAGAGTGGGAGATAATGCGCCAGCACCCTGAAAAGGGCTACCGGTTAGCTCTTACTTCCCCTGACCTGGCGGAATTCGCAGATTTAATTCTTAAACACCATGAAAATTGGGACGGCAGCGGTTATCCCCTGGGGATTAAAGGTAAAGAGATACCTATCGAATGCCGCATCTTTGCACTTGTTGATGCCTTTGATTCAATGACGACTGACCGGCCTTACCGCAAAGCTATCAGTGAAAAAGAGGCACTTAAGGAACTGAAAAAATATTCCGGCACCAGGTTTGATCCGGAAATAGTGAATCTATTCCTTTCAATTATGCAGGAGCAAGATCGTTAGCTAAAACCCGGCATTGATCTTCATTATTTTACCAGCGTAAACATTTCCAATCTGTTATTGCCGCGAGCAGCAGGAAAAAAAGCTAAGCAAGTCGAATAAGTCAGATAACAAGTACAATTAAAAAAGTAGGTAAATTTATTGTAAAAAAATTTAACCGATAATTTCTGAATTTAAAAGCAAATTACACAACTTGAGAGAAGGAGAAGGTTATTCCCCCATGGGAAAGAACTTACAACGCAAAAGCTCGCCTTTTTTTTATGGATGGATTGTTTTGGGGCTCGGTTTTCTAAGTTTATTTGCCACTTTTGGCGTTAGGGCTTCTTTTGACGCCTATGTGACCTCCTGGGAAGAAGAATTCGTCATTACCCGTACTACTGTTACTTCTATTTCCATGTTGAGCCTGTTTATGTATGCGTTGTTTCAACCTATAATGGGGAGAATGGCCGACCGGTTTGGGGCGCGCCTTGTCATAACCATCAGCCTCCTGTTGGTTGGGGGCGGGCTGCTTCTTTCTTCCATGGCCCAAGAGCTATGGCAGCTGGCAATTTTATATGGAGTGGTGGCTGCAATTGGTCTGGCCGGCAGCTCCAATGTGACGGCATCTGCTTTGGTAGCCCACTGGTTTGTAGAAAAGCGGGGATTTGCTATGGGCCTTATCCTTTCGGGGATGGCTGTCGGACAGCTTGTTGTGGGGCCGGTTTCAATCCTGATCATTCATAATTTTGATTGGCGGTATGCCCTCTTCTTGGTCGGGATCGTAATTTTGCTGGCAGTTACGCCTCTTTGTGCCGTTTTTATCAGGTCAAAGCCGGAGGATATGAACCTGCGGCCTTACGGGGAAAAGGAACAGACTTCACCCCCGCTTGCGGATGACCCCCAACGTAACCATTATCAGAATCAAGCTCCTGTTGGGTCTATGTTTGCCGTATTCAGGGAGCCTTTCTTTTGGTATCTGACTGTTCCTTACTTTATCTGCGGTTTTACTGACCTAGGTTTTATCGGCACCCATTTTATCCCTTTTGCTGAAGGAAAGGGGTATAGTGAAGTGGTGATTGCAGCTGCTTTCGGCTCTATTGCCGCCTTTAACGTCGCCGGAACCATCGGTACCGGTTACCTGTCCGACCGCTTCAGCCGCAGCAGGCTTTTGGCAGCCATTTACTGGATGAGAGCGCTAATGTTTATTTTGCTGGTCACCTTAGACAACCCATATATCCTGTTTGTTTTTGCCGTTTTTTACGGGCTCACTGAAATGGCTTCCATTGCCCCGACCAGTTCCCTGTGCGCCCACCTTTTTAAAAATATGTCCATCGGAGCAATATTTGGCTTTGTCTCGGTAAGCCACCAGCTTGGAGCGGCCCTTGGAGCTTTGATACCAGGAACCATATTTGACTTAACCGGCTCTTACACGGCGATTTTTCTTGTTTCGGTGGCAGCTCTGGCGGGCAGCGGCCTCCTGGTACTGCGGATTTCTGATTCCTCGAACCATACCATGAAAGATTTACGTGTGGATATGAATTAAAAGGTTAAGATATAAAGAAACCTCCTGAGCATGTTTCCTTTAAAAGGAAGCCATTGCGCTATAAGCTGAACTGCGCAAGGGCTTTTTTTCTGTACAGACAATGAAAACAGAAAGAATTTTTCCGGGTTTTTTGTAATATATGTTAATATTTTCGAAAAGCATCTTAAAAATCTCTTAAAAGGCGAATAACAAACATCTTTTATAGTATTCCCAATATAATATTTCCAAGCTGGAACCGTTTCCTTGCTTCGCGTTTTTCGCAAAAGTTGCACCTTTTTTTAATTGTTCAGTACCCCTTAAAAAAAGGGGTGACTACGTATTTAGAAAGGAGGGTTGGAAATATAAAGAAGAGCACTTCGATGTTAAAAGTGAAAGGAAGGAGTAAGGACATGACTAAAAAGAAGAGGTTTGTGGTCATACTCGCTGTTTTGCTGATGGGGTTGGTAGTGTTTGCCGGATGTGGCAGCAATGCGGAAGAAAATTCCGGAGCAAATGGGGATGAGGGGTTATCCAGCGGCCAAGAGGTTGAAAGCGGGGAGCAAACTGAAACACAAGAGCAGGATACCGTTACGGCCGCCGGCATCTTAAAGGCTGTAAATACCGATGACGGTATGATTACCGTTGAGACTGAAAACAGCGGCGAACTTGAACTTCAAATCGTCGGCACAAGCAAAATCCTTTTGGGCGAAACCACCGCAACGCTCACCCAACTGACAGATAAGATCGATTCAGAAGTAAATGTTGAGTACAACGCCGGAACAAAAGAAGTAACCGTTCTCAATCTCCAGGAATAGAGAAAGAGACTTAAAGGAGAAAGGTACACCCACGATAAAAAGCTGAGGAATATTTCCTCAGCCTTTTATCGTTAATGGTTGTGGAAAAGGGCTTTAAAATGGTAATTATTGGATGTTCTCTGGTGTTTGTAAATATGGTAATATGGAACAAAGATGGTTGAGGAGGATAATAATGCCGTTTTTGGGGAAGGTTTTGGTGGTAGATGACGACCAGAATGTGCTGGAACTGGTCAAGCTATATGGTGAAAGGGAGGGCTTTGAAGTTATTGGCGTAAACGATGGAGACCTGGTATTGCCCGCCTTTGACCGGGAAAACCCTGATGTGGTTATACTGGACATCATGCTGCCCGGCAAGGACGGGCTTACCCTGTGCCGCAACCTGAGGGCCATACGTATGATCCCGATTATTATGCTTACAGCTAAGGGAGAAGAAGCGGACCGCGTTCTTGGGCTGGAGATGGGAGCCGATGACTACGTTTCCAAACCGTTCAGTCCCAGAGAATTGGTTGCCAGGATAAAAGCGGTTCTGCGCCGCACTCAGCCGGTCGATGCGGCGACAAATTGGCAAGTAAAATACCCGGGTTTGGAAATTCAAGCCGATGCCAGAAGAGTTTTGGTAAACAATGCTGAAATAGAAGTTACCCCCCGGGAATTTGATCTGCTTTATCATCTGGCGCAAAATCCCAGGAGGGTTTTCACCAGGGAGGAACTGCTGGCGGCTGTTTGGGGATATGATTATTTCGGCGATCAGCGCACCGTAGATGTCCATATTCGCAGGTTGAGGTCAAAACTTGCATCTTTACCCCATGAATACCTGACAACTATATGGGGTGTGGGATACCAGTTTACTCCTCCTGCAAAGGGAGAAAATGATTAGTGAAAGTCAACCTACAGCAGGGCAGAAATAAAATTCGGCTTGTAGTCCGGACCGTACACGGGTTCTGGCTTACAATCACGCGCTTGCTACGGGAACAATTCAACAAAAATATTTACACCAGAATCCTTTTTACCAATGTGATGGCATTTGTTGTCAGCCTGATTGCTTTGATGATGTTTTCCAGCTATGTTGTAAAGCAGGTAACATATAATCAGGTAGAGCAGGAGTTGCTGCGCAAGGCCAAGCGGGTAAATTTTGCCTTATTGCAGCAGACGGAGCAGATCTGGGGGGCACCGAATTCGGAACAAACCGAAGAGCAAGTCCAGGGAGGACAAGATTTACTGAAGTTTCTGGCCGATATTTTTGATACCAGGATTACAATTTTTGACAGGGAAGGAAACATTATCGGCTCTTCCGCGCAGCAGGAAGTGGTACCCGGCAGCCGGATAGAGGAAAAATTTGTAGGGATAATCAGCAGCGGTGAAACTTTAATTTCCCGGACCTTAGAAAAGGAGACGGGCCAGCTTATTTTTGTTGCTGCCGTTCCCATGGGCAATAACAAAGATGTTATTGAAAACGGTATTCTTTTGGAAACAAAGCCCTCCAGTCTGGACCTCGCTTTAAACAGAATGCGCTCGCACCAGGTTGTCGGGGGAATGGTTTTTCTGGTAATTATTATTATCATTTCCGTTTATCTGGCCATGTATATTTCCCGGCCAATTTCCCGGCTGGCTGCTACAGTTGCGGAGATCAGCAGGGGGAGTTACGTTTTGAGCTCAAATGATCTGCTTCCCGATGAGATCAAGGATCTGTCCGGCCAGCTTGATAAACTGGCGTTAAAATTGCAAACAATGCAGACAGAAAGCCGCAGGATGGAGGAAGGGAGAGCCCGGCTATTTGCAGAGATATCACATGAGCTGCGCACTCCTCTGACTGCCGTTCAGGGCTTTGTGGAGGCAATCCGCGACGGTATGGTCAAAGACGAGGCCATGTTGGAGAGATATTTGGACACCATTTACACGCAAACGGTACATATAACAAGACTGGTAGATGATATCCTGGCGTTGAGCCGGCTGGAAAGCGGCAACATTGCTGTGGAAAGAATGCCGGTGGACTTGAATACCCTGGTTCAGGGAGTGGCCATGTCCATGGAGACGATGGCTAAAAGCAGGAATACATCAATTGTGTTGGAAAGAAAGGCGGAAAATGCCGTTGTGATTGGCGACGGTGACCGCATGGAGCAAATTATCAGAAACTTATTGAAGAATGCCATCAATGCTACGGAAAACGGTACCATCAGGATTGGTGTGGAGGTCGAACACGAGAACGTAATCTTAACAATTAAGGATGATGGCATCGGCATAGCGGCCGACGACCTGCCGCACATTTGGGACAGGTTTTACCGGGCGAGGAATTTGCAGAGCGGTCGCCAATTGAAAGAGGGGAGCGGTCTGGGGCTCGTTATTGTAAAAAAATTGGTCCAGTTGCAAGGCGGCAAGATAAATGTTGACAGCCAGTTGGGCAAAGGGACAGTATTTACCATTAGCTTTCCCACATTAAATCAGAAATTGGGATAGTGCTACAGCTGCTATGTGAATTTCCAGATTAATAAAATAAATATGGCGCCTATAAAGTTCTCTGGATTTGTTATGGCTCATCAGGTTCAGACAAAAAGATTGGTTACATAAGATCATTGAAAATTTTTAGATTTACTATGAATTTAAAAGTTCTTAAAGGGCATTTCCCAATTTTAGGGGATGAGACCAATATTCATCCAATTTTGTAGTATGCATATTATTTGCCTTTTTGCTATACTAAAACAGGATTTGTAAGTATTATTCGCTGTTTTTGCGAGGGTAGCCATTTATAGAGGTCAGCAAATACCGTGTAACAAGAATAAGGCTACAGGTAGAATCTGTGCGGGGCAGCAAATGCCACGATCCGGGCTGTCAACATCTGGCCTATCGTCATGGTTTTCAGGCTACCGGTAATCCCAAATATTCACGGAATCCTCCGCTATCTCTAAAAGTTCTACCAGTCGGCGATTTATCAACGCCGACGAGGTGGAAGCCCAGAAGGCGCTCAGCCGCCGATCCGAAACCTAAAACATCCCCAAGCGACAGTTTTGCCTTAAGTAAGAATGTTAAGAACTGGAAAAATGGCACCATAGTGCAGCGCAACCTTGACGCAGAACAAATTGCCCATCGTATCGCGGGCTATCGAGAAAATGAGAGTAAAACAGCGCCATACTGCGTCTCGCAAATTTAACCCAATCGGGACAAGGTCGGGGTAACTCCGTGTTTAGAAAGGGGGGTAGGGAATAAAATATTAAAATAAAGAAGAGTGCCCCGATGTTAAACCACAAAGGAAGGAGTAAAGACAAGATTAAAATGAAGAGGTTTGCGGTCATACTCACGGTTTTGTTAATGTTGGGTTTGGTTTTATTTGGAGGATGTAGCAGCACTACGACGGAAGAAAATACCGGAACAAATGGGGGCGAAGAGGTAACCAGCGAGGTTGAAAGCGAAGAGCAAGCTGAGGAGCAAGCTGAGGAACAAGCTGAGGAGCAAGCTGAGGAGCAAGCTGAGGAACAAGCTGAGGAGTTAGTCGAGGAGCAAACCGAGGAGCAAACTGAAGCACAAGAATAGGATACAACTGACCGATAAGATCGATTCAAAAGTAGACGTCGAATATAACGACGAAATAAAAGAGGTAACCGTACTTAATCTCCAGGAATAGAGAGAGACTTTAAAGGAGAAGAGTACACCCATTAAAAAGCTGAGGAATAGTTCCTCAGCTTTTTATCTTTGTCAAGCTTTAAATGCATTGGCAGTTAATGGTATTGCTTTTTAAATATTTTGTAATGTTGGAGAAAATAATCTAAAAGGCAGGATTAATTATGATATTTAGCGAAATATACAGAAGGGCTTCATCTAATTTGATAAAGGGAATAAACAATGCTTGAAGACCTAACCCTCTCCCGCTGCAGATTTACGCTTGAAATAACCAGGCAGGTTTCTCTTCCCGAATTTACCGGCTCTACCCTTCGGGGCGCATTTGGCACCGTCTTTCGCAAAATTATCTGTGCCCAACGCCAACGGGAAGATTGCAAAGGATGTTATCTGCAAAATACCTGTGCCTATGCTGCCGTCTTTACTCCCGGCAACCTTCAAGACAGCCCCTACTTTCCCAAAAACGAATCTCTCCCTCCGCCATTTCTTTTCCATATTGAAGAAGAAAAAAAGACCGGCTTTTCGGTCGGTGAAGAGATCAATCTCCTCCTGACTCTGGTAGGAAAAGGAGCAGACTATTTTCCTTACTTTTTTATCGTCCTTCAAGAGCTGGGCAGGCAAGGTTTTGGCATCAGGGGAAATGGCGGACAGCGGGGCAGCTTTGAGATAAAAAAGGTGGCAGACGATCTGGCCCCTGACAAAAAAATTATCTTTACTGCAGAAAAAGAAACAAAGATATCCCCTTTGCACAGAGAAAAGCTGGGAAATTTTTTTCAGGAAATGGACGACCTCTCGTTACTTAAAGTCCGCTATCTGACCCCTTTTAGAGTTAAATGGCAGGGGCGCCTTTGTTCCGAGATAAAGTTTCATATCCTGATCCGGAATATCTTAAGACGCGTTTCCGCCCTTTACTTTATTTCGGAACATAAACCCCTGCAGCTGGATTACCGGAGCCTCATAAGTCAAGCAGAAAATATACAAACAGTGCAAGCACAATTTCAGTGGAAGGAATACTCGCGCTATTCCAGCCGTCAGAAAGAAAAAATGCAACTGGGGGGTGTAACTGGTTGGGCTCTCTACCAAGGAGAAGGGTTGTCCCGGTTCCACCCGTTTTTAAAAGCAGCAGAACTGATGGCTGCAGGAAAAGGGACGACCTTTGGTTTCGGCAGAATAGCGCTGGAGGTTGTCGAGAAAGGAGGATAGAAATTTGCGGCAAAACTTAATTATCGGCGCACTTTTACACGATATCGGCAAGTTGATCTACCGTTCCCTTAAGGACCGGTCGGTCAAAAAAGAGCATCGCCATCAGGAACTGGGTGCTGCCTGGGCCAGAGAAGTGGGCCTGAACGAGGAGATTGTTACTATTATTCAAAGGCATCATCACCTGCGCAGAGACGACCCAAAGTATAAAAAACTTTCGACAGATGCTTTCGATGGTGACCGGGCAACACAAAACGACCTTTTTGCCGTGGACAATGCAGATAACATTGCCTCAGGGATGGAGAGACAAAAAAACAGGGATCGCGGCGAATTCCGTTTGGAAATACCGCTTAGGAGCATTTTTAACAGCATCAGGATCAAGGACGACTATGTCCCTAAAACGCACTACTGGCAGCCGCTGCCTTTAAGGGAACTACCGTATCCCCGGCAATCAACGGAACAAATAGCAACTTCAGCATATCAGCGCCTCTGGCAGGGCTTTAAGGATGACTTTACTGCCTTTGGGACTCCTCCTGACGAAGAAAGGCTGCTTACGCTTTTGCAAAACTATATGTTTACTATCCCGGAACATACTTACGTAACAGCAGAACCTCCGGATACTTCCTTGTATCACCACCTCAAAACCACATCTGCTATTGCCTACTGCAACTACTGTTACATAACTCAGGAAAAAAATTTGGACTGGGATAACGAGGACCTCTCCCGCCAGATCCGCGATATGCAAGAGCGGAAATATCTGCTGATTGGTGCAGATCTTTCGGGGATCCAGGATTTCGTTTATACTCTAAGCTCAAAAGGAGCCTTAAAGACTCTGCGCGGCCGCTCATTCTACCTAAATTTTCTGCAGGAAAGCATCGCCACCCAGTTCCTTGAACGTTTTGAGCTGCCGCGAAGCTGTATTATCTATATCGGCGGCGGGGGGTTCTTCCTGCTGGCACCTAACACGCAAAGAATAAGGGAAGGAATATCCGAGCTTAGAAACGAACTCAACAGCCTTTTCTTTAAAGATTTTGCTACTGCTCTTTTTCTGGCACTGGACGGGCTTCCCTTAAACGGAGAGGACCTTTCCGGAAAAAGCGGTTACCTCAAAGAAGTATGGGGCGACGTTCAAAAAAAACTGAGCATGCAGAAAAGCCGCAAGTGGGAAGCATTGCTCGAGGAATATCATCAGCTCTTTTTCCCTCTCAGTCCGCCGAATTTCCAGTGTACTTCCTGTCATGCCGCCATAAACAGACCCCAAGACAATCCTGAAGAAGCACAGTGTTTGTTTTGCCGGCAGATGACCCAATGGAGCAAAGACTTAGGAGAGATCTCCGCGATATACCAGGTAATCCCCGAAAGACCGGGAGATCGCCATCTAAAAATTGGCACCTATTATTATTGCTATGACGTAAAACCTTCAGACAAAATAATACGCGCCTATAAAATGAAGGACTTCTGGAAGGTAGGCCCTGAGAAAAATTATCCGGTCCTTAATTTTTTTCAGGGCACATACTATACGGAAAGCGACTTTCAAAAACTTGTCTTCCATTCTCTCGGCGTTAAACGTTTAGGCGTCTTGCGCATGGATGTGGACTTTTTAGGCAAGGTCTTTTCCAGGGGCCTTCAAGCACCTACCTTTGCCAGGCTAAATGACCTTTCAGAAAGGCTAAACCTTTTTTTCAATTATTATCTGCCCGTTTTACTCCAGAAAGAACCGCAGGACAGGCTTATCGCATCGAAGAAAAAGAGCCTTGACGTAAACCTCGTTTATTCCGGCGGTGACGATCTGCTCTTAGTTGGCACCTGGGATGCCGCGCTTGAAACAGCCTGCCGGATTAGGTCCGGCTTTACTGAATTCACCGGCGAGAACGACTCCTTAACCCTTTCCGGAGGCTTAATCATCGCTGATGAGAAGATGGCTTTTTATAAGCTTGCCGGCATGGCCGGCGAGGCGGAGGATAAAGCGAAAAGCGACGGCAGAAACAGGCTCTGCCTGTTTGGCATGACCTTTCCGTGGGAGCAAATTAAAGGTGGGGCCGGGCCAACAATCCATCAACTGTTATCCCTGTTCTTAAGGGGAGTAAGCTGGTCAGAAAGCCGTGCAAAGCCGGTAGCTTTTAGCCGCGGCTTTTTGCAGAAACTTTTATTTCTGGCCCAGCAGTTTCGTCAAGACAAAAACCTCTGGGTGTTCCCAAGACTGTACTATCTCTTTGCCCGTACAATGGGGCAAGATACGGAAAAATTTTATAAACCCTTACTTGCTGCCATTATGCAGGAAAAAACTTTTCAGGAAGTGCTTATACCAACCTTACAGATAGTGGATTATTTAACGAGAGGAGGAGAAGACCGTGAGTGAGCTGTATGCTTTGTTAAAAGACTATGATTTGCTTGAAAAGACTAAAATTTATGCTGTAATTAAATATGTAAAAGAAGATGATATAAAAAATAACAAATTCAATAATGTAAAAAAGAACATATTTAAAAGATGTAAAGAATTAGAATTGGAAAGCAAAGAACAAGAAATATTACGTAAGATAACTAATCAACGTCAAACTTTTTTGGATGATAGATTTAAGCTATCTATAGAGATAAAGAAAGAGATGATTGATAAATACATTCTTAAAAAGCTTAGTGAAGAACCGATTCTTCGATTGATTAAAAAAGATTATTTGATCTCTTGGGCTCAAATCCTATCTTTGATACTTGTAGCTGATGAACTAAAAACTTCTCAGATACGCAAGTTTTTAAGTGGCGTGCGAGGTGTGGAGGTCAGGGTTAACAGGGAAAAACCGGAAAATTTTAGCCGCCAGGAAGTAGTCTTTTTAAAAGTCCACCTGGCTTATGCCAAGTCAAGGAACGATGCCGTCAAACCGTTGATGGATGTGATGACTGCTGTTATCGATAAGATTCAGGAAAAGGGACCTGAAGGCTTAAAAGACTTTAAAACATTTGTTCGCTTTGTTGAAGCTGTTGTTGCATACCACCGTTTCTACGGCGGAGCTGAATAAGGAGGGAAGAAGATGTCTAATACAGGAAAACTTACAGGTAAGCTGATTATCAGCGGCCAAATCGAGTTAAAAACCGGCCTCCATATAGGGACAAATAAAGATACCCTGGAGATTGGCGGGGTCGATAACCCCGTCATCAGAGATCCTTTGACCAGGGAACCTTATATTCCCGGCAGTTCGCTAAAGGGCAAGCTGCGCAGCCTTCTGGAACGGGCTCAGTTTTCTGCCCAGCCCTATGATAATATAGAGCAATTTTATAATAAAACAATGACGACAGGCAATATTCTGGTTCGTCACCATGAATGCAGCGATGAAAGCTGCACAGTTTGCCGGCTGTTCGGGGCCAGCACCGGCGCCGGGATAAACGAAAACAGGCCCGGCCGCCTTATAACCGAAGACTGCCGCATGACCGGCGAAAGCAAGGAGCAGCTGGAAGCTATTGATACCGGCTTATACCTGACGGAACAAAAAAGCGAGAATACTCTGGACCGCATTACTTCTGCAGCCAACCCCCGTCAGCAGGAAAGGGTGCCCAGAGGCACGAGCTTTTCTTTTACTCTTATCTACACGGCTGATACAACTCCTAATAATAATTTATTCAAAGCGGATATTCGCAGTCTTTTTACAGCTTTAAGACTGTTAGAAGATGATGCCCTTGGCGGAAGCGGCTCGCGCGGTTACGGGCGTATTGCTTTCAAAGATTTAAAAGCCGCCTACAGACCTTTAGAGTATTACACAGAAGCAAAAGATGAAGTAATTATTTCTCAGAATGGCGAAACGCTGATGGCTTATGCGGAAAAAGTTCTTTCAACACTGGAGTGACGTCTCATGTACGCCGTAAAGTTAAAAATAAAGTCACCCATGCATATGGGCGAAGAAGGACTGGGCATGGAAGAGTCGGCTGTCATGGTCCATTCTGATACCCTTTACTGTGCCATCTATGATGCCTGGCAGGAATTATTTCCCTTCGAAGGGGACCTGCCTGTTTGTCTAAGCTCTGCCTATCCTTATGTGGAAGATACATTTTACTTTCCTAAACCATCCCTGCCTGCACCAGGCTTTGATAAAGCAGAGACGCGGGACGCTTATGCCAAGGAGGTAAAGAAGACGCAGTTTATCGACAAAAACACTTTTGCCGCCTGGATAAACAATGAGACTATAGATTTTGAACAGATGAAAGAGAAGACGCAGAGCCTGAAAAAGGCGATAACCGGCTCAGTAAGGCCAAGGGTTGCCCTGGACCGGATTACATGCGCCGGTAACCTGTATTTTGTCGGCGAGGTTCTTTTTAATCAGAGCTGTGACTGTGGTTTATATTTTTTAGTTGACTGCGAAAAAAAAGTCTGGGAGAAATTGCAAAGAGTAATGTTGCATCTGGGCGAAAGCGGCATTGGCGGTGAGCGCAGCTGCGGTTACGGCCGCTTCTCTCCGGAGTTCGTAGATAATTTTATCTTACCCACAGCTGATCCCGGCGATAAGTATTTGACGCTGTCCTTGCTGCTGCCGTCTGATAAAAAAGAAGCGACCCAGGCATATTCCTACAGGTTGCTGAAACGGGGCGGCTGGAGCAAGAATACCCCGCATAAACAGGTTTACATGTTTACCGAGGGATCAATCTTTTCTTCCCCTGTACAAGGCAAGATAGCCACGGTAGCGGATGTAGGACATCCCGTTTACCGCTTTGGCCGCTCTTTCCTGGTAAAAGTGAGGTGTTCCGGTGAAAATATTTAATTGTTCGTTGACGGTTCTTTCGCCGCTGCATATAGGCGGTTCAGCATCAGAAGCCAATACTATGGAATTCTATTATGATCGAAAGCAAAAATATCTTTATCATGTCAGCGAGAAAAAGATAGCGGCTGCCTTTAAAGGGGGGGGACTTACGGAAGACTTTCTTAATTTTATGAACAGCGGCGAGGGCTCACTGGAAGACTACCTGGTGATAACGCCATATATTCCCAGGGAGTCTATCAGGGAGATGCTTGGCGGCAGGAAAATATCGCTGAAAACGCAAGTTGGCCGTATCAAAACTTTTCGTCCCCTCCTGCAGGACCCTTTGAGCAAAAGGCCTTACATTCCGGGCAGCTCAATAAAAGGGGCCCTCCGCACGGTGGCCTTGCTCATGCTTCTTGACCGGGATGCTTACAGCCATAAAGAAATAGAAAGGGCTGTTGAGAGAAGTAAATTTAAGGACAGGCAGCGAGTGGGAAAAAGTATGGTCAGACGCTTATTAGAAACCGCAGGGCTGGAACATACAAAATCCGGACCGCATCGTGACTGGCTAAGAAGCCTTAAAGTAAGCGATGCCTTTTGTGAGGACCCAGAGCCCAGCTCCATACGGGAAGTTAAAGTGGTCAGCCTTAATAAAAACGGGAAAGGCTATCACTGGGGCGCGAAGGGCAACAGCATTTTTATTGAAACTATAGATCCCGGAACTACTTTTTATTTTACGATGGAAATTGATCGCGGGCTTTTGGATATGATGGGGCGTTTCCGCAAGCCTTTATTTGACCCGGAAGAACTATTTGACAACACAATCATTAAAAAATATGTGTCGGAGCCGGAACAGCGCTTCTGGAAACAATGCGAGCTTCCATCAATTCAGGCAAAGGAACAGCAACGCTTTGGGGGCACCTGCCTAAAATTGGGCTGGGGCAGCGGGTACCTCAATACAACTATTGGAGCTTATCTCTCGGAGAACGTTCGCTTACAAATCGGTCAAAAGTTTTATCGTAGTCGCTACAATATCTTTCCAAATTCCCGGAAAGTCATTGTGGAAAACGGCGCTCCAGTAGATACTTTAGGTTGGTGTAAACTGGAAAAAGTATAAAAATGTCGTCGATCTCCACCAGCATAAAAAGCTATGGGGATCGACGACACATTTAAAAAAATTCCGATAACTGTTTTTGCGGAAATTATGCATATTCCCCGGCAGACTATAGGGGACGGAAACCCGCTATCTCCTGCCGCCTACCAGCTACGTTTGAGCCCCGGCTATAGGGGACGGAGGCCAGAGGTCTTAGACGAGATAGAAACAGAAATTTAGGGTAGAATATTTCTGAGGGATGAAAATTGTGGTTGATTTTAACAAAAGGAGTAGCAATATTTGTCATATTGATGTAAAATCTAAAGTAGAGCTTTTCGAAGATACCCCGTGTTTTCAAACAAAAAGTACATCTTCGAAAAACTGTAAACCCTTTGCTGTTATAAAATGTTTTAATAACGTTCTTTTTTGAGTCGGTAGCATTAAGAGACCCGTTTAATAGGGGACTGAAAGAAGACCATTAAAGGCCAAAATGCTGACATTGTAGTTCCTGTAGCATTAAGAGACCCGTTTAATAGGGGACTGAAAGGCATTTCCCCATCTCTGCTGTGCTGCTTGTCTGGCTTGTAGCATTAAGAGACCCGTTTAATAGGGGACTGAAAGGCTTTCTTTTCAATCTCTGGGTTCTGTGTTTGTAATCCGTAGCATTAAGAGACCCGTTTAATAGGGGACTGAAAGACAGTTGGTGATTCCGGCATGATGGAATTCTTGGTAGGTAGCATTAAGAGACCCGTTTAATAGGGGACTGAAAGGGTTCAGCATAAAAATTTTGCTGCGGGGTAAAAACGTAGCATTAAGAGACCCGTTTAATAGGGGACTGAAAGGATAACAGAAACCCTGTCATATGCGCCAAGAAGATCATGTAGCATTAAGAGACCCGTTTAATAGGGGACTGAAAGAGAAGATTAGGCGGCGTTATCGTTCCGGTGTCAGCTGTAGCATTAAGAGACCCGTTTAATAGGGGACTGAAAGGTTTATTCTGGCGTAGTCCAAGGCGTCCTGGAATGTGTGTAGCATTAAGAGACCCGTTTAATAGGGGACTGAAAGCTTCTACGCTCCCGTAGCTTTTAGCAACTTTCTCAAGTAGCATTAAGAGACCCGTTTAATAGGGGACTGAAAGTAGATAGTCAACTCCTTTATATAGCTTGCTATCATTCAGTAGCATTAAGAGACCCGTTTAATAGGGGACTGAAAGACGGACCCTGACCCAAAAACGTAAAACTTTTTCATTTCGTAGCATTAAGAGACCCGTTTAATAGGGGACTGAAAGAGGAATATCTTGGAGAAGAAGAGGGCTTGTTATAATGTAGCATTAAGAGACCCGTTTAATAGGGGACTGAAAGCCTAAATGACCGCATTAAATCTGCCTGCGGCTGAATGGGCGTAGCATTAAGAGACCCGTTTAATAGGGGACTGAAAGATGCCTTTTTTGTTATTTGCATTTAAAACATCTCCTTGTAGCATTAAGAGACCCGTTTAATAGGGGACTGAAAGGTGACATCACGCCTGCACCCACAAGCGCGCCTGTGCGTAGCATTAAGAGACCCGTTTAATAGGGGACTGAAAGATCGTATGGCAGTGTTGAGAATTCAGTATTGGCCCACGTAGCATTAAGAGACCCGTTTAATAGGGGACTGAAAGATTGACCCAGGTGCATATTGGGCGATTACCGGCGGAAGTAGCATTAAGAGACCCGTTTAATAGGGGACTGAAAGTTCTGAATGTAATGTTACTCTAAACGGCTCATTTGCCGGTAGCATTAAGAGACCCGTTTAATAGGGGACTGAAAGAGGCGGTGAAAGCGTCCGGGTCGTGATCGTCTTCCTTAGTAGCATTAAGAGACCCGTTTAATAGGGGACTGAAAGGTAAATACCAGCATCCGCGGCATTGTGGAAGCAACATGTAGCATTAAGAGACCCGTTTAATAGGGGACTGAAAGCTGCCTCTTTCTTCGTCCTGTGCCGCCCCAATACCCGGTAGCATTAAGAGACCCGTTTAATAGGGGACTGAAAGACAGACAATCACCTTTATTTCCAGTATTCTGCTGATGGCGTAGCATTAAGAGACCCGTTTAATAGGGGACTGAAAGATCAGCATTACACACTGGCTGAAAAGAGAGTTCTTTGTAGCATTAAGAGACCCGTTTAATAGGGGACTGAAAGTCTGTTTTTTTAATTAACTTAAGTAACAGCATTGCGGCGTAGCATTAAGAGACCCGTTTAATAGGGGACTGAAAGACTAGCCCCGGGCCGATGATTTTGGGTGCCGGTTGGCGTAGCATTAAGAGACCCGTTTAATAGGGGACTGAAAGGTCTTCCCATTCAGTTGGCGTGTACATTTACTACACCGTAACATTAAGAGACCCGTTTAATAGGGGACTGAAAGCTTATACTTACATTATCCTTTGAAATATTTATGCTTGCGTAGCATTAAGAGACCCGTTTAATAGGGGACTGAAAGGGGCACAGCGGAGGCGTTGGGGATATCCGGACACAGGCGTAGCATTAAGAGACCCGTTTAATAGGGGACTGAAAGCGAAACTAGGAGGCAGGACCGGTAATCTGAGCCTCTCGTAGCATTAAGAGACCCGTTTAATAGGGGACTGAAAGGGGAAATGAAAAAAGCCGCCCCCGAAGGAGCGGCCTTTGTAGCATTAAGAGACCCGTTTAATAGGGGACTGAAAGATATAAAGGTTAGATGTTATGAAATATTCAAGGGAATTGTAGCATTAAGAGACCCGTTTAATAGGGGACTGAAAGACAATTACTTTTACTTTTTCTCTTTTACCATTTTTACGTAGCATTAAGAGACCCGTTTAATAGGGGACTGAAAGGCCTGGTAACCGTTTTGAATCTTGAACAGTTCCGCCGTAGCATTAAGAGACCCGTTTAATAGGGGACTGAAAGTTCCGGCAGTAGGCTGCCAGCCTTATTTTTGTTCTGGTATGTAGCATTAAGAGACCCGTTTAATAGGGGACTGAAAGACCTGCATCGTGACTTTCTTCTGGTCATGCGTGAGGTAGCATTAAGAGACCCGTTTAATAGGGGACTGAAAGAGGAGCAGACCGCTTTGCTCATGACGCTGATTGATTCCGTAGCATTAAGAGACCCGTTTAATAGGGGACTGAAAGATAATATAATAATCGGTGTTAAATACTTCGTTGTGTGTAGCATTAAGAGACCCGTTTAATAGGGGACTGAAAGAATCCTTTAAGGTGGGGGGGTACTCTATCTACCCAGCTGTAGCATTAAGAGACCCGTTTAATAGGGGACTGAAAGAGTCTTCCGGGTTGATGTTGAGTATCCGGCCAGGCAGTAGCATTAAGAGACCCGTTTAATAGGGGACTGAAAGGCCAAGCTACCCTCATCACTGCCCGAAGGGCAACCGCGTAGCATTAAGAGACCCGTTTAATAGGGGACTGAAAGGTTATATAATACTAACTTACAACTGATTAAAAAATCAGTAGCATTAAGAGACCCGTTTAATAGGGGACTGAAAGGGCATACGTTGTAAGCGACTTCCCTGCGCATAAAGCCGGTAGCATTAAGAGACCCGTTTAATAGGGGACTGAAAGCCTTTTAAATGAGTAGTGGGGGTTAACCCCACTATTTGTAGCATTAAGAGACCCGTTTTATAGGGGACTGAGACGACCGCGCCGGGGGGAAAGGGAAGGGATGATGCTTTGAAAATTTTATTGACTTTCGTCGGAAATCAAGATCCTTTTTCAGATAAAACGAAGCAAGAAGGCGCGATTTTAACAATAGTTCAGCAACTTAAGCCGGACTATATCTATTTATTTCCTTCAGCCCGCCTTCCCGGAAATAGCAGTGAGACCGAGACAAATGCAGAAGAAACTAAAGAATGGTTGATAAATTTCTTTAATTCCAACAGCAATAATATCTTTATTCGTCCTTTGTCCTTGTCCGACCCGCGCAGGATACCCGATATACTTGACCAGGGAAGCAGGGAAATTAAATATATTCTTAATTCCGTTAGCAGCGAAAATACGGAAATAATAATAAACGTTTCTTCAGGCACTCCCCAGATGCAGAGTTGTTGGTACATTTGGGCGAACAGCGGGCTTTTTGCACCCTGTAAAGTTTCCCTTTACCAAGTAGGCAACCCGGTGTATGTAGCAGAAGATAAGAGGGTAGAAAAAGTTGACTTTGAGTTCATGGAAGAAAACAACACAATAGAAAGGATCAGGAAGTACTTAACAGCGTCTCTGTTTCAGGCTGCAGCGGAAGAAGCGGAAAAACTGACTCAAATTTCTTGTTATTCGCATCGAAGGTTTAATGCAGAAATAGTTAAAACAGTTTGTCTGAGCTATCATCATTGGGACCTGTTAAACTACCGGGAAGCTTCATCCCAGTTAAAAAAAATAATTGCCAGATTGGATAATGTACATGATTTGCAAAACTTTATTAATAGCGTAAAGAATCAAATTGAAACTCTTGAACAGCTTACCAATTCTGATAATGAGGATATCTATGGCTTAACGGATATTTACTATAATGCCCAGAGGCATTTTTACCAAAACGCTTATGCAGATACTCTGGCCAGAATATGGAGGCTTATTGAAGGCTGTCTTTATTACCGCCTGAGAAACAAATACGGCGTCGAGCCAAGGGATATTGGCTCAAGCAAAAATAAAGACAATATGAAGAAGGTATTAAATGGCGTTCAAGTATTTAAGGAACTTTCCTTTTCAAAGTCCGCCTCTGCTTTAAAAAATGCCTTAGCAGATACCGGATATATTGCTTTTGAAAAAAAAGAGGTGGAGTTGCCCTGGGGTGCCGGAACGAGAAAACAGAAGATTGAGAGCGCAATGGAGGATATTCGCAAGATCCGCAACGAATCCATAGTAGCCCACGGTATTAAACCCGTTTCCCGCGAGGTGGCGCAATTATCTTTAAGTGTCGGCAGGCATTTTTTAGAGTTTACATTTAATAATGCAGACTTTGTTGAGAATTATCCTTTTAAAGGAAACGAAAGCGTAGATATTGTCAAAGAATTATTATATTAGTGTATAAGGATTAGAAAAGCGAAGAAACCGGATGATTCCTTCGTTTTTAATTTTGAGAACCGGAGCAAGCACTCCGGTTTTTTTTTGCGCATATATTACAGCAGTTTAAAGTTAGCCGCTGATAACATTTTTATGCCCACATTATTTCAGGAGGATGTTTTCTAGTGAAAGAAAAGATAATTCCGCTGCATCTTCTTCCTACCGGGAGTTCGGGCAGGGTAAAGGAATTAAGGTCCCTGGACGGTATGCGCCGGAGATTGCTGGACCTGGGCTTCATTAACGGAACTGTTGTGGAATCGCTGCGCAGAAGTCCTTTCGGGGATCCTACTGCCTATCAGATCAGAGGGGCTGTCATTGCCCTCCGTTCGGAGGAAGCGTCCCGTATTCTTGTGGAAAGAGTATGATTCAGTCAGGAGGGATCTAAAGTTCGATGGGTCTTACATATCAATCCACCGGCCCCGCTTCCTTATGGAAAACGGCCGGAGTCAAAACAGATTCGCAACGCCATTTTGTCATCGCGCTGGCAGGGAACCCCAATACGGGTAAAAGTACGATTTTTAACCGCCTGACAGGATTAAAACAACATACCGGCAACTGGCCGGGTAAAACGGTAGCTCTGGCAAAGGGAAGTTATAATTACAGGGACAGTAAATTCATGGTGGTTGATTTGCCCGGAACATACTCTCTTTTTACCAATTCTGCGGAGGAGGAAATTGCCCGCGATTTTATTTGTTTTGGTCAACCCCATGTCACAGTGGTTGTTTTAGATTCCACCTGCCTGGAGAGAAATTTAAACCTGGCCTTGCAAATATTGGAGATTACCCGCAAGGCAGTGATCTGCTTAAATTTAATTGATGAAGCAGAAAGAAAAAAGATTAAAATTGATGGGCCGGGGCTTGCAAATTTATTAAAGGTTCCTGTGATAGAAACCAACGCCAGAGCCGGGGCCGGTCTGGGGGAACTGAAAGCAGCAATTTACAGGGTGGCAAAGGATGATAGCGTAAAAAACCCCTTCAAAATAAACTACGACGAACAAATAGAAAAAGCCCTTGCTCTCCTGGAGCCCCGGGTTAAAGAAACAGCCGGCACGCGAATTAATGCCCGCTGGGCCGCGTTACGCCTGTTGGAGGGGGATAAAAACATTCTGCATGCTCTCAATCGGTACCCGGATAGTACGTCTTTGCCAAACGGTGTTTGGAGCGAACTGTTAAGAGACGCTCAACAATGTGCCGGTTTAGACGGAGTAGAGGTGCAGGATCTCATCGCGGAGGGCATTGTCAAACAGGCAGAAACCCTCTTTTCCGAAACAACAGTCTTTGGCCCCGGACAGCAAACCTCCCTGGACAGGAAGATTGATGATATACTGACATCTAAAACATGGGGAATTCCCATTATGCTCGCCCTCCTCGGCGTTGTCTTCTGGATTACCATTAAAGGCGCCAACTACCCCTCCGGGTTGCTGGCCTCAGGTTTTGGGTATCTGGAAGCAGAATTGACTCATGTTTTGCTGGCCTGGAATTGCCCTGCCTGGCTCTACGGCATTCTTGTCCCGGGTATTTATAAAACCCTTACCTGGGTTGTTTCCGTGATGCTGCCCCCGATGGCCATTTTTTTCCCTCTGTTTACCCTGCTGGAAGACCTGGGTTACCTCCCCCGTGTAGCCTTTAATATGGACAATTTCTTTAAAAAGGCTTGCGCCCACGGTAAGCAGGTTCTGACTATGTGCATGGGTTTTGGCTGCAATGCTGCAGGTGTCATTGCCTGCCGCATCATCGATTCTCCAAGGGAAAGACTGATTGCCACCGTCACCAATAACTTTGTTCCCTGCAACGGCCGTTTTCCGCTCCTTATTGTTCTTGCCTCTATTTTTATTGCCGGCAATACAGGGCCTTTCCGAAGCCTGTGGGCTGCTTTGAGCATACTGGCAGCTGTAGTGCTGGGCATAGCCCTAACGCTGATTATCTCCAGGATTCTATCCAAAACAATACTTAAAGGCATGCCGTCTTCTTTTACTTTGGAACTGCCGCCGTACCGCAAACCGCAAATAGGCAGAATCGTTATCCGTTCCATCCTCGACCGGACGCTGTTTGTCCTGTCGAGGGCGGTCATCGTGGCAGCGCCTGCGGGTATGGTAATCTGGCTTATGGCCAATATCAGCCTGGGGGACAGCAGCATTCTCCATTATTGTGCAGGTATTCTTCATCCTTTCGCCCGTTTACTGGGGCTGGACGGCTTTATTCTCATGGCTTTTATCCTGGGCCTTCCTGCAAACGAGATTGTCCTGCCCATTCTGATTATGAGCTATCTGTCGCAGGGGGTAATGCTTGAGCCCGATAATTTAATTATGGTGAGGCAGTTGCTGCTGGACAACGGCTGGACCTGGCTGACAGCCGTTTGCATGATGCTTTTTGTCCTCAATCACTGGCCGTGCGGCACAACTTTGCTGACCATCCGCAAAGAAACCCAAAGCTTGAAATGGACGGTTTTTTCCTTTCTGATCCCAACCGTCACCGGTATGATTGTTTGCTTTGTAGTGGCACAAACAGCCCGGCTGTGCGGGCTGGCCTAAGCAACTGCATGGAGAGAGGGGCTCTTTGCATAATTATTAGAAAATAAATGTTGCGAGGTGGAAACATGGTTAGCTCCGGCAAAGAATTTTATACGGACCGCGGTTACGCATTATTGCGGCAGTATAATAAAATTCTTACCCCGAGCATGGAAGATTATCTTGAAATGGCTTACCGTCTTGGCCAAGACAGGGGCTATACTAGGATGGGCGATCTGGCGGAGGCTCTCAATGTGCAGCCCCCTTCAGCAAGCAAAATGGTACAAAAGCTTGCTGAACTGGGCTTTTTTAACTATGAAAGGTACGGAGTTGTTGAATTTACGGACCTGGGCCGGGAAACCGGCGAATATTTGCTGAGGCGGCATGAAACGATTGAAAAATTCCTGGAAATAATCGGGGTGACGCAAAATCTTTTAAAAGATACGGAGCAAATAGAACATAATATCAGCGATGAAACATATCAAAAGCTGATCCTGCTGCTGCAGTTTCTGGAACAGAACGGACGGCTGAAAGAGTTCCAATTGTTTTCAGCCCGTCAGGAGACATAACTTCAGCAATAACAGCCAAAGCCCTTTACTTTTCAAGCTGCCATAATCTTACAGAGGTTATGGCAGCTTTCTTTTAGAACTATTAAAAAAAGCTTATCATGAGAGGAGAGGAAGAAGTGAACTTAACAAAATTTTTTTTTGAAAAAACAACCTTGGTTCCTGACAAACCGGCTCTTGTTTTTGAGGAGGCAACATACACTTACAGCGATGTAGCTGAGGCAGTAAAGCAATATGCCAATTTGCTTGCCCGCTTAGGGGTAAAAAAAGGAGACAGGGTTGCCTTACAGCTTCCTAATTGTGCGGAATTCGTTTTTCTGCATTTGGCAAATTTGTCGTTAGGGGCCATTACCTTACCTTTAAATACCGGTTACCGGCCCGAGGAGATTAATTACTTCCTCGATGATTCCGGAAGCAGCATCTTTGTCGCTGATGATGAAAAATTTATACCTGATATTTCCGGTCAAAAGAGTAACGGAAAGGTACAAACTATTATCAGGAAGGGCAATTCAGCAAATAGCTTACAAGCACTTTTAAAGGAATCTCAAAAAAGCGGGGACACTGTCCCCGACTATCCCACACAGGCTGATGATGTGGCGTTGCTTTGCTATACTTCCGGAACCACGGGAAAACCAAAAGGCGCAATGATTACGCACCGCAATTTGATTACAAATGCAGTGGCTCTGCAAAAGGTATGGAAATGGACGGAAAATGATATTCTTCTTAATGTGCTTCCCATGTTTCATATTCACGGGTTGTGCGTCGCGCTTCACGGAGCATTAAACGCAGGTTCAACAATAATTATTCATGAAAAGTTCGAGCCAAAGAAATGCATAGAAACAATAGGAAAACAAAAATGCACTATGTTTATGGCAGTGCCGACAATTTACTACCGGTTGATGGAAGTATGGCCTGAACTTAATCCCGATCTTTCATCCATGCGGGTTTTTATCTCAGGATCCGCACCCTTGTCTGAAGAGCTTTTTGAGCGCTTTTATTCTGCTACCGGTTTTCGCATTTTGGAAAGGTACGGCATGACTGAAACACAAATTATTGCCTCCAATCCCTATGAAGAGGAAAGGAGAAAAAGCAAAAGTGTGGGTTATGCTCTGCCGGGAATTCAAATTCGTATAGCCTCCGCATCAGGTGTTGATGTCAAGCCGGGAGAAATTGGAGAAGTGCTGGTTAAAGGCGAGAATGTTTTTAAAGGGTACTGGCAAATGCCCAAAAAAACCAGGGATTCTTTCCTGGGCGAGTGGTTCCGGACAGGTGATTTGGGTTATCAGGACGAAAAAGATGAAATGCGTCTCTATCTTGTGGGAAGGTCAAAGGAGCTAATTATTTCCGGAGGTTATAACGTTTATCCCAAAGAAGTGGAAGATGTCATCAACCAGCATAGTGCAGTTGAGGAGTCGGCAGTTGTCGGAATTAGTGACCGGGAGTATGGTGAAAAAGTGGTTGCTGCTGTTGTCTTAAAGGAAAAGCAGCCCGCAGCTTTTGAAGATACTTTAATTAAGTTTTGCAAAGGGAAGCTTGCCAGTTACAAATGCCCGAAAAAAATTGTTTTTTTAGATAAATTGCCCCGCAATGCTTTAGGGAAAATACAAAAACATTTAATCATCGAGGGTTTTCCAAAAGGTTAAACTTTCGTTTTAGCAGTCTTTTTACAATAATTATTTGCAGAAATGCTTAAAAAAATGTATTTTATAAGGGGGGCTGCAACTACTAAAGCCTGCAAGGAGGGAAGACATTGTACGTTGGCGTAGATGTTGGAGGGACGTATACGGATGCTGTACTCTTGCGCAACGGAGCAGTGGGTGCTACCGCCAAAATACCGACGAGATCCAATCTGCTGGAATCCGTCCTGGAAGCACTTGATATTGTCCTGAAAGATGTGGATACAAGGGATATAAAAAGAATTGTTTTCAGTACAACGATGATTACCAATCTGATCGCGGGAAAAAAGTACGACAAGGTAGCTTTGCTTCTCATTCCCGGACCAGGTATGAACCTGAAGTACTATGATTTTAAAACAGATGTAATCATCCTGTCCGGCGCGATAGATTACCGGGGAAGGGAGATAGTGCCCTTAAACGAAAGGGAGATCGAGGAGGCGCTGGTAAGCCTTGCTGAAAAGGGATACAGAAAGGTCGGCGTCGTTGGAAAATTTTCTCCCCGCAACAGCGCTCATGAAAAACGCGTTGCAGAAATTATTAAGGAAAAATATCCCGACTGGCACGTGGAACTTGGCTTCCAAGCCGGTCCTCAACTCAACTTTCCCAGGCGCGCAGTTACCACCTTCCTGACCTGCGCAACCAGGGAACCATACAATGCTTTTGTGAATTCCGTCAAGGAGGCGCTGGCAAAGAGGAACATAACAGCCGAGGTTTTCATTTTAAAAGCGGATGCAGGGACTTTGCCGCTTGAGAATTCCGTGGAGCAGCCGGTAGAAACTATTTTTTCCGGACCCTCAGCGAGCACTCTGGGAGTAGAAGCACTGACCCCTCCGGACGTGACGGAAGTGGCAGTGGATGTCGGCGGTACCACGACAGACATTGCTTTGATTCTGGATGGGCAACCCTTGCTTTCAGCAAAAGGTGCCCGGGTTGACGGGCAACTTACTCAGGTGCGCACCCTGGCCGTTAAATCTGTCCCTGTCGGCGGCGACAGCGTCCTGGAGCTTGCCGGAGAAGAAATCGTTTTCCGCGCTGAAAGGCTTGGACCTGCCTATTGCATGGGCGGACCTGCACCGACTCCAACTGATGCCTTGCGGGTGCTGGGTCTGACTTCCCTTGGAGATGAGGGCAAAGCCCGGGAAGCTATGGAAAACCTTGGGAGCCCCCTTGGTATGAGCGCCCTGGAGACCGCAGAAAAGGTTACGGATCTGGTGGTCAGCAGTATAACAAATGAAATTAAAAAAATGTTTAAGGAATGGGAGCAGGAGCCGGCGTACCGTATCTGGGAACTGCTGCATAAAAAGAAAGTTAAACCTTCTATCGTCGTCGGAGTAGGGGGCGGAGCAGAGGGCTTTATAAAGCGCATTGCGCAAGAACTGGGCTGTAAGCCGGTAACTCCGCCTTATGCGGCGGTTGCCAATGCCATTGGCGCGGCAGTAGCCAGGCCCACATTACAGTTGAGCCTGCGGGCTGATACTGAACAGGGTTACTATATTATCCGGGAAGACGGTATTCAGGAGAAAATTAGCAGGCATTCCTTTAACGAGCAAAAAGCGCTCGAGCTGGCCAAGGAAAGACTGCTTCAAAAAGCGGCCGGCTATGGTCTGAAAGTGGCACCGGAGGAAATTGAAATTACTTATCAGGAAGTATTTAATATGATCAGGGGCTGGAGTACTGTCGGCCGCTTGTACGATTTGACCGTTCAGACTCCCGGAGGCATTGCCCTCCGGGTAGAGATGGGGGGTAAATAAGTATGCAAGACCCAGGCAACAAAAAAACCGGATTGATCTTTTTCCCCGCCTTTGATTGGGCTATTTCTCCCACCCACCCGGAAAGGGAAGAACGCCTTCTTTACACTCGCGATCAGATTTTTGAAGAGGGAATTATGGATCTTCCCGAAATATCGGAATATGCTCCTGTTCTGGCCAAAACCCATGACATCGCCAGAACGCATTTTTGTGTGCCCCGTGTCGAAGACCGTATTACCGAGGCGCATCTTATTGCAGCAGGGGCTGCCATTCTTCTGGCTGAAGAAATAATTTCCGGCAGGTTAAAGAATGGATTTGCCCTGGTCAGGCCTCCGGGACATCACTCCATGAGAGTGGTTCACGGAAATCGCGGTTTTTGTAATATAAACAATGAGGCAATTATGGTGGATTACCTGCGCCGGCACCACGGCATAAAGCGCATCGCCATTGTGGATACGGATGTTCACCACGGTGACGGAACGCAGGACATTTTCTGGCACGACCCGGATGTCCTTTTCATATCCTTCCACCAGGACGGAAGGACGATCTATCCCGGTACCGGGTTTGCCGACGAGCTGGGCGGTCCCAAAGCCTTTGCCAGGACCATCAATATCCCCCTGCCACCCGGGACCACTGACGAAAGCATATTATATATCGTCGACAACCTCATCCTGCCGATCCTGGAGGATTTTAAGCCGGAGTTTATCGTGAACTCAGCCGGCCAGGACAACCATTTTACCGACCCGCTCGGCAGCATGAAATTTACTGCCCAGGGGTACGCCAGGCTGACGGAGAAACTAAAGCCGGATCTGGCGGTGCTGGAAGGCGGCTATGCCATTGAAACCGCCTTGCCTTATGTAAATATGGGCATTATCCTGGCGCTGGCGGGACTCGACTACAGCTCAGTGCTTGAACCGGATCTGCAGGATTTAAGGGAAAGCGGAGAAATTTCCGGTTACATCTGCCGGATCGTGGAGACGCATTTAAAAAACTGGGAAAAGCGTGATGAAGCCTTTGCCGCGTCTCAAACCATAAAAGGCGATTTTTTCCAAGAAAAGAAAAGGATCTATTACGATACGGAAGGAATTAGCGAATACCGGTCTGAAAAGCTCAGGATTTGTGATGACTGCCCGGGTTATTTAACAATAGAGACCAGCGCCTCCCGCCACTTTGACAGCAGCGGAACAGCGCTGTGCATCTCTATTCCTTTTACCGCTTGTTCCTCCTGCAGCGCAGAAGCGCACGATCTTTATGAAAAAACGAAAAAGACAAGGGAATACCGCTACATGTATCTGCAAGACAAGCCGCAGGACATTTTTTTGAGCTACGATTTTAATACAGGAAAAGAGCTGCGTTCCGAAGGATAGAAACGGAACTTTTGAGATCAATAAGCGAGCAGGCTCCCCGGTTCTATGGCTGCGGTGCACAGGTAAAAGGAAAAGGACACGAACATTGGAGCCGGGGCAGCTAGCTGGCTAAGAATAATTCTTTTGGCAAAATCTCAGTTTTTTCTACGCTTTACACGGCCTTATGTTTCGGTTATAATAGAGAGGAATAACGGGGCGTAGCGCAGCTTGGCAGCGCGCTTGGTTCGGGACCAAGAGGCCGCGGGTTCAAATCCCGCCGCTCCGACCAAAAAGGTTTGGGATATTAAATCCACAAACCTTTTTTATATGTTAATTTATGGGCAAGGAAATTTTTACAATAAACATTTCCGTTATATGGATCTATTATTTGATTGTCCGAACCTTAATGAACTTAAAAGCTATAGGAACAACCACTAGTTTCCGTTGACGAGTATTGTCAAATTCGAAAATTTTATTCTGTTTTTGATCTGAGCCCATCTGAGAAATTACAGTGTCTCCTTCGTATTATCTAACCCTGTATCATGGCACTCCATAGTCACGACACAATTTCGTCCTTTAGTTTTTGCTTTGTACAGGGCATCATCTGACTTTTTAAGAATATCTTCAATATTGCTGTTATTATCACTGTTTCCAAAGGTTGCCGCTACTCCAATGCTTACAGTAAAAGTAATTTCCTGTTTTCCGTAAATTACTTTTGTCTTTGACACAGTATCCCGAAACTTCTCCGCAACCTTTTTTGCCTCCTTCAAAGATGTATTCTTTAAAATCACAGCAAATTCTTCTCCTCCTAAGCGCCCGGCTAAATCGGTTTTCCGGAAACCGGTCTTTATGATATTTCCCATTTTACGAATCACTTCATCTCCCGCCGCATGTCCAAAGGTATCGTTGATGGTTTTAAAAAAATCCAGATCCATCATCAACAAAGATAATTTCTCATTATTTCTTTTGGCCTGCAAGAATTCCTGTTGTGCCAACTGCATAAACGCTGTCCGGTTATAAAGACCACTCAATGAATCTGTGGTAGCTAAAACAGTTAGTTTTTTCTGAACCCTTTTCTTTTCTGTAATATCTCGGATTGATTTAAGCATCCCCATTTTTCTATCATTGAGATTACCCAACGGCATTGCGCCAATCTCAAAGAAACGCTCTTCCCCATCGATCATTAATGAAAATTCCCGGGTAGTATCACTTTTAAAAATTTCCAGCAACTCCGGTTCCTGATTTAAAAGATGCTCTATAGGGTAATTATCTAATGAAATGTTTAATGCTCGAAAAAACTCTTTAGCCGCCTTGTTGTAATCTATTAACCTTAGCCCTGATTCCAATACCATCATGCCATCAAAGCTGTTTTCAAAGATTGTTTCTCGAGCAAGAGTCTTTATTTCCAAAAAATCATATTTTAAAATTCCATAACCAATAATAAGCAAAGAAATGGGCATTATTAAAGCAGTATAATCAATGCTCCACTTATTGAAAGCAAAAAGAAGCAGCATGACTCCAATAAGAGGAAGTAGGGAAGCAAAAAAGAAAACCAGAAATTGGGGCCTGCTATAGCCAACCCGTTTTTTCTGATATCCGAAATAGTAAATGATAATGCTCAGAAACAAACACAGTATAGTATAGGAAATGTTAACATAGTACCAGCAACCTCTTTCCATATACAAAGAATAATATCCAAAAAGCTTTTTTACCTCCCAACTTCTATAGAAAAGATGGTGCCAGGAATTTGTGAGACGCATGAAAAAAGTAATTACAGGCACAAAAAAAAGTAAAACCACCGTCCGCTTACTTAGAGTATAGATGGTTTTGGTATAAAGGAGAGCCACCGTCAGCCATAATACAGGAATAAAGGGTAAGCCCAGGTACTGAATCTGATTCCAAAAGATCAATTCTTGCAGGTTGCTATTGTTAAGAATCATTAAATAGCCAAATAAATAAACACTGATACATAAGGTCAAGGCAGAGAATGCCTTCCGGTAGCTAGTTCTACCCTTTGAAAAAAAGTAGGCGGCAAAAAACTGAGTTAATATAACCGCAACAAATAGGTAAAGACTAAGTAATGATTTCAACGAGAAACACCCCGGTATAAGTCTAAGTAGGAAATTGTACTATTTAAGCTCTCTTCATTTCAACATCATTTGGCCAATTCTTAGACTAACAATTATTATCTTCTACTCCAGCACCTTGTTTCCTTTGACAACATTGTTGAATTTGAAAATTTAAAAATTATAACCTGATTATTGCGCCTGAAGTTTGGCGAGACATTACCGATGCTTATGCATGGTCTGTAATTTTGAATTTTCAAACATCATTTGGGTAAAAATATAGTAATTTCGGGACACAATAAAAATTATTTAATCGGGTATGAAGATCCCCACCGGAAAAGTATCCAGCATCTTTTCCAGGGGCAGTATTTGCCCGTTAGCTGCGTTTTCCACGGAGCTTTCCGCGGAGTCTGAAATCATATTGCCCACTGCAGCCGGGGCAGAATTTACAATTTCTCCCGTAAAAATGTTCCGCCAACGGGCCGGCGCGGCAGCAGGCAGAAAAAGCACCGTACCCGCCCAGAACTCAGTGCCCACCGGGGGTTTTATTTCAGGAAGCGCTGCCGGATCGCCCCCTGTAATCATGCGCAAAGACAGCCGGGGCACAGCCGCGATCACCCAGTTTTCTTCGGTATGCCTTGCCAGAGCGCAGAGATGCTCTTGAGCGGGACCCGCTGTCTTCAGGGGGAGGTATGCTCCGGAGGCGAAAAGCGCGGCCTGTGAACGGCGCAATTCCAGCGCTTTCCATGTCACATAGAGCTTGATACGGCCATTATCCCAGTCTTTAAGGAGTTCGCAAGCCAGATCCCTGCCCACCTCACGCTGCTGGAGCTCTTTCAGAAGTTCGATACGTTGTTCAAAGTCTACGGGACGGCGGTTGTCAGGGTCCACCAGGCTGAAATTCCAAAGCTCGTTGCCCATGAAGAAGTCGGGCACTCCCGGGCATACCACCTTCAATACCACCTGGGCCAGAGAGTTCAGCGCTCCATAATAAGCCACCGGTCCTAAAAAGTCACGAAAATCCCGTCTGAAGCGGTCATCCGCGGAATCTTCGAGGATGCGCCGGACAAACGCGGAAAGGCTGCCCTCGTACTCTTCATCCGGGTCAAGCCAACTGGTATCCACCTTCATCTCCCGGCATGCCTTGACAAGATATTCCTTCAGCCGTTTGATAAAATCAGTTTCCTCTTCTTCGCGCAATGGCCAGGCGCCTATTAACGTCTGGTATAACAACAGCTCCACGTTATTATCAGGTGCCGGCTTGCCTGCCACCAGCAGCTTTTTAGAAGCGTTCCATTCCTGCCACTGTCCAACCCGCTGAGCCCAGGCTTCCGGCAGTTCGGAAAGAACGTTTATGCGCGCCCGCACGTCCTCGCTGCGCTTGGTGTCGTGGGTGGATGTGGCGTTCATGGTATGTGGGAAGTGCGCACACCGGGACTGCATCCGTTTGTGAAACTCTTCCAGGGAGACGCTGCCTCTTGCAGGATCGCCTCCCACTTCATTTAAAGAAATGAGCCGGTTATAAAGGTAGAGCGCGGTGTCTTCAAAACCTTTGGCCATGATCGGCCCGGTGAACTGCTGCCAGCGCATTACGAATCCGAGCCATTCGTTCCGGGTTTCATCGGACATATGTTCGTCGAACTCCAAGAGGAGCAACCTGCGCAAAAAAGCCCGGGCCTGCTCCGAACCGTCCCCGTAACTTGCCGCTCTATTGAGCGCTTCTTCGATGTATTTAGCATCAGCTGGAGCTACGGAAAACCCTCTGGTATAGGTCCGGTACACGGGAAACGCGGCTGTAATGCCCGTCAAAGCAGCTGTGAGGTCTTCAGGAGCAATCTCCCGCGCCTGAGGATCCTGAGCTGCCAAGCGCGCCAGTTCTTCTGACAGATCTTCTATCTCACCCCGGAAAAGATCCTGCATGACTTGCCGTTTTGTTGTATTTACCAGGTCGGAAAAGCCCGTCCGGATCCCGGTAACCCGTGTGTAGAAGTCCTCCAGCATCTCAAGCCCCCGCGCGTCTACGAAGAGCCCGTTTAATATATTTGCGAAATCGTAACCCGTGGTGCCTGATACAGGCCAGGTATTGGGAAGTTCTTCATTTTCCCCCAGTATTTTTTCCACCACCACGTAAAACGGGGGCTCGCTTTTACCCTTAATTTCCCCTGGGGCTATTGTTGATGGGGAGCCATGATCCGGCTCGTGAGCCTGCAGGTTATTTTGCAACCGGACGAGATAGCCTTCAGGGTCATTTAACCCGTCGATATGATCGATCCGCAGGCCCGTAACTGCGCCAGCCCGGGCCAATTCCAGCACCCGCGCATGTACTTCCTGGAAGACTGCCTCGTCTTCGATGCGCAGCGAGACAAGATCGTTGATATCAAAGAAGCGGCGGTAGTTGATCTTGTGCTGGTCTTCTTTCCAATAGACCAACCGGTAATGTTGCCGATCCATCAGATTTTTGAAGCGTGCCTTCTCAGCCCTCTCGTTCCAGAACTCGAGTACCCTGTCGATGAATTCCCTCACTTGCTCCTCGTCCAGATACAATTCCCAAAGATTCTTATTTCCTTCAATTAGCGCCAAAGGGGCTGCATTTTTTTTGCCCCCGGTTGCGGCCTTCAGCGCTGCCGGTGAGCCTATTCGTTCGCCGGGAGTTTTTACTTCATTTTGCATGCACTCTGTAAGAATGAACTGGTATGAGTCCGGACAAACGGGCAGGTGCTGCTCTTGGTAGTGGAGCTGAAACCCGTCGGAGCCCAGAGCGAGCTTTATTTCTCCGTTTTCCAAGACTTCACATAGCGGCGCGCCAAGGATAGGCAGAATCAGTTTACCTGTGGGAACCTCCTGTTCCTGCTTCGCTTCCCAGTCGATGTCGAATTTTGCAGCATGTATGGAATTGGGCCCCCAGCGCAGAACGTCGCGCCACCAAGGGTTCTCAGGACTTGCTGCCATATGGTTTGGGACAATGTCCAGCAAAAGCCCCATTCTTCGGTCTTTTAGCGCTGCCGACATGCCCGCAAAATCGACCCGACCGCCTACGCCTGAATCGAGCCGTCGCGGGTCCGTCACGTCGTAACCGTGCTCGCTTCCCTCCCGCGCCTGCAAAAGCGGTGAGGCATATAAGTCAGTTATGCCCAGTGCATCAAGGTAGGGTATCAGTGCAGCTGCTTCATGAAACCCAAACTCGCCGGTAAACTGAAGTCGATAAGTGGCTGCCGGCACTCGCAGGGTCATCTTTTTTCTCCCCAATCTCTCACGAAAACTTTGAAATTCGCTGTATTTATTATGATCTTATGAAGCCCAAGTATTCTTTACAAGAAAGCAAAAGTTTATATTGAAAGATGAGGACAACAGGCTTTTTATTGGCGTGGTTAATTATTGGAAAATAGCCACCTTATTGATAGAAAAAGTTCTGTCAGCAGGTGGTTTTTGTTTTGCCAAAGATCCTTGAAACAAGCGGCTTTTGCCTATATTAATCTATACATTGCAACCGCAGCAGTGCGAGTTACGTCTAATTACCAACGAGAAAGTATCCGGAGGTAAGAAGATGAAAAAACTATGCTTATTTGCCCTGATCTGCTTAATCATTGTCTCGCTGACCGGATGTAGGGAAGACGGGGGGCTCCGGGTGCCGCCGCAAGGGGGAGAACCCACAGAGATGGCGCTGGAAACCAGCAACTACGAGGATGAGGCGGCAGTAACGCGCCTGGTTAAGGACTTCGGTGGCAAGCTAAAAGACGTCTCCCTGCTGGCTTCCGCCGAGGAGCTAACGGCAAGCCTCGAAGAACACTACGGCGAATTTGTAACCTCCGCGCTGCTCGAGTCCTGGCAAAACGACCCGCAGCAGGCCCCCGGGAGAGTTAGTTCCAGCCCCTGGCCGGAGCTGATCGAAGTGGTAAGCCTAGAGAAGTCGGCGGAAGGCGTATATGAAGTTCAGGGAAAAGTTATCGAGATGACGAGCGTAGAGATGACGCAAGGCGGGATTGCCGCACAGCGGCCAATCACGCTTACAGTAGAAAAAAGCGCGGGGCGCTGGCTGATTAGCGCCCTCACGCTCGGCGCTTACGCTGATAAGGAAGGAACCGGCGATGCGGATACAAAGGAAAACGCTCGGAGTTATGACGACGAAGGCAAGCTGCTGCTGGGGGATACCTTATCCTTTGGTTTAACCTATGAGGAGGTTAAGGCGCAGTTTCCGGAAGTAGGACCGCTGCAGGCGGAAGGCGGACTGCACAGCCTGGGAGAAAGAGGGCTTAAGGAAGCGGTGTTAATTACAGAGGTGTTAGGCCATACCGCGGAACTGGAGTTCAATTTTGAAATGGATCAACTCTATAGTTTTTATTATTCCATCACGCTTGAGGATGAAGCGGAAGCTGAGAAGCTGTACAGTTATTTACAGAATTTTTATGCTGCCGCGTTAGGACCGTTTTCTACAGAAGAGCAGGAAGAAGGAGGTATTTCCTCTACGACCGGCTACTGGCAAAATGAGGCTTATCAGTTCGGACTGACGCATCAAGTGAACGCGGACGGATTACATTTTGTCAGTTGGGGCTGGGAATGAGGCTCCCCTTAATTATCAGCTCATTTTTATTTTTTTGGCCAACAAACTTTTAGAAATTTCCAGCTTCGCTTGTTGAACCTTTTTGAGGGAGTTACCGTCTTTTTAGTAAAACCCGCGGGTAGAAAAATTTTTTCAGGAGGAATCGTAGTGAAAAAGAAAGTGATTGTAACTATGATGGTTGTTGCTTTATTGTTTTGCTCGGTTACTTCCGTTTTTGCCCACTCCCCCATAAAACTGTTTATTAATGGGGAGGAAATAAAGGCAGATGTTTTGCCTAAAGTTTTCGAGGGCCGGGTATTAGTGCCGATCCGCGTCATTACGGAAAGGCTGGGCGCATTAATTGATTGGAATGAAAAACAAAATTCAATTAATATTGATTTTAGGGAAATGCAGGCACAAAAGACCCGTATATCTCTGTTAGAAAGTGCCCTTGCTCCCAAGGATCCTTATGCTGCCGCGAAAACATGGGCCGAGGGGGTAAAGACGAGAAACGGCGCCCTGCAATATGCCGTCATGTCTTCGGAATTGAGAAAGGATGTTTACTCAGATTTTGTAAAATTGAACTGGACTACAGGAACATCGTCCCCATGGATTCAAAGTTTTGAGGTTATTGAGAGAGGCAAGATTGACGACGAAACATTTTGCTATGCAGTGGAATTTACTCATACGGACTCAACGAAGTCAACATTTACCACCAGAGAATACGTTACCGTCAAAAAATATGAAGGCAACTGGCTCATAGCGTCTCTGGATAAAGTAGACATTAAAGGGGAAATCACCAAGGTAACGTATAATAATGAGAAGAGCAGAAAGGTCAAGAGCATTTTTGTCGAAGATGATGCTTACGACAAAATTGGATACGATAAAGCAAACGTCATCATCAGCAACAAGACGAAAATCTATGACGGTTATACGGATAAGGAGCTGTCGTCAAGCGTTCTTAAAGAAGGGGTAAAAGTAGAAGTCACTTTTACCGATGATCCTATTGCCATGATTTATCCGGTTACAGCCGAGGCCAAAACGATAAGGGTGATGGAGCAACGGCAAGCGGGCCCGGTTGTTTACAAAAATACCCGCTACGGCTTTTCCTTTTCCTTGCCTGAGAGCTGGAAAGGCTATACCATCGTCAACAGCGAGTGGGAAGGCCTCTCCCTGGAGAGGGGGAAGAGTGGCAAGGTAGTGGAAAGAGGTCCGATCATTTCCATTAGACATCCTGAATGGACAGCTAAGAATCCCAGGCAGGATATCCCCATCATGATCTTTACCCATGGGCAGTGGAACTCGCTGCAGAAGGGAAAATTTAGCGTCGCCGCGGCTCCGGTGGGGCCCACCGAAATTGATCGCAATAGCAGTTACGTTTTTGCCTTGCCGCCGCGCTACAATTACGCTTTCCCGACAGGCTATGAAGAAGTGGAAAAAATTCTGGAAGGCAACCCGCTGGTACCCTTTGAAAAGTAAGCAGATAAATCTATTTAGCCCCCCAAAGAATTTGCAGAAAACATAGGCAAAAAACTCGCTGCTTAAGCAGCCGTTTATCGAAGGCCCTTGACATGGGGTAGGTGTCCATGCAAGGGCCTTCGGCAATGGACCGCAAAGCGTCAGCTCCCTTTACTGGAGCATATTTTTGTTTTCTCCCCCAACTCTTTTTTTGAACTTTTTTCATTGCCCTTGTTTTCTATATGTTCCTTTTGTAAAATATTTAAAAAAAGTGCTGCCAGTTCCGGATCAAACTGTGTCCCTGAGTTTCTTTCTATTTCAGAGATAATTTCATCATGAGATAGAGCCTTTCTGTACGGCCTCCCATTTGTCATTATTTCATAAGCATCAACAATAGCTGTGATTCGGGATAATATAGGTATTTCTTTTCCCTTTAACCCCTTGGGATAACCTGAACCATCCCAACGTTCATGATGAGCTAAAATATCTTCGGCTACATGGGCAAATTCTTCCGTGGCACGGGCAATCCTAAAGCCTATTTCCGGGTGTTTCTTTATGATCTCCCATTCTTGCTTTGTTAAAGATTCTTTTTTAGTTAGTATTTCTTCGGAAATATTTATCTTTCCGATATCATGCAGTGTAATTAACAGGCTTAATCGAGCCATCTCCGAATCTGGAAGCTTCAAACATTCGCCTATTTTCAGCGCCATGCTCTGCATGCGCTTGGTATGCTCTTCTGTTTCAAAACTTTTCGTCCCCAGCGTTTTTAAGAGAGCTTTTAAAACACTGCTTCTTATGCTCTTGCTTTCGGCAAGCTTTTGCTTGTACATATTGTTTTCTGCTTGTTTGATAATATCATCCATAATACTGCTGATATTGTTCTTGACAGCAAAACCTAAAGCCAGGGAAATGGGCACGTCCCCGGTAGATACTCCCTGACACCTGCTTTTAATCCTGTTGCAAATCTTGTAAACCTCTTTTTTTGAAGTTTGAGGTAAAAGAATAATAAATTCATCGCCGCCCCAGCGGGCGATAATATCCTCTTTGCGGCAAGAGCTTTCTAAAATTTGCGCAACACTTTTTAACATTTCGTCTCATTAGCCCCTTAACTCATTTGGACAAGTAGTCTTAACTTGGTAAAATATTATAGGAGGGAGCTTTTTAGCCCCCCAAAGAACTTGGAGAAAACACGTTTAATATGTTAACATTT
>ERZ773359.793-NODE-793-length-45249-cov-7.263243_pt1 | contig 45249 bp, 40 predicted proteins | sample MGYA00374955_ERZ773359 | MGnify/ENA primary metagenome ERZ773359 (study PRJEB29098, sample SAMN04486028) | biogas fermenter metagenome | study: EMG produced TPA metagenomics assembly of the Biogas fermentation microbial communities from Germany - Plant 4 DNA1...
ATACTGGATGGTTCTTTGAAATTTTCAGGCACGACCGATGCGTTTTATGACCGGTTCGACCGGATTGTTTTCCGGATTAAAATCGAGCAGCCTGAGGATGCCATGCAGCTTTTACAAAGTGAAATGCCGGCTTACTATTTTGAAATGATTGACGGCAGAATCAATGTATTTGACTACAATAAGATCGGATTGGCGCATGAGCAGTTGTACGATGCTCTAATAAGACTTCGTTTGAAGCCTGAGCTTGTGGAGAGAAGTGAGAACTCTGTAGAGAACGCTTACAGAGAAGTGGTAAAACAGTATGATTTACAAAAGCAGCTTTCTTAAAAAAGAATTACGCAATGCATATTTGGAAGATGGCATCAGCCGCAAGAAGATTCTTGTGTTTGGGGTATTTTTAGGTCTGTTGACCTTTGCCATCTACTTTGTGCTGCAAACGCTCACACGAAGTGTACTGATCGATGCGGTGCCGGAATTTATGTTCACAAGTTATTTCAGTACGCTGTATCTTTATACGATTGTTTCATATATTTTCTTCGTTTTTTATTTTATTATATATTATGAATACTTAACCTTCGCGGAGATCCGCAGGAATCGTTGGTATGTCCTTGCCAAGTTAGGGTATAACCCCGTACTGATGATTCACGGAAAGATTTTTATGAAAATAGTGACCGTGCTTGTAACCTATTCGCTCGGCTTTCTGGTTACGATTTTTCTCACTTATTTTCTGAAGTTTCCGTTTGTCTGGCAATATATGCTTTCACTCTATACGGTGGGTGCAGTCAATTTGGTGATACTGGTCATCATGACACTGGTTTCATCTATTTTTATTAAAAATCCAATCAATGCTCGGTATATGGTCGTCGCTATCGCGATCTTCAAGTTTGTTTTTATGATTATGTCGAACTACTACGACTTGGTATCCGACCGGGTGCTTATGCAAAATATAGCCAATCTGTTTGATTTTTCCCGGTCCCCTTACCTGATAATTGTAGGCATTATCATGTCCGTGTCATTTATTATATGTGTTTTTTGGGGCAACAATATTGCAAAGTACTACAACCGTTCTGTATATAAGGACAAGGTTCAACTGGAAGGTTATGAAAACGAAAATGTGAGCATTGTCATGCTTGACGATGCCGGCAACTCTTCGATGAGGAAGAAAGCAAGCAGCGAGTACAAAGCAAAGACACAGAATCGTCTGCTGAATATCGTGGTATCTTCATTGCTTGTAGCTGTCATTGCGGTGATGATGTCCTTTAATTTGCTGACTTTGGCGGTAACATTTGTCTCCCCCGAAAAAGAAATCGCCGTTTTAGGGAAGATTCCTTATGTCTTTCAATCAGAAACGATGGAGCCTGTTATCATGTACAATGACCTTGCTTTTTTCAATAAAATTGAAGATTCATTTCCCGTTAATGAGAGTGATATTGTCCTTTATAAAAACAACGGAGTAGTGGGGGTCTCCCGCGTTCAGAGCGTAGAAACTTCCGCAGCAGGAAAGCGGTATGTGGTGGATGTGGAAAATTATACAGATGTCAGACAAGTTGGCACATTCCGTGAAATCATCAAAAGAGAAGACATTTACGGCATCTATGCAGGACGAAGCCGCTGGCTGGGTGCCATAATCCTGTTTGCCAACACGGTATTCGGCCGGCTGCTGCTCCTTTTGATACCCTCTTTCCTGATATTCTTCTATAAGCCGATCAATAAATTCTTCCGTGAAATCAATAGCAGCGGATTGAAAGAATAGAACAAACAGAAAACGACAGGGGGGAAATAGGAGATAAAACTATTTGGAAAAAGTTAATTTACGCATATGGGATTAGTATTATTCGAGCTTTAATCCTTTAGGATTGACAGATGTTGCGGACTTATTGATCTACCGCTGGTGAAATTAACGAAATTAAGTGGCTAAAACTAATAGGATCTACGTTTTTAGAAATAAGAGACAACAATAAGTTGACATTTTTTTGCTTTTAAGTTAGGAGGTGCAAGTTTGAAAAAAGCGCTATTTATATTTACGCTCGTTCTTACAATTGTTACTTCGCTTACTGCCGGAACATTGGCTACATATACTAAAACATTGACTCCGGTGGAAGGCTCCGTTGCTGCAAAGGTATTCCATGTTGAAAATTCAGAAACAACCATTGCAAATGTCCGGCTGGCGCCGACAGAAAGCACCCAGTGGACCTTTTTTGTTGTGAATTATCATGATGATGTTGTGACAGAAGTAGATATGGATTTGTATATTACCGTAAATCTGGGCGCAAAAGCCGGATTTGATGAAATCGACGGTTTGACGGTGGGGTTATTTGAGGGCGATAAACAATACGGCTCAACCATTATCCGTAACGGAACAATTGATATTGAAATCGGCAGGGCTTTTCTGGCAAATCAGAAAAGTACACGAAAATTTACGCTGAAGGTTTTGTGGGAAAACGGTTTGGTATCTGATGAGACTGATACCCATAATGCTGATGATCAGCATACCTCCAAAATTGCTGTTACCGTTACCGGCAAGCAGTGCACGCATGTTTCACATTCTGACGATCCTAAAGATCCTCCGACGAATCCTTCTATAGGAGATGTCAGTGTTTCCAGTTCCAATATAGTTGTGAACAATCAGGATATGAGTCTGCTTACCTTTAATAATTTCTCTACTGATATTAAAAATGGCTGGATCATAGAATTTGACACAGAAAGTGATGAACCCCTGGACACCATACAGGACGGTACGATTTATGTGACCAATCAAGGTGTCTCGAGTTGGAATACGGTTGAATTTGAGAAAATAGGCGCAAATCGCTGGAGGATGAAGCCGGTATTGGATTACTATCATAATGCGGTAGATTTATACAAAGATGGAACTTTGACGGTACGATTCGTCTGCGAAAGCGAAAATAAAGATCCCAATATTTCCAATGGAATAGTAAAAGTACCCTATGTTGTTTCAGGAATTCAGGCAGACTTCATAACAGATTATACCAACTTTTATGTGGACCTTGCCAACTTGGCAGAGAACAGCAGGATATACGGCTGGGAGATTGCGTTCAAGACCAATGTTGAGCTGAATACATCGACAATAAATCCGTATACCCTAGAAAAGATTGACGATGACGGTACGTTTAAGACTTATAAGATAAAAACAATTGTATCGAACAGCGGTGTTTTATACCTGGATTCAGGGGAAACAAAGAGAATCATCTATATAACTTCGGTTAGTCCGATGAACGAAGATACCGTGATTGTAAAGGATGTAACCTTCTTCGGAAATACAATTCCTTATACTGTTAATGAGCTTTAAAAATAAGCTGCCGGAATAAAAAGAGCGTGTCGCAGAACGTTTTTGCCAAAACGTGGCGCGACAGCTCTTTTTTAATAATGTCTTACGGAAGTTTAATCCGAACATCCAGAAAATTATACCTGTACTATAATTCGAGACAAACAGTTTCAATTGCAGTCGTACAAGCATGGAGGCAATTTTGAATAATGCATTTGATTACTGTTGACGGATCGCGGGAAGCTCAATGATGAATTGGGCTCCTTCATTTGTATTTCTTGCTTCGATTGAACCATGATGTTTTTCAAGTATGCTTTTGGTGCAACCGGCACCAAAATTGAGGCTGTTGATTCCACACGTATCAAGATCAACGGCAAGGTATATTTCTATGGTAAAAACCTTATAATCTATAAGCAAATCAGTCAGTACGACTGGAAGGTGCTCAAACCTTCAGATTTATCCACAAAAATGGAGTTCGGCACCATTACTGTCGCCAACATTCTCTAAAGCAATTATTTTTCCTGGTTTACTTTTATGGAGAACTTTACCTTGCCGGTTGTTTTTCTGCACAGGGATAAAAATATTCTCTAAGGGGCATTTTTATATTGGAAAGATGGTGATAACTCTATGGTTGACGAGAACCTTATCCAATTCATAATAGAAAACTACCCTAAGAAAGCATATGAGATCAGTGAGGTCATAGATATGCTTATTTATGAAGTGGATGAGATTATTGATATGATCAATAGCAGCATATCTGAAAAAAGCAAAGAGAGGAAATATAAAGAAGCACGCCTGCACATTGAAAGGGCAAAGGAAATCGAGCTTGTTAAACATGAATTAATCAATATGAATGATAAAATAAAGCAAGATATAAATGACAGTACAAATACTTCTATTGTTCAGGATGAGACAAAAGATGATGCTGCTTCAAAAAGTGAAACAAGGGTTGGAGAGACATTAAAAATAAATGATGATCCCACAGGACTAAGACCCTTTCAGCTTAAAATCAGGGATAAAATAATGAGAGTATTTGATTGGCGAGATCTCTATGTAAAGGCATGTGAGTACTTTGCTGCAATAGATCCGGCAGTATTTTCCAAGTATATTGGTGATCCTAAAATGAACGGCAAACGCAAGCCTTATTTTTCGTATAAAATTGACAGAAATATGGTATATCCCAGGAAACTGAAGGCTACCGATATATATATTGAGACCGGGATAGGGACTAGAAAATACCTGGATTTAATCCGGGAAATGCTGATTGATTATGGAATTGCCTTTTCAGAATTTGAAATTTATGTCCATCGATGATGAAAAGATTAGAAAATATGACGTATAGGAAATAACAAGGATAAAATAAACCAGTTCTAGACAGTGACCATTCAGTGCAATATTGTATCAAGATCTTGATTTTTTGCGCTTTTTCAACAAAAAGTCACCATTAATCTGTTTTTATTTCCGTTATAAATGGGTAATATTATACTGCAATAAAAATAAAGGCTGTGAAGTCGTTGACAGGGGTGGTATTATGAAAGATTATTCACTGGGTTATCATGTACAAAAGGTAAATAAGTTCTTAAATTTAATGTTCCTGATCTTAGCAGTTGTCATATTGATTACCGGCATTGCTACACGCACTGTTACCGCCAGTATTGTTCCTCTTGTGATAATATTTATTTCAGTGTTGGTTGCGGTTTTTTTAATATATAAGAAGAAAGACAACACGGCTGCATATGTTTTGGCCGCATCGGCTCTGTTGCAGGCACTGTCTTTATTGTTTGCAGCAAAGGATTTAGTATCAAACAATTTAGCCGGATTATTGGTTATACTGCCAATCGGTGTTGCAGCATTGTATTTTAATAAATGGCTTTATGTAGTTGTTGCAGTTATAATTAATTTAGCAATGTTTATAGTACAATTCTCCACACCAAATAATGATTTTAAATCTTATTTATTCTCCGATATTTTACAAATCCTTGTAACTGTTATACTGTTCTTCTTGGCAAAAGAAGGCGGAAAGCTTATTGAGAACGCGTATAAGAAAGAAATACAGACAGAGGATATTTTAAATGAACTTAAAAAAACCATCGATACAATAAAAACAACTACGACATCATTAAACAATGATATATATAAAAGCAATGAGAATCTTGAAAGAATTCGTGAAATGAGCAATTCAATAACAACAGCTACCCAGGAAATTACTACCGGTGTTGTCGGTCAAAGCAAAAGCGTTAACCAGATTAACGAAGCCATGAAGGAAGCGGATGGAAAATTATCCGAGCTGAGAAAATTCTCGGAACAACTGAACGCTGTCTCGTCAAATGCCATCGATGTTGTGAATAAAGGCATGGAAGATATAGATACGATGGATAACCAAATGGATATTATCAACCAGGCTGTTAAAAAATCCTTAGAGACCGTTGAAGAACTGAATAAAAATATGGACGAAATAAATGATTTTCTTTCAGGTATTACGCAAATTGCAGAACAAACAAATATGCTTGCTTTAAATGCGGCTATCGAGGCTGCCAGGGCTGGCGAATCGGGCAGAGGATTCGCTATTGTTGCCGATGAGGTCAGAACGCTGGCAGAGCAAAGCGCAAATACAGTAGCCCAGATCAATGAGATAATTCAGCAAATAAAAGATAAAACCAAAGATGTCCTCATCGAAGTCAGAAAAGGTGAAGCGGCTACCCAGGACGGAGAAAAAGTTGTCAAGACTGTTAATGAGAGCTTTGGAATGATTCAAACGTCATTTAAGGATATCAGCAGGTACATAACAGATGAAAATAACAGGGTAGAAAATATTGCCGGTCTGTTTTCAAATATCCGGAGAGAGGTGGAAAGCATTGCAGGCATATCCGAGACACAGGCTTCCTCCACAGAAGAGTTACTGGCTATATTACAGGAATATAATGCAAACATTGAAAACATGTACAATTTGATGCAGGCCATCAAGAGTTCCAGCAATAATTTAAACCTTGTTGTAAAAGATTCTGAGTAAAAACGACCCGATTGAAGCATGGCGAACATTTTCCTATAGGGGAATGCTGCCATGCTTTTTTGGTTTGAGTAACTAATTTTGAGTAAGTTGTAAGATTAAATGCCGTAGTAAAAGAAAATAATAGAAAACTCATGGTAATCCATTGTAAAATGTTTAACGACCAAGAAAAACATAAGCAAAGGAGAACCATGAGTTATATATGAATCATAACACAGAATCACGAAAGAACAAACATCTAAATGAAAGGGAAAGATATGCAATAGAAGTCTACCTGCGAGAAAAATATTCGATACAAGAAATAGCAAAGAGATTAGGGAGGCATAAAAGGACAATAGAAAGAGAAATAGTCAGAGGGACAGTGTATTTACAAAACAGCGATTTAAGTTATAGGAAAGCATATTGTGCAGATGTGGGACAAAGGAAATACATAGAGAATGGAAAGAATAAAGGGCCACAGTTAAAGATAGGAAATGACCATAAATTAGCAAGGTATATAGAAACAAAAATAATTAAAGGGAAGTATTCACCGGATGCAGTTATTGGGGAAATAAAAGCGAAAGGACTGAAGTTTAAGACAAGCATATGTACCAAGACACTGTATAACTACATAGATCGAGGAGATGTGTTTTTAAAATTAACAAATAAAGAAGAACTTCCGGTAAAAAAGGATGGAAAGAAACGAATATATCAAAAAGTAAAGAAGATAGCTCTCAAGAATATAAAAGGAAGTAGCATAGAGGAAAGGCCGCAAGAGGTTGAAGATAGAGTGGAATATGGGCACTGGGAGATGGATTGTGTAGTAGGAAAAAGAGAGAATCAAGCAGTATTACTGGTATTGAGCGAGCGAAAGACGAAGGAAGAGATAATATTTAAGATACCAAACAAAACGCAAGATTCTGTAATCAAGGCAATAGATGCATTAGAATTTAAGTATAAGGAAGGATTCAGAGAAAAGTTCAATGTGCATTGGCAACTATTTTAGGGCTGATAAGCCGAAAAAGGTATTTACAACTCGATGAAACAAAAAAAGAAAATGATTTTGCCAGAGAATTATTGGAATATATAGATAAACACTATATGGATATAACACTCTCATCAGTTGCAGAACATTTTAACTATAATCCTAACTATCTTTCATCCATCGCTAATCCGTAAAGAGACAGGAAAGACCCTTTCCGAATTAGTACTTAATGCGAAACTGATGAAGTCTTGCTTTTTATTATTAAATACAGATTATTCCATAAGTGATATAGCAGAAAAAATTGGATTCAGTCATACCGGGAATTTCTATAAAGCTTTCCGTAAAAAATTTTATATCTCGCCGAATGCTTTTAGAAGTGGCGGGGGCGCAAATCTTCCATTATCCTGAGAGAAGTTATAAGCCTGTAAGATTAGTTGTGGAGATAGAACAGAATGCCAGTGTTTGAATGAAAATCAAGCTTTCTTCTGTCCTCTCTGTGGAATCACACATAGAAACAACCTGTATATGAATTTTGAAATGAACATGGTAGTTAGAGATATACGCTTAACTATTAACCCAAATAGTCGGAAGTAATCTCTTCATAATCCAATGCCAGTAACGGCTTTAGTAAAAATTTGGAGAAACCCGCAATTCTTTAAATTACGGCTGTAAGGCTCATTTTAGAATATCATAAATATCTTCTTCTTTATAAACCGATGAAATTCGATTTAATTCGCATTGCATTAGCTGCTCATCAAAGAAAACTGCATGACTAAAATTTATCTCTGTAAATAAGTTATTAAAAGCACCGATATCATGCTAAATATTCAGCCATTCATTGGGTTAGAAGAACATATTTACTGCTGGAAGAGTCATTGATAGAAGCGTTATTTTTCTATTGCAATGATAAAGGGGATTAGTATTATAAGGACTAGACTAAGCAGATTCGCGGGTTTCAGAGAACTGGAACCCGTTATTTTCATACATAAAAATAAATGATAAAATACATAAATGAAAGCAAATTATCCCATTACCAGTTAGCAGAAAACATTTTAGCTGCTGCTGAAAGAAAGGTGAATAATTGGGTATCCATAATATTTATGATGATTAATGTCGAATTACACAGTATAATTAGCTATATAAGATACAAAAGGAGTTGTATATGAATATATTAAAATTCGACAGGTTTGATATGCTGAAAAAGCCTATCAGGCAGAGACATTTTTTGAGGCCAATCACATGGTTGTTGAGTTATTCTGCTGTCTGGGCTCATCGTGTTAAAATAATCAAAGTAGGGATGAAAGGGATCAAACCTCCATACCTTTTATTGTGCAACCATAATTCCTTTATTGATTTTAAAGTTACAACTGCAGCCATTTTTCCTCATCGCGCAAATTATATAGTGGCAATAGACGGCTTTATCAGACGGGAGTGGCTTCTGAGAAACGTGGGATGTATTTGTAAGCGTAAGTTTACAAATGATACGATACTGGTTCGGCATATGAAAAAGGTTGCCGAGAACGGAGATGTAATTGTGCTTTATCCGGAAGCCAGGTATTCACTCTGCGGCACTAACGCAGTACTGCCGGAATCCCTGGGAAAACTGGTCAAACTGCTTAAGATCCCTGTTGTAACTCTAATAATGCATGGGCATCATGTAAATTCACCTTTTTGGAATATCAAAAACAGAAAGGTAAAACGAATGGAGGCTGTATTAACTCATTTAATAACAAAGAAAGAAACTGAGACACTGGACTATCAAGAGATTAATGAAAGAATCAACACAGCCTTTCAATATGACGATTTTGCGTGGCAAAGGGATCGTAAAATCCGGATAAGCTATCCGGACAGGGCGAAAGGCCTGCATAAGGTGCTTTATCAATGCCCCAACTGCTATACCGAGTATCACATGATGTCTGACCGGAACAAGCTATGGTGCGACAGCTGTAAAAAAGAATGGGAGATGTCCGAGTACGGGGAATTATCCGCTGTGGACGGAAATACAGAATTCACACATATTCCTGACTGGTATGAGTGGGAGAGAGAACAGGTACGCATGGAAATTGAGAGGGGCGCTTACCGGTTTGAATCCGAAGTCAATGTTGACGCTCTGCCCAATTCCAAAGGCTTTATAAACTTAGGAAAAGGCAAGATTATCCACGATATTAACGGCTTTTTATTAGAGGGGGAATACGAGGGCAATCCATATTCTGTTTCAATCAGCGGCAAGTCACTGTATTCGTGTCACATTGAATATAATTACCTTGGCAAATATGGCGATTGTATAGATCTTAATACATTAACCGACACTTTCTATATATATCCTCAATGCAGCCATTTTTCGGTAACAAAAATTGCCCTTGCAACCGAGGAAATATATAAGTTATGGAGGACCGGTTCCATAAAAGAAAATCCTTTGCCGCAGAGCATTTAAAGACGATATTTATTCGGAGTAAAATAACAGCATGTTTGCCGTCATGTTTCGATAAATGCGCTAAACACGAATACCGCCGCAGAATACTTCATTATACCTTTCAATCTCTTTTTGGATTGTTAATATGGCTTTTTCGCGCCCTTCAACCTCAGTGACCTCTGTTTCCACTTTCTCCAGTTCCTTATATACACTGAAAAAGTGGGTCATCTCAAGAAAAATATGTTTGGGAAGTTCCGAAACATCTTTATACCCGTTGTAGCCGGGATCGGTAAAGGGTATGGCAATGATCTTGGCGTCCTTTCTTCCGTTATCAATCATGGAGAAAACTCCGATGGGATAGCACCGGACCAGCGTCATCGGCACAATGGGCTCCGAGCAGAGGATCAGTACATCCAGGGGATCGTTATCGTCCCCGTACGTACGGGGAATAAATCCGTAGTTGGCGGGATAATGGGTAGAAGTTGACAGGATACGGTCAAGTATCAGCATTCCTGATTCTTTATCCAGCTCATATTTTGTTTTGGAGCCCTTCTGTATCTCAACTACTGCGACAAAATCTTCTGAACTGATTCGCGTTGGACTGATATCGTGCCAAATACTCATATCGAACCCTTTCTTTATTAAACGAAATATATCATAAATTATATCATAAATTTAGACATAACAAATTATTCTGAAGCCTCATCGTTATCCTGTACCTTATAACAACCCGGGTGATTTTATGTTATCTGGGTTGTTTCTTTTAATTCTGCGATATCCGGTCAGCCTGGGAGCCGGTGGATATAACATCGAAAACGTCGAACAGTCTTTATGACAATCCTTTTAATTTTATAAAAAGTATTGACAAAAAAATGTATCAGGAATATATTGAAATTATCGATTTGATAATATCATAGTGATAATAAGTATTTAATTCTTGTCAGGAAGTGATATTATGTCGGATAAAGCATTGAGAAACAAACAAGGTCTGACTGAAGAAGAATTTCTGTCAAAATATGATGCGAGCGCCTATGAAAGACCTTCGGTCACTGTAGATATGCTGGTTTTTACAGTAACAGATGAAGAAAACAAGAATTACAGAAAACTTCCTGAAAAAGTTTTAAGACTGCTTATGATAAAAAGAGGCGATCATCCATGCATAGGCCAATGGGCACTTCCGGGCGGGTTCGTACAAATGGATGAAAGCCTGGAAGAGGCAGCTTTAAGAGAACTGAAAGAGGAAACAAATATTGACAATATATATATGGAACAGCTTTATACCTGGGGAGATGTTGACAGGGATCCGCGTACAAGAATTATAAGTACATCCTTTATGTCACTGGTAGACAGCAGGACACTCAATGTAAAAGCAAGCGATGACGCAGACGATGCCAAATGGTTTACAGTTTCCTGCAAATTATACCAGGAACAAAAGACGGTAATAGACAGGGGATATATTCTGCAAAGAATGTACAGGCTGAATCTGTCTAACGAAGAAGACAACCTTTCCGCCATGGTAAAAATCACAAAAACCGTTGAGGGAAGAGTAACAAGAGTGCAAAGGGAAATAGTTGAATCAAACGGAATAGCCTTTGACCATGCAAAAATCATAGAATACGGCATCGAAAGGCTTCGTAACAAAATCATGTATACTGATATAGCATTTAACCTGATGCCGGAACTCTTTACTCTGACAGAACTGCAGAAGGTATATGAAATTATCCTGGACAAGAAGCTTTTGAAAGCGAATTTCAGAAGGAAGATCGCACCTATGGTAATCGAGACCGATGAGTATACTAAGGACGCAGGGCACAGGCCTTCAAAGTTATTTAAGTTTAACTCAGGATGGGATTATGGTTCTGAGTAAAAAATCAGAATCATGAAAAATCAAAAATAATAACCTGCACTTTTGCGGGTAATTATCCAATTATGCAGCAAAGAAGCCAGAAAGAGAGGAGAGCCAGAAATGATTGTTCAAAAGAATGAATTTTTAGAAAAAAGCAATGAAACTCTTGGGAAAATAGTGGATATGCTGGCAGAACTGCCCGTTATACAGATAAAAGATTTACAGCCTGAACAGACTGCCCTTGTAATTGTTGACATGATAAACGGTTTTGTCAGGGAAGGAGCTTTAGCCAGTAATAGAGCCGAAAAGGCAATACCGGCAATAGTAAGACTATCAAAGAAATGTGATGAACGTAATATTAAAAAGTTAGCATTTGCAGACAGCCATACGAATGCATCGCCTGAATTTGGCGCTTATCCTGAACATTGCCTGGCAGGCAGCAGTGAGAGCGAAGTAGTTGATGAGTTAAAGGAAATCGGAGGCTACAAACTGATTCCGAAGAACTCCACCAATGGTTTCCATGAAGAAGAATTCCGGAAATGGCTTAAAGAAAACCATCAAATAAACACTTTTATCGTAACAGGAGTCTGCACGAACATTTGTGTCGAACAATTCGCATTGACACTGAAAACTTATTTTAATAAGCAAAACAAAAAATCCAGAGTCATACTTCCTGTTAATACAGTTGAGACCTATGACCTGGGGATCCATAACGGAGACTTAATGAATGTAATGGCCCTTTACAACATGATAGTAAATGGCATAGAAGTCGTTGCGGGGGTGGAATAAATGACCATAAGGAACCTGGCTCTATTGACCGATTTTTATGAACTTACCATGGCAAATGGATATTTTAAGCATGGGCTTAAAGACAGGATAGCATATTTTGACATGTTTTTCAGGAGAATTCCTGACGATGGCGGCTTTGCGATAATGGCAGGCTTGGAACAGCTGATAGAGTATCTTAAAAACCTTAAATTTGATGATGAGGACATCGAATTTTTAAGAAGTAAGCAGATGTTCTGTGAGGAGTTCCTGGAGTATCTTAAGAACTTTAAGTTCAGCTGCGATATCTGGGCCATCCCGGAAGGAACCCCGATATTCCCAAATGAACCTATAATAACTGTTAAAGGACCTGTTATAGAAGCCCAGTTTATTGAAACAATGATTCTTTTAACAATCAATCACCAGAGCCTGATAGCAACGAAGGCAAACCGAATTGTCAGGGCGGCGCAGGGCAGGAGTGTTATGGAATTTGGCTCACGTAGAGCTCAAGGGTATGACGGAGCTATTTATGGAGCGAGAGCAGCATATATCGGCGGATGCGTCGGAACAGCATGTACAATCTCAGACAAAGAATTAGGTGTTCCGGCAATCGGCACTATGGCTCACAGCTGGGTTCAAATGTTTCCGACCGAACTGGATGCTTTCCGCGCTTACGCACAGACATATCCCGATAATTGCGTTTTACTGGTAGATACCTACAATACGTTGAAATCGGGCGTTCCCAATGCAATAAAAACATTCAATGAAGAAATTGTCCCGAGGGGATTCAGACCTAAAGGAATAAGGATTGACAGCGGCGATATCGCTTACCTTTCCAAGGAAGCCAGAAAAATGCTTGACGAGGCAGGATTCCATGACTGTAAAATAGTTGCCTCAAATGCTCTTGATGAAACCATTATCAGGGATATGCTGATTGAAGGGGCGCAGGTGGATCAATTCGGTGTAGGCGAACGTCTGATTACATCCAGGTCTGAACCTGTATTTGGCGGTGTTTATAAGCTGGCAGCGGTAGAAGAGAACGGGAGAATCGTTCCTAAAATAAAACTCAGCGATAATGCGGATAAGATTACCAATCCGGGATATAAACAGGTATGGAGATTTTTTGATAAAAAGAGCGGAAAAGCAATAGCAGATTTGATTGCATTGAATGATGAGGTTATAGATGAAAGAAAACCATATGAACTTTTTGACCCCGAGTTTACCTGGAAAAGAAAGACGGTAAGAAATTTTACCGCCAGGAAACTTCTGGTTAAAATTTTTGACAAAGGAAACTGCATATATAAAAGCCCTGATATAGATCAGATCAGAAACTATTGCAAAGAGCAAATAGACACCTTGTGGGATGAAGTGAAAAGATTTGAAAATCCACATAAATACTATGTGGATTTGTCATTGCCATTATGGGAGCTCAGAGAAAAACTACTGAGAGAATATTCAGTTAAATAAAGAATGCTCAGGCATTAATAATCCCAAATATCATCATCCCAGCTATCATCATCCCAATTATCGGGATTATTAAGCTGTTCCCTATAGCTCATTGCAATATTCCAGGTTTCATGAAAGTCTGAGATGGTAAGCGTGTCTTCTTCCTCTTCTTCATCGGATGGGAATATAAGACTTACTGTACCTCCCCCTTCTAAGGTCTGGGTAATCTTATTGCCTTCTTGCGTTACTCCTTCTAAATCACCGAGAGGATTTTCCGCCTTAGGAGGCAAATTATCCGGTTTGCCGGGAGAATAGGTCTTTGAAGGATCAGAGGCCTGACCAGGATCAGCAGGTGAACTTTTTTCCATACCGAAAAACCTGCCCTTAAGTTCGACAGGACCTAACAACATATTGGCAAAGCGGACAGTAGCCTGTGCCCCCTTTATTCTTATGGTCAAGGGAACTTCCCATAAATCCCAGCCGCCTTCCACAACTGCCGCTCCCAATGCCGCATCATCCTGTACGGCCAATTTCGCATTTCCCCAACCGATGTATCCATCGAATACGGGCGGTTCAAATTCGGTAAGAGAAACAATATTTATACCGTCCTTATGGGCGACGACTTTAGGTGCCCCTTTTTTGAATTTCGGGATTATTGTCAGTGTCAGGTTTTTATCAGCAGTTTTCAGTAAAAATGCCAAAGGTACTTCCTCATCGCCAAACTCGGCTTTTTCTTTGGCAATCATGAACTGATTTATATACATGGCACCACGATAGAATCTTGGGACGTTATATACATTTGACAACTTCTCTCTTGTCCGCTTGGAATCAGCATAAATATAATAGGATTCATCCAGACTTTCGAGATCCATGATATTGTTGGCGCGTATCTCATGGCCTTCTGCTTCAATACGCCAAATGTAACTTTGCTTGGTATAACGGTCATATTCTATTTCTTCAATTTCTTCCCTCCGATTGAAAGGATTATAATAGACGCCATAGGCTGAAAAGCTGTCCACCTGCGTCATTAGTCCATATAATCCATCCGAGGTTTCAAGCCGCACACATGGGAGAGGCCATATTTCTTTTAAATCATCTGAATAAGCTACTATATAGGCGTTTTCAGGCAAAGACTCCTGCTGCCAGTATGTAATGACCGCAGGCACAGAGAGCATCAAATGCTCACCTGGCTTTGCTTTATCCTCACACATAAATCCGGGCAGAGGTTTCCTTCGGGAGAGCCTGTCAGGGCAGATACATTCAGATGGGATACATCGGGAAGCGCCCCTTCAGGTATACTTACACTCATGATGCCCCTGCCTGAGATGACAGCAAACTCTGTACTTGCTCCGGCTTCGACAGAAACTTCTCCAGTCTGTTCTTTGCCGCCCCGGGCTATTTCTCCGCCGGATCCAGGCGAAATAATATTGGCGCTTGTATCGGGAGTATCAGCCGCGTCTGTTTTTTGATCCTTTGTTGCGGCTCTTGTACAGCCTGAGAAGAGTATGGATACAATGGAGAAAATCAATATAAACTTTTTCACATCACATCAACTCCGAATATTTGCCTCGACAGTTAAATTATCCCATAATACTTAATACTTTTCAAGAAATAATTTCCCAATTATAAAACCGGCTTGTTCGGACCAGGAACCGATATTTTCCTGATATTTTGGAAAACTACTTAACAGGGGTGCCAAGAATGGACATACGCTTCGACAAAGTATATTATGAGCCTGATGTGCTTAACTATGAGCTGGGGAAAATGCAGGATGCCGGGCTATGTGTTTGTATTGTTATTTGGTTTGTAATTATAACAAATGCTCTTATCTTCGCCTGTTTGTCAACCGGGAAGAAATGCTGGACAAGTTGCTGAAAAAGTCTTATTCTGCAGAACCCCAGACCTTTGAAATAGGCAGCAACAGTGATTTGGTACTGGAGAATGTCATAACCGGCAATCTTAACTACACAATTGAGAGATTCGCCAGGGAAGGCCGCGGGCATCTGACGTTTCCGACCAAATTTGACATGGTGAAGCCTTTACTTAACCTTGATCACAAGGGGAAAACAATATTTCGCATGAGTTTAAATCCACAGGATATAATCCGTCACATAGAACTTGGCACATCGCCTCTTACTTCACGAATACACGCGCTTAACGATATGGCAGAAGCAGGGTATCCTGTAGGTTTCCTTATTGCGCCGGTTATACTTGTTCCTGACTGGAAAAGGCTTTATAGCGAATTAATCGAACAGCTGGCGGGTGAATTAAGCGGAAAAGTAAAACAAAAAGGCTTTATAGAGATTATTCTGATGACTTATAGTTTTGTACACAATGCAATAAATACTGAGGCATTTCCAAATGCTGTACAGCTTTTGAACAGAGAAACCATGACAGGCCGCGGACGAGGCAAATATAGTTATCGAAATGAAGTAAGGGCTGAGGCTGAAGCTTTTTTACGGGAAAAGTTATCGCAATCTTTAGGTACAATGCCGATTTGGTATATTTCATAACTGTTTGAGTAAGTGATGGGATTGTTAATGGTTACACTGTAAAAACCTCATTATATTCAGTTTAATGCAGGTTACCCGGCGTAATTTGCATCTTAAAGTACAGTTTCTTTTTATTGCGAGAATATATGGTAATATAAAAACAGATACGTATCAAAATTGCACGGAAAGTTGGTGAAAACATGAAAATCCGTGTCGAGCATGGTGAGTTTCCTGAAAATGAGATTGTTTTAAGGTGCAAAGAACTGGATGAAGAAATGATGGAAGTATTGGCTCTCCTAAGAGAGCGTTCTGCCAAAATCATATGTTTTAAAGACGGTGAGACTCACTTTCTTCTTCCGGGTGATATTTTATATGCTGAGGCTGTGGATGGAAGAATTTTTATATATACTTCTGATGCAGTATATGAAACACATCAAAGCCTTTCAGCTCTGCTAAACAAGCATGAGGAGGTTGGGCTGGTGCGCATTGGGAAGGCTCAGCTTTGTAACCTTTACCATGTAGCCAGGCTTAAAAGTCTCCCCAACAGTCGTATTGAAATTACTTTGAAAAATAACGAACGCCTCATTGCATCACGTCACTATGCTCAAAACCTGAAAGAAATGCTTGGACTATTAGAATGAAAGGGTGGTTTGTATGAAAAAAGATTTTGTTAACAGTGGATTTGCTCGTTTGTATACATGGATGACCAAAGCAAAATATACAATGGGTATCTTTTTTGCGCTATACGTAGTGTTTTACCTTTTTTTCGGAATCATAATAAAAGACATGAATGTTTCACTGAACTTTTTTACTGCGGTACAAATGCTCTTTACATGTTTGTTAATTGGAATAATGCAGCAAATATTTATTCCTTTGGATAAGATCAGCCTGATAAGATGCGCTGCTTGGATTGCTTCGGGAACAGTTATTACAGTTCTCGCAGAGTTAATGTTTAGATGGTTCAGTTTATTTCCGGCCTGGTGTTTTCCGGTGTTTACCGTCTTTATGATTTTAGGCATGCTGTTTATGGTGTTAGCTGTTTATCTTGAACTTCACAGGGAAACAAAAAGTTTGAATCGTAATCTTGAAAAATTCCAGAATAAACAAAATCCTGAAATCATATAGGGATTAATTCTTGATCAGTATATAAAGTTTTTTGAACAGGCTGATATTGACATCATGTATATTTTATAAAACAATCAAAAAAAATAAAAACGGCCGAAGATTTTAATCTTCGGCTGTGGCTGTATTGTTTGCTTTTAGCAACCATCGATTGAATTATTAATCAACGTGGATTATTACGTTCAGCTGCCTCTGCGTCTGCCTTCGTAATGTGGACCGTTCCGTGGGGATGCTGGGGAGGAGCATAAATTGAGTACAGCTTAAGGGGTATATTGCCGGTATTAATTATATTATGCCACTTTCCCGCAGGTATTATGATGATATAGTCGTCCTCCACATTAGTCTGGTAATCCATTCTGTCCGGGCTGTCACCTATTAATACCCGCGCCTGGCCCTGCTCAATACGTATAAACTGATCAACGTTCGGATGATTTTCTAACCCGATGTCTTCTCCCACATTAATGCTCATTAAGGTTAGCTGCAGATGATTTCCTGTCCACAAAGCGGTTCTGAAGTTGGTGTTTTGCTTCGTTGCCTGCTCGATATTAACCGAGAAAGGCGCAGGCCCGTAATCTTTCAACTGGATTTGATTGCCGTATTGGTTCGACATAGGCATTGGATTAAAATTTTGCATATTGAAACCGTAAGGGTATTGATAATAATTGTACGGATCATATGCATTGTAACCGGGTCCGAAAATAGGCGCGCTGCCATAATAAGACGGGTAATTATTATAATAATTGTTCAACGATGTTCATTCCCTTCTTAAGCTTATCCAATCCATATTATGACGGTAAATAAGCCGGTGTTCTTCCCGGGAACGAAATAGTTCATGATCCTGAGTATAGTGAAAAAGCCTGAATTGCCCACGCAATAGATCCTTCGGCTCCGCTGCGCTCTGCTCAGAATGACAATTTAGGGGGTACTGCTCTCCGTTCGGGATGACATTCTTCCTGTCATTCTGAAGGACAGTGAAGAATCATTTATGATGGCAAAACATAGCGGGGCAAAGTTTCTCATTGAGATAAGCCGGTCTTTTCCGGGGAATAGACCGACTGATGTCTATGCAGGCATATACGTATATGGAGTTTCAATATATTCTTTGATCTCTTCGAAAGTATTATAATTACCCATGGCAATCATAGTCTTGGCAACAAGAGTTTCGATGTTGAAATCACCGGCTATGATTATTTTATCCCGGGGAAGCAGGCTTCCTACCTCGTATACGCCATACTCCACCCCTTCTTCCATGCATTGGGTGGTGATAACCACAATTATGCCGGCTTCTATAAGTTCATTGATCTTCATGGCTATACCCTGTTCAGTATCAGGTATTCCCCCCAGACCGAAACTTTCAATAATAACTCCCTCATAATGTTTTTTTACGAAATCAAATATATCCGTGTGCATACCGGGGATTAATTTAAGAACAATAATACGGTCATTATACTTTGTACGGATGAAAAGGGGATCATTTTTTTCTTTTTTCAGAAATTGCTCCTTTACACGTGTGTCATAAATGACCTTGTTATGCTTGATATTTGCAACAACCGGAAAATTCACGCTGACAAATGCATCATATGATTTTGTCCTGATCTTGGTTGCCCTTGTTCCGGCGATAAGGTTTCCGTCAAAGCAAATAAATACTCCGGATATATTTTCCATGGCGAAATAAACTGCATCGGTCAGGTTTTGAATACCATCGGTATAGAATTCCGTAATAGGGTATTGGGAGCCGGTTATTATCACAGGTTTGTTCAGATTATGAAAAATATATGTTAAGGCTGCTGCCGTATATGCCATGGTGTCGGTTCCATGGGTAATTACAAAGCCATCGAACCCCTGGTAGTTATCCTTTATATGATTTGCGATAATAAACCATTTATCCGGAGTCATATTGGTGCTGTCAATGTTCATGACGGTAAAACCTTCAATACTGCAAATTCCTTCCGGGATATTGATCAGCTTTATCAGCTCGTCGATTTCCAGCTCCGGTCTGAGACCCGATGTATGTTTTTTTGATGCTATTGTACCCCCGGTTCCAAGTATTAAAACTCTTTTCATGTTGCACCTCTGTTTAAACCTTATTGATAATATTTTAGCATAAAAACTATCATTTATATTTTTATAGCACTCAGGCAATAATAAGAAACTACATATGTGATCAATATAATAAAAATTAACTTAATATTGGGGGGTGAACATAATAAAAGACACTTTGAATAAGGAAAGACTCAGGAATGAGAGCATAAATTCTCAAGCTGTGCTTAATAAATCCCTTGAAGATAATGTTAATCTTTTTATGGAGTTTTTTCAAGGCGATGACACTGTTTCGGTAAGGTATTTTTCCAACCGGGAGCAGGAAAATATCAAGTTTTGTATTATTTACATCAACGGTATGGTTGATGTAGAAACAGCTAACGTAGCTCTTATCAAGCCTATAATCCAAAGCACCTTTCCAAAGAATTTTGAGGGAAACATGGATGTGATTTTGGGACAGGTAATTATATCCAATAATGCTGAAAAGCTTTGTAATATCGATGAGCTCGTGGTTAGAATTTTACGCGGTGAGAGCGTATTATTAATGGATAAATGTGACGAAGCACTTGCCGTATGCACCAAGGGCTGGAAATCAAGATCTATATCAGAACCTGAAAATGAAAAAGTGCAAAGAGGTTCCAAGGAAGGTTTTGTTGAACCCGTTCTTGTAAATTTATCCATGATACGAAGGAGGCTTCCGACACCCAATTTAAAATTTAAGAAATTAGTCATAGGAGTGCAATCCAAAACTGATGTATACGTTTGTTATTTAGACAACATAGTGAACAAGCAAATCCTGGATGAACTCCTTAAAAGATTAAGAAACATAAGTTACGATGGCATTCTTGCATCAGGTATCATAGGTGAACTTATTGAGGATTCTCCTTATTCGATTTTTGATACACTCGGCAGTACTGAAAGGCCAGATACTGCAGCTTCATTACTGCTCACAGGACGTATAATTGTTTTGGCGGATGGAAGCCCTACGGCACTCACCTTGCCTTTTTTGTTTGAAGAATATTTCAGGGCTAATGAAGATTATTATATAAATATCTATTTTTCTTCAATATCCAGACTGATAAGAATACTGAGCTTTATAATCACTGTTTTGGCGCCGGGGTTATATGTGGCTATACTTACGTTTCACCAGGAAATGATACCAACTCCATTGTTATATAGTCTGTCGGCGTCAAGAGAAGGAATACCTTTCCCAACTATTGTGGAAACTCTGGGGTTGCTTTTCGTATTCGAAATCTTAAGAGAAGCAGGATTAAGAATTACTCTTCAAATGGGTCAGTCTATAAGTATTTTGGGTGCTCTGGTCCTGGGTACGGCAGCTGTTGATGCCAGGATAGTCAGCGCGCCTGTAATAATAATTGTTGCCGTTTCAGGTTTAACAGGCATGATGACTTTAAAAATAAAAGGCGCTTCCATAATCATAAGACTGGCGATGGTATTGCTGGCGGGATTTCTTGGCCTTTACGGAATGGTTTTCGGAATCATAGCAATCGTGCTCCATCTCTGTTCACTAAGAAGTTTCGGCGTACCATATTTATTGACGCTTACCTCATTAAAACCCGAAATGACATTGGATACTGCTATAAGAGCGCCTCTTTGGTTTCTGGAAAAAAGAATTAATTTTATAGCAGGTGAAAACAAGGAATATATCGGTGAAAAAGAATGAATAGTTTTAAAAAATTATTAACATTATTATACGTTTTTTTATTTATTATGCTTTGTACAGCCTGCTGGGATTACAGGGAAGTAGACAGATTAACTATTGTGGCCGGCATAGCTATTGATAAAGCATACGATGATGATCTTTTGCTTACCTTTGAAGTAGCAGATTTACTTGGCGCAAAATCGGATAAGCCCATTAAATCGGTATTGATTGAATCACGAGGCGAAACCTTTATGAGCGCAATCCGAAATACGCTGAGCAAAGATAATCCCAGGCTGTATTTCGGGCATACTATGGTTGCAATATTAAGTCGGGATATAGCCGAAGAGGGAGCAATGAAAGTAATAGATTTTTTGCTCCGTGACGACGAACCGAGATTAAACATAAATCTTTTCGTGTCGGAAGAGAAAACCGCCGGTGAATTATTTAAATATAAACCTTCATTGACGGAATTGTTTTCAGTAGAGTTGACAAATATATTGGATGAACAAAAAAATTTGGCTAAAGCTATACCTGTTCCCGCATACAAATTCGTAAGCGCGGTAACGGCTGAAGGTATATCAGCGGTATTGCCATCTCTTTGTATTATTGAAAATGCTGGAGGAAAAACTGTAAAAGTAGGCGGAACAGCGATTTTTAAAGAAGACAGGCTGCAAGGGTTTATCAGCGGAGAAGATACATTTGCTTTGAGTTTTATCTTAGATGAAGTGAAAGGAGGAGTAATTGTCGCAAAAAAGGATTCGGATACCGGTGAAAAAAAAGTATCACTGGAGATAATAGAAAGTAAAACAGATATAAAACCTGTATATTCAAATGACAAAATATCAATAGAGATAAATATTGATGTTAAGACATTTTTAAATGAAAATATGGCAGGTATAGATCTAAAAGGCGAAGATAAAAGAGCAGAATTAAAAAAATGTGCGGAAAAGCAAATGAATGAAAGAATTGAAAAATTAATTAAAAAAGTTCAGGAGGGCTACGGAGCAGATATATTCGGGTTTGGCAACAGTGTGTACAAGAATATTCCAGAGGTATGGAAAGAAAAAAAAGATGAATGGGATAAAATATTCAGAGAATTGGAAGTCACGGTTAAAACAAATATCGAAATAAAACACTTAGGTCTTTTATCAGACCCTATTAAGATTGGAGATTAATAATTTATGCCTACTATTTTGACCGTGGTAATTGTCGGACTTATATTTATAATTATTGACCTTATACCACAATATAAAAATAAAGAATGGGGAAGCTTCTTTCTGTCAGTGGTTCTTTTGCTGATTGCCTTAGTTTTTTCGATCCTGTTTGAATCAAAAATTCAAATGCCTGCTCCAACTGATTATATAGAAAAAGTATATACATTTATTTTCGGTTTGGAGCAAAAATAATATTATTGGAGGAAATATTTATTGAAAGAAGTTATAAGCGAGAAACAGGCTATCATTATAATGTCGACTTATATTATCGGCAGTTCTGCAATTCTGGGTGCAGGTTTGCAAGCTAAACAGGATATTTGGATAGCTCAAATTATCGCTATGGTAATGGCAAGTATAATAATTGCTGTCTACGGAAGGATATCCAGTATTTTTCCGGGTAAGAACATATATGAAATAATGGATTTAGTTTTCGGAAAAATAATGGGAAAAATATTTTTGCTGCCTTTCATGTTTTATTCTTTTACATTGGGTGCGCTTGTAATCAGAGATTTTGCCGAATTCGTAAAAATTGTATCCCTGCCCACGACACCTCTTTGCATATTTGCATTTTCCGCTATTGTATTCATTATATGGGCTGTCAGGGAAAGCATAGAGGTACTTGGCAGGTTCCTTTCTATTTTTTTTCCAATATATATTTTAATGATTAGCACCGTTACTTTTTTATCATCTTCGCTTTTTGAATTTGACAATTTAAAACCTGTTCTTTATGATGGACTGAAGCCGGTATTAGAAGCTTCTTACAGCATTTTTACCTTTCCTTTCGCTGAGGTCGTTGTATTCTTAAGTATAATGGGGAATCTCAGCAAAAACAGCAGCGTATATAAAGTGTATTATTGTTCACTTTTAATTGGTGGTACTGTTTTATTGGTTATTGCAGTCAGATCTCTGCTGGTATTGGGCGTACCAATCAAATTATTGCAGTATTTTCCGTCTTATACTTCAAATCGGGTAATTAGGGTAGGAACATTTCTTCAGAGAATTGAAGCTTCCATTGCAATAGTTTTCATGATAAGCGGATTTACTAAAACTACAATCTGTCTGCATGCTGCAACGAATGGGTTGGCTCATTTATTCAACATAAAAAACTACCATAGACTTGCCGCTCCGGTCGGTATTTTGATGGCATTGTATTCACTTTATATGTATGGAGATGCGGCAAGAATGTTTGAGTGGACTGCAAATATTTATCCGTATTATGCCATTCCGCATCAAATCATTTATCCTGTAATAATATGGATCGCTGCAGAAATCAAGTCCCGGATATTGGATAAGAATAATGCGGCCTCAACAAATGACGCCGAAAATGCTGCGCCTGAATCAAACAACTGATGAATGAGTGTTGTACAGGATGACATAAATAAGCGACTGCATCTCACTGAGATATCTGCAGCCGCTTTTTTAAACCGGAAGTCCGGCCCTTTGATTTATATTATACTTTAACAGTGAATTCAATGGTAGCTGTAAGTTCGCTGTCATCAATCTTTTCGGTTTCGGATGAAGCCAAAATCTTAATAACTGCCTTATAATTGCCGGATGTAAGCTTTTCTCCGTCCTTATTTGTCAGATCCCATTCATCCTGCCATTTCAATGATTCGCCGGGATCAATGGTCTTGTTCAGCAGAGCCAGGGTGAAGAATTTACCGTCGGAATACCTGTAAACCTCATTTCCGGATTCATCGGTCACAATGATTTCAAATTGCTGGCCTGATGAAAACAGCAACTCTACGGGTTTGGTATAATGACTCATCAACTCAAAATCAAAAATAACTTTTCCGTCTTTGATCTCATGGGATGCCCTGGTTTCCAGTCTTCCTTTAATTATTGAAGGAGCCTCCTCCACCGACAGGGATTGACTGATGGCCTTATCGGTAAAGTATATCAATGTAGCAAGTTCCCCATAGGTAGTATTGGTCTTGGGATCAAAAATACCATTCCCTCTGCCTCTGGCGATATCCTTCATATAAGCTACGGTTATGGCGTGATTGTACTTGGCGTCAATTTTATCGGTATCTGTATAAATCAGCACCTGGATCGTCATAATATCATCCAGGTCATTGCCGGTCTTTTCTGCCCATATACGGGTAAATTCATATACTATAGCTTCTCTGGCAACTGAGTCGGGGGAGCCTTCATAATTCTCGTCTATAAAGAGTTTGACAGACTTTTGGAAATCCTCGACTGTAATGAAAGCATTCAGGTTTTTGCCGTTAAATATAGAGCTGATTTCATTCTTAAGGGCTAATTCATCGACATATTTCTGAGCCCAGTGGCTGGATACTCCCTGTGAAGCCGCAAAAACAGGGACGGTCAAAACGAACACCAATAATAAAGCAATTGATAAAGTAAATAGATTTCTTTTCATGTTATCACTCCTTAGTAAAAATGTCTTCAACTTAATAGACGAGGAATGCACATGAAGGTTCAGAACAAAGTGGAATATTTTGCACTTAAGATTAACTGCCACCTTGCACCTGCATAATTACTGAGTAAGATCATTCGACTACGCTACGCTCAGGATGGCAATAATAGAGCGGGCGCTTAAATAACGTCCTTTAACTCCGCTTCGTTATCCTATATATCATAGTAATATCAACTCAGCTCGAACATCCCGGTATAAAGCTGATAATACTTGCCTTTGGCTGCGATCAGGTCGTCATGGTCTCCACGTTCGATAATTTCTCCGTTTTCCAGCACCATAATGGCATTGGAATTGCGGACGGTGGAAAGCCTGTGGGCAATCACAAAGACAGTCCTGCCTTCCATAAGAGTATCCATGCCCTTCTCGATCAGGGCTTCGGTTCTTGTATCAATTGAACTGGTGGCCTCATCCAGTATCAAAACAGGCGGATCTGCCACAGCCGCTCTTGCAATTGCCAAAAGCTGCCGCTGCCCCTGGCTGAGGTTGGCTCCGTCAGCGGTTATCACGGTATTGTACCCTTCCGGCAAATGTTTGATAAATGAATGGGCATTGGCCAATTTCGCCGCCCTGATAACTTCTTCATCAGTGGCGTCAAGCCTTCCGTAACGTATATTCTCCATAACCGTATCAGTGAAAAGATGCGTATCCTGAAGAACCATGGAAAGCGATTTTCTAAGATGGGCTTTTTTAATTTTATTAATATTTATGCCGTCAAAGGTTATTTTTCCGTCCGGCACATCATAAAACCTGTTTATCAAATTTGTTATGGTGGTTTTACCTGCGCCGGTGGAGCCTACGAAGGCTATCTTCTGCCCCGGTTTGGCATACAGGGATATGTTTTTCAGAACCGTCTTATTTTCTTCATATCCGAAGGTTACATCCTCAAACCGCACATCGCCGCGGACAGGGATATAGGAAATGTTTCCGCCGCTTTGAGGGTACTTCCATGCCCAAATTCCATCCTTGCTTTCTGTTTCACAAAGTTCACCATTTGTATTGTATTGGACTTTTACAAGCTCAACGCAACCATCATCTTTTTCCGGCTCTTCATCCAGCACTTCAAAAATCCTCTCGGCTCCGGCAAGAGCGCTTAAAATGGTGTTCAGCTGTTGAGACATCTGTGTAATGGGTTGTGAGAAGGACCGGGTATATTGCAGGAAGGAAGCGATAGTTCCCAAGTCAATGCCGGCGCCGTTTACGGCCATGATCGCTCCGATGGCTGCTGTTATAGCGTACTGCAGGTACGAAAGGTTACCCATGATGGGCATTAAAATATTGGCGAAGGTATGAGCGTTTGTGGAGGCAACAGCCAGTTCGTCATTAAGTTTTTCAAATTCCTCCAATACTTTTTCTTCACGGCTGAATACTTTAACGACCTTTTGCCCTTCTATCATTTCCTCAATGTACCCGTTTAACCGCCCCAGTTCTTTTTGCTGTTCCTGGAAATATTTTCCGCTTTTCTTTCCCAAAAGCTTTATGATATTCAACATCAGAACCAGCATCAAAATAACCAGAATAGTAAGTACAGGACTTAATATAAGCATCATAATAAAGACGCCGATTACGGTAAGACCCGACGAGAACATATTGGGAAGGCTTTGGCTTATCATTTCCCTTAAGGTATCTATATCGTTGGTAAACCTGCTCATCAGTTCGCCATGAGTATGTGTATCAAAGTACTTAATGGGTAAAGATTCCATGTGGGAAAACAAATCGGTCCGCATTTTCTTCAGTGTTCCGGTAGAAATATTGACCATGATCCTGGCATAGAGATAGGATGCCAATACTCCCGTCAGATAGATTGCGCCCATCAGGGTCAGTATTGAAATAAACCCGGACAGATCAGGATTCTTATTCCCGATAAAAGGCACGATATAATTATTTATAACAGGTTTCAGGAAATAAGTTCCTGCTACTGCGGCAGATGAGCTTATGATAATCAGAACTCCAACAATAATGAGCTGGAATTTATACATTGACATATATTTAATAAGTCTTTTTATGATTTTGCCTGCATTTTTTGGCTTAACTACAGGTTTGGTATTTGGTCCCGGTCTTGCCATACTCTATGCTACCCCCTTCTGTTGCGACTCGTAGACTTCCCTGTAGATGGCATTTGTGGCCAGCAGTTCTTCATGAGTTCCTATAGCGTCTATTCTGCCATCGTCCATTACGATGATTCTGTCAGCATCGTATACCGAAGTAATACGCTGAGCGATAATTATGGTAGTAGTATTTGAAATTTTGTGGGAAAAAGCTTCCCGGATTTTGCTGTCAGTAGCGGTATCGACCGCACTGGTACTATCATCGAGTATAAGTATTTTCGGCTTTTTCAACAGAGCCCTTGCTATAGTCAGACGCTGCTTCTGTCCGCCTGACAGGTTTACTCCTCCCTGGCCTAATAACGTATCAAAGCCGTCAGGGAATGACATGATAAAATCATATGCCTGAGCGGTTTTACAGGCTTCGATGATTTCCTCGTCAGTGGCGTTTTCATTGCCCCATTTTAAGTTTTCCTTTATCGTACCGGAAAAAAGGACATTCTTTTGAAGAACCATTGCCACGGCATTTCTCAGAGTATCAAGTTTATATTCTCTGACATCATGACCACCCACCAGGATCCTTCCGCTCAGCACGTCATAAAGCCTTGGTATAAGCTGGACCAGTGTTGTCTTTGCGGAGCCTGTGCCACCGATTATACCTATGGTCTCGCCGGATTTGATATCCAGGTTTATATCGTATAATGTTAAATTTTCCGGGTTTTTGCTGTAGCTGAAATTGACGTTTTCAAACACAATGGAGCCATCTTCAACTTCAAGATCTTTCCCCGAAGGATTATCCTTTATATCCGTTTCTTCGTCAATGACTTCGACAATCCTGGCCATAGAGGCCCTGGACATAACAATAATGACAAAAGCCATGGTAATCATCATAAGTGATATCAGGATTTGGGAGACGTAGCTGATAAAGCTCATCAGTTCACCGGTTTCCATGGTCCCTCCGATTATCATTCTGCCACCGAACCATGAAATCGCGATCATACAGCCATACATTACAAACTGCATGATAGGCATGTTCAAAACCAATATTTTTTCTGCTTTAAGCTGTGCCATACGAAGTTCGTCGGCAGCTTTCCTGAATTTTTCGTTTTCATGGTCTTCACGCACAAAAGCCTTTACAACGCGAATCCCTATTAAATTTTCCTGGATCATGGCATTCAGCCGGTCATACTTTTTAAGCATTGCCCTGAAAAGCGGGAACGCTGTTTTGCCTATCAGAAGAAATGCCGTACCCAATATGGGGATGGCAACCAAAAATATAATACAGAGCCTCGGGTTTATGGTATAGGCCATGAAGGTAGCGCTTATCAACATTATGGGAGCGCGTACCAGCATCCTTATTGATATTTGAAAAGCCAGTTGAGTATGGTTAATATCAGTCGTCATCCTGGTAATCAGCGAAGCGGTACTAAACTTATCCACGTTCGCAAAAGAGAAACTCTGTATCTTTTCAAACAGGGTCTTCCTAAGGCCTTTTGAAAAACCTACACTGGCTGTGGCAGCGGTTTTCCCCGAAAGAACGCCGAATAATAGAGAAAACAGGGCCATGATAATCATCAATACGCCAATTTTCAGTATATATTTGATATCACTGTTCTTTATTCCTACATCAATTATTTTTGACATAAGGAAAGGAATGTTTATTTCAAGAATTACCTCCCCGATAACCAACAGAGGTGTAAGAATCGCATATTTTTTATACTCTCCCAGACTTGGAAGAAGTTTTTTTATCATTCACAGGGTCCTCCTTTTTACATTGAGCACATTTATCCAAGCAAGTAAAGCAATTGGCCGACACCTATACCAAGATAGTTTCCAATTGCGTAACCTAAAATTCCGCAGAGTATGCCCGGCAGAATAATCTCATCATTATGTAATGCATTGGCTACCGGAATGATGAAAGCTGGGCCGAAAACTCCTGCGGTTGAAGTGATAATCATGGTGTGATAGTCTATCTTCCAGATTTTTGCCATGATTATGTGCAATAATACAGTTCCGAACTGGATTAAGAGCAGCATTCCCAATAGAATCAATGAATTGCTTACCGCGGAAATATCAAAGCATAAGCCCATTCCTACAGAAAACATCAATAAGAAATATTGCCCGGAGCTATAAGAGCCGGGGGCAAATCGTATTTTTTTAACAAACGATAAAAGAATGCCGAAGGTGGTTACCAAAAGCATTATAAGAGCTGTATACTCTCCTAATTTAGCTAAGCCGGTATTGCCGTATTGGCTTGGAAGCAGCAGGCAGATGCCCATTGAAATTAAGACACACACGATGGAAACCGACACAAGACCTACACGGGACATAAAAGCTTTAAAGGGCTTTACGCTTTGTTTGCCGCCGCTGAATGTCTCAGCATAGTACTTAGCCTCTTCAGGGTCATAACTGCCAACCGGTTGATACTCGGGCAGCACCTTTTTCAGTGCCCGCGGCATTATTGAAAGCAGCATGAAAAAGTAAATGCCGCCGCCAATCATGTCTGCAGTTTGCAGAAGCATAATCCGTTCAGGTCCGGCATTGAGTCCATGCCCGATCGCGATCATATTAGGCGTACCGCCGGTATATGTACCGACTAGCATGCCGCTGATATTGTGAGCGTTAGGGAGCATGTTCTTAAATATGATATATGATCCGGTTGCTATAATTAAAACTGCGACGGTATTCATGGTAAATGATATTATCATGGGTTTAGCCAGTTTCTTCAGCGCGGGCAGGTCTGCTGAAAACAGGATCAAAGGCATTCCTACCAATACCAGTACCGAAGAAATATCAGAAGCAAGAGTCATATCGGCTCCTGCGTTTTTTAATGGCGTACTTAATAAAAATCCTGTAACATAACAAATGAAAACGGGACCAACGGTTTTCAGAAATGAGAGCTTTTCGGATGCCAGCATAATAATGCGAGGGATAAATAAAATGACCAGAATCATTATCAAAGTTGACATTATAAGTCCGCCCCCCTCTTACGAAGTAATATTTCTAAGTATATCACAACAAATTATATATTAAATAAGAATTACTGCACAATAATTTTGAAAAGGTTAACTTTAAAGTGCATAAAATCTATAGTTGACATAGTGCGTATTCATAACGATTGCGGTTTGTTTTTATGACTGATTCTTTTAAAACTGCACCACTTGGTGTATTTTATTTAATATGTGATAGAATTAATCATAGATATTTGTATGGTGGTATAAAGAATGAATATCGGTTTTTTCGATTCGGGTATCGGCGGATTATCGGTGCTGAGAGAAGCGCTGATGCTCATGCCGAACGAAAACTATATATATTTTGCCGACTCTGACAATGCGCCTTATGGAACAAAAACCAAGGAGGAAGTCAAAAAGCTTACTTTCAATGCGGTTGGATTTCTCAATGAAAGGGGAATTAAAGCGCTGGTTATAGCATGCAATACTGCTACAAGCGCTGCTGTGAGAGATTTACGGGAAGCATATGACTTTCCGGTAATAGGAATGGAACCGGCAGTCAAACCGGCTGTCGAGAAAAATAATAACAGGGGAAAACGTGTACTTGTTATGGCAACAGCCCTTACTCTTAAGGAAGAGAAATTTCAAAATCTTATTGCAAGATTTGACGCTGAACATATTGTTGATATGCTGCCTGCCCCAAAACTTGTGGAATTCGCGGAAAAATTTATGTTTTACGGGCCGGAAGTATCGGATTATATTAAAGAGATAATGCCTGATAATATAGACCAGTACGGCACCCTGGTACTTGGCTGCACCCATTTTCCGCTTTTCAGGCAAGCTTTGGAGGAAAATTTGCCAAAGGAAATTGACATTATTGACGGCAACAGGGGTACCGTAAATCATCTGATGGACATTTTAAAGAACAATAACCTTTTAAGCCGGTCCGACAAAAAAGGTAAAGTAACCTTTTATAAATCAGGAGTTGAGGTAAAAGATCAAACTTTGCTGAAGAAGTATGAAAAAATACTTTATAGCAGGGAACTGAAAAATCCGTAATATGTTTTCTCATTACTAACGCTTCGCAGCCAGAATTTTAAAGTTTTACCCCAAAAGCCGACAAAGTCGATCACAGCCTTCAGAACGACAAGTATAAAGCAATTTTTCTGTGATTATTGCTCTGGAAGCTGGAGAACATACCTTTTAAACATATCTCCCCGAATTTCAAAATTCTTGTACTGATCCCATGACGCACAGGCAGGGCTCAGAAGTATGACGTCCCCGTAATCAGCCGAATCGAATGCCGCTTTTGTGGCTTCTTCGAGGGTTTCGAAATCCTTGCAGGGTATATTGCGTTCCTGGGAAAATTCGGCTATCCTTTTACGGGTTTCCCCGTATGCCACAATAAGTTTCACGTTTTTCAAATAATCCTTTAATTCATTAAAACTATGGCCCCTGTCCAAACCTCCCATCAGTAGAATAGTAGGTTTATCAAAAGATGACAGGGCAATTTGCGTGGATGTGATGTTGGTGGATTTTGAATCATTATAGAATTCAATGCCGTTTATGGTTGTCACATATTCCAGCCTGTGCTCGACACCGCCGAAAGTTTTTAAAACCCTGGTTATGCTTTCGTTGTCAACGTCGAATTCCTTAACGGCCGTTATTGCCGCCATAATGTTTTCATAATTGTGGCGACCTTTAAGCTTGATATCATTAAGGTCTATTATTCTTTCGCTTTTATAATAAATTGCGCCGTCTGCTATTGAGCAGCCGTCATCAATCCTTTGACGGGATGAAAAATACTTTTTGACTGATTTTATATCTTTGGCTACCTCGAGAGATTCCGAGTCATCATGATTCAGAACCGCTATATCCTGTGGAGTATGATGATTGAATATTCTCTTTTTTGTATTTTTGTATGCTTCATAGGAACCGTGGAAGTCCAGGTGAGCTTCGGATATATTCGTCAAAACCGATATATTGGTTTTAAACTCCGCCACATTGCACAACTGATGGTCGGATACCTCCATAACCGCAATATCGCCGGACTTTAAGACAGGGATGAATGAACATACCGGGAATCCTATATTCCCCATTAAATAAGTACTCTTTGAGGCTTCCTTCAATAGTTTATATATTATTGTGGTTGTGGTGGTTTTCCCGTTAGTGCCTGTTACACCGATGACCCTTACCCCTTCCGGGAAATATCTGAAGCCAAGCTCCAGTTCGTTTATTACAGGTATGCCGAATTCGCCGGCCTTTTTTACATACAAATGGGTATTGGGTATACCGGGGTTCTTGACCAGCATCTCAAATGTGTTGTCAAAAATATCTTCAGGATGGCTTCCCAAAACGATTTTAACACCTAACGATTCCAGCTCTTTTATATGCTCTGGTTTTTGTTCCTTGTTTAAATCATTTATTATGACATCGTAGCCTTTACCGGCCAGGAACCTGGCTGCCTCATACCCGCTTCTTGCCATTCCCAGAACAAAAGCTTTCTTTTTATTTTCCATGATAAACCACCTCATACTCAGTTTATTATACATTGAATGCACTTGACATGAAATATAACAGTGGCAAAAATTCATGAATATCTTAATCAGGTGAAGTGCAGAAAAGAATCTGTCGGCTGGAAGGTATTTTCATTCTTAAAACAAAGAATGGCTTGGAATAGATGTATTTTCCCGGCCATTCTTTATTTTGCGCAAGTATTATGCTACGCGCCCAACAATCAGTATCAGCGCTTATTATTGTTCTTATTTTCCTGATTGTTTCTGTTGTTTTCCTGATTATTGTTACGATTTTCTTCGTTTCGGTTTTGTTTGTTGTTTTTTTCCATGATTTCACCTCCTATACCCTTTAATATTGGGAAAAGTTCTTAGTATTATTCACGTACTTATCATGAAATGAAAATATTTTTGTAAAAGATGAAATTAATCAGAAGCATAGTAGTTTTAAGTTATGATAAGAATAAGGAAATAAAATCTATTTTGCTCTTGAGGAGATCATATGCTGCTGATAAAAAACGGGAAAATCCTGACTATGGCCGGTCCGGACTATGAAAACGGTAGTATTCTGATAGACAACAAAAAAATCGTCAAAATAGGCGATAAAATAGACGTTGATGAAAATGATGTTTCCGAGGTGATCGATGCAAGCGGCTGCTGGGTGCTTCCGGGGCTGATCGAATCCCATTGTCATGTTGGCATAATTGAAGAAAGGAAAGGTTTTGAGGGTGATGACTGTAATGAGAAGAATGAGCCTATAACTCCTTACTTAAAGGCGATAGACGCCATAAATCCCATGGATTCGGCTTTTCATAACGCTTTAAGCGCAGGGATAACCGGCCTTATGGTAGGTCCGGGAAGCTCCAATGTTGTGGGAGGGCAGTTCGCTTTTATAAAAACCTATGGCAGATCAATAGATAAAATGGTAGTCCTGGAGCCTGCGGCAATGAAGGTAGCCTTTGGAGAAAATCCGAAGTCCAATTATGACAATAAGGATAAAATGCCTACCACCCGCATGGCTATTGGCGCAATGCTGCGTGAGGAACTCTTTGAAGCGAAAAAATACTACATTAAAAAGAAGAATGCCCAAAAAAACGGGGATAGTTTTGACGAGGATTACAAAAAAGAATGCTGGATACCGGTTCTGGAAAAGAAAATCCCCCTAAAGGCGCATGTTCATAGGGTGGATGATATCTTGACCGCCATAAGGATCGCCAGGGAATATGATCTTGATTTGACGCTGGACCATTGTACCGAAGGTCATCTGATTGCCGCAGAGATAAAAGAATCCGGTTTCCCTGCCATTATAGGCCCTTCATTGTCCACGAGAAACAAGATAGAAACTAAAAATGCGGATTTCAAGACACCTAGTATTTTGAATAAAGAAGGCGTAACCATAGCTATAATGACGGATCATCCTGTAACAAGGATACAGGATTTGGTGATATGCGCCGCCTTTGCAGCTCGGGAAGGCCTGGGGGTGGAGGAAGGCCTTAAGGCTATAACCATAAACGCGGCCAAAATATGCAGAGTGGATGACAGGGTAGGCAGCCTGGAGGTAGGCAAAGATGCGGATATTGCGATATTCGACGGACATCCCATGGACATTTTTACAAGAACATTATATACGATAATTAACGGAGAGATCGTCTACAGAGCCAAGGATTAGCAAACGCAGTGATGTCATCGAATCAGTAACTGCGTTTTTACTTGTTTATAAGATACAGTCCCAACATGCAAATCAATATGCCTGCGATTTTTGTCAGGGTAATAATTTCGTGATAAATAAGGGCGCCTACGAATACCAGGCATATCGACAGGATTATGCTGTGGACGATATGCCCGCTGCTGATGTTCCACCCTGCCTTATACATATAAATTGAACCGGCTTCAAGCCCTACGATCGCGAGTCCCAAAACAAAACCGCTCCAGTTGATATTTTTTAATTCCTGTATTATGTTGCCGTTTTTGTTGAGAGTATAATACAAAACCAGAGATACCAGGGCTCCTACAAAATATGTAACCGTTAACGAAGCAAACGGATCTATCGCGGGCGGAGTTTCCTTTGAACAGATATTATAAAAAATGTTTGATATAACGATCAGCGCTATCGGCCAAACCATGTGAAATATCATAATATATAAACACTCCTGAAAATAAAAATCCGGCAATCAGAACGGCCTGACTGACGGCAGGTGGATATCTTTTCTATATGATAATTCAGTTATATTCAAAAAACAAGCACGCTTTTCAAATTTAAGCGGGTCAGCCACAGTTTAAAACAATTAATCCTGTGGGATATGAATACTGCGGCCTACTGCTGAATAGTTGTTAAAGAATTTTCTAAATAGATACGAATCGTTCTACACATTCCGACAAAGCAGTATCAATATTCTTTAGAGAAAGTTTTCTTGCATTTAGAAGGATTTGCCGGCCTTCCGCATTTCTTGTATAAACAACATCATAGGGTATCATTTTGGATTGAAATTGTTTTTTCAAATAGTCAACGTACTCCCTCTTCTGGGCTATCAGCTCAGGGCATGGGGTAGCAAGTGATACCAGTTTGATTCTGCTTCTTGATTTATATACAAGTAAATATTTCTGTTTTTTTATGGGGGCAGTCATTTCTCTTAAAGCGGCCGCGAAAATTTCCTTTTCACGTGCTGTGCCTCCTGCAAGGCTGATAGTTATCGAATCTTCACTTCCTTTGGTTTCTGCTTTTACCCTGACACCTTCAGATCTTATCAGACCCATATGTATATAAGTTTTTAGAATTGCTTCCGCCTGAATCTTTAATCTTTTTTTAGATGATGTAATTCTTGAAATAAACATTTTACTCTTTATCAGGCTGAAGAACAGGAAATTATACGCTATAAAGCCCGGGAATAAGGCAAACGAATGTTTCAGCAACATACCGGGAGAAAAGGTCAATCTGAATAATATCCAGTATAAAGCTGCACCAATTGTAATAAGAATAGAGTAGAGATGATTAATAAAAACAACTTCAGGTTTAACTTTTCTTTTAATCTCTGTTTGTTTCTGCATTTCATATGGCCTTACACCGTAATAGTCTTCACCTAAAGCCCGCAGCCATTTTTTCTTCATGCCTTCCCTGTCGTTTGCCAGGCTCAGCATCCTTTCGTTTATCCTGTCAATACCCGCCTTATTAAAGGGAGGAGCAATAATACTGATCCTTTTTATGCCGTTTTCTATAATATCCTTTGTATAATGAGGACCTACAAAGGTTTTGAATCTTCTCTCCAGTGTAAGAAAATCGGAAGAATTATAGACAGAATCACCCGATTGTTTCATTGATGCCCTAGAAAACTTATTCTTAAACAGATTTGCGGGTTCAACCGTTACCAAATGCCATATATTCGCTGTTTTGTCTTGATTCATCGGGTCTGTGCGGATAGCCCGGCCCCGCATCTGGTTTGACAAAACGTATGATCCTACAAAGCTGGCAAGTATTAAACTGTTAATGTTTGGGGAATCCCAGCCTTCTCCCAAAAGCGATTTTGTTCCTATCAATATCTCAATCAAGCCCATCTGAAATGCACCGGTAATAATTTTTACCATGACGTTGCTTTTGCTGATGTTTTCGATGGCTACATAACCTTCAACAAGCGGCCGGCAGTTAAAATTGACACGATGTTTTTCAGCAATGCCTCCGATTTCACTGAGTGTGGCTTCTGGCAGAATGACCAGGCTGCCTGTCAGGACACCTATATTAGCCCTTGTGCCCAGGCTTCGCCGGACGGTTTCAAAAATCGGTACGATTCCTATTTGGGTAAAAGCATTATTTGTGCCAACATCCGATAAATAGTTTTTCCTTATATAATCGCCCAGTATAAGCATCCTTAGATCATGACCCATATTATTGAATTCTGAGATACATATTTCCTTAATACTCTCAAGCTTGCCGATGGATTGAATCATCAGCTTGTTTATTTTTTTATCATATATATTTATGACTTTGTTTTTTTCAATCAGTTTTGCATCATGGAGCCTGGCCGTTATGGCATCGTAAAGATCAGCGGGGAATAATTCCTTATGATTAAAAATAAACTGAAAACCGGCATCAACTACGATATTGTTTCTCTGGTTTAAAAACATGGCCCTGATATCAGGGGGTATATATTCATTCGAATAGTCTAAAAGATTTAAAAATCCTATAAAATCTTCCTCGTCATCAAAACATATGTCTAAATATTTATCCGGATCTTTAAATACCAGGTTTTCATTTGCCAGCCTGCAAAGAAGACCCTGGTCGGCAAGGTCGGCAACAAAACCGTCAATTTTTGAATCAAATTCATATATTGCATTTAATTCGTTTTCGTCGGGATAATTAAAGTAAATATAATCCTGATGATAACAAAGGTTTTTTGCCTTAACCAATTCAGGCACAAAAATTTCATCATCGATTTCCCCACAGACAGAAATATATTTGTCCCATTCTGCCTTGCTTGAGTCATAAGGCGGTGTGGCAGTCAATGCAATTATTTTGTATCCTTTTCCAAGTTTTTTTAAGAAGGTTTCTAATGTTCTTTGCCATTCGGCGCGCAGATGATGAGCCTCATCCAGGCATATGGTCTTAATACCTGCCTGTTTTATTTCACTAAGTATATCAAAATTACCGTAGTCTTCGTTTTCGTTGATATTATCCCATGTGTCTGTTGAATCCGCATCTGTTCCATCTTCATTTGGATTTACCGGCATATCTTCTTCAATAATGCTTTTATTGACTGCATCGCTGTTTTTTATCCTGGTAAACGCAAAATAAAGAGTCTGATATGTAATGGAAGTGATAAATTTGATATTTTTCAGGGAAGTGGATACATAATCATCGAGATTGTGTTCTCCTATAAATGATTCGGCAAAACGCTGCTTCCACTGGTCTCTTATGGACAGCGTGGGAGAAAGAACCAGGGCAGGTTCCCCAAGACGACAGATCAGTTCCAGGCCTAATATTGTTTTGCCCGAGCCGGGTGCGGCTACAATATGTATCCGATTATCCTCCAAATGAATTAACGCATTTTGAAGGACTCTCATTTGGTAGTCTCTGAATGTTTTGTTAAAACGGAATTTTTGCCTGGTATCATAACTTACATATTTCATGTTAATATTACCGTCCCCAAAATATTCATCTGCACTTGTTTACAAATATACCATAAAAAAGAATTCAATTAAACAATAACCGAAGCTGTATAACAGGCAGAGACAACCGTTGACAAGCACACGATATTGAAGTAATATATAGCCACAAATGAATATAGCGTGTGTAATTGCACGAAAGTGCCGGTGCGGTAACGCACCGAGGGAATACGGATGAGATTTCCGGGCTATCCCAATAACCGTGAAGCTGACGAAGGAGCAAAGAGCCACTGCAATATGCGGGAAGGCGCTCTGTAGGTTGAAGCCAAGCCGGGAGACCTGGTTACACATTTTCCACTTGGGGGCGGGGCAAGCTATTTCATCAATAGTGTATTCTATTTGCTTCCTATCCAGGGAGCTTTTTTATTTGCCCTTCGGTATATTCATTTGAAAATCTTATGAAAGAGGTTTTCAACATGAAAAACAGAAAAATTCTAATCCTGTTGCTCTGTTCAGTCATTGCAGTACTTGCGCTTATTTCTTCCGGGTGTACAAAAACAAATAAAAATGTACCGCAGGATTCATCCAGCCAACCCCCGACAGCTAAGCCGGCTCATGAAGCTATTACGGTACCAGAGGTTAAATCCATCAGAATCACTGATATGACAGGGCGCGAAATCATACTGGAAGGACCGGTTACACGGGTAGTAGCCCTTACTCCTTCTGATTGTGAAATCCTCTATGCTGTGGGCGCAGGAGAAACACTGGTAGGCCGGGGCGAGTTCTGCGACTATCCGCAGGATGTTTTGGACGTACCGGTTGTGCAATCGGGAGTCAATACAAATTTGGAGCAAATCATCAGTCTTAAACCGCAGGTATTGCTGATGAATACCATGGCCCAGACAGAAGAACAGGTGGAAGCTCTGGAAGCGGCCGGAATCAAGGTAGTGGTTTCCGAAGCTTATAACATTGAGGAAGTGTATGACTCCGTCTCCATGATTGGGACGCTTATGAACAGGGAAGCAGAGGCAAAAGCTGTAATTGCCTCCATGAAAGAAACATTTGCTGAAGTTTCCGCAAAGGCTGAAGATTTTGGAGGAAAAACCATCTATTTTGAGGTCTCTCCCCTTGAGTACGGACTGTGGACGGCAGGCAGCGGCACCTTTATGAATGAGATTGCCGAAATGATAGGTCTTAAAAACTGTTTTGCCGAAGTAACCGGCTGGGGCGAGATTTCCGAAGAACAGGTACTTGAGCGGAATCCCGACTATATATTGACGGTTGCGATGTATTTTGGTGAAGGGCCGAAGCCGGAAGAAGAGATAATGAGCCGTAAAGGCTGGGAAAACGTAAATGCTGTTAAATACGGCGCCATACTCAATCTCCGTAACAATGAGTTATCCCGTCCGTCTCCGCGGCTTGCCGACGGCGCAAGGATGCTTTTTGATTTCATCAATAATTCAGATGTAAAGTAAGTCTGGTTAAACCAATGGGATAAGGTTTAAAACTTTGACAAATAGGGATGTTCCCATCCCAAATATTTAACCTGGGGGTTTCAAGTGATTAAAAAACATGAAGGTTTCCGTATTTACGAATATGTATTGTTTGCAGGGGCAACATTTTTGGTTTTTATCCTTTGTGTTTCTGTAGGAAGTGTCAATGTGCCGCTGAAGGATACATTCACCATCATATGGAACTCTGTTTGGGGTATCCCGATTCCGGAGACCATCGCATCACCGTCAATAATTTTATCGGTACGGCTGCCGCGTGTCATTTGCGTTGCACTTACCGGCGCATCGCTTTCTCTCTGCGGCGGAGCGATGCAGGGTTTACTGAGGAACCCTTTGGCAGACGGCTCCACGTTGGGAGTATCATCCGGTGCCGCATTGGGTGCCGCAATTGCCATAGCATTTGGCATAACCATGCCTTCGTTACCTTTTGCAGGTACCATGGTTATGGCAATAATATTTGCCTTCGTTTCTCTGATCGTGATACTTACCCTCGCATATAAAATGGATTTTTCGTTATCCACCAATACAATAATTCTGATCGGGGTAATATATTCCATGTTTGTTTCCAGCATTTTGGCCCTCATAATTACGTTAGCACCGGAAAAAGTAAAACATATTACATTCTGGACAATGGGTAGCCTGTCCGGCAGCAATTTTGACAATGCGCTGGTGCTTCTTTCTGCGTTGGTCATATTCGGCGGAGGGATTCTTCTCCATGCGCGCGAATTGAATGCCTTTGCTATCGGAGAAGAAAATGCTCTGCATATAGGAGTAAATGTAAAGAGAGTTAAGCTCATTATTATGATCTTTGTTTCGGGGCTCATAGGTGTATGTGTATCCATCGGAGGGTCTATAGGATTTATCGGACTGGTAACACCGCATATCGTGCGGATGATTACAGGGCCGAATCATAAAAAACTTCTTCCTGCTTCACTCTTCGGGGGAGCGATTTTCCTGATGCTGGCCGATTTGGTCGCGCGAATACTTCTTAATCCGCTGGAACTGCCCATTGGCGTGGTTACATCCTTTGTGGGAGCGATTTTGTTCGTGTATATATTTTATACTTCAAGGAGGAAAACCCATGCTTGAAGTAAAAAATCTGAAAGTACAATACGGAAACCTCACAATCGTTGACGATGTCAGTTTTTCTGTCAAAGAGGGGCAATGGCTGATGATCGTAGGTCCCAACGGAGCCGGAAAAAGCACCATAATAAAGGCGGTTTCACAAGGCGCACCGTATACCGGAGAAGTGCTTTTATACAATAAAAACATCGTGAAATACAGACCCTATGAGCGGGCAAGAATAATCGGAGTTTTGGCCCAAAGCAATTATGTCAACTATCCCTTTACGGTGCGGGAGGTTATCCGGTTGGGGCGTTATGCTTACGCTCCCGGCATATTTTCCCGCCAGAGTGAAGAGGATGAAAGATATATTTCAGAAGCCATTGAAATGACGGGGCTTGGAACCCTGCTGGATAAATCGGTCTTGAACCTGTCAGGGGGAGAACTGCAGCGGGTCTTCCTGGCCCAGCTTTTTGCGCAGAACCCGAGAATTCTTCTTTTGGACGAACCTACCAATCACCTTGACCTTTTGTATCAAAAACAGGTATTCGAACTAATACAAAATTGGCTGAAAACTCCGGGAAGAGCGGTCGTATCGGTGGTACATGACTTAAGCCTTGCCAGGGCATACGGTCGGCAGGCATTGCTGCTGGAAAAGGGGAAAATAAAAGCATCGGGGGATATTAATGAAGTATTGGATTCAAAAAACCTCGATCCGGTGTATTCCATGGACGTATACGCATGGATGCGCAGTAAGCTGGAACAATGGAGACAGGAATGAAAGGGGTTAAAAAATGGTTTATATAGAACAAATCAAAAACATAAAGGATCTTGACATAGCAGCTATGGAAAAAGCAAAGGCGAGATGGGACAATATAGCAAAGCCGGTAGGCAGCTTAGGGGCATTTGAGGATATAGTTGTGAAACTGGCGGGTATCACCGGAAGCGCTGACGTAAACCTGGATAAAAAGGCGGTGATTGTGATGTGCGCCGATAATGGCGTGCTTGCCCAGGGGGTCGCCCAGACACCGGGCGGGATCACTGCAGTAATGGCAGGTTTCATTGCCGATAAACGTTCTTCGGTATGTATAATGGCAAGAAAAGCGAATGCGGATATTATCCCTGTGGATATTGGCATGTTTACCCGAATAAGCAACAAGAATATCCTGGATCACCATATAGCCGACGGGACGAACGATTTTACCCAAGGTCCTGCCATGACGAAGGAGCAAGCCCAAAAGGCTATACAGATCGGTATTGAACTGGTGAAGGATTGCAAAGAAAAAGGGTATAAAATAATAGCCACGGGTGAAATGGGCATCGGAAACACTACAACTTCAAGCGCTGTTGCCTCTGTGCTTCTTGGTTTGAGTGCGGAAAAGGTGACCGGCCGCGGAGCAGGGCTCTCGGATGAGGGATTGGCCAGGAAAATCAGCACCATAAAACGTGGAATTGAGATAAACAAACCGGATGAAACCGATGCATTTGACGTGCTGCACAAGCTGGGAGGATTTGATATTGCCGGACTTTGCGGTGTTTTCCTGGGCGGCGCAATCCATGGTATCCCTGTGGTAATTGACGGGTTTATAAGTTCGGTGTCCGCGCTTGTAGCAGAAAGGATATGTCCCGGGGCCAGGGATTATATGATACCCAGCCATGTTTCTGCTGAACCGGCATGCAAAGCCGTGCTGGATGAGCTGGGGCTGCATCCTGTAATCCATGCCGGGATGCGGCTTGGAGAAGGCACCGGCGCGGTTGCCGTACTGCCTCTTATTGATATGGCGCTGGCGGTTTATCATGACCTGATGACTTTCAAAGATATCGGAATGTAGGTGAGTTAATGAGGATACTGCTGACGGGTGGATCAGCCTGCGGGAAAAGTACATATGCGGAAAAGCTTGCGATGAGTTTCCCTTTGCCCCGTTATTATATTGCCACCATGAGAGTTTACGACGAAGAAAGCCGGGAAAAAGTTGCCCGCCACCGGCAAATGCGCAATACAAAAAATTTTATAACCATCGAGCGTGATACCGATATTCATTTGATTAGATTACCCCGCCCCGGTACCGTATTGCTGGAGTGCATGTGCAATCTGACAGCGAATGAGATGTTTGACCATTATGGCAATATTACGGATGTGTATGGCAAGATTATCTACGGTATTGAATCCCTTGCTTCCCAATGCGAAAATATTATTGTCGTGACCAACGACGTTGGCAGCGACGGAGGGAAATATGACGAAGGTACACGGGAATATATAAGAACTCTCGGAAAACTCAATATTTCACTGGCAGAGCGCTCCGATTGCGTTTATGAGATGGTATGCGGAATCCCAGTAGTCTTGAAAGGAAGATTGTTATGAGTTTTTTAAGATCAGTTGCTCTTGGATTTGCCCTGTTTTCCAAAATCCCCATGCCCCGGGTAGTGTGGACAAAAGAAAATACGAGGTATTTAATCTGCGCTTTTCCTTTTGTAGGCGTGGCCATCGGCCTGCTTTTATGGGTCTGGTTATGGTTGAGCAATTTACTGGCGTTCGGGACTATTATCTTTGCGGCAGGGCTCACATTTATACCCATCGCGGTTACGGGGGGCATTCATCTCGACGGCTTCTGTGATACGGTGGATGCACTTGCCAGCCATGCTGAACCGGAAAGAAAACGTGAAATATTAAAAGACCCGCATACCGGAGCATTTGCTGTTATCTTTGCCTGTGTATATCTGCTGACTTATTTTGCGCTTTGTACCGAGGCTCCCCGTGAAGTTAAGACAGTTTTGGTCCTGGGAATGATACATATAATGATACGTTCAACAGTAGGATTCGGTGCCCTGTATTATCCCGCAATGACCTCCCAGGGACTGTTTTATACTATCGGCAGCTCCAGCAACAGGAAAATAGCCGCCATTATTCTCTGGTCAATATACGCGTTGTTTGCGGCAATACTGACGTTAATCGCTGGATTCGTGGGTATAGTAATAACAATGGTTACAATTATTTGCGCCATGTATATTTATTTAATGTCTAAGAAAAAGTTTGGTGGCATGAATGGGGATATTTCCGGATATTGGCTGCAAATTGCTGAACTTGCGGCGCTGGCTGCATTTATTATCGTAAGGAAGGCTGAAGTTCTATGATATTGGTAATTGGGGCAATGGCATCCGGGAAAAAGGAATATGTAAAATCCCTCGGCTATTCGGACTTAGATATTGCCGATGCAGTATTGGATGAGCGACCTGTTCTGTACAATCTGCAGGACATGGTTTTCAAGGATCCGGAAGGAAGCGGGAACCTATACGATGTGTTATTGAAAAAAGAGGTTGTAATCTGCAACGAAGTGGGGAGCGGCATTATTCCGGTTGACGATACTGAACGGAAAGCAAGGGAAGCCACCGGCAGGCTTTGTAATCGTCTTGCTCAGGCAGCGGAGCGGGTGGTTCGCCTTGTATGTGGTATTCCTGTTGTAATAAAGGGATAAGGATATGAAAGTTTTACTTATTCGGCATGGCATGACTGAGGGCAATATACATAGGCGGTATAACGGCAGGACTGATGATCCGCTGTGTGAGCAGGGGATTTTGCAGGCTCAGGCCGCAGGTATTTTAAGCGATATGGCACATGTTTATGTAAGCCCGATGAAAAGGGCAATGCAAACGGCAAAGATTTGCTTTCCAAACGCTCAAATGCACATCATCGATGATTTGCGGGAGATGGACTTCGGGGATTTTGAGGGACGTACCGCTGATGAAATGGCATGTGATCCTGCCTACCTGGAATGGATAAAAGGTAACTGCGAGGGGAAATGTCCCAACGGAGAATGTATAGCTTCTTTTCAGAAGCGTGTGCTGGCAGCTTTTGATATTGTTATTCGTGATGCCATTGAACGACAGTTAAAAGAACTGGCAATAGTTGCGCATGGGGGCAGCATAATGGCCATCATGTCAAAATTCGCCGAACCGGCCTGCAATTATTATGATTGGTATGTGCCCAACTGCTGCGGGTATGAAATAATCGTAGATCGGGACACATGGAAAGTTACACCACGTTTTTCAGAATATAAGTATTTGGATAGATTGAAATGACGAAACCTTACATAGAAAGAGGGAGCTTTTTTACGTCTATTCATGTCGGCCTTCATGGATATCTAAAGCGTGTTGTATTTTTTGAATAAACGAATCAATATTTTTTGGCGGGCAATATATATAATTTTTGTTAGTTATATTAGAAATCCTGTTTGTATTAATACGTACTTTTATATTAGTCGGAGCAAAAAGAAAAAAGCCTTCTTCCCAAGCAAGATATGTAATGTTCAAAAATGAAATAAGGGGATCATTATGGTTTTTGGTAAAAAGCAACGTAAAATAACAGCTGTTATTGTATTTTTTACAATATTGTTTCTTTTAGGCGTTGTAGTCATAAAAAAAATCAGCTATAGTAAATACCTCGGTACTGAAGCGGAAATAGTGAGTGTTACTACAGAAACCATCGGAGACTCAGATATACATTATGTTACATATAAGTATGAGGTCGATGATAAATACTATTTGACGAAGAGCCAAGTTCTTTTTAAGAGTTTCAAAAAAGAAGGGAAAAAAGTTATAATACGTTATAATCCGGAAGACCCAAATCAAATCGAAGATACATTATTGACAAATACAGGTATTGTTGTGTCAGTTTTATTTTTAGTATTGGAAGTTGTTTTGCTGATATCTATCAGAAGAACAAGGTGATTCCTATATGAAAAACTTCCAGGCGGTTATAAAGCAAAACCGCCTGTTCTTTTGAACAAGCGGTTTTCAAGAAACCTCCCAATTTGCATAATTGTTTCCAGTCCTTCAGTCTGCTACTGAATTAACCGCATAAGAATAATCGTCACATTGTAAGTATGAGGACATAGTTGTAGTTTGTCCATTGTTCTGCATCCGATAATTGCCTAATCCTGTATTCCGCATGCTGTAATAGTAGTATTTGCCCGCACCATCAAAAATGAAGGTCGCTGGGAATATAGAACAAGCCTCAACCGCCAAAGCCTTATTGTTGTCAACTACTTTGTAAATCGTGTTGTCATGCTCTCCGTTTAAATATCTTGAGAAAAGGATATCTCTGTTTTTGATGCTTATATTGTATATTTTTTCATTTTCATTTCCCTGGTATTCTAATATGCAGTCATCTTTAAAATTATCGCCAGTTGCAGCATTGTAAGAGTAGATACAATTATTTTTCAAGAAATAGATAATACCCTGACTAAAAACAAACCTATCAACAGTTGCAATTTCTTTTGTTGTCATTGTAATTAAGTTATAAGCAAAAATTGTTTGATTTGATACATTTTCTTTTGAATAATATAAAGTATCGTTAAATATTGACATTCCATTATATGAAAGTC
>ERZ773359.795-NODE-795-length-45208-cov-22.292007_pt1 | contig 45208 bp, 42 predicted proteins | sample MGYA00374955_ERZ773359 | MGnify/ENA primary metagenome ERZ773359 (study PRJEB29098, sample SAMN04486028) | biogas fermenter metagenome | study: EMG produced TPA metagenomics assembly of the Biogas fermentation microbial communities from Germany - Plant 4 DNA1...
AATATACAACCATTGTCGGGTTTGACGAATCTGTCAGAACTCGATCTCAGTTACAACGAGATCAGCGAGGTAGACGCTTTGTCGGATTTGACAAATTTGTCCCATCTCTATCTTGAAAACAACCAGATCAGCGATATAAGCAAGCTGTCGAGTTTGACAAATTTGTCTATTCTCCGTATTAATTTCAATAATATTAGCAACATAAGTGTGCTCTCAAATCTAAGGAATTTACGCTCCCTCGGTCTGGATTCCAACCCGATCGATGACATAAGCGTGCTGTCGGAGTTGACACTTTTATCATCTCTCCATCTTGATTCCACAAATATCGAAGACAGCGATCTCGAAGTGCTATCAAATTTGGAAAATTTGTCGCATCTTAGTCTTCGTTTAAACGGACTCAGCGACATAAGCGTATTGAAGGATTTGAAGAATCTCTCATACCTTAATCTTCATTCCAACCAAATCAGTAAAATAGACGCACTGGCGGATTTGACTAATCTGTGGTATCTCGATCTTAGCTCCAACCAGATCAGCGACATAAGCGTATTACTGGATTTGCCGAATTTGTCGCGCCTAGTCATTGATGACAATCCCCTTGATGACACTGCCAGGGAGATCATCAATGAATTAAGGAAAAAAGGTTGCGAAGTGTCTTCGTGACATCAAACCGGTTGCTCCCGATCTGAAAATAGTGATGTTCATCATGACGAGCGTCACTATTTTTTTATGAAAGATTCCTTTTTTTGTTACAAAGAAGATGCTTGCCACTGTACGCCTGTAGACTGCAGTTAGGAAAAGCGGCACCAAATCCGCCGGGTATGCTTACCCCTCCGGTTATGCTATAATAGGATTGCAATATAAAAAACACGCGGTGGCTTAGGGCTGGTTTCCCGCATATGCGACCGCGGCCCCGTGCAGGTGCATGCTGACGTGAACATGTAGATAAGGGCAAGAACTGGGGAGGGGATACGGTGAAAGCCGTTGTCGACCGGTTTGAAAATGGTTACGCCGTGGTCTTGCTCGGGGATGAGGAGATTGAGTTGACCGTGGCCAGGGAGTTCCTCCCGCAAGAGGCGGGAGAAGGCAGTTGGCTTAAAGTCCGCTTTGAACTTGACCGGGAAGAAACAGAAAAACAGGAGGCGAGGGTCCGGGAGTTACTGGGAAAACTACAGAAGAAAAACTCCGGGCTGAAGTAAGAAGCTGGTTCCCTGGGGAGGCTTCTGGGAGTCGGTTAGCGAAGGCTAAAACTGAGACAATATTTTGAACAGGGTTGTTATAAATACCTAAAAATTGTTTAAGAGAGGTTTATGCATGGACCGGGAGAAACGTTTTCCTGAAAAACGCCGGAGCATTGGTGTGCTGACCGATTGGTTCAATTCACAATGCCATGCAAGTATTATCCATGGCGCCTTTGCCTGCGCCCGGGAAAAAGGGGTCGATATATTTTGCTTCGAAGGCGGGGCGATCAATTCCAACCGCGACTATGAAGCCCAGCGGAATATGATCTATGACTATGTCGGGGAGGAAAATGTGGACGGCCTGGTGGTTTTATCCGCCATTATCGGGCATTTTTCCACCAGGGAACAGGTGGCGGAGTTTTGCCGGAAGTTCGGTGATCTCCCCCTTGTCAGCGTGACCATGGAACTGGAGGGGATCCCAACCATTATGGCGGATAATGCCAGCGGCTTGCAAGAACTCTTGGAACACCTGATCAAAAAACACGAATACAAGAAGTTCGCTTTTATCAGCGGCCCCGAAGACAACCAGGATTCCATGGAGCGGCTTGCCACTTTCCGGGATACCCTTGAAAAGCACGGCCTGGTTTTTAACCCCGGCCTGGTGGTGGCGGGGGATTTCACCCTGGAAGGCGGGGAGGCCGCCGTCCGCAGGCTTTTGGCGGAGAATGCCGTGGAAGAGATCGATGTGATTGTTGCGGCCAATGACAACATGGCCTTGGGGGCTTTGAAAGAACTGCGGGAACGGGGGATCCCTGTCCCCGAAGAGATCTCCGTTGTTGGTTTTGACGACCTGGAAGAGGGGGTTTATTCTTCACCGACTCTGACCACGGTCAACCAGCCCTTATACGAGCAGGGCTGGTTGGCGGTGGAGACGCTTCTTGCGCTCTTGGACGGGCGGGAGGTCCCGCCGAAGATTGTCGTACCGACAAAACCGGTTTTCCGGGAATCATGCGGTTGTTTCTCCGAAGCGGTAATTACCGCCGGGGAGGGGGTAAATCCTAACGGGAACAAGGGTTGCGCCACAACGGTTGCGCCGGGGAAAGAAGGGAGCAACCCGGAGGCGGCCGCCGGACTCCTGGGGAGCACTGCCGCTTCCCAGGGAGGGAAGAAAGAGCTAAAAGAGGAACTGGCGCAGTTGCTGGTCGTCTTGGAAGAGCAGGGGATTCCCGCCGATAACCGGTCTTTTTTACAGAAAGTCAGCACCCTTTTACAGGAAGCCTTATGGGCCGACGAGGATCTCCTTTCCTGGCAGACCCTCCTTTCCCGCCTTCGCCGGCAGTTGTTGGCCAATGGCATTGACCACGGGGTTTATCTAGAGGTTGAAAACCTCTACCACCAGTTGCGGGTGATGATCGCCGAAAAGGCGGCGTTAAAAGAGAGGATAAAATACCGCCAGCTGATTCATACCGAAGAAGCCCTTGACCGGCTCCGGATGGAGATTCTCCTTGCTTCGGAGTTAAATTGGTTGATAAACATCCTGGCAGAGCGCCTCCCGGAACTGGGCATCACCAGCTGTTACATTTCCGAATTTTGTGGCGACCGGACCGGTGACGGCAATGAACTCCGGTTGCTTTTAGGCTACAATGCTCAGGAAAGGATCAGGATCGAACCTGAGCGGCCGGTTGTTTTTTCCGCCCGTGAATTGCTCCCGCCCTCTGCTAAAATCTCCGGGAAACCCCATGCTTTTATCGTTGTTCCCCTTTGGTTTGAGCAAACACCGTATGGGATAGCTCTTTTTGAATATGCCAGCCCGGATAGTGCTTTGCATACCAGCCTGCCCCGGATGCTCCACAACGCCCTGCAAGGAGTCTTCATGGCCAAACGCCTGAAGAGCCAGGAGATGGAGTTGGTGATCCAACGGGAACACTTGCGGAGCCTGAATGAAATGCGCCGGATCATTGAGGGCTTTATTGAGACCATCTCATTGGCTGTGGAGAAGCGGGATCCGTATACCGCCGGCCACCAGAAACGCGTAGCCCATCTGGCGTGGGCGATCGCCAAAGAGATGGGGCTTCCCGCGGAAGAGGTTGAAGCGGTACGAATGGCCGGGATGGTCCATGACCTGGGAAAAATTTTTGTGCCCGCCGAGATCCTGAACAAACCCGGGCGCCTGCACGAACTGGAGTTCAGCCTGATCAAAACCCACCCGCAGATGGGCTATGAAATTTTACAAGGGGTGGATTTCCCGTGGCCGCTCGCGGATATAGTCCGCCAACACCATGAAAGGCTGGACGGCTCCGGGTACCCGTCGGGCATGAAAGATGAGGAGATTCTTCCGGCCGCCAAGATCCTTGCCGTGGCTGACGTGGTGGAAACGATGGCCTCGCACCGCCCGTACCGGCCGGCCTTGAGTATTGGGGAGGCTTTGGCGGAGATCGAAAAAAACCGGGGGGTTCTTTATGAGCCGGAGGCAGTTGACGCCTGTTTGCGTCTTTTTGCCAGTGGGTACAGGTTTTAAAACCCCTTGCCGGAAACGGGAGACCGGGAATTTTTCAAAAAAGCAGTTTCAGGAACGCGCCGGGGTTAGCCTTTCTTACCCCGGTTATTTTTGCCATGGAGCGGGAGGGGTTTTTAAGGGCGCCGCGAATTAATAGATTGCGGCAAATAGTTGCGATATGGCGAGGGATATTATATAATATGCCGGGGGAAATGAGCAAGGTTTTTACTGGCGTGCATTCTTCCTCCTCTGTAGTTTGGTTCTTTTTTCAACTAACCTGATGACCCTCTTTCTCCGGGAAAAGAATAAAGGCTACTCCGGTGCAGAGGTGGAGGAGGGTCTTTTTACTGTTGGGAGGCGTGCGTGTGAACAAGGCAGGTGAGCATTAATGCCCGCCAATCTGACACCCCAGTACCTGGCGGCGGAAGAAAAATACCGCCGGGCGCGGGATAAAGCAGAGAAGATTGCCGCGCTTGAAGAGATGCTGGCGGTCATCCCCAAACATAAAGGGACCGATCATCTCCAGGCGGATCTGAAAAGACGCCTTTCCAAACTGCGCCAGATGGAAGAGAAGAAGGGCGCGGGCAAAAGCGCGGATCCTTTCCAAATCCCCAAAGAAGGAGCGGGGCAGGTAGTTTTAATGGGTTACCCGAATACGGGAAAGTCGGCGCTGGTCGGGGCCCTGACCAGGGCCAAGGTCAATGTGGCCGAATACCCCTTTGCCACCCCGCTGCCGGTGGCCGGGATGATGAGTTACGAGGATATCATGATTCAATTAGTCGACCTCCCGCCGGTGACAGCGGGGGAGATGCCCCGGGGAATGGCGGGGACTTTGCGCCAGGCGGACCTGCTCCTTATAATCGTTGACGGCGGCAGTGATAATTGCCTCGAGCAGTTAACCGGTTGTTATGAACTCTTGCAAGAACGGGGGATCCTGGTTGCCCCCGGGGAGGAACCGGGGCCGCAGGTTAAGACCGCCCGCGAACTGATGACGGTGATAACCAAATCCGACCTGCCGGGAGCAGGGGCCCGCATGGAACTCCTTCAGGAGTTGGGGAAAGAATTGTATACCGGCGACGGGTGGGAGACGGTGGCCGTCTCCGTTGAGAAACCGGAGAGTTTGGAGGTTTTGCGGGAACACATTTTCAGGCGCCTGCGGGTGATCCGGGTCTATACCAAGGTTCCCGGGAAAGAGGCGGATCTCTCCAAACCCTTTATCTTAAAGGACGGCGGGACCGTGTTGGACCTGGCAGAGTTGGTGCATAGGGATTTTCCCGGCAAATTGAAGCGGGCAAGGGTATGGGGGTCGGTAAAATTCCCCGGACAGCCGGTGGAGAGGGATTACCGCCTCGCGGATGGCGATATCGTGGAACTCCTTGTTTAGCCGCGTGACCGGGTGGGCCTACCGGCGGCTGACGGGGTCCCGGGTTAATTCTAGTAGAGCGGGAGGAACGGAAATGAGAAGAATTGGTGTGCACGTGCGGAGTTTGCGGACTCCAATCATCAGGGAAGGTGATGATGTAGCCCGGATCGTGGTGGATACCCTTATGAGTTCTCTTAGGGAAGACGGTTATGAACTCAGGGACCGGGATGTGCTGGCGATCACCGAGTCGCTGGTGGCCAGGGCGCAGGGGAATTACGTCACCCTTGACCAGGTGGAAAAGGCCCTGAAAGCCCAGTTTCCCGTTGCTGAGATCGGCGTGGTCTTTCCCATTTTGAGCCGGAACCGGTTTTTCCTGATCCTTAAGGCGATCGCCAGGGCCTTTTCCCGTGTTTATCTCCTGTTAAGCTATCCCTATGACGAGGTCGGGAACCCCATTATGGATATGGAACAGATGGACGAAGCAGGGATTAACCCTGGTACCGACTACCTTACGGAAGAAGATTACCGCCGGCTGCTGGGCAATGGGTTCAAACACCCCTTTACCGGTATTGACTATGTTGAGCTTTATAAGACAGCAGCCGTTAATGATAATATTGTCATCGGGTTTGCCAATGACCCGGCGGCGATTTTAAGGTTTACCCGGGATGTGCTGGCTGCGGATATCCACAGCCGCGAGCGGACAAAGCGGCTTTTGCGGAAGGCCGGGGCCCGGCTGGTCCACAGCCTCGACGAGATCTGTACAGCACCGGTGGACGGCAGCGGTTACCATCCCCAGTTCGGGCTCCTCGGTTCCAACTTCGCGGCTGAAGAGAAGCTAAAACTCTTCCCCAGGGACGGGCAGGCCTTCGTTGAGGAGGTCCAGGAGCGGATTAGGATGCTGACCGGGAAAAATGTGGAGGTCATGATCTACGGGGACGGGGCATTTAAGGATCCGGTAGCGAAGATCTGGGAGTTGGCCGATCCGGTGGTGGCCCCGGCCTACACCAGCGGGCTCTCTGGCACGCCCAATGAGGTCAAACTGAAATACCTGGCTGACAGCGAATTGAGCGGCCTCCCGCAAAGCGAGATCGAGGAAGCGATGAAAAAGCGGATCAGAGAGAAGAAAACCACCCTGGTAGGGCAGATGGAGGCCCAGGGCACGACGCCCCGGCGGCTAACGGACCTCTTGGGCAGCCTGGCCGATCTCTCCAGCGGCAGCGGGGACAAGGGCACGCCGGTAGTCTTGATCCAGGGGTATTTTGACGATTACTCGGTGGATGATTCCGCAGGCAACCTCGCGTCCGTAGTACAAAAGGCGATCTGAGCGGCAGGGTTATCCGAATGACGTGTGGGGATTGCTGAAAACCGACGCAAACAACTGGTTTGTCCATTGGACCGATTGGAAGAAAAACTGGGGGATTTTTTCCTCTCCCACATTTAGCCGGCTGGAATAGGTGTGCACCTCTTCCCAGTCGGCTTTTTCGTAGGCCAGGATCAAGCGGTAGACCATGCCGAAAAGGTTCATCCTCCCGGTCAGGGCATCCTTTATCTCGTTGGCGAGAGGAAGTTCAGCCAGGATTTCTTGCATCGGCCGGTCCAGGAAAGCATCGATCAGCGAGAGGAGGCCCATGAGGAAAAATTCCGAACTGCGGTTCTGCAAACCGATTATGGAGGCGATCAACTCTCCAAACCTGGCCCTCACCACTGAGTTGACTATTAACTCATCGGGCTTGTCCTGGCCCATGTTGGAGAGGGCCAGGAGGGTAATCCATTTTTTGATCTCTTCGAGCCCGAGGATTACCAAGGCGTGTTTGATCGAGCTGATCCGGCAGCGAAAACCGAAGATTGCCGAGTTGACCAGGCGTAATAGCTTGTAGGAAAGGGAGAGGTCTGCAGTGACAATCCGGGTGATCTCTTCAAAATCCGGATTGGTACTGTGCAGTTCCTGTAAGATCCGGAGGTAGGTAAGGCGGTGGGAGGGGATGTCTTTCCTACTGATAATATGGGGACGGGAAAAAAAGAAACCCTGGAAATAGGTATAACCCAATTGCAGGGCTTCTTCAAAATCGGCCATGGTTTCCACCTTTTCGGCCAGGAGTTTTATCCTGCTGCCGGCAAACTTTTCGGCCAGGGCGGCCCGGTCTTCTTTTGCGGTGGCCAGGAAATCCACTTTGATAATATCAGCCATCTCCGCCAGCGCGGCCCGTTCCCCGCTTAAGGCAAAGTCGTCCAGGACCAAAAGGTAACGGGAGTTCTTCAGCTTTTGACAGGCGTAGAGGATATCTTCATCCAGTTCGATATCTTCCAGGATTTCCACGCCAATCAGGTCCGGCGGGAAGATGGTGGGGATTTCGTTCTTAATCATATTGGCGGTGAAATTGATGAAGGCCGGTTTGCCGTTGGTCAGGGTATCAATCCCCAAGAGCATAAAACTGTCGGTGATGACCCGGGCGGTAGCCAGGTCGCCGTCCACACCGGGATAGCAGTTTTCCAGCCCATGGCGGAAAAGAAGCTCATAGGCGAAGACCTGCTGCCTGCTGTCGAAGACCGGCTGTCTGGCAACATACACTTCCATGTGGAAATGCCTCCTGTCCGGAAAGGGGTAAAACTCATCTATGCATTATAATTGTACTAAATTTCCCATCATTAGTAAAGATAAACAAGGAAAAAACTTTATATTTGCCGTTTTTCTTCCTGTAAAAGGTCACTTGTGATCTCCCTTTCCAAAGAGAGGAGGGTGTAATCGTCAAGACGGCGCTGGGAACGGGGGATTGGCACCGCATAACGGCGCCGGATAACCGTGGGTTTGGCGGAGAGGAGGTAGATCTCATCAGCCAGCAGGAGGGCTTCTTTAACATCATGGGTAACATAGAGGACCGTCCGGGGCTCCGCCTCCCAAACCTGTAAAAACTGGCGGATCAATTCCAGTTTCAGCCCCAGGTCGAGGGATTTATAGGGTTCGTCCATGAGGAGGAGTTGGGAAGGGTAGGCCAGGGCGCGGGCCATGGCCACCCGTTGGCGCTGGCCGCCGCTTAACCGGCGGGGATAGGAGTTCCGGTAAGCTGTAAGTTCCACCTGGCGGAGAACGGTGGCAACCCTTGCCTCCACTTCGGCGGGGGGAAAACGGTCTTTCAGGACAAAGGCGATGTTCCCGGCCACGGTCAACCAGTCGAGGAGGCGGGGCTCCTGGAAGAGAAAACTGACGGCCTTGCCGTCCAGGCCCAGGATCTCGCCGCTGTCCGGTAAAAGGGCGCCGGCGAGTATGGAGAGGAGGGTGGTTTTGCCGCACCCGGAAGGGCCCAGGATGGCGGCGATCCGGTTTTTCTCCACCGCCAGGGAGATCCCGTCCAACACCCGCAGGTTCCCGTAGGATTTAGTGATCTCTTTCAGCACAAACTCGTTTTGCGCCAGCTCTGTACCGTTCTTCACCGCCAAGCAATCCCTTTCTCCACCAGATTTTCGAGGACCCGGTCGAATAAGAGTCCAAGGAGGACCACCACCAGCGTCCAGGCAAAAACCTCCGGGGTCTGCAAGAAGATCCGGGCGGCGTCCATCCGGGCGCCGATCCCCAGGGCGGGCGCGGCCATTACCTCCGCCATCACCGTCACCTTCCAGGTCAGGCCCAAACCGCTGGCCGCGGCCGTCGCGAGGTAAGGGATGATTGCCGGCAGGTAAAGCTCGCGAAAGATCCGCCAGGGCTTGACCTGGTAAATCCGGGCCATCTCCACCAGTTGGGGATCGATATTTTTCACCCCGTCCATCACGTTCTGCGTGACCAGGGGAAAGACCATCAAAAAGGTGACAAAGACCGCCACCAGATCCGCCCGGAACCAGATTAAGGCCAGCAGGATCCAGGAGGCCGAGGGGGTGCTGCGCATCGTCACCAGTAAGGGGCGGAAGATAAGACTGAAGGGGCGGCTGAGCCCGGAGAGGAGTCCGAGGACCAGCCCGGCCAGGTAGGAGAGGCCGAAGCCGGTGAGGCCCCGCCATAAGGTGGCGCCCAGGCTGCGCCAGAAAACGGCGCCGGCCAGGAGGTTTTTTAGCGCCCGGAAGGTGGCGGCCGGGCCGGGCAAGATAATCTCCTTCCCGGTTACCGCCGCCGCAACGAACCAGAGCAATACCAGACCCAACAGGGAAAGAAGGGTCAGGAAGCTATTTTTGCTTTTGCAAATACTATTGCATTTGCTTTTACTTTGCAAGATAAAATCCGGAATCGGGGAGTTTTCCCCCTGTTGTCCCGGGGTTAAATTCGTAAAGTTTCTCCAGGTAATGATCGATCTCCTCCTTGATCTCCCAGGCCGGCACGAGATGCAGGTTGCAGCGGGGAATGGCTTCGCGCGCGGCTTCTGCGGAGATGAGCAGGTGCTCCTCGGCGTACCGGCCGGCCTCGTCCGGGTGGTTGTTGACCCAGGCGGAGGAAGCGGCGGCAGCAGCCAGAAAATCGTCCACCAGGTCCGGGTTTTTCTCCACCAGTTCCGCCCGGACCACCAGGCAGGTCTGGGGATATGAGTACTCTTTACCCTCCAGGCGTTTCCATGCCTCCTGGTAGTCCAGGACTACGGTCATCTCCGGGTTTTTCCGGATCACCTCGGTGACCCAGGGTTCAGGCAAGGTCGCCAGGGCGGCTTTCCCGGCGATGACCAACTGGGCCAGTTCAACCGGGGCCGCGTAGTACCGGAGTTCAAGGTCTTCATCGGGGTTTAGCCCCTCGGCTGTTAAGAAGTAGCGCAGGAGGATATCGGGTGTGGTTCCCCGGCCAGTAACCGCCAGTTCGCGGCCTTTCAGATCCCGCCAGCTTTGTACTGAGGGATCCCGCCCGACAACGTACATCACTCCCCAGTTGGTAACGGCCGCCAACCGGATCGCGACTCCCCGGTTGTAGAGGACGGCCGCAAGGTTGGTGGGGAGCGCGGCAATATCCGCTTCCCCCGAGACCAACCGGGCTGTTAATTGTTCCGGTTTGGTGGCGACGGAGTAATTGAGTTTCACCCCGGACAACTCCGGCTCTTCCGCGATCATTTGCAGGAGGGAGAGGCCGGTCGGGCCGGAGAGGACCATCACATTAAGCTCCGCGGGCTTTTCTTCCCGGCCGTCCAGGACGGCGGGGAGGAAGAAGAGAACCAGCAGGGCGAGGATGGAAAGGGCTGTTTTGGAAAAGGCTGTTTTCTTGAAGATTCTCTTGAACATCCTGATCATAAACCTCCTCTCTGTCCATTCAGGCCTTGGACAGGGCTGCCCGGACTTTTACTCCAGGGAGGGAGCCCAGCAGGCCGGTGAGGGTGTTGATTTGATCGTTGGTCCCGTCCACCAGGATGGCCAGAACCGCCACGTTCCGCGTGCGGTAGGGAATTCCCAGCCTGCCAATGACAATATCACTGGCCTGGCTGATATAATTGTTCAGTTTTTCCTGGACATTTTGTGGGTCTTCAATGACGACACCGATGACGCCCACCCGTTTCTCTTCCATGGTGGAAGCCTCCTTTTTTGGATACTTGCAGTGTATATTAATTTTTGTTGTGTATATTAATAATTATTGTGGGTTGCAGCGTATGAGTCGAATAATAATAAAACCTATCCCAAGGGATAGGCCGGAAAAAACAACCTTTCCGTCCTTCGCTTCAGGAAACCCTTGGCTTCAGGCGGGGTTTATTGTTACCCCTATTGTAACGCAGCCTGCCGGTAAAAGCAATGAAAATTTTCGTGCGGGTTATACGGTGAAAAAAAGTTGCCGGTTCTAATTATTGACATATGCCCAAAAGTGCTTTAAACTTAAAGTAAAACAGTTAAAAGAGGGGATTTAAATTGTCAGCAGAAAAAAGAGGCATTGAAAAATTGGCGCCTAATAAACTTAATAAAATAGGCCATGTAATTGCGGTAATGAGCGGTAAGGGCGGGGTCGGCAAATCTTCCGTGACTTCACTGGTTGCGGTGGAACTGGCCCGCCAGGGATATAAGACAGGGATCCTTGATGCGGATATCACCGGTTCCAGTATTCCCAAGATGTTTGGCCTACGCACGAAACCTGAAACCACCGAATTCGGCCTCCTGCCGGTCGAGAGCCGGATGGGGATCAAGGTGATTTCCATCAATTTGTTGTTGGAGAATGAAGAAGACCCGGTAATCTGGAGAGGGCCGCTTTTGACCGGAACAGTCAAGCAATTCTGGACGGACGTGGTTTGGGATGTCCTGGATTACCTGGTGGTGGATTTGCCGCCGGGAACAGGTGATGTTCCGCTTACGGTAATGCAGAGCCTCCCGGTAGACGGTTTGATTGTTGTTACGTCCCCGCAGGAACTGGCGGTGATGATCGTGAAGAAGGCCGTTAAAATGGCGGAGATTCTAAAAGTTCCCCTTTTAGGGCTGGTAGAAAATATGAGTTATGTGCAGTGCCCAAACTGCAAAACCACTATTGACCTGTTCGGCCCGGGACGGGGAGAAAAAGAGGCCAGAGAGGCGGGGTTGGCTTTTTTGGGCCGCCTGCCGGTGGACCCGGAATTCGCCACCCTGTGTGACCGGGGGGAGATCGAAAAATATCCGGGGTTTTCGACTCTGGACCTCTCTGCGGTATTGGAAAAGCTCGGCTAAGGCCCATGCGCGATTGTGCTCAGCGCGGAGAGCGCAAGAATAGAAAAAGAGAGGGGAATGACCTATGAAAAAGCTCGCACATATACGGGAAGAACTCCGTGCCCACCTGCCGTACACCATCTTCAGTTCCGCTTTTGGCCTGATTATGGTGGGTATTTTAAGTTTTGTCGCTTTTTTCTTTGATGAAGCACGGTTTCCGGAGGCATCCGCCGGGTTGTTCCATATCTTCCACCCGGTGCACGTCCTTTTGAGCGCCACGGCCACCACGGCCATGTTCTGGCGGCATGAGAAAAAACTCCTCAAAGCGGTCCTTGTCGGCCTTTTCGGCTCCGTGGTCATCTGCGGGATCAGCGATGTCTTTATCCCCTTTATCAGCGGCCGCATATTGGGGGTGGCCATGGATCTCCATATTTGCCTCTTTGAACACCCGGGGATCGTTCTTCCCTTTGCGGCTGCCGGTGTTTTTGTCGGGATTACCGCCCCGGCGGTGATCAGGGAGACCACGGCTTTCTCCCACGCCATGCACGTCTTTATCAGCAGCATGGCTTCCATCCTCTACCTGGTTTCCTATGGTTTGACCAACTGGATGGAGCATTTCGGCATGGTCTTTTTCTTTAACATCCTGGCGGTGTTGCTCCCTTGCTGCATCAGCGATATCGTCTTTCCCCTGCTTTTCTGTGGGACCATGGATCATGAAGCCCATTGCCCGCCTGGTCCGGGAGTCTCCGGTTAAAAAAGTTATTGACATATGCTCATAAAGCGGGTATAATATAATCAGCATATGTTCATAACTAAGGAAAAGGGGGTAAGTGTAATGCCGTTTGGAGATGGTACCGGACCGATGGGCTATGGCCCCATGACCGGCCGGGCTGCCGGGTACTGCGCCGGTTACCCGGTTCCGGGGTATATGAACCAGTGGGGAGGATACCGTGGTTTTGGCCGGGGACGTGCCCTTGGTTGGGGCCGCGGCCGTGGTTGGCGCCACATGTACTACGCCACCGGTCTTCCCGGTTGGGCCCGCGGTGGAGTATGGCCGGCAGTGCCGCCGGCGGTGGCGCCCGGTTTCGATCCTTCCCAGGAGGCCGAATTCCTTAAGCAACATGCTTCTTTTTTGGAACAGGAGTTGACAGAGGTCAAGAAGAGGCTGGCGCAGTTGGAGGCGGAAAGTAAAGAAGAGGGAGAATAAGAAGAAAGGGAGAAAAACAATTCAACCCGCACGGGCGTCGCGGGCAAATGCCGCGAAAAAGTGCCAAGACCGGTAAGAGGACCGGTCTTTTTTCTGTTCTTACCTTGCCTCCGGGAATGGCGTCTGCTCCAGCGGGTGGAGGTTAAATACCTATGGGTTTCTCCACGGCGTTGGTTAAAAAGCGGTTTCCCGGGGTTTATTCCTCCTCGCTCTAGAAGATATCGAAGATCCCCAGGCGTTTGAGGCGCTTGACCACATCCCGGGCGGTGGGTTCCTCGAACTTCTTCAGGATATTCGACATATGCGTGCGCATGGTGGACGGGGCAATATGCCGGATCTCCGTAATCTCTTTTTGGGTCTTCCCCTCCGCCAGCAGCCGCAGTAACTCAAGTTCGGTTGGGGTCAAGCGGTAGACGATATTCAAGGTGGAGACCAGGGCGGCCCGTTCGGCCCGCATGGCCTGGAATTCTTTACGGATCAACTCGGCGATCCGCGGCCGGATTGGCGACATCCCCCGCGCCGCCGAGCGTACCGCCTCCAGGATCTCGGCGACAGAGGCGTCTTTTAGCAGGTAGTCGACGGCGCCGGCCTCGAAGGCGTTGAAGACGGTTTCGTCATCGGCAAAGTGGGTCAGGACCACGCAGCGGATACCGGGGGCTTTTTGCGAAAGGGTTTCGATGGCCTCCACACCGGCCCGCGGGGTTTCCATCTCCAGGTCCATTAAGACCACATGCGGGATGGATTGATTGCGTTTGTAGGCATTCATAGCCTCTGCCACCGCCTCTTTGCCGCTGCCAACCGCGGCGATGATCTCCATATCCGGTTCGTGGCTGAGCACTGTCTGGAGATATTCCCGGATCGGTAACATATCATCGGCAATGACGACACCGATTTTCTCCTCTTTCATCTGCTTCCACCTCCGGTAGATCCTCCGCCGGATCTCCCGATTATTCCCTCCGGTACCGAGGGTTTTTGGTACCGGATTACCCGCTCCCTTTCTCCGTACGGAGCCTCCCGCTGGGATGGGTTCCTGCCTTAATGGCCGGCAGGGAAGAGGTCCTTTGCCACCGCCACCCACTCGGCGATGAGACCGGGTTTCAGGACCCCTCTATAAAGATGGGGGGTCTGCGGCGGCCCGAACCGGCCGGTCCGGCGGTCGAATTCCGGGTAGGTGTTCCATCCCCGGCCAACCCAGGCATGGGCGGCAAAATACAGGTCCAACTGCCGGTTCCAGATCTCATCCACCTTCCGCAATTCAGCCGCCAGGTCGCCCCCTTCCGCAAGAACCTGCTGGAAGACGGTGCAAGGGCTGATCTCCGGCGCCTCCCAGCCGGGGAGGTACGGGTAGGTGGCCAGGTAATCCTGGTCCAGAGTGGCGGCGAAGGCGGCAAAGCCGCTGTTTTGCAGCGGTTTTTCCACATAGGAAAGGACTTTGGGGTCAAGATCGATGTTCTTCGCTGCGGCCAGCATTTTCCCGCGGATTTCATAGCGGGCAAACCACTTGACAACTTCCCAGGCTGCCAGTTTGTAGCGGCTTTGCTGGTTGATGTTCCAGAAACCGCCCAGCAGCATTGCCCGGGGTTTGCCGTGGAAGTTCCCGTCATAGGTGGGGATGGGAGCCACCCCCCAGTCGCATTTTGCCGGGAACTGGTCGGTCAGCACCCCAATATCCCAGGCTTCACCCATGAACATGCCGATCCGGCCCTGGGCAAAATGGGCCCGGAGCGCATCGTTGGTGAGGGTGGCGGCGCCGGGGAAGAGGGAGCCGTCCTCCTTCATATCGAGGATCAACTGGAAAACCTTTAGGTATCCTTCCATGGCCCAACGGCCGTTCTTCCAGTCCCAGTAGGCCGGGTCGCCGTTGGCTTCCGCCCACTGGCTGGGCATCCATTCCAGGGGCCAGCAATCCGCGCCACAGTAGGCAAAGCCGTAGGCCAAACCGCCGCCGCTTTCTGTAATTTTCTTGGCGAACTCCCGGACCTCATGGTAGGAACGGGGCGGCCGCTCCGGGTCCAGCCCGGCCTGGCGGAAAAGGTCTTTATTATAAATCAGGCGGGAGTTAAAGACCTGGGTGGGAACGGCATAAACCCGCCCCTGGTAAGTAGTGAGGCCTTCGATCCAGTACCAGTCAGGCCACTGTTCTTTCCATCCGGCGAAACCGGGCATATCGTCAAAGAAGGCGATTACCCCTGCTTCGAAGGGGTTGGCATACCCGGTGACAAAGCCGCTGCTATAGAGGTCCGGCCCTTCTCCCCGGCTTTGGGCGTTCTGAAAGATATCCCAGGCATCGTCGCCAATGATCCGCAGGGAGATTTCAATCCCCTTCTCCCGGCCGGCGGTGCGGTTGAACTCGGCAACCAGTTGTTGCAGGTGGTCCGCCATATGGCGGTGGTGGGTCCACATGCTTAGCTTTACCGGTTTGGCGCCGGCGCCGGCGGTTAAGACGGATGCAATGAGCGTAAGGACCAGAGCGGTTTTCCAGCGCATGAAATCCCTCCCGTCTTCATTCCAGTTTTTTTACCAAAAGGCAAGAGGGCCACCCAAGATACTTGGTGACCCTATTATATAAGACTTGGTGACAGTTTGTAAACATTCCGGATCCCTCCGGCCCTTCCTATTCTTTCAGGCTGCCGGATAAACCCTCCAAAAAGTGCCTCTGGAAGAGGAGGAAAAAGACGATGGGAATCAGTATGGCAATGAACCCGGTGGCGATCATGGCGTCGTAATCCTTGGCTATGGTGATACTATCCATCACCTGCAGTTTAATCGGGAGGGTATGCAGATTTTTACTGCGCAGGAGGATGAGGGGGACCAGGAAGTCATTCCAGACATACCTGAACTGGTAGATCGCCAGGGTGGAAAGGACCGGTTTTCCCAAGGGAAGAACTATCCACCACCAGATCCGGAATTTGCTGGCGCCGTCCACCACCGCCGCTTCAATCAGTGATATGGGCAGCCGTACATAGTACTGGCGCAAGAGGAAGACGCCAAAGGCGGAAGTTGAATAGAGCAGGATCAGGCCGATATGTTTATTGTACAGGCCGTAACTTTGCATCACTTTGAATAACGGGGCCAGCATGGTGGTTATGGGCAGCATCATTGTGGCCAGGATGCAGTAGAAAATGACGTCCCGTCCGGGAAATTTTAAGAGGGCAAAGGCATAGGCCGCAAGGGAACAGACGAGCAAAGTCAGGATGATGGCGCCGGCTGTGACCAGAACGGAGTTGAGAAATCCTTGGTGCATCTGGTAACGGCCGATGGCCACCTTGAAAGATTCCAGTGAATAACTGCGAAAAGTCTCCCAGGGCGGCCCTTGTAAAATCCTGGGCGGGACATTAAAAATCTCCACTTTTGGCCGGAAAGAGGTGTCAAAGAGCCAAAGCAAAGGGGCAAGGTAGAACAGGGCAATGAAGCACATCACCCCGATGGCCAGCCCGCGCTGGATCTTTTTCGCTTTTATCTTTGCGGTAATCTTCCGGGTAAGCCCAAACAGTCTCGTTTCCCTTTCCGGCGCCGGTTTGGATAGTGCCATTACTTACGACCTCCTTTATACTTCATCTTCCGCCCGTCCCAGGCCGATCACGCGGATTTGCAAGAGGCTGACGGCCAGGATGATGAGGAAGAGGATCCACCCGGCGGCAGTCGCGTAGCCAAACCGGAAATTACTGCGAAACGCGTGGTAGTAGATGTACGGGATCCCGGTCATGGCCTTCATCCCCGGGCCAAAGCCGGCGTTGGGAAAGAGCATGAAGGAGTATTCAAACTGCATTAAGCCCCCGATGGCCGACATTACGGAGACAAAGGTCAAAGCCGGCCGCATCAAAGGGATAGTAATCTGCCAGAGGGTCCGGAAAGGCGATGCCCCGTCCAAATTGGCCACCTCGTAAATGGTGGGGTTAATTGATTGCAGGGAAGCAAGAAGGTAAACCATATGGTAACCGGTCCACTGCCAGAAGGAGACGATAATCATCAATAGGAGGCTGAGTTTGGGCTCGTAAAGCCAGTTGGTCTTATCCGGTAAACCCAAAACCCCCAGAAACCAGTTGACCATCCCGGTATCCCGCAGGAACATCATGCGGAAGAGCAGGGCGGCCACGACTGTGTTCATCAGGACCGGCACATAAAAAGAGGCCCGCAGGGCTCCCCGCAGCCGTCCGAAGATTTTGCTGTTCAAGATGACCGCCAGGACCAGTGCTGCCGGGATCTGTGTGATCAGGCAGCCGAAGGTATAGAGGAAAGTCCGGCCGATGGCCGGCCAGAAGTCCTGCTTGTCGGCGATGAGCTCGGCGAAGTTCGCCAGGCCGATCCACTCGCCGGGGTTAATCCCCTGCGCGTCGGTGAAGGCCAGCCGGATCCCGGAGAAATAGACATAAAGGTTAAAGGCGGCCATCAGGGCGACAAAAGGCAGGATAAAAAGATAGGGTTCAACCTGGGAAAACCGGATTCTTTTCCTCTGGTGCCTGCTGCGCAGGACGGCAATGGAACTCACCTGTCTCAACTCCTTTTTTTACGACGGCAGGGAAGCAAGATACTGCTTCCCTGCTGTCGCCTGCTCAGTTGCTCGTGTATGTCTGTTCTTTAGAGGAGGATGATTCGCGCGCTTGCGCGCGCCGGTTTTTACTACTTGAGACGCTTCAAAGCGCGCGCCTGTGCCTCTTTTAACCCTGCTTCCACTGAGACGTTGCCTGCGGCGATCTCTGTGAACTGGGTGTTGAAATCAATGGAGACCGCGTCCCAGAAGATGTCGCCCGTGTTGATCCAGGGGATCTCCTTGGCCAGCTCAATCTGGAGCAAGCCCAGTTTCTGCCCGCCAAACCGCGGATCCGGCTGTTTGAAGACTTCATGATCCCAGACCGAGGAGAGCGGCGGGAGCATTTTCGCGTCCTTATAACGGATATGCAGGTATTCCTCTTCGTATTGCATGTATTCGATGATTTTGTAAAGCTTGTCGGGGTTCTTGGCCAGCCTGGTGATGGCCATGAAGGACCCGCCCCAGGATGAGGTCCGCGGCCCGCCTTCCTTATAGAGCGGCAGGTCTCTGACGCGGAACTCGTATTTCCCGGTCTCCACTGCGGCATCCACCTGGCTAATCCACCAGTCGGGGCTGGTATACGAAGCCATTGTCCCGTTGGCCAGCAGGGCGCTGAAGTTACCCCAGTCCCAGTTGCACATTACTCCGGAATTGATCTTGTCGACCCACCATTTCACGAATTCCCGCATTTCCGGGGTGTCCAGGGTGGGACGGCCTTTGTCGTCCAGGACCTGGATCCCGGTCTGCTGCCAGATCATCCACATGGTGGCCGCCAACCCCGCTGCGTCGTAAGGCAGGGCATAGACCTTCTTTTCAGCGTATAATTTCTTGGCCGCTTCAAAGAACTCGTCCCAGGTCTTGATCTTGGCCATATCTACGCCAACGGACTTCCAGATGGTGTCGTTGTAAACCAGGACAACCGGGTGCACGTCGTGGGGAAGCCCGTAGACATGCCCGCCGTAGGTGGTCCAGGCGACACGGCCTTTGGGAACCTTGGCGAAGACCTTGGATTTCTTCACATATTTATCCAAAGGAATGACCAGGCTTTTTTTCGGGTCGGCGTCGAGGATCTGGTTCTGCTCAATCCGCCACTCAATGATATCCGGGTAATCAATACCGGCCATCATTGTTGCCTGCAATGTTTCGACAAAGGCGGTTTCGGGGACATTTTCAATCACAAGGGTGATGCCGAATTTCTTCTCGATCTCCGCTTTTCTGGCTTCCCACTCCTCAATGTTGTTCGCGGCAAAGCTCCAGAAAACAACCTTATCTTTGGCCAGCCCGTTATTGGCGAAAAGGGCAACGGCCAAAACCAGTGTCAACAGGACGACCGCCAGTTTCCTCCGTGACATAAGAAGTTCTCCTCCTTTTAATAATATTTTAACAATCTACATTTATTATCCGATGGGCGGCCGTTTTTTGCCAGGGGGATTTTTCTTCAGCAAAAGGAGGAGACTTTTTCACTAATTCCCAGAGGTGTCGATTTTTTCTCGGCAGCGCAGCACCAACTCGACGGTGGTACCTTCGCCCGGGGTGGTGAAGAGGTTGAGGAAGCCCTGGTGCGCCTTGATTACCCGGTGACAATAGGCAAGCCCCATGCCCCAGTTGGTCTTTGAGGATTTGGTGGAGAAAAAGGGGCGGAAAACTTTCCGCAGGTTTTCCCGGGAAATTCCGGGCCCGTTATCGACTATCCGGATATAACCCCATTCATACTCCCGCCCGGTTTCCACGACAATCCGGGGGGAGAAGTTCCCGTTGAAATTTTGCTTTACCGCGTCGGTGGCGTTTTGCACCAGGTTCTCCAGGACGGAGACCAGGTGCTCCCGGTCGCCCCAAACATAGACCGGTTTCCCGGCCGACTCCTGGATGGTAATGCCGGTAAGGCGCCCGGCACACCGGTGCTTGGCCTCTTCCCATAATTCGTTCCAGGACAGAACTGCCGTTTTCACCTGCAGCCTCCCGGATTGGATATAGAGGATGTCCAGGTGGGTCAGGGTCTCGGTGCAGATCTCGTCGATCCACTGGATATGCCGGTGGATTTTCTCCATCTTTTCGTCGCTGGGCGGCGGTAATTCGCGGGTGATCATCTTAACCGCCGTTTGAATGGCGAAAAAGCGGTTTTTAAAAGTATGCAAAGCCAGGCGAACGGCCCTGTTGGCCATGGTGATCTGCCAGTCCAGGTCCAGGGGGCCGATCCGCCAGGTCCCTAAGAAACCGTATTTAATGATGGAGAGCATCACCGCACCCAGCGCCGCCAGGCCCGCAAAGGGAAGGGCCTGCAGGTAAGTGGTGTCAAAGATCGGGTAATCAACAACGGGCAACAGGGTGGTGGCGAGGGAATAGGCATTGAAAATACTGGCCGGTCCCAGACCGAAGAGGACCACGGAGAAGATGGAGAGGATCCCGCAGCCGATGGCGACCCCCAGCGCTTGTGCGCGCTTCTGCAAAATCGAGGTTGTTGCCATTAACCGGAAGATCCGGAAGAGGGAATAGGATAGCATGAGAATAACCGTCCAGAGGGCTGCGGTATCCATCAGGCGGAGGGAGTTCTCCCATTTCGCCCGTGCCGGGGTCCCCAAGAGCACCGCGCCTTTTTTGAAAAGATGGAAGAGGCGCAAGGGGTCGTAGAGCCACAACAGGAGGCCGGCCAGGGCCAGGAGGATCCCGGCTGCTGCATAGTGGCCCGGCCCCCATTTTTTCACCGTGTACGAAAAAGCAAACCCGACCACGGAGATGACGAACCAGATCATACTCCATAAACGGAAACGGATAAAGCTGTCGAGGGAGAAATGGGACAAGAGACGCCAGGCCCAACTGGGCTTGTCCAGGGGGATGATAAGCATAAACCCTTCCAGTTGGTAATTGCCAAACCTTGCAATATACCCGGTTAGCCCCAGGATGCAGCAGCCAAAGGCAAAAAGGATCATCCCCAGCCAGATCGCCTGGTATCCCCGGGGCACTCTGGCCAACATAAAGAGGGCAAAGACCAGGAATAAAATGGCAATTAGCGGCAAGGCTGCCTCACCCTCCTTCTCCCAAGTAATATTTCTTTGTTTTCCACCGTATTCCTGCCGGAATTTTCCGCCGCAGCTATAATCAGGTTTGATGCAGGCATTTTCCCGGCTTTAGGGGTACCTTTCCGGCATACGGTTTGGATCCAACCATGCCCGCATTTGGTTATCCGGGGGAAAGATTTGTTTTTGCTGTGCGGATGCGGTATAATCAAAAAGAGAGAAGGGGTGAGAGCAGTGGCCAGGCCGCCAAAAGAGCGCCGTGTGGAGTACCTGCCAGTGGTGACAGTCTTTAAACCCGCGGGTCTCCCCAAGGCCGCCCTGGAAGAAGTAGTACTTACCGTAGAAGAGTTGGAAGCTGTGCGCCTTAAGGACCTGGAAGGGCTGGAGCAAGAAGAATGCGCCGCCAGGATGGAAATTTCCCGCCCAACCTTCCAGCGGATTTTAGGGACAGCCCGTGCCAAGATCGCGGATGCGCTTATTAACGGCAAAGGGCTGCGGATTGAGGGCGGTAATTACCAGTTGGCCGCCGGCAGGTTCCAGTGCCGGTCCTGCCTCTCCTATTTTGATCTTTCGTTCCCGCCCGGGCGTCCGGTGGCCAAACTAGTCTGCCCCCGGTGCGAGTACCCGCACCCCCGCCGGGTGGAGGACGGGCCCGGCCATGGCCGCCGTTTCCGGGGCCGCCACGGCCGGAGAGGTCCCGGATAAAAGATTGCAGAGCCGCTAACGCGGCGGATAACCGCATGGGGCCGGAGGGCTTGTCTTTTTGACTGGTTAAAACCGATCAAATTAAATTGGTTAGATTAAAATAAAAACAAAAACCGGGCTTTGGCTCTTAACCAAAGCCCGGTTTTTTCTTTTTTATTCAACAAAGGCCTGATAAATCGCGCGGATTGATGCTTCAAAATCCTCGGTGGCCACCCCGACAATGATATTAATCTCACTGGAACCCTGGTCGATCATGCGGACGTTGATCCCGGCATTAGCCAGCGCAGTAAAGAGCCGAGCGGCGATCCCGGGGGTGTAGGCCATGCCCCGGCCGACCGTGGCGATCAAAGCCATGTTGGAAAAGACCTCAAGGGTGTCGGGGTCAAACTCCTCCCGGATCGCGGCCAGGACCGGTTCGAGTTTCCCGTCCAACTGGGAATCGGCGATCACCACCGAAATGGTGTCGATCCCCGACGGCATGTGTTCAAAGGAGATTTCATGCTCCTCAAGGATGGAAAGAAGCCGCCGGGCAAAACCCAACTCCGAATGGATTAAGGCTTTTTCCAGGGCGATAACGGTAAAATCCTTGCGCCCGGCGATGCCGGTAATCTTCCCCGGTTTGGTCAGGGGTTCATCATCACTGACAATGAGCGTGCCGGCAGCCTCCGGATCGTTGGTATTCCGGATCCATACCGGGATGCCGGTCTCGCGTACGGGAAAGATCGCCTCGTCATGAAGGACGCCGGCGCCCATATAAGCGAGCTCGCGCAGTTCACGGTAGGTGATCCTCTCAATCGGTTTGGGGTTTTCGACGATCCGGGGGTCCGCCATCAGGAAACCGGAGACATCGGTCCAGTTTTCATAGACGTCTGCCTGGACCCAGCGGGCAATGATGGCCCCGGTGATATCGGAACCGCCGCGGGGGAAGGTCTTGATCTCGCCGTTGGGCAGCGTGCCGTAAAACCCGGGGATCACCGCCCGCGGGTGTTGCGCCAGGCGGCTGGCCACCGCTTTCCCGGTCCGTTCGGGGTCGTAGGTCCCGTCGGCATTGAAAAAGATAATCTCCGCTGCATCGACAAAATCATACCCTAAGAGTTCGGCCAGGATCAGCCCGCCGAGAAACTCCCCCCGGCTGGCCGCGTAATCGGCCGTCGCCCCGGCGGCGATTTTCCCTTTAATCTCTGCCAGGTGGTCCTGGAGGTCAAGGGAAAGACCGAGTTCACGGATGATCTCCAGGTAACGGTGGGCAATGAGATTAAAGGTATCGTCAAAGGGCTTGCCCTGCCGTGCCTGGTCGTGACAGAGGTAAAGCAGGTCGGTGATTTTCTGGTCACCGGGGTGACGCTTGCCCGGAGCAGAATTGATGATGTAACGCCGCTTTTCATCGGCAGTGATGATCTTTTGCACTTTCCGGAATTGTTCGGCAGAAGCCAGGGAAGTCCCGCCGAATTTGGCCACTTTGATATCCATGCCGTTATCCTCTCCTGTTCCGTGCGGGCGAAAATTTGGACAACGCGGCGCATTAAGGCGCCGCGTTCACGTACCGCTGACATTACTTCCTATATTAAGTTTTTCCACTGCAGATGTCAAGGGGTTCCGCAGGTATTTGTGTTTTAAGGCCGGTCCCAGCCTTCAAACAAACGAATATATTAAATTATCCGGCGGATAAAAGCGTAATGACGCGATTATCTAAAAAGGCAGGGATAACAACCATGGGTAAAAAGTCGGCCAAGAAAAAGGAGAAGCCGGGTGCCCGCGCAGATGCACACGGGCGCGGGAAGGTTGCCACAAGCGGCAAGAAGAAAAAGCAACCGGCGGTTCTCACCGAAGAACAGATAAAAATGATTACGCAGAGGCGAAAAATCACCAAGGCTATCCTGGAAAAGCAGAAGAGCCTGGAGAAGGAGAGAGAAAAGAAGAAGAAAGAGAAGGAAAAAGAGAAAAAGAAAAAAGCCGGGCACCCGGCGGCGATAGAAGATCTTTTCTCTGAAAAGAAAAAGACCAAGAAGAAGGATAAACACAAGGCAGAAGACCGGGAGAAAAAGGCAAAAAAAGAAGGGAAAAAAGAGAAGGAAAGCGGGGTAATTCTCCCGGCCTCTTGGGAGAAGTTGGAGGGCTATGTCCCACCGCAGCTTGAAAAGGTCGCTGATCGGGTTCTGGACCATTATGATCTGAAACCCAAAAGCAGGGTGGTAGTGGCCACCAAGCCGCTGAAAGGCGGGGCCATCTGGCAGGTGACAACGGAGAAGGGCCGCCACTACAGCTTGAAACTCTTGCACCGGCGGCCGGAAAGAAGTCTCTTCAGTATCTGGGCGCAAGAGTATTTGGTGAAGAAGAAGGCCCGTGTCCCGGCTTTTCTCCCCACAAAGGACGACCGGTTATATGTGGAGATGGGGAATAAGCTCTGGATCGTCTGCGAGTGGATCGAATCGCTGCGCGAGGCGACAAAGGATCTCAAAGGCGCCCAGGCTATCTGTTACGGCCTGGGAGAGTTTCACCGCCTCTCCCGCGGTTACCAGCCGCCGGCGGAAGCCGAATACTCATCAAGGCTAAGGCGGTGGCTTGATTATTACGAAAAAATCATCACCAAGTTCGGCTGGTTCCGCCGGTTGGGCGAGGCCTATCGTGATACCCCCGCCGGGCCCGAGTTATTAAAGGCGCTGGCGGTCTTTGAAAAACAGGCCCACGAGGGTTTAGCCCGTTTGCAGCGTTCACCCTACGCCCGTTTGGCAGCGCGCGGCGAAAGCTATTGGGGCCTTGCCCACCAGGACTACGGCTGGGGCAACGCCCAAATTGGCCCCGGCGGCGTATGGATCATCGACCTTGACGGGGTCGTTTTCGATCTGCCCATTCGCGACCTGCGTAAATTAATCAGCAGTTGCATGGATGAGAAATGGGATCTCCAGTGGGTAAAAGGGATGATCAGCGCTTATCATAAGGCAAACCCGATCGAACCCGACCTCTACGAGGTTTTCCTGATTGATCTGGCCATGCCGAACGAATTCTACCAGTTTATTAAGGAAGTGGTCTATGACCCGGTTACTTTTTTAAATGCCGGGACCAAAAATGAGTTGACCAGAATGATCCAGCGGGAAAAAAGCAAACGCTCGGTTCTAGCGGCGTTAAGCGACTGGAAGGTGGGAAAAGAATGAATGTCCTCATGATTGCCACGGAAAAACTGCCGGTCCCGCCAGTGCGCGGCGGCGCCATCCAGGCCTATATCGCGGGGGTTACGCCAATCCTCGCCCGTCACCACCGGCTGACCATCCTTGGGCGGACGGATCCGGCTCTCCCCAAACGGAACACGGAGGGGAATATCACCTATGAAAGGGTGGAGAGCGAGGGGTCGTTCAAGAAGTATAAAAAAGCGGTTGCCGCCTTTCTGAAGGGGAGATCCTATGATATAATCCATATTTTCAACCGTCCCCGGCTGGTGCTGCCGGTCGCGGAAGCGGTCCCGGGGGCCAGGATCATCCTGAGCATGCATAATGATATGTTTATCCCACGGAAGATCGATCCGGAAGAGGGCGCCGCGGTCATTGAGAAAGTGGAACGGATCATCACGGTCAGTAATTATGTGGGCCGCACCATCCAAGCCCTGTACCCCCAGGCTGCGGGGAAACTGCGGACCGTCTATTCAGGGGTCGACCTGAACAGGTTTTCCCCGGCTGTGACCGGGAAAGCCCGGGAGATCCGGGAGTCATTACGGAAAAAGCACAATTTAGAAGGGAAGAAGGTCATCCTCTTTGTCGGGCGCCTCTCGCCAAAGAAGGGCGCGGACATTCTCCTTGAGGCCGTGCAGATCCTGGCGAAGAAAGGTTACAAGCTCGGGCTGGTGCTGGTAGGGAGTAAATGGTACGGGGAGAGCAGGAGGACCGCCTATGTCGCCTACCTCCAGGCCCTGGCCCAACGTTCCCGGGTGCCGGTGGTAGCCACGGAATTTGTGGCACCGGAAGAGGTTCACCACTGGTATTGGACGGGCGATATTTTCGTCTGTCCCTCCCAGTGGCAGGAACCCTTGGCGCGGGTCCTCTATGAAGCCATGGCTTGCGGGCTGCCCATTGTCACAACCAACCGGGGCGGGAACCCGGAAGTCATCAGCGGTAACGGGTTGGTGGTGGAGAACGCGGGGGACCCCGGGGAACTCGCAGAAAAGCTCGCTGTTCTCCTGGATGACCCGGTCTTATGCCAGCAAATGGGGGAGAAAGGCCGGGCTTTTGCTGAAAGAAAATTCGGCTGGGCGCGGGTGGCCAGGGAGATCCTGGTGGTCTGGGGCAACCCGTGAGTCTTGCCGTACCGGGAATTGATTCCGGTTCCGTGTAGCTCGATTCCGGGTCCGTGCAAATCGATTCCGGTTCCACGAGGGCGCGCGCGCATAAATCCCGGTTCCGCGTCGGCTTTGCTAAAAAACCGCTTTTCCAGCGGTTTTCATTTTTTTGCCCGGGAAAATCCCCCTTTGGCTCGGAAAAACCGGCGGGTATACCCCATAGGATAGATAAATCAAAAATTCAAGGTCAAGGGAGATTACAATGGAAATTACCGTCATTGGCTGTGGTTATGTGGGGCTGGTCACAGCGGCCTGCCTGGCGGGTTTTGGCCACACGGTCACCGGGGTGGAAAAAGACCCGGCCAAAGTCAGTGCTTTAAAAGAGGGAAAAATCCCTTTTTATGAAGAAGACCTGGCACCGCTGGTCGCCGATGGCCTGCAGAACAAAAGACTTTTTTTCCAGGAAAGAATCGATGAGAGTATTGGCCGGGCGGAAGTGGTCTTTATTGCCGTGGGCACCCCGTCCCTCCCAAACGGCGCGGCCGACCTGCGCCAAGTATTCAGGGTTGCGGAGGAGATCGCCCCTTATCTTAAAAAATACACGGTGATTGTGAATAAATCCACCGTTCCCGTGGGCACGGCAAAACGGGTGCAAGAGATTAGAAAGCCCGGATGGTGCGAAAAATCCGGGACGCCGCCGGCGGCTTGAAAGGGAAAACCATCGCCCTTTTGGGCATGGCCTTTAAACCGGGCGTTGACGATCTCCGGGAGTCGCCGGCGGTTGATATTGCCAAGCGGCTGCTGGCGGCCGGCGCCAAGCTTCAAGTTCACGACCCCATGGCATTGGAAAGGGTAAAAGAGGTCTTCGGGGCCAGGATAAACTGCTGCCAGGACCCGTACGCAGCGGTCACCGGCGCCGGCGTCCTGGTGATTGCCACCGATTGGCCGGAATACCGGGAACTTGACCTGGCGACTGTCAAAAAACTGATGAATACGGGGGATACCCCGGTCCTGCTCGACCTGCGCAATATCTTTACCCCGCAAGAGGTGCGCGGTTACGGCTTCCGTTACCAGGGCGTGGGGAGAGGTTGGAAAGGTGATCCGGAAAAATGACTTGGCAAGATAGACCCCCTACCGCCCTGCCAAAAGCCCTTGGTTTTTCCGGCAGGAAGATCTTGGTCACCGGCGGCGCCGGTTTTATCGGGTCCCATCTTTGCGAGGCCTTGTTGGCACATGGGGCGGAAGTCATCAGCCTTGATAATTTCAGTGACAACTACCCGCCGGCCATAAAGAAGCGGAATATCAGCGGGTTGTTGAAAGCGGCCGCCTTCTCTTCCTACCCCGGTGATATCAGGGATTACTCCCTGCTCGTAAGGATAAACCGGCGCCATGGTCTGACCGATATCGTGCATCTTGCCGCCTTGGCCGGGGTTCGTAAATCCCTCCTGGACCCCCTCGAATATGTTGATGTGGACATCAAAGGCACAGTAAATCTTTTGGAATTTGCCGTAAAACACGGGATTCAGCGTTTTATCTTTGCCTCCTCCTCCTCTGTTTACGGCGCCGGCCCCCTGCCTTTCCGGGAGACGGACCGGGTGGACCGGCCGGTTTCGCCTTATGCCGCTGCAAAACGGGCCGGGGAACTGTTCTGCCGGGTTTACCATGAACTTTACCGGCTCCCCGTGGCTTGCCTGCGCTTCTTTACCGTTTATGGCCCGCGGCAAAGGCCCGACATGGCTGTTCACTACTTTACCCGGCTGATTGCCCGGGGGCAAAAGGCGCCGGTCTATGGGTTTGGCAAAGTGAAAAGGGACTTTACCTACATCAGCGATGTGGTCGACGGGATCCTCCGCACCCTTCTGGTTCCCCTTGCCTACGACCTGTTTAACCTGGGCAGCGCCGAGGCCACCCCTGTCAACCGGTTGGTGGCGATGATCGGTAAGGAGTTGGGGAAAAAACCGCAGGTTACCCATTACCCGCTGCAGGCGGGGGATGTCCCGGCAACCCTGGCCGATCTGAGCCATTCCTATAATACTCTAGGTTATAAGCCAAAGGTTCCTTTGGCTGAGGGGATTAAAAGATTCGTCGCCTGGTTTCTCCGGGAAAGCGGGGAACCGGCCGGCCAGAACTGACGTGCCAGCGGTTATCCTGCGGAGTGGGGACGGATACCAAATTACCTGTTGAGAAATGGCGAATCTGATCTATAATATATCTTAACAATATATTTTAAACGAGCCGGTTCTGTGCCAACGTCCCGGTTATTCGCGCATGTGTTACCACTGGTGGGCCCGGCGCTTTTTCCAGAGAGCGCATTTGCACCGGTACGCGCACGGGCGTTCTATTGCCGGGGACAAACCCATCTCTGAAAACGGCTAAAGAAAGTAAGAAAAAGGGGATGATTAAGATCTGGCATGAGTTGAGTTTTTCCACAAGAAGGCAGGTGGATTTTTATGAGATCACCGGCGCCCTGCGGGAGGACCTTCGCCGGAGCAATGTCAAAAACGGGGTGGGATATTTGCTTGTCCCGCACACCACCGCCGGTTTGACCATTAATGAGAACGCTGATCCCGATGTGATCCATGACTTGATTGTTGCCCTTGACCGGCTGGCGCCCGCCTCCGGCGGGTACCGGCATATGGAGGGGAACTCGCCTGCGCATATAAAAGCCTCTTTAATGGGGCCTTCACTGACGCTGCCGGTTGTCGACGGCGACCTCCGCCTGGGGACATGGCAAGGGGTTTTCCTCTGTGAATTTGACGGGCCCCGCCGCCGCCGTTTATTCGTCAAATGGCTGGAATGCTAGGACAAATATTTACATATCCCGTCCTGGCACAGGCAGAACCGGGACTGGATAAATAAGCCTTGCCGCAAGGATAAAGGGGAAAAAGAAAAAAGGAGGAAAAAGGTTTTGGGGAGGGAGAACGGGTACATGCGGGCCGAAGCCCGCGTGACCGCAGTGGAGAAGAATACCGTCCGGGTCCGCTTTCGCCGCACGTCCGCATGCGCCGGCTCTTGTAAAAACTGCGGGGCCTGCGGCGTGTTGGCCAATCTTGAGACCGAAGTTTCCCTCCCCGCTCCTCCAGGGCGCCGCCTGCAGCCGGGTGACCGGGTCTTGGTAGCGATGGCGAGCTCCGGTTTTCTCCGGGCCGCCTTCTTGCTCTACCTGGTCCCGCTGGTTTTCTTCTTTGGCGGGTACGCGGTGGGCGACCGTCTTTTCGCCCGCCTGGGCCTTTCCGGGCTGGGGGAGGCCGGAGGGGCGCTGGCCGGTTTTACCCTGATGGCTTTGGCATTCCTTTTCATCCGGAGGCTCGACCGCCGCTTGGCGGGTACCGGCCGCTACCGGTTGGAGATCATCGATGACAGGGAGAAACAGGGAGAGAAGGAAAGATTTCTTAACTGAAAAAAGAAGATCTCAAGTAAATAGCCGTAAGCATCTGGAACTCCAGAAATTTGCCGGTATTTTCCTCTGGCGCCGGTGAGTTTTTTGTGATAAATTTGACATCGATGACAACTCTCTCCGGAGGGATAAGATGGCGACCATTTACGATGTGGCCAAAAAAGCCGGCGTTTCTCCAAAGACAGTTTCCCGGGTGATCAACGGCAGCCGGCATGTGCGGGAGGAGACAAAAAACAAGGTTCTGGAGGCCATCCGCGAGCTTGATTATTATCCCCATGCCATCGCCAAAAGCCTTAAAAAGAAGATCACCCGTAATGTCGGCTATGTTGTGCCCTACGGTTCGGATTTTGTTTTTCGCGACCCGGGCCAGTTGGAACAGTTAAAAGGCGCCCATAACGTCCTCACCGGCGAGGACTATAACTTGATCCTTTCCGTCCCCAATAACGGCAGGGAAGCGCTTTTTGAAGTCAACCGCCTCCTGAAGCACAGGGAAGTGGACGGGTTAATCCTCTACGCCATGGAGGGAGTAGAGACCCTGGCCAAGGATTTTGAGGAAAAGGGCTTGCCCTATGTTTCCTTGGGAAAATGCTACCCGGAGCAGGAGTATAATTTTGTCGAGATCGACTCCCCTTCCGGCGGGTATTTGGCCACCAAATACCTGCTCAGCCTGGGACACCGCAGGATTGGGTTTATCACTGAACCGGCGCGGTTTTTAGCTCCAGCCAAAGAAAGCATGATTATGGGCTGTATGAAAGCCTATGCGGAGGAGGGTTTGGAATTCCCCCACCACCTGGTCTTGGAAGGGGATTACACCGTGAGCTTTGCCGAGCAGGCAACCGGGTGGTTTCTCAGTAAGGACCCCCGCCCGACGGCGCTCTTCTGCGCCAGCGACCCAATGGCCTGGGGGCTGATGCGCGGGCTCCGCAAAAAGGGGTTGACCCCCGGCGTGGAGATTGATCTTTTGGCCGGGGATGATCTCCCTTTCACCCGGGTTCTGGAACCGGAACTCAGCGCCGTCAATTCCAGACTCCATGAACTCGGCGCCGAAGCCGCCGAGATGCTCCTGGTTATCCTGCGCAAGAAACAGGAGACCGGAACCAGGACAAAGATCCCCGGGCGCTACCTCCGGAGCGAACTGGTGATCAGGGGGACGACCACCGGCCGGTCCGTTCAAAGGGAAACCGCCGGCTTCCACCGGTGATCCTATTGTGTGCCTGTACCGCCCGGGCTCGCGCCCCCGGACTCCGGGGAAAGGGCAACGGGCGAAAACCCCCTTTTTCCCGGGGAATAAATACATAAAAGAAAGGAGATTGCCCCTTGCAATTTGGTTATTTTGACGATGCCAACAAAGAGTACGTGATTACCACCCCCCGGACGCCGTTCCCCTGGATTAATTACCTGGGGACGCAGGAATTTTTCGGCTTGATCTCCCATACCGGCGGTGGCTATTGCTTTTACAAGGACGCCCGGTTACGGCGGATTACCAGGTACCGGTATAATAATGTACCGCCGGATTCCGGCGGGCGCTATTTTTACCTTTATGAAGACGGGAAGGTCTGGTCGCCCGCTTGGCGCCCGGTTAAAACCGAATTGGATCATTTTGAATGCCGTCACGGCCTGGGTTATACGAAGATCCAGGGGATGAAAGACCGGATCAAGGCGGAGATCCTCTTCTTTGTCCCCTTGGACCGGAACTGTGAAGTCCACCGGGTCCGCCTCACGAACCAGCGGGAGACCGCGGCTTCGCTCAAGTTATTCTCTTTAGTGGAATTTTGCCTCTGGAACGCCTTTGACGATATGACCAATTTCCAGCGGAACCTGAACACCGGCGAAGTGGAGGTGGAGGAAGGCGTCATTTACCACAAGACCGAGTACAGGGAACGCCGGAACCATTATGCCTTCTACGGGGTAAACCAGCGGCCGGCCGGTTTTGATACCGACCGGGAGACCTTTTTCGGGCCCCATAACGGGTTTGAGGCGCCCAGAGCGGTAATGGAGGGAACCCCCGGCAACTCCCTGGCGGAGGGGTGGTCGCCCATTGCCTCCCATTGCCTGGAGGTGAACCTCGCCCCCGGGGAGTCCCGGGACCTCATTTTTCTCCTGGGTTACGCGGAGAACCCCCCGGAAGAGAAATGGGAGAAACCCGGGGTAATTAATAAAAGCGTGGCCCGGCAAATGCTTCAGGAGTTTTCCAGCAGCGCCCGGGTGGATGAGGCCTTGCAGGAATTGAAAGACTACTGGCAGGAGCTCCTGTCGGTGCTGGAGGTCCGGACCCCGGATGAGAAGCTGAACCGGATGGTCAACATCTGGAACCCCTACCAGTGTATGATCACCTTTAACCTGGCCCGCAGCGCCTCGTTGTTCGAGTCGGGGATCAGCCGCGGCATCGGGTTCCGCGATTCGAACCAGGATTGCCTGGGGGCGGTCTGTCTCATTCCCGGCCGGGTCCGGGAGCGGATCCTGGATTTGGCGGCCACGCAGTTCCCGGACGGCAGTGCCTACCACCAGTACCAGCCGTTGACAAAGAGAGGGAACACCGATATTGGCAGCGGTTTTAATGACGACCCCCTCTGGCTCCTCTATTCAGTGATCGGGTATATCAAGGAGACCGGCGACTATAGTATCCTCGAGGAAGAGGTGCCTTTTAATAACGACCCGGAGCAAGTTGCCACCCTGCATGAGCATTTGCGCCGGTCGTTGCAGCATGTCCGGGATAATTTGGGCCCCCACGGCCTGCCGCTCATCGGCCGTGCCGACTGGAATGATTGTCTTAACCTGAATACCTTCTCCGACGACCCGGATGAATCGTTCCAAAGCGGGAAATTCCGGGGCGGGCGGACGGCGGAGTCGATCTTTATCGCTGCGATGTTTGTTGGGATCACCGCGGAATATGCGGAGGTCTGCCGGCGCTTGAAACTGGAAGAGGAGGCGGCGGCTGTGGAAGAAGAGGGCCGGCAGATGCGGGAGCTTGTGATGAAGTACGGTTTTGACGGCGAGTGGTTTCTCCGGGCCTATGACGACAGCGGGCGCAAGGTGGGGAGCAAGGAGAATGAGGAGGGGCGGATCTTCATCGAACCGCAAGGTTTTTGTGTGATGGCGGGGATCGGTATTGAAGACGGGTCCGCCTTGAAGGCCCTGGAGTCGGTGAAGAAGTATCTTGCCACCGATTATGGGATCGAACTGCACGCCCCGGCCTTTACCTATTACCGCCGGGAGATGGGGGAGATCACTTCTTACCCGCCGGGGTATAAGGAGAATGCCGGGATCTTTTGCCATGCGAATCCTTGGGTGATTATTGCCGAGACTAAGTTGGACCGGCCGGAGGAGGCCTTTGCCTATTACCGGAAGATCACCCCGGCCTACCGTGAGGATTCGATTGCCCTGTATAAGATGGAGCCGTATGTCTATGCGCAGATGATTGCCGGTTCCGCCGCCCGCCGGCACGGGGAGGCCAAGAATTCCTGGCTTACGGGGACTGCGGCCTGGAGTTATGTGGCTGTGACCCAGTATATACTGGGGATCCGCCCGGATTTTGACGGGCTGGTGGTTGATCCGTGTCTCCCGGCGGAGATCAAGGAGATCCGGGTTACCCGGAAGTTCCGGGGAGCCGAGTACCATATCCATATCAACAACCGGAGGTCCGGTGCGTACCGGCTGGTGGTTGACGGCGAGGAGATCCAGGGGAAGACCATCCCGCCGGCGCCGGCCGGGGCGAAGGTGGAGGTCTATTGCGAGACGGGGAGCAGTAGGGTGTAGATGAAGAAGTAGCGAGTAATGAGCGACGAATCCGAGCGAAGAGAGATGAGTGACCAGCGGCGAGTGGGAGAGGACTGATGGCTTTTTGCCGGATTGCCGGCAGACGCGGCGTAATTAGTCGCGCGCTGCGCGCGCGTACGCATGGCTGCGTTGCTCGGTGCGGGCGGTGCTCGAAGCTGGCGGGGGCTCCAAGAAACCGGAACCAAGGAATCCGGCCGGGCTGCTAAGGCTCGGTGGGAAGGAAAACCGGGTACGTGGCTTACGGGACCTCCATGTCCCGGAAGCCACCGCGCCGCCTCCTGCGGCTTGCCCCGGTTTTCCTTCCCCCCTCGCCAAGCACGCCCAGGGCCGTCTTCCCAGGCTCCTGTTTCCCGGAGCCCCCGCCAGGCTGTAGAATTCTAGTGAGTGCTGGGGGTTGTCCTGCCGGCAATCCGGTAAGGGCATCCCCCGGCGCGCTGGGGTTGGGCGCCGGGCCTGGGCCTGGTTTTGTACATAAACGTTACGTTGTTAGTTAGTACCGGGGGTCAAGTGGTAAACAACCAGCGGCGAATGATGGGTGATGAGTAACGAGTAGTGAGTGGGCGAGTGATGATGGCTACTCGGTGGGAAGGAAAACCGGGTACATGGCTTACGGGACCTCTTTGTCCCGGAAGCCACCGCGCCGCTTCCTGCGGCTTGCCCAGGTTTTTCTTTCCCCCCTCGCCCTGGTTTTGGAGTCAAAGCGAAAAACTCTGCAGGGTTGTGGCGGAATCCAGGTGGGAAGCGAGGATTTCGGCGAAGAGTTCTGCGGAGTACAAGGCCTCTTCAAGGGTGGATTTTTCGTTACCGATCTCCACCAGGACCGCTCTTTCATGGACGTGCTGGTTATAGCGGGCGTCGGCGAGGATCACCCGGTGGGCCAGATCCGGGTAACCACGGTTTATCGCATCCACCAGTTCCACAGCGAACTGGTGGTTTTTTTCCCAATTTGGGTGAGGGAGGCCGAGGCGGTCGGTCCCTACTACCAGGATGATCTTGGCCGCCGGGCGGTTTCGGATCATGACCCGGTGCTCCAAACCGGGGGTGGCATCCCTGTGGATGTCAATGATGACTTCAAGTTCCGGATGGCGCTCAAGGTGCTCCTCGACAGTTGCCAGGGAGCGCTGGTAGGAATCCCTGAATGGGTAATGGTCGTGGATGGTGTCACAATGGAGAACGGGGATCCGGTATTTTTTTTCCAGGGTCTCCGCCAGGTGCTTTCCCACCTGGACAATATCGCCCTTCCCGTTGAACCGGTGGGTTTTACCGCTGACCGGGAGGTACGACTCGGAAGTATGCGTATGAAAAATCAAGACCCGGGGCCCGGTAGCCGGCCTTTCTATTTCCTGGGGCGGGGCGGGCGCCGGGGATGGAACGGCCGGGACAGGCCTTTCCGGAGGTTTTTGCCCGTTGGCCGGGGGGGAAAACCGGGAGACGCCGGCGCCGGATACGGGAACCGGGCCTTTTTTCTGTTGGTAAAAGGTGGTTACCGGCAGTTGCACCCGGAATAACTCCTGTGGGCTTGGGTGTCTGATACCAACCAGGAAGTAGAGGAAGAGATCGAGTTTTCTTTGTTCCAAGACGAGATCCGGATCGGGTTCGGCGATAACCCGTTCAAAGCCGGGGATGGCTCTGGTGAAAAAAACTCCGGCCAACCGGGAATCCAGGTGAAGGTAACGGCGGAGAAAAACAGAATCACTGGAAAAAGAGAGAAAAAGAAAACCGGCAAGCAAGGCAAAGGCGGCCAGGATCAGGAGGAGAACCGTATCGGTGCTTTTTTCCTGGTGTAAAGGGGCTTGTTTTAAGGTTTTTTCCATTTTTTCCTCCGGGTTTTAAGGGGGTTTTATTCTTTTAAGAATATGCGCTACGTGGGGCTTTTAGCACAGGAAACCAGGGGGAAATTTGCCTTGCCGGGAAAGGTTGGGGCGCACAGGAAAAGTCCACAAAAGAAAAGCCCGCGCAGGAGAGAAAAACCCGAATAGGAAAGGCTTAGGCAAGATAAGGCAAGGAGAGGAAGGCAAAAAGCCAGGGACCAAGGACAATCAGGCCAAAGAGCCGGAGTTACGGCACGCGCAGGGGGGAGGAGGAAATAATGGATAAAATGTCGAAAGGAACAAAATTTAAGGAGGGGAAAGAAGTGGGAGGGCGGAAGGTTCCGGACGTTGTTGTCCGGCGTTTACCTCTTTACCTGCGAGTCCTTGAAGAGCTGGATGTGGAGGAGACACCGATCATCTCCTCGCACGAACTGGGCGAACAGAGCGGCGTCACCCCGGGCCAACTGCGCAAAGATCTGAGCTTTTTTGGTGTCTTTGGCAAGCAGGGGGTCGGCTACAACACCCTCTATCTCCGGGAGGAACTGCGCCGGATTCTCAAGTTGGATCAGCAGGTAAACGTGGGGTTGGTTGGCGTCGGCAACCTGGGAATGGCGTTAATCCATTACCATAAACCCAAGGAAGACTCGAACGGGACCGGGCTCCGGCTGGTGGCCGCCTTTGATGTTGACCCGCAGAAAATAGGTAAGCGCATCTCGGACGTGCCCATTTATTCCGTGGAGAAACTCCCGGAAGTGATTCGCCAGTTGGAGATCTCCATCATCATCCTGGCGGTGCCGGCGGAAGTAACCGAAGATATTTTCCGCCGCTGCGTGGAGAGCGGGGTCCGGGCGTTCTTGAACTTCGCCCCTGGAAAGCTCTCCGCCCCCGCCCATGTGCGGGTCCATACCACCGATGTCACCCTGGAACTGGAGAGCCTGGCCTATTACCGTTAAGTTTGACCGGAAAGAAAACCCGGCCCAAAACGGGTGCGGGCGCCCGGCGGGATTTTTTGTGTAAAGGAGCAGTTGACCTGAGAAACTTAGAGACCGGAACTTTGATCAGGCTGGCCTTGTATATGGCTTTGGGCCTTACCCTGAATATACTCGAAACCCACCTCATCCCTCTCGGCCTGGTGCTTCCCTTGCCCGGCGCCAGGATCGGCCTGGCCAATTTAGTGACCGTGGTGGTGCTTTGCACCGAAAGCCCGGGTTTTCTCTGGGCGGTTACCCTGGGCCGGATTTTTCTCGCCTCTTTGTTGACCGGGACGTTTTTGGCGTTGCCTTTTGCCCTCAGCTTGGGCGGGGGTGTGGCCGCCCTGCTGGTCATGGGCGGTGTGCGCCGTTTGGCGCCGGGGCTTTTTAGCCCGGTGGGCCTCAGTATCCTGGGGGCGGCCGCCCACAACTGCGGGCAATTACTCCTCCTTCACCTGCTCCTCCCGGGTACGGGGGTATTCGCTTTTTTACCGTGGCTGCTTTTACTAGCCATCCCCGCCGGTTGGCTCAACGGGTTCTTGGCGGTGAAGATTATAAAGAGGTTACCGGGGGTGTATGACCCTTATGCCGGAACTTGAGGGTGTCATCGAACGGATTGTTTTTCAGAACGAAGAGAGCGGTTTTACCGTCGCCCGGCTCCAGGTCGAAAAAGACCTGATCACTGTTGTTGGGCTCCTTTCCGGCGTCCACCCGGGCGAAGAGGTGAAACTCAACGGTAATTGGGATATCCATCCCTCCTATGGCCGGCAGTTTACGGTGGAAAGTTATGAAGTGCTGCCGCCGGTGACCCGCCATGGGATCCAGCGTTACCTGGGTTCCGGGTTAATCAAGGGGATCGGCCCGGTAACCGCCGAAAAGATCGTTAAGAAATTTGGCCTTTCCACCCTGGAGATCATCGAAAAAACCCCGGAAAGACTCGAAGAGGTGGAAGGGATTGGCCCCCAGAAGGCGGCGAAGATTATCGAGGGCTTGCAGGCCCAGAAGAATATGCGCCGGGTCATGGTCTTCCTGCGCGGTTTGGGGATCACACCGGCCCTGGCGGGGAAGATCTACCGTTATTACGGGGAGAAAACAGTGGAGATTATCCGGAAGAACCCCTACCGGTTGGCTAAGGACCTTTTTGGGGTCGGTTTCCGGACGGCTGACCGGATCGCGCGTTTGACCGGGAGGACCGATCCGGCCGCTCCGGAACGGGTCCAGGCGGGGCTTATCTACTATTTGGAGCGCCATGCCGACGAAGGGCATATTTTCGCCGTTGAAGAGGAGTTTCTACCCAGGACCGCGAAGGAACTGGGGGTCTCCCTTGAGGACCTCCGGGCGGCCGCGGAAAGCCTGGCCCGGGGCAATGAGGTAAAACGGGAGGAAGGCCGGTTATACCTGGCCGCTTTGTACCAGAATGAACAGGGAGTCGCAGAAAAACTGGTCGCTTTAACGCGGGGCTTTACCGGTAAAAAGCTGGACATTGATGATAAAGAATTATCGCAGATGGTGGCGGCCCTCGCCCCGGAACAACGCCGGGCTGTGGAGACCGCCTGCCGTGAGGGTTTGCTGGTGATTACCGGCGGGCCCGGGACAGGAAAAACCACGACCATCAAGACCCTGCTGCAACTCTTCCGCCACCACGGGTTGGAGGTGGTATTGGCCGCCCCGACCGGACGGGCGGCCAAGCGGCTGGCAGAGGCGGCCGGGGATGAAGCCAAAACCATTCATCGCCTGTTGGAGTTCGGATATACCCCCGGTTCCGGTTTTCGCTACGGCCGGGATGAAAGCCGGCCGCTTGAGGCGGATGCGGTAATCATCGACGAGGTTTCCATGGTTGACCTGCCCCTTTTCTACCGGCTCTTAAAAGCGGTCCCCGTGGGCGCCCGGCTGATTCTCGTCGGGGACCAGGACCAGTTGCCGCCGGTGGGGCCGGGTTCGGTCTTGCGCGACCTGATTGCCTCCGGGGTTTTGCCCACTATCCGCCTGAAGACCATCTTCCGCCAGGCCGGAACGAGTAAGATTGTCACCAACGCGCACCTGATCAATCAAGGGCTGCTTCCGGAGGTGAAGAATGCCGATGATTTCTTCTTCATCCAGGTGGAAGAGCCGGAGGCGATTACCCGGGAGATTATCAGCCTGGCCGCAACCCGCCTCCCCGGTTATTTAAATTGCGACCCCATCGATGACATCCAGGTCTTGTCGCCAATGCGGAAATCCGTCAGCGGGGTGGACCACCTTAACATCCTGCTCCAAGAAGCCCTTAACCCCCCGGGCGCCGGCCGCCCGGAACTGGTCTACGGGGGGAAGACTTTCCGCTTGGGCGACAAGGTCATGCAGATACGGAATAACTACCAAAAGATGGTCTTCAATGGTGATATGGGCCGGATCATCCGGCTGGACCCGGAAGAGGAGCAACTGGTGGTGGGGTTCCCGGAGGGGCGGGAAGAACGGCAGGTCGTTTATGAAGATGCCGACCTGGACGAACTGGTCCTTTCCTATGCCATCTCGGTCCATAAAAGCCAGGGCAGCGAATACCCGGTGGTCATAATGCCTTTGACAACCCAGCACTACCTGTTGCTCCAGAGAAACCTCTTGTATACCGGTATTACCAGGGCAAAAAAAATGGTGGTGCTTGTTGGCACCTGGAAGGCGCTGGCAATTGCGGTAAGAAACGACCGGGTTGACAGCCGCAACTCTTGCCTGGCCCAGGCTTTGCGCAAGCTGGCGGGGGAAAAAGCCGGGGGCGGATAAAAATGTTGTTCCGGCCGTATTTTCTTACCCTTCTTTTCTCCGGGGACGGGGCGGCGGCGTCAACCGTCTCTCCCGATCCCAGCCTGGAAAAGGAGTGGATTAAAGGCACGGATTATTATAAAGTGCTCGCCTGGAAACAGCCGTTTCCCTTGTGGCTGGCGGAAATGATCAGCCGGGAACTGGCCTTGTTCTTGGCGTCCGGCAACCACGGGCGCCCGTTTTCCCCGGGAAAAACAGGGCGGTTCATCGGCAAACTGGCGCGCAGCCAAGGCTGGCCAGGGGCCGGCCGCTGGTATGAACCGCCGGACCGGCCGAGCTTTCCCGGCCTTTTTGAAAAAAGGGAGAGATTCACCCGCCTGCTCCCGCAGGTCCTGGCCGGCCGCTTGTTTTCCCTGCGCGAGCTTGCGGGCGCTTTATCCCGGATGGGGCTGGCAGTTATGGAGGGGGCCTTGGAATTCCTGGTCCACCTGGAGGTTTTAGACGGCCGGGTGGAATGTTTGGCCGGTGTGGGGTTAACTGCGGACGGCCGTTTCCGCTGCCGGCGTTGTGGCGAGGAAGAACGGATCCTGGAGGATTTTTACACGGAAGCCCCCATGCCTTGCCGGGTCTGTGGGTCGTGCCTGGCTTTGGGACCGGTCACCAGCCTGCAGCCCCTCTATTGCCAACGGGGGGCGCTGGCGGCGGGGGCTTTCCCGGTCCCCCCGTTGGTCCTGCCGGAGTTGACGCCCTGGCAGGAGGCGACCGCCCGGGAAGTGTTGGCTTTTTGGGAGCGGGAGGAGCCGCGGGCCTTCCTGATCTGGGCGGTTTGCGGGGCCGGCAAAACCGAGGTGGTCTTTTTAACGATCCACCGGGCGCTAAGCGAAGGGAAAAGGGTTTTGCTGGCGGTTCCCCGCCGGGAGATCGCCAAAGACCTGGGCAAGCGGGTGGAGGCCTGCTTTCCCGGGCTGGAATTCACCCTCCTTTACGGCGGGAAAAAACAGGAACGTCCCGGCGGCGGGCTGGTGGTGGCCACCACCCACCAGCTTCTCAGGTTTACACCCTTCTTTGACCTGGCCATCCTGGACGAGGCCGACGCTTACCCGTACCGGGAGAACAGGATGCTCGCCGGCGCGCTGGCCAATACGCTCCTGCCCGGGGGGAAACTGATCTACATGACCGCGACCCCCGGTGAGGAGTGGCGGAAAAAGGCGGCCCGGGGCGAAATCGGCCTATCCCGCCTGGTCTTGCGCCACCACGGGCATCCCTTGCCCGTACCGGTTCTGCGCAGGCAGCCCTTGCCGCCGGCGGAAGCGGAAGACTGGCCGCCGCCCCCGGAGGTCCTCTCCTTTCTGCGACAGGCCGGGGAGAAAAACCGCCAGGTCCTGCTCTTCTTGCCTACGGTCCGGTTGGCGGAAAAAGCAGGCCGGGCCCTCCAAAAAGCCGGGCTGTCACAGGCCGTTGATTACATCCACAGCCGGGACGGGGAGAAAGACCGGAAGCTCCAGGCCTTCGACAGCGGCCTTCTGCAGGTCCTGGCCACCACCACCCTCCTGGAGAGGGGCCTGACCTTCCCCCGCCTTGATGTGCTCGTTCTTTACGCCGACCGGGAGGAGATATTCACCACCGAGACGTTGGTCCAGATTGCGGGGAGGGTGGGCCGGAGCGCCGCGGCTCCCTTTGGCGAGGTGCTTTTCATAGGCGAACGGATCTCCCGGCCGATGGAGGAAGCGCGGCTGTGGATCGCCGGGATGAACAGAGAAGCCGCAGAATTGGGTTTTTTAAAACAGGGGATGAGCCATGACCATTAACCTGTTTAGAAAGGCAAGGTTTTTGCCGATAGAGAAAATAGAAGGATTATTCACGGCAGCCGTATCGGTCCTGGGTGATTTGGTCTTCCCGCCCCAGCCGCTTTGTCCGGCGTGCGGCCGGGAGTTTCAACCGGTCTATCCCCGTCTTGCCTTCTGCCGGGCATGTTTGGAACGCTTCCCGCTGCTGGTGCCGCCTCTATGCCAGCGCTGCGGGCGCTCCTGGCAGGAGGAGGAAGCGGCAGCCATGGCAAGCAGGAGAGACGGAACAGCCGGGACCGCCGGGGCAAATAGGGTAGGCGGGAGGACCGGTACACAAGGGGCAGCCCGGCACGGCCCTGCCGCTTCGTGCCGGTACTGCCGGGGGGAAAAGCGCCACTACCACCGGGTGCAGGCGGTTGCGGTCTACACCGGATTCATGCGGGAGATTCTCCAGGCTGTAAAGTACGGTTTCCGTCCTGATTTGGCCGCGGCCGTGGGGTCGCTCCTCGCTGTGGCGGTGGAGAACGATCCGGCCTATGACCGGATCGATGCGGTGGTTCCCGTACCGTTACACCCGGAAAGGCTGGCGGACCGGGGTTATAACCAAGGACTTTTACTGGCCAGGCCGGTGGCGGCGGCCTTACGGGTACCGGTTTTCGACAAGGTGCTGGTCCGGACAAGGTTTACAAAGAGCCAGAGCGGGCTGGGACGCCGTGAACGCAAGGCAAATGTGGCCGGGGCTTTTCTCGTTGCCAACTGCCGGGAGGTAGCCGGCAAGAGACTCTTATTGGTGGATGATATCTGTACAACCGGTTATACCCTTTCCGAGTGCGCTCGGGTGTTGTTGCTGGCCGGGGCCCGCCGGGTGGAAGGCCTGACCGCCGCTTTAGGGGCGCCGGAAGAGATGCGGTAAAAGAAGCAGAAATGGTCAAGGAGCGGTTTGATGGATCTGCGAAACTGCGCGCGTTGTGGGAAGCTGTACTCCTTTTTCAATCATGAGGTATGCCGGGAATGCTTTCCCGCAGAGTTGGAAGATTTTAACAAGGTCCGGTCTTACCTGGAGAAGCATCCCAACGCCACCCTTTTTGAGATTGGCAGGGAGACAGGGGTTAAACGTTCGGTGCTCTTCCGTTTTTACCGCTCCGGCCGTTTATCAGGAAAATAATTGGTTTGCAAAAAATCTCTAAATATTAAGCGCCATGGACCGATAAATAAAATGGAAGAGAAGGCACGTTTTTAGCGGCGTTATTTTGGGGTAAAGGAGCTGTATGTGATGATTATCTCCAGTCAGCAGGTGCAGTCGATTATCAAGGCTTACGGTCTCTCGGGTACTCGTAAAACCCTTCCTGGAGAGAACAGTACTGCTGTTTCCCGTAAGGATTCGTTGGAAATTTCCCGGGAGGCGAAAGAATTGAGTACCATACGGCGGATTATCGACAAGACACCGGAGGTGCGGGCGGAGAAGGTCGCCGCCATCAAAGAGGCGATCGCCAACGGTACCTATAATGTGGACAGCCGGGAGGTTGCCCACATGATGATCGTCCGGAGCCTGGTAGACCGGATAGTCGCAGGTGAGTACGATGAAGAATGAGGAATACCGTGAGCGTTTGCAGGCCCAGATCGGGATCCTGGAAAACCTGTACGACCTGGCCGGGCGGAAACGGGAAGCTTTGCTCAAGGAAGACCTGGAAACCTTGCCGGGGATAATCCAAGAGGAAGAAGAGGCGTTGGCCAGGATAAAATCTTTTGAGCCTCTTGAAGAGGAGGAACCCGGGGAACCGACGCCGGAGATAAGGGAGTTGCTGATGAAGAGGGAATATTTGGCCCGGCAGATCCGGGAGCTAAACTTCTTCAACCGCGAACTGATTGAAGATTCCCTCGCTTATATCCGGTTTTCCCTCCAGCTTTTCCAAGGACAGCCCGGTTCGTCCCTTTACGGAACCGACGGTATGAAAGAAGCGCCCGCCGTCAATTCCCTAATTGACATGAGAGGGTGAGATAAATGCGTTCCACATTTGGCGGTTTGGAAGTAGGGCTGCGTGGCTTACGCGCCCACCAACTTGCTCTGGAGATTACTGGGCATAACATCGCCAATGCCGACACCCCCGGTTATTCCCGGCAGGTGGCGAATTTGACGGCCACGAGGCCTTACACCATACCCGCTTTCAACAGGCCGGCTACTGCCGGGCAGATTGGTACCGGGGTGGAGGTCGCGGAGATCCTGCGCATGCGGGATGAATTCATCGACGTCCAGATCCGCAAGGAAAGCACCAATCAAGGTCGGTGGAAGATGCGCCAGAGCAATCTGGAACAGTTGGAAGTGATTTTGAACGAACCCTCCGACGAAGGAATCGCCGCTAATCTCAATAAATTCTGGAAGAACCTTCAGGAATTGTCCCTCCGCCCGGAAGATATGGCCATCCGTTCGGTGATCCAGCAGACCGGGATTGTTTTCACGGATATGCTCCGCCATACCTACAGCCAGTTGCAAACCCTCCAGCGCGACCTGGACGCGCAGGTGCAGATTATCGGGGGAAGGATTAACAGCTTGGCACGGCAGATTGCCGCCTTGAATGAGGAGATAGGAAAAGTGACCGCTGTCGGTGACAACCCCAACGATCTCATGGACAAGCGGGAACTCCTCGTCCAGGAACTGGCCAGCCTGACCAATATCACTATCCAAACCGACAACCTGAACAGGTATACAATTAGCATTTCCGGGTCGTTGCTGGTCTCCGGGAACCTCAGCAGTGCCCTGGATTTTGTCAGGAATCCGGAGCGGGAGGGCCTGGTCGATGTGGTCTGGGCGGATACCGGTCACCGGGTGGACCTGCGCGGCGGCGAACTCAAAGGCCTGCTGGAGATGAGAGACGAAGAGGTCGCCTTTTACATGGACGCCCTCAATGAGTTTGCTTCCACGTTGATTGAGGAGTTTAACCAGGTACACGCGGCCGGGTACGGGTTGAACGGCTCGCACAATCTGGCCTTTTTCAGTGGCACCGGCGCTTATGACATCGGAATTACCGAAGAGATTCTGAATGACCTTAATAATATTGCCGCCTCCATCGACGTCGGGGGAGGAATGGGGGCGCCGGGGAATGGAGACAACGCCATCCGCTTGGCCAGGGTGATCAGCAACGATTTTTTGATGAACGGCGGTACCACCACCCTTACCGATTACTATCAGTCGCTCATTGTCCGGCTGGGCATTACCGCCGAAGAAGCCAAGACGATGCTGGAGAATAAAAACGCCCTTATCCACCACTTGGAAAACAGGCAGGAGGCGGTGGCCGGGGTCTCGTTGGATGAAGAAATGGTTAATTTGATAAAATTTCAAAACAGCTACAGCGCGGCCTCCCGGATGATCACCGCCGTGGACGAGATGTTGCAGATCTTGATCGCCAATACCGGTATCGTCGGCCGGTAGTGCGCGCGTGCGCAAAACGCGTTTTTGCCGGGGAAACCGGTTAAATAAGGGGTGAGAAAAATGCGGGTGACCGAGAACACGATCAACCGGAGGGTGTTGCGGGATATCAACAGTTCCCTCCAGCGTTTGGACCGCAATTATCTGGAGCTTTCTTCCGGCAAGCGGCTCCATTATCCCTCCGATGACCCGGTAAGCCTGACCATCAGTTTGAAGCTGCGCAATGGCCTCAGGGAAATGGAACAGTACAAAAAGAACGCGGAGAATGCCATCGCCTGGCTGGAGGTCACCGATACCTTGTTTGATGAGTTGAGCAAAGTCATGCACCGGTTGAAGGAGATTGCGGTTAACGGGGCCAACTCGGTCCTCCCGCAGAGTGCCATGGACGCCTTGGCGGACGAGGTCGCCGAACTAAAGAACCATGTATGGCAGATCGCCAATACCAGGTATGAAAATCGTTACCTTTTCGCCGGGCAACAGACCAAAACCCCTCCTTATGACGAAGACTTCAACTACCAGGGTGACGACCGGTCCTTGCTGGTGGAGGTCGGGACCGGCGTGCTGTTGGAGTATAGCGTCCCCGGCGTGGAGGTCTTTGGCGACTTCTTCAACGAACTGGGTGATTTGGAGGCCCATCTCCGGAATAAGGAACATGATAGTGTCTCCCAGGATGTGGGCGTACTGGAGCAGCGGCTGGACCAGATCCTGATTGCCCGGTCGGAACTGGGCGCCAAGGCCAACCGTTTGGAGAGGAATATTGAGCGCCTGGGGGCGATGGAGATTAACTACAGCGGGCTGCTGAGTAAGAATGAAGACACGGATATCGCCGAAGCGGTGATGCGGTTGAAGATGCACGAACACGTTTACGAGGCGGCGCTGGCGACCAGCGCTCGTATTCTCCAGACTTCGTTAGTCAATTACCTGCGTTGATCCGGATGACCCGTTGTTGAGGTGGGAAAATTATGAAGATCAAAACGAAATTCTATAACGAAATTGAAGTGGCGGAGGAAAAGGTCTTCCTTTTCCCCCAGGGTTTACCGGGCTTTCCCGACGAACGCCGTTTTGTTTTACTCCAGGAAGAAGGGAGCTTTTTTGGGTGCCTCCAGTCGGCTGACAACCCGGAGGTGGCCTTTATTGTCATTACGCCGTACGAGGTTTGCCCGGATTACGAAATCGAGCTGGATGATACGGTAACGGAAGAATTGGAACTGACCGCGCCGGAAGACGTTTTGCTCCTGGCGATTGTCACCATCCCGCCGGGCCGCCCGGAGGATGCCACCGTCAATCTCCAGGCGCCGTTGGTTCTCAATACCGCCCGGCGCCGCGGGAGCCAGGTAATTATTGCCGATAGTGGATATCCCCTGCGTTTACGGCTCTGGTCCAAAGAACCGGTCCAGGTGGCGGAGACCGGGAAATAATAGCCTGGACAGGAAGGAAGAATAGAAGGAATAAATGAAGGAGATTTTGTTATTAAAAGCAAAATCTTCTTTCAGTTAAGAGCAGGATCTTCCTTGACTTTGGCGAAATATCACCTGGGAGAAGGGTGATGCATCTACATGCGCGCCACGAAGATCAAGGAGGATCAAAATGCTGGTACTCACCAGAAAGACCAATGAAAGCATCATGATCGGGGACGAGATAAAGGTCACTGTGGTGGAGGTCCGCGGCGACCAGGTGAAGTTGGGGATTACCGCCCCGAAGCGAATCAGCGTCCACCGGGAAGAAGTTTACCTGGCGATCCAGAAGGAGAACATCAAGGCCGCGGCCAGCCGGATCGGCTTGGGAGAACTGGAGCAGATCTGGAAAAGCAAAAAGCAGGAAGGGAACGAAAAATAAAGACGACACGTCTTTATTTTTTTATTCCGGGCCGGGCCCGGGAAAAACACCGGGAAAACTTGAAATTCCGCTCAAACAACCGTTATGAGCGGCCGATATAGTAATTGAGAAAATATATGGAGTGAGTTGGATGCAACTGAAAATCC
>ERZ773359.796-NODE-796-length-45185-cov-9.246377_pt1 | contig 45185 bp, 38 predicted proteins | sample MGYA00374955_ERZ773359 | MGnify/ENA primary metagenome ERZ773359 (study PRJEB29098, sample SAMN04486028) | biogas fermenter metagenome | study: EMG produced TPA metagenomics assembly of the Biogas fermentation microbial communities from Germany - Plant 4 DNA1...
CAACGCAGAAGGCGTGAGAGTAGAGGTTAAGTAGTTTCCGCAAACGTAAACAAAGCACCCTCGACTGAGGGTGCTCTTTTTTGTTATGGCAAAGTGCCTACTTAACGTAGTACATCTCCGGCCAGGATACGTATTCGCCTGTAGCGTAGTCGTAAATGCCGTTCCAAGGCAGAGGAGTACCGGATACTCCGTCAGTATTTCCTCCGCGGGTATCGTCAGCGTAGGCTGTGAAGGTTGCATCGCCGAGTCTGACGATGTTATCGCCATCCATGCAGATCTCAATACCGGGGAAGGCCTTCACTATAATGCCGTCTCCAATAGTGAGCGTTGACCTTTCTTGAATGTAGAAGTCGCCCTGCACCACATAAGGTACGCTGGTGTCCAGCCACGAGATATCGCCCTCAACGGTGTTGGCGTACTCTGAAACGAAGATGCCGTTTTTGGTGTTGCCAGTGAAGGTGTTGGAGTTTTCTGTGCTGATCTCTCCGCCGATGAGGACGGGAATCACGTTGTTTTGGAAAGTGCACGTTGCCAAAGTCATTGGGTCAGCCAGTTCCAGGTTTAAAGCACCGGTCCGTGAACTGTTGCAAGAAGTAAACGTGCAGTTTTCTATCACCGCAGAAGCGTAGCGGATGATCAGTGTTCCATCGTCTGAGGAGTTTCCTCCTCCGTAGGCGAAGTGGCAGTAGACGAACTCGTTGGCAAACGCTGGGGAGTCGTAGACTTCAACGCTTTTCCAGTCTCCAGGTTTGGGAGTTATGGCCCCGTCGCCCAGGGTGTCTCCCAGGACGCTATCGTCGTCGATGGATGTAAAATAGATGGGGTTTGCTGCAGTTCCTCTGGCTTTGATAATTCCTTGGTAAACGTGGATTTGTCCGTCTTTTGTGAATTTTAAAGCTACACCAGGATCCAGATTCAGCACAGCTCCGCTTGTCACGTCTAGTTGTCCAGGGATAACAAACGGTACGGAAGTCTCTCCCCAAGTAACATTTCCATCGATGTGAAGGTAAAACCTTGAGATGAAAATTCCGTTCTGCTCGTTCTTCTCGGTGGGTTTTGTGGGATTGTGGAAGGTGTTGGAGTCGTCGATGGACATGCCTGCAGCCATCACCAGCGGTTTTTCGTTGGCATAGAAGACGCACGACTGTACTGAAGTACGAGAATCTGCGGCTTCAATGAAAAGAGCTCCTCTCTGGCTTCCTTTATTGTTTGCGAACACGCAGTTTTCAAAGGTAGCCCTACCCTCTTCTACTTCCACCGTGCAGTCGTAGCTGGAATCTCCGCCGCCGTAGTAGAAGTGGCAGTACTTGAAACTGGAGTCTCTAGCGTAGCTGAGCAGTATTCTGTTCCAATCACCGCGTTGAGGTTTTGAAAGGTTTCCGTCCTTGTTGGTGTCGCCACCGTGGGCATCATCATAGATTGAGGTGAAGATGATGGGTTGGTCTGCGGTTCCTTCGGCAGTTATTCTGCCGTTGGTATGAACGAACAATCCTGCACCGTAGGCGAACTTCACGATGGCACCTGGCTCGATGGTCAGCTGCGCATTTACATTAACAAAGTTTTTCATGATGTAGACCTTACCGGTCTCAAAGATAGTGGTTGAGTCAATGTTGTCCTCGATTTCGATTACATTGGGATCAACTTCCTCAATGGTTACCTTCCAGGTATGTTTAGTCGTTAACTTGCCATCTGAGACTGTAACGGTGATGTCGGCCGTACCGCCGGTCTCAGGAGCGGTCCAAGAGACCGTGTTGCTTGCAACACCCGAGGCCCAATTGCCTGCTGTCTTACTCCAGGAATACGACAGCGAGTCGCCATCGGGATCTGTCGCGAAGACTGTAAAAGCTCGCGTTTCCCCACCGGGAACCGTTACATTTTGGCCGGGCTCTGCGCCCTGAATTACCGGAGCCCTGTTTGTCGGCGGGAGCAATGATGTTGGTCCACAGCCTGTAAAGATCAGAAGAATCACAAACAGCAGTACTACAGAGACCCATTTTGCTTTTCTCATGAACTTCCTCCTTTAGGTTTAGTGTAGGCAAACGAAAGCGGCTTGCGCACGCTTTTTCCGCGGCCAATCTGCATCAGCATGCAGCTCACGAAGAAAAAAGACGAAGCCGGTAGACGTTTTGAAACTGCACCACTCTGACTATAAGGTGCACCCAGAAGAGGAAAAATATGTATTTGGCCTCGGAAAAAGCGACGTTCTCGGCAGTTGCCGAAACGGTATCAATCTTGCTTTTCGCTATTCCGTATATTGACACTTGTCAGATCAATAACATTATTCCAAAAAGACTAAATCCTTTTAAACATGCTTTTCGTCCCATATTACAGCTGGCAGGAGATAAGCTCTTACAAGAGAAGAAAGCTGTAGGTGATGTTATGACTGAAGGAGAAAAACTTGCTACCTTTTGTGAAGGGCACGAGATACAAAACAGCTGGGGCAGTTTTTGGCTTTTTTCCTACGATTTAAACCTAAACGTTCCTGCTGAACAGGACATTAACGTGCTGGAGGTTTTTTTACAGGCGGTCCGCGGCATCGGCCCCGTCCGGGAAAAGAAATTCCGGGCTTTTGGCATTCAGACGCTGTGGGATCTAGCGAAAAAAAGCCCAGATGGACTCGTAAGAGAAGATGCTCAAAGAGTCTGTGAGGCCTTGGAGATAAGGGATTGGGCCCTTTTGCTCGAGCGTTTTCCCAAATTCAAAGTACTCTCTGCAGTTCCCAGAGAGAAACTCGCCGTAATCGATATTGAAACGTCGGGATTTACGCCAGCTCTCCCGATTTTTCTCGTGGGTGTTTTAACCTTTGAACCAAATCCCAAAAAAAGGATCTTCTTAGCCCGTCACCCAGTGGAAGAGCCTGCCATGCTGAAAGAAGCAGTATCGGTGATTGCAGATAAAGCCTGCGTTATAACATACAATGGTGCGTCCTTCGATCTACCGATGCTCGAGAAGCGCTGCAACAGGTTGGATGTACCTTTTCAAAAGCCGTTTAACGTGGATCTTCTGCCAATTGTAAGGAAACTGATCGGACAGGAAGTGCCTGACTGCAAGCTGAAGACCATCGAAAGAATCGTCCTCCAGTACGAAAGATACAACGACCCCGCATCTAGCGAGGTCCCTGAGATCTACCAGAGGTTTTTCCTCGAGCAGAATCCGGACATTCTACAAGATGTAATCGACCACAATAAGAAGGACCTGACAAGTCTCGTGGAGATTTGGAGCTATCTCGACGAACGGGACCGACACGGTGATTTTACCGGTCGCTTTTAGAAGAAAGGCTAGCACAACAGAGGGGTGAGAAAATGTCAGACCACTACTACACTGAGAAACCTACAAGCGAAAGCAGCCCCAGACTCATTGAAGTAAACGTTTTGGGAAGAACCTTCACGCTCTACTCAGACAGCGGAGTGTTTTCCAAAAGCGGTTTGGATAAAGGCACCGAAGTGCTGATTAAAAACATGCCTGTGGAGCCATCCCACAGGGTTCTCGATTGGGGAACAGGCCTTGGGATTGTAGGCATTGCTGCAGCTACCATGGCAGAAAGCGGTTTTGTGGAGATGATCGACATCAATGAAAGAGCCGTCCATCTAGCTCAGGAAAACTTAGAACTAAACGGTATTCGCAATGCCAGAGCTTACCAAAGCAACGGCTTTGACAAGGTGCAGGGCACCTTCGATCTCATCGTCTCCAACCCGCCTTTTCGGGCAGGGAAGAAAGTAGTCCACGGCTTGGTGGAGCAAGCGCCGGATTATCTGGTTTCAGGCGGCGGACTTGCCCTTGTGGTTCAGCGTAAACAGGGAGCTGAGAGCCTGACGAAGAAGATGGAAGAGGTTTTCGGAAATGTGGAAGTTCTCGATCGCTCCGGAGGTTATCGCGTTCTCCTTTCCCGAAAAAGGTAGTTTAGTCTATCGAAAACCCCCTCCCGCATATTAATTGGCGGAGGGGGTTTTATGCGGAGAAAGTGGCGAAAGATTGCCTTTGCACTATTTTTGATCCTACTGAGGCTTGTAGCTCCGAAGCTACCTTTCCATAGAAGCGCGGTAAACTCGCATGCAGGAAAGATTGTGATCATCGATCCCGGACACGGCGGCATCGATCCCGGGGCAAAATCTAAGACCGGAATTTTGGAAAAAGACTTAGTCCTGGAAATTGCAAAAAAACTCGAGACCCGCTTAAACAGCTATTCCATCTACACTGTACTCACTAGAACAGAAGACACCGATCTTGCTCCGGAGGTTAAGGGACCGCTGATTACAAGAAAAAGAGAAGACCTCAACCGCAGGGCAAAAATGGCCCAGGATCACGGAGCGGACCTTCTCGTGTCCATACACGCCAACTCATTCTCTCAGAGCAGATGGTCAGGGGCGCAAACCTTTTACTACCCAGGAGACGATCTGGGTAAAGTCCTTGCTATCTCCATCCAAGACCGTCTGGTGCAAGACCTCGGACCTAACAACAGAAAAGCTAAGGCCGGCGATTTCCGGATCCTTCGTGAAAGCAAAGTGCCAAGTGCCATGGTAGAGGTGGGGTTTCTCTCCAATCCCAAAGAAGCAGAACTCCTCAGCGATCCCCTCTACCAGGATCGGCTGGCTGATGCAATCGCCATGGGGATTGTGGAGTACTTCCGCTCCCAAGAATCTGCCAAGGTGAGTGCGGAGCGTGCAACTGTGGAAGTCCCGGTGCTTCCGGAACCTGGTCCAGATGAAGTCCTGCTGTTTTTTGCTTCATCGGGCAACACAGGACTCCTTGGGTGCGAAAAACGCAGGATAGCGCAAAGATCACCTGAAGCGGTTTTGGCGATGCTCCAAAAAGGTCCTGAAGATCCCGGACTCACATCGGTTCTGGGGGAATTTGCCCAGCTAGAGTATGTTGGAACTGTAGGAAATACCGCTTATGTTACGGTAGCCTTTGCAGACGATAGCCTTTCCGGAAGGACCGAAGAACTTGCGATCTACTCGGTGGTAAACACCTTGGCTGCCTTTTTGGATGTGGAAAACGTTGTTGTTGAAGTGATAAACGGCAGCGGACATTTTGACTGGAATCGCCCGCTGGCTTTCGGCAGCTATCTGCTGGAAGACCACCTAAAAGTCAGCGTCCCCACCGGCACCTAATCGGCAAAAAAAGCGCCTCTCCTGGGGCGTCTTTTTTTGTTATCTGGGTAAAAAGTCCGGTTGAAGTTTGTCATTCGTAAAACTGGTGGATAATTGCTACGAAAATTGCAGGGTTTTTTGCTGGGAAGTGGAAGTTAAACCGAGGGAAATCACATTGACAGCGTTTTCAAAAGGGAGTTAGGAAAAACGCATCAAAAAAAGACTAAATTTACGCTTTACGCACGTATACTCCCGTGTTAAAATGGTAATCGTAAAGAAAGTAGGTGAGAGACCATGGATGAACTAGATAGGAAAATAGTGGCTATTCTACAAGAAGATGGTCGCACTCCTTACACCACCATTGCAGACAATCTGGGTGTTGCCGAAGGGACAATCCGCAAAAGAGTTGCGCGTCTCATCGATGAAGGTATTCTGCAGATTGTGGGAATCGTTGATCCCCGCAAGGTGTCCCAAAGCACTATAGCAATTGTGGGCATTCAAACCGAAGGAGAACCTGTAAACAACATCGTGGAAAAACTCGCTGAGCTGGATGAAGTTCGCTACATCGGGGTTTGCGCTGGAACCTACGACCTAATCGTGGAAATAGTCGTCGGCTCCAACGAAGAATTGTTCGATGTGCTGACCCATAAAGTACGGTTGGTACCTGGAATCAAAGATAGCGACACTTCACTTGTTATGAAAGTTTACAAAGAAAGGTACAGCTGGAAAGGCATTTGAGGAGGTTCCTAGTCGATGAAAAAGCTTCAATGGATGATTTCCCTGATCTTTATCATAAGTCTTGTTGCTTGTGCGGTGGATATTGGGATTATACAGATTATCGAGCATCCTGCTCTGGATGCTGCAAGAAGAGGCTTTATGGATGAACTAGAAGCCAGGGGAGTAAAAGCCAACTACTCTTACCACAACGCCCAGGGCGACATAGCAACTCTGTACACCATAGCCGGAAACATAGTGGCTAGCAAAGTAGATCTCATTCTCGCCATTGCTACTCCCTCGGCACAAGCGGCAGCCAACGCAACTTCGGAGATACCTATCCTCATCACAGCGGTAACAGATCCGCAGAACGCAGGCTTAGTCAAAGATTTCGACAAGCCAGGCACCAACGTCACCGGTACCTCCGACATGAATCCGGTAGAAAAGCAGTTAGAGCTGGTCAAACGCCTCGTCCCTAAAGCTTCTAGTGTGGGCATCATTTACAATGCCGGAGAAGCCAACTCAGTAGTGCAGATCGAAATTGCGAAAAAAGCTGCAGAAAAACTGGGACTCAAGCTCGTACTGGTAACCGTAAGCGAAACCAGCGGCGTTTTCCAAGCAGCTCAATCTCTACAGGGTAGAGTAGACGCAGTCTACGTACCTACAGACAATACGGTAGTTGCTGCTCTCGAATCGGTTATCGCGTTCTGTGAAAGGAACAAGATTCCTCTGATCGCAGGTGAAACCGAATCGGTTGCGCGCGGAGCTTTAGCAACAATCGGACTTGACTACTACGAACTGGGCCGCCAGACCGGGGCTATGGCAGTGGAGGTGCTAAACGGAGCAAATCCCGCCGAAACGCCGATTCAGTTCCAAGAGACAGCCATTTTGATGGTAAACAAGTCGGCGGCACAGAGAATGGGGATTACGATCCCACAAGATCTTTTGGAAGAAGCAGAAGTGGTAGAATAACCTAAACCAAGGTTACTTTACCTGGAAATGGAGGTGAACAGCCTGCAAGCTTCTTGCAGGCTGTGCAAATATGCTTGGAATTTGGCAGGCACCCTTGGAACAAGGGTTGGCATATGGAATTTTAGTACTAGGAGTCTATCTCACATTCCGCACGCTGAATCACCCGGATCTGACCATCGACGGCAGTTTTCCGTTAGGCGCAGCGATTGCGGCATCTGCGATCATAAAGGGTATCCATCCGCTGTTTGCCACCCTCCTGGGCTTTGTTGGAGGCTTTGTTGCCGGAATGGTTACGGGCATTTTGAACACCAAACTGAAGATTTCGGGGCTTCTTGCAGGTATCTTGACAATGACAGGACTCTACTCAGTGAACCTGCGGATCATGGGTGGAAGATCCAATATTCCCCTGATCAGAGAGACCACTCTTGTAACAATGGCCCAGGACACCATGGGTATGGCGTGGGGCACCGTCGTTCTTTTTGCACTTATAGTGGCATTTATAAAGCTCGTTCTCGACTACTTCCTCCATACCGAGATGGGCCTCGGACTGAGAGCCTGCGGCGACAATGAAAAAATGATTAAAGCTCTTGGTGTGGACACCGACTTCTACAGAATTTTTGGCCTGGCCATGGCCAACGGATTGGTAGGCATGGCGGGAAGCCTAGTGGCCCAGTACCAGGGTTTTGCCGATGTAGGTATGGGGATCGGCACTGCAGTTGCGGGTCTGGCATCAGTAATCTTGGGAGAGGCCATTCTCAGACCCAAGACCATCTTCACTGCGACCCTTTCTGCAGTCTTCGGATCGGTACTCTACCGCTTCACCATAACCCTTGCCCTACGAGCGGGTTTTGCTGCAACCGACCTGCGCCTAGTCACAGCAGTGCTGGTCATTGTTGCACTGGCCCTACCTAAGCTGAAAGAGACCAAGCTTGCCAAAAAGGTGTTCGATATAAAAAAACAGGCTGAAGTACAGCCGGCAGAGGTCGTTAGGCGGGAAGCCAATCCCATCACAACACTGGTGACCTCTCTGATTAGGAAGTGAAGACCATGCTGCTTATGGAAAGAGTCAATAAAACCTTTGAGCTCGGCGGTGGCACTTTGAAGAGGGCGTTGGTAGATGTAAACCTAGTTGCCAACGAGGGCGACTTCATCACCATCGTTGGTTCTAACGGTGCCGGCAAATCTACGCTGCTCAATATGGTAGCAGGAGTATACCTCCCTGATTCGGGCAAGATCAGAGTGAATGGCTCCGAAATCACCAACTGGCCCGAGCACAAGAGGGCAAGGTACATCGGCAGAGTCTTCCAGGACCCCATGATGGGTACAGCGGGATCGATGACCATAGAGGAGAACCTGGCGATGGCCTTCAAACGGGGGCAGAGGAGAGGACTACGGCTGGGAGTAGGCAGAAACCGAGCTAAGTTCCGTGCTGTACTTGAAGAACTGGGACTGGGGCTTGAGAGCCGGCTCAAAGATCCTGTACGCCTCCTTTCAGGAGGGCAGAGGCAGTCCCTGACGTTGATGATGGCCACTCTAACTGCACCGAAGATTCTCCTTCTCGACGAACACACAGCCGCGCTGGATCCCAAAACCGCTGCGACGATCATCGAACTTACCAAAAGCATAGTAGAAAACCACAGCCTGACGGTGCTTATGGTAACTCACAACCTCAAGCAAGCCCTTGAAGTGGGCAACCGGACGATCATGATGCACGACGGCGAGATTGTTTTGGATCTGCAAGGAAAAGAGCGGGAGGAAACCAGCGTTGACAGCCTCCTTGAGATGTTCAGCAGAGTGAAGAAGGAGAGATTCTTAGACGACAGAGCGCTTTTGGCTTAAAGCCAAAGGCGCTTTTTTTTTGTGCGCTTATAACTGTAACGGCGCAACTACGCTATGGGGGCTTGCACCTGCAAAGTGTGTCTATTGCGAGTGGAGAGGTCAGATGGAAGCGTGACGCGCGGGTCCAAGACCATGTGCACAAACCACAAAATGCATCTAAATCAGGCAAGGAGTGACAGAAGAGAAGGTCCATGAAACTGGTCGCGGAAAGATTCGGATTGAAATAGAGTTATCGTTAAACGGTCAAAAAACGCAATATCGACCTGAGTTATTGCACGGAGAATAAGAGTTATATTTTGGCAACACAGAAGGAATTTTTCAGAGTTAAACTAAACATTGATACAAGTCTAATTACTTGCAGGTAAATGTAACGTATGGGTTCGTTTGCAGTTTGGGCGGTTCTCGCAACGGAAACTAGGTTTGAAGGAGGATGCCAAGATGACTGATACAAAAACCCTTTGTGTGTTATCAACCTTTCTTCTTGCTATTGCGGTTTTCTTGTTATCGTACATCACGTTCTCCAATGCGACTGAATATACGAGAAAAGACTAGCCATTTCTTGATGTGTGCTTTCGGAATGGCGACGAATGGTTAATTGTCGACAATAGAAATATGGACAAAGACAATGAAAAACATTGGGTGGTCGAGAACCCTCGTGACTACGACTTTCACAGAGAGTGGTTTGCAGTCCTTACGTTATCGGATGGAAAGGGAACAACTCTGGATCATATGCTCTTTGTTCTTCAAAACAAAGAAGTTGCGCGAGCAATTCCATACGTTGAGGTATAGTCATGTCTAAAACATGAGATACAAGTAACGAGCAAATCAGGTGAAAACGTGCCCGTAAAACAGTTTTTTAGTTATCGACTGTCACGACTTGGGTTTTTTGTTTGGTTGCTGTTTTGGGAAGTGGCTGTAATTCTGTTTTTTAAACCACATATTGCATGGATTATTGTGGGTGTTATGTCTGTTGGGTATGCGGTTTTCTTGTATTTCGATGCTTTTTCTAAAAAAGACTATCGGTCTCCGGTCATGTATACGCTTTTGAGTTTTTCTGTACCTATAACACTACAGAAACATTTGCGGAATGTTGGAGAAGGTTATGATGTTCTGTTGGTTCTTTGTTACATCTTGTTCATGACGATTATTCCAGCTGTCGTGTATGCTATCGGGGTTGTTGTTGATCTCATTGGTCAATTGAACTTGCCGGATCAAGAAATAGCTGGTCCGATTGAACCGGATACAAAAAAACCGGAAGAAGAGCGAAAAACCAAAAACGACGACGAGTCTTTAGGTCCTTTCCGGTTTGATAAATAAAGCTCTGTTGAAAAGACTGGTAACAATAACCTTGAGTTTTCGTCGTTGTAAAAGGAGATCTTTGAAAACTCAACTCAAATCGTTTGGCCGGAGCAAATCAGTTTTCGAGAAGTAAAAGTGATAAACGAGGCTAGTATGTCACCCAAGACTCCAAGAACACTTGGAATCGCAGTAACTCGGTCTGTTTTTTTTGGTGCAGGAAAGCGAAAAAGGACTTCTCTAAAAGGCGGGGGCGGGCTAATTGTTTGGCCCGCCCCTTCCCATGCCCGAACGGGCGCTTGCGCACAAAGATCGGTTACTCAATTAATGGGAAGTCCTCGACCCGATTGCCAGAACTAGTGCAAATCGCTTGTCCGGAAGCTGATTTGAAAAAACGGTATGCTCCTTTTAAGGTTTTGCCACTTACTATCCTAAAGTTCATCAGACAAACATACCTATTAGTAGTAAACATGTCTACGAGCTAGAGGTGAATGAGATGAACAGAGCAGTGCGCCTTGGAGCAGCAGTGGGTCTTTTGACTCTCTCCTATATCAACGCCACGGAGGCAGAAGTGGCATTGTCTTTATGGATCGCATCTTTCCTGGTGTTTGCAGTGACCGCTCTCTTAGATGATAAGTGGCAGTACCTGACGGTACTCCTCTCGCTCCCCCTTCTATACGCCCTCTACACTTCAGGGAGCAGAGACGCTTTAACTCTCGCCGCTTTCGGCCTTTTCAGCCTTTTGAGCTTCAAACAGATAGCTCTAGGCTTCTGGGCACTGGCGGCAGTGCTGTTTCTTGCAGAAGGCTTTTTTGCCGAATGGCATCTGAATACCCTACCATTTCTTCTTTTGGGACTTGCCGCTCTTTCTGCAGAGGGTAGGTCCAAGGCTTTTTTGCCTGCGGCATATTCTGCACTTTATGGTGGTCCTTCACCTGAAGAGACAGCACAACTGAAGCGAGAGAATGCCTACCTCAGAGGACAGCTGGAAAAAGCAAGAGGACCAAAGGGTGACCAGCCAACCGGCTTTGGTCGGGAGCTGAAAGAGATCACCAGCAACCTTGCGGTGCTGCTATTTGAGGTGAGCTGCCTTGTGGAAGAAAGTGTTCTCCGAAGCATCCCGGTGTTTGCAGAACTGAAAGATCAGCTGCAAACGCTTCAGAAGAGAGTTCCCGAAGCTTTTTCCGAAGGGTTCTTTAAAGAACCATTAAGCGCCGTTCTAGATGGCATTGCCTTAGAGAAGGAAGCTGTTTTCCACCTGAAGCTAAAGAAGACCGACCTCACCGCAGGGGAGAAATTCGTCATGGGGGAACTGACTAAAACCCTTGTAGAAAAGGGCAAAGAGTACGAGATAACCCTTTCAGATGGGAAGGAAGGGCTGCTGTACACAGTACGCCCAGCGGTAAAAAAGCAGCTCGACGAAAGAGTAGAGAAGCTGGTTGACGGCATCAAGGGATCTGTGATCTTCGGCGACGGCAGCGCTTACCTGATTTGGAGGACGGAAACGCATGAGGGTACTCTTGATAGCACCGCATAGAAAAGCCGAAGCTCTGCTTAAGCTCCTTCGCAGGGATCTGCATCTGGCTAAGTCTGCCGGAAGCTTCGATGCAGCTAAAAGGTTTTTGGGGCAGGGTGAAGATCTGATCGTGTTCACTCCGGAGGTTGCAGCAGACGTTGTTAAAGGGTTTGGAGTCCTGAAGGAGGCAACAGAGGCTAGGCTACTCTATGTTGTAGACTTTCCAACAGATGGTTTTCTCTGGCAGCTGCTTTCTCTAGGCATCGACGGATATGCGACTCTTGATGCAGAAAACTTCAGGCTCGCCCTTTCCGAGCTTGAGATGAACCGGTACGGGTTTGTGGAATAAGGTAGGCAGAAACTTCAGTTCTGCCTACCGTTTTCTTCTGCCAACCGAGCCTCTGGAAGGCGGTTACGGAAAAATCTTCTATCTACAGGTTGGCCTTGGAGGTTTTTTGCTGGCTTTTGGGAAACTCTTTAAATAGAGACTTCTTGAACTAGACTTTGCCTCATTAAAGGGAGAGTGCGGTTATGGACACAAGAGCCAAGGCCTCCGAGCTAACTACAACTGGATTGCTTCTTGCCGTTAGCCTAGTGCTGTGTTTCGTTGGCGTCCTGTTTCCAACTTTTGGCACCTACTTAAAGTACCTGATTCCCGGGATGATGGCGGTGATCAAGACCAAGTATGGCTACAGATATCTTACCGCTTTCTCGCTTGCCCTTTTGATCTTGGTGGCGGTCTTTTTCGGGATCGAGCAGATGGTTACAGGCTTGTTCTTTGTCATCCCCATCGGCTTTGCTTTAGCACTGGTCTACGAAGATAACAGCATCAAAAACCACCTTTTTGCAGTGGTGATTTTCGCAGTGACCGGTGTTCTTTTATTGGTGGTTGTCGGGGGTGTTTTGGGTATCCACTACAGAGAAGTCTATCAGGAGGCAGTGGAAAGATTCGTTTCGACCTTTGGCCGTGTCTATGAAGCTCTTGGCCTCGAACGGACCGAGCTTGCCGATATGCTCCACAGGCTGATGTGGTTGGTGATCACACTGTTCGGAGTGGTCATGGGGTACATCACCTATTTCATGAACAAAGTGGTCTACAGAAAAGGCCTGGATATACTCGGACGCAACGCAGCCTTTCCCAGCTAAAAAAGACAGTCCCGCAGTGCGGCTTTCAAGGCTTAATTGGCAAAAACCATAAACCGTTTTACTAACCACAGGGGAGTCCCTGTGGTTTTTTGTTGGCCTTTCGCGAAGGCTTTTTATGCGTAATATGCAGAGAATGTTGCATAAACAGCCCGCCCGGTCGTCGAGGATACAGGACTCAAAAACCGTTAAGTCGGTGCAACGCTTGACAAACCTAGAACTTTTTCGAGAATAAATATGAGAAGGTGCTTGCAATATTATGCACGACTGTTGTATAATGGTCAAAACTACCAGAGAGGTGGGAACCTTGTACAAGATTGGCATAGTTGGAGCTTCTGGCTATACAGGAGCAGAACTCATTAGAATACTTCATCACCATCCAAAATGTACGGTGGCAAAGATCTATTCTCGGAGCCTGGCAGGCCAGCCCGTAAGTGACGTGTTTCCAGGTTTTTTCGGTATGGACCTGGTCTTTTCCGATCCTACTGAAGATGACTTCAGCGGGCTAGATTTACTGTTCCTTGCTGTACCTGCAGGCGCGGCCGGCGAGTATGCTAAGAGATTTAAAGGCAAGGTCATCGACCTCGGTGCAGACTTCCGGTTCAAAGATCATGAAATCTACAGTAAGACTTACGGCAAACAGCACGGAGCACCGGAGCTGCTTCAAGAGGCGACCTACGGTATTCCCGAACTCTTCAGGGACCAGATCAAAGCCAGCAGGATCGTGGGGAATCCCGGCTGCTACCCTACAAGCATCATCCTCGGACTCGCTCCGCTTATCAAAACCGGCTACGACGGAGAGATCATCGCCTCGTCCCTTTCGGGAACGTCAGGAGCAGGGAAAGCGCTGTCTGACGCCCAGCACTTCGCCCACCGAGACGAGAACTTCGGACCTTACAAGGTGGGTTGCCACCGCCACACCCCGGAGATTGAAAAAGCTCTGGAAAGCCTCTCGGGAAAACCCCATAAGGTTGTCTTCGTACCGCACCTGGTTCCGGCAATCAGAGGCATCACCTCTACCATCTACATCGACCGGGTGATGAGTCTAAATGAAGCAAAACAGCTCTACGCAGAGTTCTATAAAGATGAGTTTTTCGTCAGAGTCAAAGACGCAGGGGATGTTGAGAGCAAAAACGTGCTCCACTCCAACTTTGTGGACATTCAAGTTTACGAAGACCTGCACGCAGACAAACTGATTATCGTTTCTGCCATCGACAACCTGATCAAAGGAGCATCCGGTCAAGCTGTGCAGAACATGAATCTGTTGTTTGGCCTACCAGAACATACGGCGCTGGACTTTTATCCCGCCTATCCATAAGGAGGAGACAAGGATGTGGACTGAGACTGTTGGAGGAATAGCAAAACCCCATGGGTTTCTTGCGGCGGCAACCCACGCGGGGTTTAAAAAGAAAAAGCTGGACCTTGCACTGATCACCTGCAAAGACGCAGAAGTTGCAGGGGTATTCACCCAAAACGCTTTCGCCGCAAGTCCTGTTAAGCTCACCAAGAAGCATATAGCATCCGGCAGGATCAAGGCGCTTATCGTAAACTCGGGAAACGCCAACGCCTGCAACGGAGATGCAGGAGACAGGGACGCCCTTAAAACCGCACAGCTGGTTGCCCAGAAGCTCGGCATCAAACCCGAGGAGGTAGCCGTTGCCTCTACAGGGGTAATTGGCGTCCCCCTAAACATGCAGGTTATGGAAAATGGCATCACAGAGCTCCTGCCAAAGCTAAGCAAAGAAGGCGGGAAGGCCGCAGCTGAGGCCATCATGACCACTGACACCTACCCCAAAGAGGTTACCCTTGAATGCACCGTAGATGGCGTCACCTACACCATCGCAGGGATCGCCAAAGGCTCCGGAATGATCCATCCCAACATGGCAACCATGCTGGCTTTTATTACCACCGACTGGCCTGTTGAAAGCTGCACTTTGCAAAGCATGCTAAAAGAGATCGCTGACGAGACCTTCAACGCTATCTCGGTGGACGGAGATACATCCACAAACGATATGTGCTTGGTGCTTGCGTCAAAGGAACTGCCTAAGCCCGATCCGGAGAAGCTGGAGATCTTCAGACAGGGTTTGAAGCAGGTCATGGCCGAGCTGGCAAAGGCCATTGTCATGGACGGAGAAGGCGCGACCAAGTTACTAAAGATCTGCGTGAAAGGCGCAAAAAGCGTCTGCGATGCCAAACTTGCCGCAAAGGCCATCGGCAACTCACCACTGGTAAAGACTGCTTTCTTCGGGGAGGATGCCAACTGGGGCAGAATCCTCTGCGCCGTAGGTTATTCTGGATGCACCGTCGATCCGGATAAGACCGACCTTTACTTCGAAGACATTCAGATTGTAAAGAGCGGACAGGGTCTTGGCATCAGCGATGCTGCGCTACTACCTATCATGAAACAGCGGGAGATTGAGATCACCGTCGATCTCGGCTTGGGAAACGGAGAGTACGTCTTCCAAACGACGGATTTCAGCTATGACTACGTGAAGATCAACGCCAGCTACAGAAGCTAGGAGGAAACCAAATGACAAATGAACATGATTTCAACAAAGTGAATCTGCTTGTTGAGGCTCTGCCCTATATTAAAGCCCTCACAGGCAAGACGGTGGTTGTTAAATATGGCGGCCACTCTATGGAAACCCCTGAGGTGAAAAAAGCGGTTATTCTCGATCTCATTCTTCTGAAATACGTTGGCATGAACCCGGTGGTAGTGCACGGCGGTGGTCCGGAGATCAACAGCTACATGGAGAAGCTAGGAATCGAGCCCCAGTATCACAAGGGACTTAGAATAACCAGCAAGGAAGTCATGGAAATCGTGCAGATGGTGCTCATAGGTAAGGTCAGTCAGGAACTTACATCCATGATCAACCACTACGGCGGCAAGGCCATCAGCATCAGCGGGAAAGATGGCAACACCATTATCGCCAGGAAGAAACTGGTCGAAGGGGTGGATCTGGGTTATGTCGGTGAGGTGGATAAGGTCAATCCCGAACTCATCGAGAGCGTGATCGCTGCAGGCTACATTCCCGTGATCAGTCCTGTCGGCGTGGGACTTGACGGCGAGTCCTACAACATCAACGCAGACAGCGTGGCAGGAGAGGTGGCAGCAGCTCTTAAAGCCGAAAAGCTAATCTTCCTCACAGATGTTGAGGGCATCTACGAAGACCCTCAAAATCCATCTTCGATCTTTACAGCACTCCAGGCTCAACGGGCAAGACGTCTTATCGAGTCCGGCGCCATCTCCAAAGGCATGATTCCCAAAGTGGAAGCATGTATCAAAGCTCTGGAGTTCGGCGTGAACCGGACCCACATTATCGACGGCAGACAGCCCCACACTATGCTTCTGGAGATCTTCACAGATGCTGGAATCGGAACAATGGTGGTGAACTAAATGAACTTTACCGAAGCCAAGACACTTGCAGAAAAGTATTTAATGCATGCTTATAACCCCTATCCCCTGGTTCTTGCAGAGGGAAAAGGGGCATACCTCTACGACACTGAAGGCAAAGCCTACCTGGATTTTTTGAGCGGTATTGCCGTAAACAGTCTCGGCTACGGACATGAAGGCGTCCTTAATGCCATTTTCACCCAAGCGGCAAAACTCATGCACACATCAAACTTCTTTTATACAGAGCCCACGCTCCGCTTGGCTGAGAAACTCTCTCAGCTTTCGGGCCTTGAGGATGGGAAGGTCTTTTTCTGCAACAGCGGAGCCGAAGCCAACGAAACAGCGTTCAAGCTTGCCCGCTTGCACGGAAAGGGGAAAGGCAAGAACAAAGTGGTAGCATGCAGAGGTTCCTTCCACGGCCGCACTATGGGTTCCCTAACTCTCACCGGTCAGAGCAAGTACCACGATGGTTTCGAGCCTCTCGTGCCAAATGTGGTCCACACCGAGTTCAACAACGTGGAGGCTCTTGCAAAAGATCTCACCTCCGACACCTGTGCTCTGTTTGTAGAGTGCATTCAAGGTGAAGGTGGAGTGGTGCCAGCAACCAAGGAGTACCTAAAAAAAGCTAGGGAGCTCTGCGACCAGCTGGATATCCTCCTTGTTATTGATGAAGTGCAGACCGGAGTAGGCAGAACCGGTACGTTTTTTGCTTATGAAGGTTTTGGCGTGAAGCCCGATATCGTGACCATGGCTAAAGCCTTAGGAGGGGGACTTCCTATAGGAGCGGTGATTGCTTCAGGTAAAGCGGCGGTCTTTACCCCCGGAAAGCACGGCACAACTTTTGGCGGCAATGCCGTTGCTGCAAGCGCTGCCCTTGCCGTTTTGGATCAGGTTGCAAATCCGGAGTTTTTAGCTGATGTCTCGGCAAAGGCCGAACTGCTAAAGTCGAAAATCCCCATGGATCATCCTCTGGTTAAAGAAGTGCGGGGGATAGGGCTGATGCTCGGCATCGTAGTGACCGTTCCTCCAGGAGATGTGGCGGCGCGGGCACTAGAGCTGGGCTTGATCGTGGGCACTGCCGGCACCAACGCTGTAAGGTTGGTTCCACCCTTAACCGTAACTGCCGAGGAGATCCAGAAGGCAGCAGACCTTCTCGTACAGTCGCTAAACTCTTTTCTGAAATGAGGTAGCAGACATGAAAGTTCTGGTAATAGGCTCCGGCCCTATAGTTATCGGGCAAGCGGCGGAGTTCGACTACGCAGGCACCCAAGCTTGCCTAGCGCTAAAGAAAGCCGGAGTAGAGGTCGTTCTAGTCAACAACAACCCAGCTACGATCATGACCGATCCGGACGTTGCAAGCCGAGTGTACCTAGAGCCCCTTACGGTGGAAAGCCTTGAGGCTATCATCGCAAAAGAGCGGCCGGAGGGACTCCTTCCAAGCCTTGGAGGCCAAACTGGCCTAAATCTTTCTGCAGAGCTTGCAAAATCCGGCGTTTTGGATAAATACGGCGTAAGGCTTCTAGGAACCCCTCTTGAAGCCATCTTGAACGCCGAAGACAGGGAGCTTTTCAAAAACCTCATGCTCCAGGTGGGCATCCCCGTTCCCGAAAGCCGCGCAGTCACCTCTGTGGAAGCAGCGCTGGAGTTCAGTAGGGAGTCGGGTTTTCCCCTCATCGTGCGCCCTGCCTTTACCCTAGGCGGAACCGGTGGAGGAGTGGCAACAGACCCCGAATCTCTAAAGGAGATTGTGGAGAGCGGGTTGAAAAACAGCCGAATTTCTCAAGTCCTCCTGGAACGGAGCCTTTTAGGGTTCAAGGAGATCGAGTTTGAGGTCATACGAGACCGCACAGGGCGAGCAATCATCGTCTGCGGTATGGAAAACGTCGATCCAGTGGGAGTCCACACAGGAGACAGCATCGTCGTCTCGCCGATTCAAACCCTCGATGCGGAGATGATCGGAACCCTTGAAGAGGCTGCCCTCAAAACCATAGCTGCTTTGGGCGTTGAAGGCGGCTGCAACGTGCAGTTTGCCGTCCATCCCGAAACAGACGAGTTCTACATCATAGAGGTCAATCCCAGGGTGAGCCGTTCTTCTGCACTGGCATCGAAGGCAACGGGCTATCCCATAGCAAAAGTCACGGCACTTCTAGCCCTGGGGAAGACCTTACAGGAGATCAAAAACCCCGAAACCGGAATAAGTTGGGGAGACGTTCCTCCCAAGGTGGACTACGTGATCTGCAAGTTCCCCCGCTGGCCTTTTGACAAGTTCAACTCTGCCGACAGAACTCTGGGCACCCAGATGAAAGCCACAGGCGAGATCATGGCCATCGGATCAACGCTGGAAGAGGCGTTTGGAAAAGCCGTAAGGTCCCTCGAGATAGATCGATTCAGCTTCCTGGATGGGCCGGACTTCTCTGTGGAGTTTCTCAGCCACAATCTGAAAACCAGCACCGACGAAAGGTTCTTCTATCTGGCAAAAGCCCTTGCAGGAGGCATGAGCATTGAGGAGGCCGCTCGGCTTACAAGCATCGCACCGCTGTTCTTAGAGGCTCTGCAGAGGATTGTCAAAGGGGAAGTGAACGTCCAGGCCCACACAGTCAGTGAGCTGAAGGAGCTGGGAATCAGCGATAAGACGTTAAGCGTGCGCCTTGGGGTCAGCGAAAGGCAGCTTTGGGAGATGAGAAGGGAGCAGGGCATAGTCCCGGCTTTTCAGGCAATTTCCACAGAATCCGGGGCAAGTCCCAAGAGCACCTACTTCTATGCCACGTACGCAAAAGGCGCAGAAGATGCCCCCCTTCCCGAGAAAACAAAGCCCAGAGCTCTGGTTATCGGCTCCGGGCCGATCAGAATCGGGCAGGGCATCGAGTTCGACTACTCTTCAGTCCATGCAGTGAAGGCTTTACAAAAGCTGGGCTGGGAGGCAGTGATCATCAACAACAACCCCGAAACAGTCTCCACCGACTTCGACACTGCAGACCGGCTCTATTTCGAGCCATTAACTGAGGAGGACGTTTTGGCAGTTGCTATGAGAGAAAAGGTCGACGGCATCATCGTTCAGTTTGGCGGCCAGACCGCCATCAATCTGGCAGAGACCCTAGCACTCCACGGACTGCCAGTTTTAGGAACGGCTATGAGTGCCATCGATCTTGCCGAAGACCGGGAAAAATGCCACGAGCTTTTGGAGCACCTGGCCATTCCCCAGGCAGAAGGCGGAGCGGCCTTTTCCCTGCAGGAAGCCATGGGCATCGGACTGCGGCTGGGCTTCCCCCTTGTGGTGCGGCCGTCGTATGTTCTCGGCGGCAGGGCCATGGAGATCGTGGAAAGCGAGGAAGAACTCTACCGCTACCTGAAGCTTGCAGTGAGCATCTCTAAAGAGCATCCAGTACTGATCGACCGCTATCTTAACGGCAAAGAGCTAGAGGTAGATGCGGTTAGCGATGGCACAAACGTGATCATTCCGGGAATCTTGGAGCACATCGAAAGAGCCGGGGTACACTCGGGAGACTCCATCGCCGTATATCCTGCACCGAGCATAAGTGCCAAAGAAGCAGAAACGGTTGCCTACTACACCACTTCAATCTGCAGGGCTCTGGGCATCAGGGGCGTGGTAAACATTCAGTACGTGATCTACAAAGGCCAGGTTTACGTGTTGGAGGTTAACCCCAGAGGCTCTAGGACGCTACCCCTCTTGAGCAAGGTAACCGGTGTTCCTTTGGTGGAACTTGCGGTCCGGGCGATGCTAGGTGAGTCCCTCAGGGATAACCCCTACGGCCTCGGGCTTCTGCCCAACAAGCCATACTTTGCGGTGAAAGCTCCGGTGTTCAGCTTTGCTAAACTGAAGAACGTTGAAGTTCTCTTGGGACCGGAGATGAGATCCACAGGTGAAGTCCTCGGAGTGGGGCTGGACCTGAAGACCGCAGTCTGCAAAGCGCTACTTGGAGCAGGCCTCGCTCTTAAGAAAGAGCGGAAGGTTCTTGCCACCCAAAACGGCGAGATTCTGCCCCTTCTGGAAAAACTTAAAGAAATGGGAGCTGAGTACGAGATCTGCACCGACTACGAGAAAAACCGCGAGAAGCTTGCCCGGGGACAGTACGGTCTGGTTGTGGCCTGCGACAAGTCCAGAAGCGATTTCCTGCTCAGGCGCCAGGCAGTGGAGTACGGAATTCCCGCGGTCTCAAGTCCGGACACCCTCAGGCTGATCGTAGAAAACATGGACGCCGATCTTACTGGGGAAAAACCGCTCGAGCTCAGCGAGTGTTTGGAGGGAAACCTATGCTAGGAAGCTTAAAAGGCAGGGACTTCCTGTCTCTGAAAGACTACAGCAAGGAAGAGATCTACGGCCTTTTGAAGTTTGCCGCAGAGCTCAGAAAAGACAACAAAAAGTACCTGAAGGGTAAGGTCTTGGGCATGATCTTTGCCAAAAACTCCACGCGGACCCGGATCTCCTTTGAGGTGGGCATGCTGGAGCTCGGCGGCCATGCCATCTTCCTTTCAGATAGGGACATTCAGCTGGCAAGAGGAGAGACCATCGCCGACACGGCAAGAGTGCTTTCCCGCTATCTCGACGGCATCATGATTAGGACTTTTTCTCAAGGAGATGTTGAGGAGCTGGCAAAGTGGGCGACGATCCCCGTGATCAACGGTCTTACCGACTACGACCACCCCTGCCAGGCTCTGGCAGATCTTCTGACCATCAAGGACAGTTTTGGCACCTTGTCGGGAAAGCTTGCCTACATTGGCGACGGAAATAACATGGCCACAGCGCTGATCTTCGCTTGCGCCAAAGTAGGTATGGAGATCGCTGTTGCCTCCCCTGAAGGCTTCCAGCCCGATAACGAAATAGTGGAGTATGCGAAGAAAATCGGCGGCAAGGTCCTTGTAACCGCAGATCCTGCTGAAGCAGCTCGTGGGGCAAACGTCCTCTACACCGATGTCTGGACCTCCATGGGTCAGGAAGAAGAGATGGAAAAAAGAAGAAAAGCCTTTGCAGGTTACCAAGTAAACGAAAAGCTGATGGAACTTGCAGACCCCAAGGCAATCTTCCTGCACTGCCTCCCTGCCCATAGAGGCGAAGAGGTTACAGACCAGGTCATCGAAGGCCATCAGAGCAGGGTCTTCGATCAGGCAGAAAACAGACTCCACGCCCAGAAGGCAGTTCTTGCGGCGCTCCTTTAAGGCCGCATCTTCATAGATCGAAAGCAGTTTTGGAAAATCGCAAGCATTGGAGGAGACAAAGATGAACGTGAAAAAAGTTGCGCTGGCATATTCCGGCGGCCTAGATACTTCGATCATCATTCCCTGGCTGAAGGAAAACTACGGCTGCGAAGTAGTGGCAGTTGCCGTAGACGTGGGACAGAAGGACGACGGAGAAAAGGTTAAAGCCAAAGCCCTGCAAAGCGGAGCGTCTGAAGCCTACTACCTGGACGTCCAGGAGGAGTTTGTCACCGAGTACATTTACCGGATGGTTAAGGCAGATGCCATTTACCAGGGCAAGTACCTAAACGGCACTGCTATAGCCAGGCCTCTTATCGCCAAGAAGGTAGTGGAGGTAGCTCTGAAGACCGGCTGCGATGCCCTCTGCCACGGCTGCACTGGAAAAGGCAACGACCAGGTGCGTTTCGAGCTCACCTTCCAAGCTTTTGCACCTGAGCTGCCGGTAATTGCTCCCTGGAGAATCTGGGATATCAAAAGCCGCAGTCAGGCCATTGACTACGCAAAAGAACACGGTATTCCGGTTCCGGTTACCAAAGACAAACCCTACAGCATGGATCGGAACCTCTGGCACATCTCCTATGAGGGAGGTATCCTCGAGGATCCTGCAAACGAACCTTTAGAAGACATGTTCCTTACCACTGTTGCTCCAGAAAAAGCACCTGATGAGCCCGAATATGTAACTATCTCCTTTACCAAAGGCGTTCCTGTGGCTATAAATGGCAAGGAGCTTTCACCAGTAGAACTCATCGAAACCCTGAACAGCCTAGGTGCAAAGCACGGTATCGGCAGGGTTGATCTTGTGGAAGACCGTCTGGTGGGTATGAAGAGCCGCGGCGTCTACGAAACCCCAGGTGGAACCATCCTCATGACCGCCCACAAGGAGCTAGAGCACCTAGTTCTGGACAAAGACACCTTCCGCTTCAAGCAGGAAGTAGCAGGGAAATATGCAGAGCTCATCTACTACGGACTCTGGTGGTCTCCGTTTAGAAAGGCTCTTGATGCCTTCGTAGATGCGGCAAATGAAAACGTCACCGGGTGGGTGAAGCTGAAACTCTACAAGGGCTCTGCTGCAGTCGTTGCCCGCGACTCCGAAAAATCCCTGTACTCCGAGAGCCTTGCTACCTTCGACGAGGACGACGTCTACAGCCAGAAGGATGCAGAAGGCTTCATCAAGCTCTTCGGGCTCCAGACCAAGATTGCAGCTAAAGTGGCAGGTCTTAAGCTATGAAGCTTTGGGGAGGACGTTTCGCAGAAGGGGCAAGCGAGCTGTTAGAGCGGTTCAACAACTCGCTGCCCTTTGACTGGCGTCTTTGGGAGGAAGACATTGAAGGCAGCATCGCCCACGGGACCATGCTTGCAGAAGTGGGAATCCTCACTGCAGACGAAGGGGAAAGACTGGTAGAGGCTCTGCAGGAGATCAGGGAAGAGATCCACAAAGGAGAGCGTAAGTTCGATTTTTCCGTAGAGGACATCCACACCCAGATCGAGATCTGGCTTGTGGAAAAGTGCGGCGATCTAGGTAAGAAGCTGCACACTGCAAGAAGCAGAAACGACCAGGTGGCTCTAGACCTTCGCCTCTATACTAAAAAGAGCTTGAAGAAAATCGGAGAGCTCCTCAAGGAACTGGTGAAAACCCTGGCAGAGCTGGGAAGGGACAACGCAGGAACCATCGCTCCTGGGTACACCCATCTGCAGAAAGCCCAGCCCATCAGTTATGGACACCAGCTTCTGGCCTACGCCGAGATGTTTCTCAGGGACCTAGACCGGCTGCAGGATGCCTACAAAAGGTGCGATGTGCTGCCTTTAGGGTCGGGGGCTCTTGCCGGCGTTCCGTACAAGATCGACCGGGAGCGGACAAAAGAACTCCTGGGTTTTGGCTCTGTGAGCCGCAACTCCATCGATGCAGTTAGCGACAGGGACTTTGTCTGTGACTGCCTGTATGCTTGTTCCATGATCATGGTTCACCTCTCGCGCCTTGCAGAGGAACTGGTGATCTACTCCAGTTTTGAGTTCGGCTTTATCGAGCTTTCCGACAGGTATTCCACAGGCTCTAGCATCATGCCCCAAAAGAAAAATCCCGATGTGCCCGAGCTCATTCGGGGCAAAACGGGAAGAGTCTGCGGAGATCTTCTGGGGCTTCTTGTGACCTTGAAGGGGCTACCTCTGGCATACAACAAAGATATGCAAGAGGATAAAGAGGCGTTTTTCGATGCAGTGGACACCACCCAGATCTGCCTTGAAATCATCACCCCGGTTTTGCAGACCATGAAGATTAAAGGAGATAAGATGGCAGAGGCCGCAGAGACCGGATACCTCAACGCTACCGATCTTGCCGACTTCTTGGTGCAAAAAGGCGTGCCCTTCAGAAGTGCCCACGAGATCGTAGGCAAAGTTGTGCAGCTCGGCATCGAGCAGGGACTTGAGATTACGGAGATCCCTCTTGAGAAGCTCCAGGCCATTTCCCCACTGATAGACAGGGAAGTCCTGGAAAAGCTAGGAGCAAAGGAATGCGTTGCTAGGAGAGACGTCTACGGCGGTACAGCAGAGATCCAGGTGGCTAGCGCAGCAGAAGCGGTGCTCGAGGCTTTGGCTGAGGCAGAGTTTTGAGAGGAAACTAGAGATTTTTTACGGTTTTGCTTTTTCCTGCAGGAGATCTGCAGCTGATTTCGAATCAATATAAACCAAACTTGTAAAAAAGGCTCCCTTTGGGGAGCCAAAATTATAGTATTTAGTACTGTTGGTTTTGGTAGCTGTGGTTGCCCTGCTTTTGAGCAGCCTGCATCGTTTGGCTAGCGGTCTGACTTACCTGCTGAGGAGTTGCCTGGTCTGTTTGGTACCAGCCCTTCTGCTGCATCACCTGGAACAGCTGCCTGCCGGCGTTATGAGTGGCGTTTAAAAACTGCATTGCATCTTGGAAGAGCTCCTGCTGTACCATCTCTGCCGCTGCAATGGACCAGTTCACCGACAGGTGCTTCTCGCAGGAGAGCATGTCGTTTAGACGGTCTTTATCGGAAAAACCGCCCTGCATGTTGTGCACTTAGTAAAACTCCTTTCTGTTAGTGGGGTTGGGTTTTGCCGCTGAGGTGGCCTACGAGGTGATCGTAGTGGTTTTGGTGCAGCTGCACCAGCCCGTTGAAGACGTTTTTAATCTCTGGGTCCTGACAGTACTGCATGTGTTCGGTGTATTTTTTGATCATGAGTTCTTCCCAGGCAATGCCGTCTTTGATGTAGTTTAACTCTTTCGTAGAAAAAGACATAGGTTCCCTTCCTTTCAGTCTTATTCTTGCTCCAGTAGCGAAGCATATACTAGACAAAAACTAAGTAAGGAGGAAAATCATGGGCAGCAGCACATTGACCAAGGGTTTAGAAAGGGCGCCCCACAGGTCGCTCCTTAAAGCCTTAGGCATAACCGATAGAGAGATGGATCGCCCGTTTATCGGGATTGCAACTGCGCAGAGCTCAGTTGTTCCCGGCCACATGCACTTAAACCTCATCGTCGATGCGGTGAAAAGGGGGATCAGCCTTGCAGGGGGCGTGCCCTTTGAGTTCGGCGTAATTGGTGTCTGCGATGGACTGGCCATGGGGCACAGAGGCATGAGCTACTCTCTTCCTTCAAGGGAGATCGTTGCAGACAGCATCGAGACCATGGCACTGGCCCACGACTTCGATGCGCTGGTTCTCATACCCAACTGCGACAAGATTGTCCCCGGGATGCTGATGGGGCTCTGCCGAGCAGATATCCCAGGCATCGTGGTAAGTGGAGGGCCCATGCTGAAGGGCACCGTAAACTACGAGCCTATCGACCTGAACACCATGTTTGAGGCGGTAGGTAAGGTGGCGTCGGGAGCCATGACCGAAGAAGAACTTTATGAACTTGAAGAGTCGGCGTGCCCGACCTGCGGCAGCTGCTCCGGCATGTTTACCGCAAATTCCATGAACTGCATTACCGAGGCCTTGGGTGTTGCCCTGCCTGGAAACGGCACCGTTCCCGCCGCTTTCTCCAAGAGGCTGCGGCTGGCTACAGAGACGGGCTTCAGAGCAGTAGAGCTGGCAAAAGAAGGCCTAAAACCCAGCGATATTCTCACTGAGAAGGCCTTCATGAACGCTCTGGCTTTGGATATGGCTCTAGGCTGTTCCACGAACACAGCACTCCACCTTCCTGCTATCGCCCACGAGGTCGGCGTTGAAATCACCTTTGAGGATGTGGACAGGATGAGCCGCAGGGTTCCCCAGATCTGTTACCTGAGGCCTGCAGGAGAGTACCATGTGGAGGATCTAGATGCAGCAGGCGGCATACCTGCGGTCATGCAGACCTTAGCAGACGCAGGGCTGATCGATACAAGTTGCCTAACAGTATCGGGGAAAGTGGCGGATCGGTTGAGAAAACCCCTTTCCACGGAGGTCATCCGCCCGGTAACAAACCCCTACAAACCTGAAGGCGGCCTTGCAGCGCTTTGGGGGAGCATTGCCCCTAGCGGTGCTATAGTCAAACAGGGCGCGGTAGCCCCAGAGATGATGCAGCACAGAGGTCCTGCTAGAGTCTTCGACAGCGAAGAAGAAGCAGTCTCTGCCATTTTAGGCGGCAGGATCAATCCTGGCGATGTGGTGGTTATCCGCTTCGAGGGACCTAAAGGCGGACCGGGAATGCGCGAGATGCTCAGCCCTACCTCTGCAGTTGTGGGCATGGGCTTGGACAAAACAGTAGCGCTGATCACCGATGGGCGCTTCTCCGGCGCAACCCGCGGTGCGGCCATTGGTCATGTCTCTCCAGAGGCTGCAGAAGGAGGGCCTATCGCCTATATCAAAGAAGGCGACGAGATCATCATCGACATCCCTGGCCGCAAGCTCGACCTGGGTATATCGCCTGAAGAACTTGCGGCGCGGATGGCAGTCCCTGTGAAAAAACCAGAGAGAAATGTGAAAGGCTACCTGAAGCGCTACGCAGAAAAGGTTAGCTCTGCCGACAAAGGCGCCGTTTTCGAAAGTTAAAGGCGTTTTGCGAGCTCACTGCGTATGCATACAGATTAATACCGTTAAACAACAGAAGCGTTACCTGTTCTGGTAACGCTTCGCTATTGTACGTTCAAATCGCGTATGTGGTTTAAAACTCCATAGGGGAACCAGGTCTCTGCAGCTGAAAAACTTGCTTGGTGCAAAAGACGTGGCAGGCAGCCCTTTACTTTTTCTGAGTGCCTGCTTCTTTACGCCACTTGACAACGTACGTTAGGGTCGTTTTCAAAGCGGCAAACAGTGGAACTGCAAGGATCATTCCCACAACTCCGCTCAGGGCTCCTGCAACAAGTAGAAGGCTGAGGATTACAAGTGGATGCAGGTTCAGCTTTTTTCCGAAAACCACAGGGGTGATTACCCGGCTTTCGATCTGCTGGATGACCACCATCATGATCAGGACTTCAAGGGCTACAAGAGGAGAGTAGGTCAAACCTAGAAGCATCCCTGGAATGGTTCCCAGTATCGGGCCGACATAGGGAATGATCTCGGTTACTCCGGCAATCACAGCTAAGAGCAGGGCGTACTCGATGCCAAAGATTCGGTAGCCGATGTAGGCCAAAAGAGCGATTAGGAAAGCTACTGTCAACAGCCCCGAAAGGTAAGCGCTGAGGGTCTGATCGATGGCCTTTAGAAGTTCGGTGGCTTTGGACTTGGACCGTACGGGCATAAGGTTGAGCATGCCGTTAAAGATCTTTTCTCTATCTTTGAGCAGGTAGAACAGGAAGATCGGCGCTGTAAAAATCACCACGATCACGTTGAAGACCGAGCCCACAACCGATAGAGCGTTTCCGCTGATAGCGCCGATCAGGGTGTCGAGGACCGCGGTGAGATCCACACCTTGTAGGTTCTGAATGATCTCCAGGTTTTCAACCCTGGAAAACAGATTGGATTCCCTAAACTCGGCAAACCGCGTCTGCAGAGAAGAGACTAGCTTGGGGAGGTTCTCGGCAAGAGCGGCAAATTGAGTCTTGAGAACCGGAACCAGATAGAGGATTAAAAGTAGAATTAAGACGAGAATCAGGCAGAAGACCGTAAGTATCGCCGCAGTGCGGGGAAACTTTTTTGCTTCCAAAAACACCACCAGCGGCTTGGTTAAGTAGTAGAGAACACCGCCCACAATAAGGGGTGTGAGAACGGTCTTCAAAGCAGCCAATAGCGGCAAAAACACAAAACTGATCTTGGATAGCACTAGGATGTTCAAAGAAACCAGTAGGATGCAGATACCTATCTTAAACCACTTGGAGTTCTGCATGGTCTCACACCTTTCTGCTGTGGATCATGTCCATATCGACGTTTTCACCTCTATGTTAGCATACTAACTGCTCTTCCTAAACAAAAAGGTCCACAAGAGATTTAAGTAAGCCACGATCGGTAAGCGGGGAGCTGTGCAATCTTCAGGAAGTACGTAGGATTTAAGCACTATTTCGCGGTGAACATAAGCAACCTACCGGGCTTTAAACTGATTGGGACGAGCGTGTCGGGTTTTTTTACGGAAAAATGCTTGCTTTTTCCAGTTAATACCGTATAATAGACAGCAAAAACATTTTTAGCACTTCAGAATATCAGTATGTTAAAATGCTAACATATCTCCGAAAAAAACTACGAAATTGGTATTGACACAGGGCATGTTGGCACGTATACTAAAAAACAAAACCTTTTTCAGTACGAATATCTGCAAAGACGATGAAAGAGAGTAGTACTGTCTTGCTGCCTTCAAAGAGAGTCGCCGGTTGGTGAAAGAGCGACAAGGAGCAACCAGGAAGCATCGCTCTGGAGTCGCCAATGCGAAAGGAAGCCCAAAGAGCTTAGGCATAACTTTGTGCAGCTTCTCAGTAGTGTTGGCCGGGTCAGCCCGTAACAGCTCTGAAGTGATAAATTAGGGTGGTACCGCGAACAGTCCTCGCCCCTTGCTGGGGTGAGGTTTTTTTTAAAATTTTTCGGGAGGTGACCCGTTTGGCGAAAACAGGAGCAGAGATTTTAGTAGATACTTTAGTGGAGCTAGGTGTAGAGTACGTTTTTGGCTATCCAGGCGGAGCTGTTCTGCCGATTTACGACGCCCTCTACAGCTCCAGCCTGAAGCACATTCTCACCAGGCACGAACAAGGCGCAGCACACGCAGCCGACGGTTATGCTAGAACATCGGGCAAAGTGGGTGTGGTTATTGCCACCTCCGGTCCGGGAGCCACAAACTTGGTGACGGGCCTTGCCAATGCCTATATGGATTCAGTGCCCCTTGTTGCCATTACAGGTCAGGTCCAGTCAGGTCTGATCGGAAAGGACTCTTTTCAAGAAGCTGACGTTCTTGGCATAACGATGCCTATAACTAAACACAACTACTTGGTGAAGGACGAAAACCGTATTGAATCGGTGTTGCGGGAAGCATTTTACATTGCCAGCACCGGTCGTCCGGGACCTGTCCTTGTGGATATCACCAAAGACGCTCTGATGAACTACGTCAGCAGGAAGAAAAGCAAAAACGGCTTGGATCTGCCGGGATACCGGGTGCTCAAAGAAGGCCATCCCAGGCAGATCGCCCTCGCCCGCAAGCTGATTAAGGAGGCTCAAAAACCCCTACTGTATGTAGGGGGAGGGGCTCAGGATGCAAGCGAGATCCTAATTCAGTTCGCAGAAAACCTCGATATACCGGTAACCACCACTCTGATGGGCATCGGCGCGTTCCCAGGAGATCACGAGCTGAGCCTGGGCATGCTGGGCATGCACGGAAGTCCATGGGCAAACCTTGCAGTGCAGAACTGCGATCTGTTAATTGCAGTTGGTGCAAGGTTTGATGACAGGGTTACCGGCTCTCTCAGCAAGTTTGCCGAGAAAGCCAAAGTGATCCACATTGATATCGATGCCGCTGAAATCGGCAAGAACGTTGCAGCTTATGTACCCATCGTGGGCGATGCAAAGACGGTCCTAGCCCAGCTCTTAGACGACACTAAGCTCTGCCACAGGGAATGGATCCAGGAGATCAGAAACTTCGAGCTGCCAATGCAGCTGCCAAAAGAACCCAAAATAACAAAGTGTACAGACTGCACAGCCCCGAATATGAAAAACTCAGACGTTCCGCCGCCGTGCAGAAAAAAGGACAGCGTCGATCCGAAGGTAGTCTTGGAGATGGTGTCCGATCTTCTACAGGATGATCTGATTGTCGCCACCGACGTTGGGCAAAACCAGATGTGGGCAGCCCAGTATGTAAGGGTGAAAAAACCCCGCAGCTTTATCACTTCAGGTGGCCTTGGCACCATGGGATACGGTCTACCTGCAGCCATCGGAGCAAAGCTCGGAAGACCCGATAGGAGTGTGGTTCTTGTCACCGGCGATGGCTCCTTCCAGATGAACATCCAGGAGCTTGCGACCATCGCCAGCTACGGCATCCCGGTTAAGATCGTCCTCCTCAACAACCGGGTATTGGGCATGGTGCGGCAGTGGCAGACCATTTTCTACGAAAGCCGCTACTCCCAGACTTGCACCGGGTCGGTCCCGGACTTCTGCGTTCTTGCCAGTGCATACGGGATTCCCGCTGTAAGGATCAAAAACCAGGATCAGCTCGGTCTGCTGCAGGAAGCCCTTACCAGCGAAGGACCCTATCTGGTTGAGGTTTCGGTAGACCCAGACGAGTCGGTTTGGCCGATGGTAGCGCCAGGAGCGGCTCTCTGCGAGATGTTCCATGCTGCCAAAGCTCCCACACCTTCTTGGCAAAGGAGGGCAAAGTCGTGAACGAAAATAGGCGGGAAAAAGTCACTTTAGCGGTTTTGGTGCGCAACGAACCAGGTGTGCTCTCGCGGGTAGCAGGGCTCTTTACCAGGCGGGGCTACAACATCCACTCCCTTGCAGTAGGTCCCACAGAAAAGAAGGAGATCTCCCGCATCACCATCGTCATCGAAGAGGAACCGGAGCGCTTGGAACAGGTTGAAAAACAGCTCCACAAGCTCATCGACGTGCTGAAGATCATCAACCTCACCAACGTGCAGCGGGTGGAAAGGGAACTCTGCTTGATCCAGGTTAACGGCGAGAAGCGTTCGGATATCCTCCAGATCGTCGACATCTTCAGAGCCAAAATCGTCGATGTGAGCCCTAAAGAGGTGATGGTGGAGGTCACCGGAGATACGGAGAAGATCGATGCCATAATTCAGATGCTTGCAGGTTATGGCATCTCGGAGATAGTTCGTACAGGTAAAATCGCTCTGGCACGGAGCACTCAATCATAAGGAGGTTTTTGAAAATGGCAAAGCTTTACTATAACGAAGATGCGGATCTCGGCGTTTTGAACGGTAAGAAAGTAGCGATTTTGGGATACGGCTCTCAAGGTCACGCCCACGCTCTCAATCTCAAGGACAGCGGCGTAGACGTTGTGGTTGCACAGCGTCCCGGTTCCAAGAACTACGACTTGGCAGTCTCCCACGGCTTCACTCCTGTGAGCGTGAAAGAAGCTGCAGAGATCGCCGACGTAATCGTTGTTCTCCTTCCAGACGAGAAGCAGAAAGCCGTATATGAACAGGACATTGCACCGAACCTTAAGCCAGGAAAGGCCTTAGTCTTTTCCCACGGCTTCAATATCCACTTCAATCAGATTACACCTCCCAAAGATGTGGATGTGTTCATGGTAGCGCCTAAAGGACCTGGACACTTGGTCCGCCGCCAGTATGAAGAGGGTAGAGGCGTACCGGCGCTCGTTGCAGTCTATCAGGATGCCACTGGGAAAGCTTTTGATCTGGCTCTAGCCTACGCCAAAGGGATCGGCGCCACTAGGGCAGGCGTTCTGGAGACCACCTTTAAAGAAGAGACCGAGACCGACCTCTTCGGCGAGCAGGCAGTACTCTGCGGCGGTATGACATCTCTAGTTAAGATGGGCTTTGAGACTCTGGTAAATGCAGGCTATCAACCTGAAGTAGCCTACTTCGAATGCCTCCACGAGCTGAAGCTCATCGTGGACCTGATGTACGAAGGCGGAATGAGCCTCATGCGCTACTCCATCAGCGACACCGCCGAGTACGGCGATCTGACCGTAGGTCCCAAGATCATCGGTCCTGAAGTGAAAGACGCTATGGAAGAGACCTTAAAGAGGATCCAAGAAGGCGATTTCGCCAGAGAATGGATCATGGAAAACATGACCGGCAGAGCCAAGTTCAACGCTCTGCGGAAGCTAGCAAATGAGCACCAGATCGAAGTGGTGGGAAAAGAGCTCAGAAAAATGATGCCTTGGATCAAAAAATAGCTCTGGGAGGTATTCGATGACCAGCAAAGTGGAGATTTTTGATACAACTCTTAGAGATGGCGAGCAGTCTCCTGGAATAAACTTGAATGCCAAAGAGAAAGTGGAAATCGCCAAGGCTCTTGAGCGTCTGGGAGTAACCACCATCGAAGCAGGTTTTCCCGTGGCAAGCCCCGGAGACTTTGAAGGGGTAAGGGCTGTGGCGAGCGAGGTCGGCTGCAGGGTGGCGGCTCTAGCTAGAGCCGTCCCTAAAGACATTGAGGCTGCAGCTAGAGCTCTGGAGAATGCAAAGAGCCCGGTAATCCACACTTTCATCGCTTCATCTCCCATCCATATGAAGCACAAACTGCATCTAGAGCCCGACGCGGTCTTGAAAAAGGCCGTGGAGGCTGTGGCTCTGGCCAAGAAGTCAGGCGCTAGGGTAGAGTTTTCTGCAGAAGACGCTACCAGGAGCGACTGGGAGTTTTTAAAGGAAATGGCAATTGCCGTTATTGAGGCCGGAGCCGATGTTGTGAACATCCCCGACACCGTTGGCTACACCATGCCTTGGGAGTACGAAAAACTCATCCAGTATCTTATAGGAAATGTTCCGGGATTTACCAGAGAAAAAGACCCAGTAATTCTCTCGGTACACTGTCACAACGACTTGGGGCTTGCAGTGTGCAACTCTCTTACTGCAGTAAAGGCTGGAGCAAGGCAGGTGGAGGTCACCATCAACGGCATCGGCGAGCGAGCGGGTAATGCTGCTCTGGAAGAGGTTGTGATGGCTCTAAACGTGAGGAAAGACCAGTATCAATTGGAAACAGACATCGTCACCACAAGGCTCTACCAGACCTCTAGGTTGGTTTCTAGCTTAACGGGCTATCCCGTTCCCAAGAACAAAGCGGTGATCGGTGAAAACGCTTTTGCCCACGAGTCGGGCATCCATCAAGACGGCGTGTTGAAAGAGCGCAGCACCTACGAGATCATGACCCCGGAGTCTGTGGGCTATCCTAAGTCCCGCATCGTCCTGGGTAAGCACTCGGGACGCCACGCTTTCAAAAAACGCGTGGAAGAGCTGGGATACACTCTCGACGAAGCGGAGCTAGAGAGAGCTTTCGCCAGGTTCATCGCTCTTGCCGATCGCAAGAAGACAGTAGACGACAAAGATCTCGAAGCCATGCTGTTTGCCGAAGCTACCGAGAGCGTGGCAACCTTCGAGCTGGTGAACATGCAGGTCTTAAGCGGCGAGGATGCCATGGCTTTAGTGAAGTTGAAGCGCCTTGAGGAAAACGGCGATGAGAAGCTGATCGTGGAAGCGGCAGCAGGAGAGGGCGCGGTGGACAGCGTCTACAAAGCACTAGAGCGGGCAGTAGGTTTGGAAGTTAGGCTCTTGGAGTACCAGATCGGCGCTACAACCCACGGCACCGACTCCTTCGGAGAAGTGATGGTGAGGATCCAGTGCGGGGACCAGACCTACCTCGGTAGGGGAGTCCACAGCGACGTTGTGAGAGCCAGTGCCGAAGCGTACCTCCAGGCTCTGAACAAAGTTTTGTTAGAACAAAGGCAGGATAGGAGTGAAAAAGGTGGCACAGACTTTAGCTGAAAAAATCCTGGCCCGCCACAGCGGCAGGGATTCGGTAAAGCCAGACGATTTTGTCATGGCTGAGCTGGATTTGGTTTTAGGAAACGACATTACAGCACCTGTAGCAATTAAGGAATTCCGCAGACTGGGAGCAAAAACAGTATTCGATAAGGACAAAATCGCCCTAATTTGCGACCATTTTACTCCTAACAAAGATATTCTTGCTGCAGAACAGGTTAAGTACGTTCGTGAGTTTGCAAGAGAACACAACATCACCCACTTCTACGACGTGGGCGATATGGGCATAGAGCACTGCCTGATCCCTGAAAAGGGACTGGCACAGCCCGGATACCTCATTATCGGAGCGGACTCCCATACTTGCACTTACGGTGCCCTGGGAAGCTTTGCCACAGGGGTGGGCTCTACCGACATGGCAGCAGCCATGGCAATCGGTAAGGCATGGTTCAGAGTGCCCCACACCCAGCGGTTCAACTTCAAAGGCAAGCTCCGCCCATTTGTTACAGGCAAGGACCTGATTCTCTACACCATCGGCAAAATCGGCGTAGATGGAGCCAGGTATCAGGCCATGGAGTTCGGCGGCGAGGTGGTCTCGGAGCTTTCAGTAGAGTCCAGGCTGACAATGGCCAACATGGCCATCGAGGCAGGGGCTAAAGCAGGTCTTTTTGCAGCAGACGCAAAGACTGTGGAGTATCTGAAAAAAGCCGGAAAGGATGTAGAAGGACTCCATCCCGATCCAGATGCATCCTATCATAAAGTCTATGATTTCGACGTTTCGGACCTCGAACCTCAGGTAGCCTTTCCCCACCTCCCAGAAAACGCCAAGAGCGTCAGAGAGGCAAAGGGCATCAAGGTGGACCAGGTGGTTGTGGGCTCGTGCACCAACGGCAGGATCGAGGACTTAAGGCAGGCTGCAGAAGTCCTCAGAGGGCGGAAGGTCCATCGGGACGTACGGATGATTGTCATCCCCGGAACCCAACAGATCTACCTGCAAGCGATCCAGGAGGGGTTGGTCCAAACCTTCATCGAGGCTGGCGCTGCAGTAAGCACTCCAACCTGCGGGCCGTGCCTTGGAGGACACATGGGGATTCTTGCAAGCGGAGAGGTTGCCATCTCCACCACTAATCGCAACTTCGTAGGGCGTATGGGACACCCGCAAAGCGCAGTCTACCTTGCAGGACCATATGTTGCTGCTGCTTCTGCCGTTGCGGGAGAAATCGTTCATCCAGAGGAGGTGCTCTCATGAAGTTCACCGGAAGAGTATTCGTTTTCGGCGATGACATCGATACCGATGCCATCATCCCTGCAAGATACTTGAACAAGTCGGACCCCGAACACCTGAAAGCCCACTGCATGGAAGACGCAGATCCGACCTTCCCAGAGAAGGTAAAACCCGGCGACATTATTGTAGCAGGCAAAAACTTCGGGTGCGGTTCGTCTAGAGAGCACGCTCCCCTTGCTATCAAAGCCAGCGGGGTATCGTGCGTCATTGCCGAGTCCTTTGCCCGGATCTTCTACAGGAACGCCATCAACATTGGTCTCCCCATTTTGGAAGTGTCCATTAAGGATCTAGTTGGAGATGGCGATACCGTTACCGTAGACTTGGATGGGGGAACTGTTGAAGTTGGCGGGAAAACCCTCAAAGCCCAGGCGTTTCCTCCGGAACTCATGAAGATTATGCAAGCTGGTGGCTTGATTGCGTATGTAAAGAAAGAACTCGGGGGAGGTGGAAGCGGTGAGTGACGTGAAGAAGATCGCCCTTATTCCGGGAGATGGCATCGGCAAGGAGATCGTGCCTGTGGCCTGGGAAGTGGTGAAAAAAGCAACAGCGCTGAAGCTAGAAAGCAAGGTTTTTGACCTCGGCGCAGAGCGGTACCTTGCCACCGGAGAGGTTTTTCCAGAGGAGATCAAAGAAGAGCTGAAGGGGTTCGATGCGGTCTTTTTAGGGGCTTTAGGCGATCCTAGAGTCAAGCCGGGAGTTTTGGAGAGGGGAATCCTCCTTACGCTCAGGTTCGAGTTCGACCAGTTTGCCAACCTCAGGCCGATGAAGCTCTACCGCGAAGACCTTACTCCGCTGAAAAACCTAAAGCAGCTGGATGTGATGTTTTTCAGGGAGAACACAGAAGACCTCTACATCGGTGCCGGCGGAATCCTGAAAAAGGGTACGCCAGACGAGGTAGCTCTGCAGGAGTTGGTGCAGACGCGCAAAGGCGTGGAAAGGATCGTTCGCCTGGCCTTCGAGTGGGCCAAAAAGGAAGGCCGGAGGAAGGTCACCCTGATCGACAAGAGCAACGTCCTCACCTACGCCCACGACCTCTGGCAGAGGGTGTTTTGGGAGGTAGCAAGCGATTATCCGGAGCTTGAAGCAAATCACCTTTTGGTGGACGCTGCTGCTATGAAGATGGTTCTTGCACCAGAGACGCTGGACGTTGTGGTGACCACCAACATGTTCGGCGACATCCTCACAGACCTGGGGGCTGCCGTTTGCGGAGGTCTTGGGCTTGCCGCATCGGGGAACATCAATCCTGACGGACTTTCCATGTTTGAACCGGTGCACGGTTCTGCCCCAGATATTGCCGGAAAGAACATCGCCAATCCCCTGGCTGCAGTTCTTGCAGGCGGCATGATGCTTGATCACCTAGGCGACAGTCTCGGAGCCAAACTCATCGATGATGCGGTCTCTTTCGTACTGAACGAACATCAAGTTACTCCCGATTTGGGCGGCAGCCTAACCACCACAGAAGTGGGTAAGGCGCTAGAGGCGTACTTGGAGGAGAGACGGTGAGAGTAGCAATCTATGATACCTCTCTCAGAGACGGCACTCAGCGGGAAGGGCTGAACCTCCTGGCAGAGGATAAGTTTAAGCTGGCAAAGAGACTGGACAGTTTCGGAGTAGACTACATCGAAGGGGGCTGGCCCGGATCCAATCCTAAAGATAAGGAGTTTTTCGAACTCTGCAGGGACTGGACTCCGAAAAACGCCGTGGTTACGGCTTTTGGCAGCACCCGCAAGAAGAACATCAAGGCTGAAGATGATGCCAATTTAAATGCCATTGTGGCCTCTGGAGTGAAAGAAGCGGCTATCTTCGGGAAGAGCTGGCTCTTCCACGTAAAAGAAGCGCTAAACACTACTGCAGAAGAGAACCTCAGCATGATTAGGGACTCTATTGAGTACCTCAGAGCTAAAGGTTTGGGGGTCCACTTCCTCGCCGAGCACTTTTTCGACGGCTACAAGGCGGATAAAGAGTATGCACTGGAATGCCTTTCTGCAGCAGTGGGCGCAGGGGCAAAGAGCATCGTTCTCTGCGACACCAACGGCGGCACGCTGCCGTCTTCGGTGTATGAGATAACCAAAGCAGTGTGCGACGCCTTTCCCGGAGCGGTTGTGGGGATCCACGCCCATAACGACGCAGATCTTGCAGTGGCAAACTCCCTAGCTGCAGTAGAGGCAGGAGCCCGTATCGTGCACGGCACCATTAACGGTTTTGGCGAAAGATGCGGAAATGCCAACCTGTCTTCCATCATTCCCAATCTCAAGCTGAAGATGGGCTGCCAGCTCAGTGCAGGCGAGAACCTGCACCAGCTCACCCAGCTCAGCAATTACTTCTATGAGATTGCAAACCTCATCCCCAACGATTACCAGCCGTTTGTAGGGAAAGCTGCATTTGCCCACAAAGGGGGCGTGCACGTCTCGGCCTTAAGGAAGAACCCGGGGACCTATGAGCACATCGAACCTGAGGTTGTGGGCAACAGGCGTAGGGTCCTGGTGTCCGAACTAAGCGGCATTGCCAGCCTCTCATACAAAGCAGAGGAGTACGGCATCGAAGGCGAAAGAGACATGTTTGCGCCTATCCTGGATACGGTGAAGAACCTGGAGTACAAGGGGTACTCTTTTGAAGGTGCAGAAGCGTCCTTCGAACTGCTCTTGAAAAGATCTCTAGGTCTTGTACCTGAGTTTTTCTCCCTGAAAGGCCTCAGGATGATCATCGAGAAAAACGGCAACGGAAGCTTTGTAGCGGAAGCTACCGTAAAGATCCAGGTAGGAGACAAGGTCTACCACACTGTAAGCGAAGGCGACGGTCCGGTAAACGCTCTGGATAGGGCGCTGAGGCTGGCGCTAAGGGATGTGTACCCGGAGATCGAAAACATCAGCCTTACAGACTACAAGGTGAGGGTGCTCGACCAGAAGAGTGCCACAGCAGCTTCAGTAAGAGTTCTCATTGAAAGCAGCGGATTTGGTGCTTCTTGGGGAACTGTCGGCGTTTCGCCGAACATCATCGAAGCCAGCTGGAACGCCCTTTTTGACAGTATCGTGTACGGGTTGTATAAGTCCAGGGAAGTGTAAAACAACCTCACTAATTCATATGCAAAAGCAGCTGCCGTTTGGGCAGCTGTTCTGTTTTAAAAGAAAGTACGGGCTTGCACCTACTTAAGTAGGGCAAGCCCTGTGTGGCTCCTTCGTTTGCGGCTCTTTTAGTGGAGGGCGGGGCGTCAGGCAGAACTACCGGGCGCTATAGAGGATCTCGCCGCTTGAAGGAAGCGTCCAGTTGGCCTTCGGAGCTGCAGCCTCGAGTTCGTCGGCGATAGTTTTCAGTTTCTGCATACAGCCCAAGATTTCGTCCCTGCAGTAGTTGGCCTTGTGGGCCAGGTCATTGATATCCCTAAGTGCGGATATCTTTTCTTCAAGGATGAGGTGTAGATTGTAAAGGTAGCGGGTAAGGCAGGCTAGTTTATCCAGAAGAGCTTCTTCAGGTCCGCAGTCGATCTGGGCACTTGCCCATTTTTTGTCTCTGATAATCTGGGCAAGATCCCGTTGGAAGCTCAGCGCTGCAGGCATGACCTCTTTTTTCACAAGTTCGATCATGGTCGCAGCTTCCACTTGGATGGTCTTGCAGTAGCTTTCCATGAGGGTCTCGTAGCGAGCATGAACTTCGGCTTTTGTCAGCACTTGGTGCCTTTCAAACAGCTTAATGTTCTTGGTCTCAAGCAGGTAGGGCAGGGCTTCAGGGGTAGTGCGCAGGTTCAACAACCCTCTGCACCCAGCTTCCACAACCCACTCTTGTGAGTAGTTGTCCCCGTTAAAGACCACTCTGAAGTGCTTCTGGATCTTTTCTTTTATGACGCCAATTAGGTCTTCTCTCAAGTTGGAGCTGCCTTCAAGGGCATCGGCAAACTGCTTGAGAGAATCGGCGATAATGGTGTTTAAAACGGTGCAGGGACCAGCCACCGACATGGCAGATCCGGGCATTCTGAACTCGAACTTGTCACCGGTGAAGGCAAATGGTGAGGTTCTGTTGCGGTCTGCAGCATCTTTCGCAATGCGGGGAAGAACCATGGCACCGGTCTCCATCAACTGCTTTTCCATACCCTGACACCTGCTGCCATTTGCAATGGACTGCAGGATTTCGGTGAGCTCATCGCCCAGGTAGACCGAGATGATGGCAGGCGGCGCTTCGTGAGCTCCCAAGCGGTGGTCGTTGCCGGCGCTTGCCACAGAAAGCCGCAGAAGATCCTGATGCTCATCTACAGCAGCGATCACTGCTGTTAGAAACAAGAGGAACCTCAGGTTCTTGTGAGGCTCATCTCCAGGATTCAGAAGGTTTTCTCCGGTGTCTGTGGTCATGGACCAGTTAATGTGCTTCCCGCTCCCGTTTACCCAAGGGAAGGGTTTTTCGTGCAGCAGGCAGACCAGATCGTGCTTGTCTGCAGTGGACTTAAGAAGTTCCATGCCCAACCGGTTGTGGTCGGCAGCGGTGTTGATGGTTTCGTAAACCACCGCCAGTTCGTACTGTCCGGGCGCAACCTCACTGTGCTTGGTTTTTACCGGAACGCCCACCTTCCAGAGCTCTTGTTCGAGCTCTTGGAAAAACGCCGCAACCCGTCGGTTCATGGGGGCTAAGTAGTGATCTGCAAGCTCCTGCCCTTTTGGAGGTCTTGCTCCAAAGAGGGCACGTCCGCAGTAGACTAGGTCGGCTCTTCTGAGAAAAACTTCCTTTGCAATCAGGAAGAACTCCTGTTCCGGACCGATGGTGGAGACCACCCTCTGGACCGTATGGCAATCGAAGAGTCTCAGAATGCGGAGAGCCTGTTCGTCCAAAGCCTGCATCGACCTGAGGAGAGGGGTTTTCTGGTCCAGCGCTTCGCCGCTGTAGGAGCAAAAGGCAGTTGGAATGTACAGGGTACCGTCTTTAATGAAGGCGTATGACGACGGATCCCAGGCGGTGTAACCTCTAGCTGCAGCAGTGTCCCTGAGTCCTCCAGAGGGGAAGCTCGAGGCGTCGGGTTCGCCTTTGATCAGATCTTTTCCGGAAAACTCCATGATCACTTTCCCCTGGCCGCATGGGGAGATGAAGGCCTCCTGCTTTTCTGCAGAAGCTCCGGTCAGGGGTTGAAACCAGTGGGCATAGTGGGTAGCGCCGTTTCGGACTGCCCATTCCTTCATAGCCGCGGCCACGGCGTCTGCGACGCCAGGCTCCAAGTGCCGACCGTTTACTGCGGTTTTTCTCAAAGCTTCGTACACGCCTTTAGGGAGCATCGCCTTCATTACATTATCGCCAAATACCAAAGCACCGAACATACCAGGTACATCGATCATGCCTTCTACCTTCTTCCTCGTTAGCCGAAAAATAAAGGCACTGCGGGCCCAAAAAAGCCCGCAGCGCCTTTGCTGCATCACGTCGTTGAGTATACCACCGCCAGTTCCAACTGTCAATCACTGCCGTTTGATAACACCGTATACAATCGTCCGCAGAAAAATACTAGTATACAATCGCGATACCTCTTGACACGAAGGTTGCCAGTTGTTTACTTTCTTTATATGAACAACGGCGTTCATCAAAAGCTGTTTAGGGAGGATTCCCTTCCGGTTTTGACCTCGCAGCTTTCGGTGGGCGTTTTTTTATTTCTTGTTTTTTGCCATGCTAAAGAGGAGATATGCTAGGAGATCGGTGTGTGCAGCAGAGTCTGCAAGGAAATTTGCCAGTTAAGTGGAAACTTGGAGCTGCAAAAACGCGATCTTCGATGCAAAGTGGGCTCAAAGCCAAAAAGCGCAGAAGGAGGCTTTGTTGTGAGCTATACGAAGCAGGAAGTTTTGGACTTTGTTAAGGAAAACGACGTGAAGTTTGTGAGGTTGGCTTTCTGCGATCTATTAGGTCGCCAGAAGAATATTTCCATTATGGCCGAGGAACTGCCCCGAGCTTTTGCCGAGGGAATCTCTTTCGATGCTTCGGCAATCAGAGGCCTTGCTGATGTCTCCCGGTCGGATCTTTTGCTTGTACCCGAACCGGAGACTCTGCATCTTCTACCCTGGAGACCGGCTCAAGGACGGGTTATCAGGTTCTTCTGCCAAATCAAGTATCCCGACTACTCGCCGTATCCCGGAGACTCGCGGGGACTCTTGCAGACCGTAACAAGACGCCTGCGTGATTTGGGATTCAGCGCCCAAATCGGAACCGAGTGCGAGTTCTACCTGTTCAAGACCGATCAGGACGGCTACCCAACAAAGACCACCCACGATGAAGGCGAGTACATGGATATCTCTCCTCTGGATAGGGGCGAAAACGTGCGCCGGGAGATCTGCCTCACCCTTCTTGAGATGGGTATTAAGCCGGAAAGCTCGCACCACGAGCAGGGACCTGGCCAGAACGAGATCGACTTTACCTACAGCGATCCTATAACTGCAGCAGACCATTTCTTGACCTTCAAGTCTGTGGTCAAAGCCATCGCAGCCCAGAACGGGCTTTTCGCCTCGTTCATGCCCAAACCCCTGGAAGGTCAACCTGGAAACGGTCTGCATGTGAACATCTCCGTAACAAAAAACGGTACCAACATCTTTGGCGATAAGGAGCACTCGAGTGATGCGGAAAGCTTTATCTCCGGAATTCTGACCTATGCCCGTGAGATGAGCGCTTTCTTGAATCCGACGGTAAACTCCTACAAGCGGCTCGGGAGCTTCAAAGCGCCGTTATATGTTTCATGGTCCCACCAAAACCGCTCACAGCTCATCAGAATTCCAGCAGCGGTAGGGGATAAGACCAGAATCGAACTGCGCTCTCCCGACTGCACAGTGAACCCGTATCTGGCTTTTGCAGCAGTCTTAAGTGCAGGACTTGCGGGAATCAACCAGAAACTCAGACTGCCGTTGCCGGAGGACCGCAACTTGTACAAAGCGGAAGCAGACTCCACCAAGCATCTGGAGAAGCTCCCAACTGATCTGGAAGAAGCAGTAACGCTGGCTGCTCAATCGGCGTTTTTGAAGGAGACTTTAGGGGCAGATCTCATTAGCTTGTATCTAGATCTCCTGAGGGAGCAGCTGGAACTCTACAAGCGAGCCCCGGACAAATCGGAGTTCAGTGAAAGAAACTACTTCAGGGTTTTCTAGCCCCGCGAAGGTGGCGATCTATTTGGAGACTGTGTTAATTGTTTCTGGAAGCGAAAAAGGCGCCGTCTTCTTTGAGGCGCTGCTCAGGGAGCTCTCCTTTAGGGACATTACCGTCCTGAAGGGAGCGGGAGAGGCTCGGCGCCTTGCCGTTCAGCGGGACTTTGACCTGTGCATTATCAATGCACCGCTTCCCGATGAGTTCGGCGATACCCTTGCTATGGACCTTGCGCGGAAAACCCTAACCCAGGTTATTTTGGTAGTAAAAGCTGAGCTTTACGGGGAGATATCGGCGAGAGTGGAAACTGTGGGGGTTCTGACTGTTGCCAAACCGCTGCAGAAGGAACTGTTCTGGATGGCTTTGAAGCTGGCAACAGCCGCCCACAACAAAATGGCTGCTTTGCACGATGAAAATGCCAAGCTCTATAAAAAGATCGACGACATCAAGTTGATCGACCGGGCAAAAGCCATCTTAATTAACTACCTCCAGATGTCGGAGTCCGAAGCTCACCGCTACATCGAAAAGCGGGCTATGGATGAACGGGTGACAAGGAGAGAAGTAGCTGAAAGTATTATCAAGACTTATGACGGCTAAAACTCTGTGTAAAAGCGGAGTTACGCTGAGGACGGGGAGTGGGAGAATGGATCTGAAGTTTACCAAAATGCACGGGTGTGGAAATGACTACATCTACTTTAACTGCTTCGAGCAAAGCATCGAAAATCCTGAACAGCTAGCTGTAGCGCTGTCTGACCGGCACTTCGGCATCGGAGGCGACGGTATCGTGCTGATCTGCCCATCTGAAGTCGCCGATGCGAAGATGCGCATGTTCAATGCTGACGGCAGTGAGGGCAAAATGTGCGGAAACGCCATTCGCTGCGTGGGTAAGTACTTATACGACAACAAGCTTGTTCAGAAGTTGGAGCTGAAGATAGAGACTTTAAGCGGGATAAAGCACCTCAAACTGTTTGCAGAAAACGGTTTGGTGTATAAAGTCACCGTAGATATGGGAAGGGCAGAGCTGGATGCGGAAAAGATTCCCGTTACTCTGCCAAGTTCTAAGGTGGTCAATGAACCGGTCACAATCGGCGGTGAAAACTACCGCATTACCTGCGTCTCCATGGGCAACCCTCACTGCGTTGTCTTCGGAAGTGATCCAGAAGGTTTGGATCTGGAAAAGATCGGCCCTCAGTTTGAACGAAATCCGATCTTCCCTGAGAGAGTAAACACCGAATTTGTTCAGGTGCTCGATGAAAGCACCCTGAAGATGCGGGTTTGGGAAAGGGGCAGCGGAGAGACCCTTGCCTGCGGCACGGGAGCCTGCGCGTCTGCAGTGGCGGCAGTCCTTAACGGCTATTGCCGGGAGAACACCGACATTAAGGTGATTCTGCGAGGCGGAGAGTTGGTAATCAACTACAGCCCTGAGCGAGTGCTTATGACTGGTGCTGCGGTTAAGGTTTTCGATGGTGTTGTATCGGTTTAAGAGAAGCTTGGAAGCTTGAGAAAGAGGTGCCCGAAAGTGAGCAGAGACTACGAAATCGAACTGGAAAACAGGGTTGCATTTATAAAAAGGGTTCTGGCAGAAAGCGGTGCCAGTGGAATTGTTTACGGAAACAGCGGCGGCAAGGACAGTGCGCTGGTGGGCATTCTCTGCAAAAAAGCTTGTGAAGACACTTTAGGGCTGATCATGCCCTGCGCCACGAAGCGGAACTATGTAGAAGATATGGAAGATGCGCTTACAGTTGCCAAGGAGTACGGCATCAAAACAGAAGTGGTAGATCTGACTCCTTTGAAAAAGCTTTTTGTGGAGACTCTTGGTGAACGGTTCTCACTACAGGAGGTTGCGCTCCACAACCTTGCCCCGAGGCTGCGGATGACGACCTTGTATGCAGTAGCTGCCAGCCAGAACCGGCTGGTTGCAGGTACAGGCAATAGAAGTGAAGGTTATGTAGGGTACTTCACCAAATGGGGAGACGGAGCTTACGACTTTAACCCTATCGCCGACTTGACCGTAACAGAAGTTTACCAGTTTCTGGATTTCCTAGGTGCTCCGGAGTGCATTATGAAAAAAGCCCCATCTGCAGGTTTGTTTGACGGGCAGACCGATGAAGGCGAGATGGGACTGACCTATAAAGAGCTGGATAGCTTCCTCCTTGGCGGTACGGTACGCTCGGAGGTTTTGGAAGCCATTGAACGATTGCACAAAAGAAGCGAACACAAGAGGCGCCCGCCTTTGGTATATGGAGGTTGACAATGAAACCAAACACAAATTACTTGAACTTAAAAGACAGCTATCTGTTTTCTACAGTTGCAAGAAAGGTTGCGGAGTACAAAAGCAAAAACCCGGGAGCAGATATTATCCGCTTGGGCATCGGAGACGTCACTCTGCCTCTACCTGGGGTTGTAGTGGAGGCCATGGGTAAAGCAGTTTTGGAGATGGGGGACAAGAAGACTTTCCGAGGCTACGGAGATGAGCAGGGTTACGTCTTTTTGCGGGAAGCAATCTTAGGCTACTACAGTAGGAAAAACGTGTCTCTGGAACTGGATGAGGTGTTTATCAGCGATGGAGCCAAGAGCGACTTAGGTAACATTCTGGACATCTTCTCCGTGGATAACACCGTGGTTATTCCAGATCCTGTGTATCCGGTCTATGTGGATACCAACACTATGGCAGGGCGCAGCATCGTCTTTCTTGATGCAAACCTAGACAACGGGTTCCTGCCTCTTCCAGACGACTCTCTCCAAGCTGATATTATCTACCTCTGCTCGCCAAACAACCCCACAGGTGCGGTTTACACCAAGGAGATGTTGCAGAAGTGGGTAGATTTCGCTCTGGAGAGAAATGCGGTTATTCTGTTTGATGCTGCTTACGAAGCTTACGTGCGCGATCCCTCTCTTCCCACCAGCATCTACCAGATAGAAGGGGCAAAAGCCTGTGCCATTGAGTTCTGTTCTCTTTCTAAAACTGCAGGGTTTACCGGGACCAGGTGTGGATATACAGTTGTGCCCAAAGAGCTGGTCTTCGATGGCGTTTCCCTGAACAAACTTTGGCTGAGAAGGCAGACTACGAAATTTAACGGTGTACCCTATATTGTACAGCGCGGTGCAGAAGCGGTGTTCACCGAGAGAGGTCTCCAGGAAGTTGGGGAGTGCATCTCCTACTACTTGGAAAACGCCAAGATCATCCGCGAAGCTCTAGAGTCAATGGGAATAGAGTTTACAGGTGGAGCAAACTCTCCTTACATCTGGCTGAAGTGTCCAGGGGGAATGTCCTCATGGGAGTTTTTCGACTACCTGTTGGAAAAAGCCAATGTGGTAGGCACACCCGGTGTTGGATTTGGCAAAAACGGCGAGGGCCATTTCAGGCTTACGGCCTTTGGCGACAGAGAAAACGTACTTACTGCTGTGGGAAGGTTAAAATCCTTGATATAGTGCGAGCTCAGCTGGCTGCTAGAAGCGATACTTCTAGGGGCCAGTTTTTTTGTGGGTGTTACACGAACGTATTGTCAGTGAGTGATCGAGCCCCCCCTCCCACAGCCACAAGTATCTGCATTTGGACCTGACGATCTGCGTGAGTGGCTGCTGTTTTATCAGGGGTGCGATAAGTCCTCGCAAGCACAACTGGTAAGAAGATTCCCCTCTTTCGGCAGGGTTTTCTGTACTATCGGCGAAAATAGTTTCAAAAAAGGGAAAATAGCATCTCGTGGCCTCATTTTCGCTACTGGGGGTGTGTCTTTAGTGGATGGGATTGCTCATATTCGAGAAGCAGACGGAACTAGGCAATCAGTTTTGGAACATTCCATTAACGTCGCCAAGCTAGCTG
>ERZ773359.802-NODE-802-length-45034-cov-44.464572_pt1 | contig 45034 bp, 43 predicted proteins | sample MGYA00374955_ERZ773359 | MGnify/ENA primary metagenome ERZ773359 (study PRJEB29098, sample SAMN04486028) | biogas fermenter metagenome | study: EMG produced TPA metagenomics assembly of the Biogas fermentation microbial communities from Germany - Plant 4 DNA1...
TAATCATTAATATGATGGTAATAACTAATGGTGCTGGTAGAGTAGCTGAAGTTTCTGCAAGATTTACACTAGATGCTATGCCTGGTAAACAAATGAGCATAGATGCTGATTTAAATGCTGGCATAATTGATGATGCTACTGCAAGAAAAAGAAGGGAAGACCTTCAAGCAGAAGCAGATTTTTATGGAGCTATGGATGGTGCTAATAAATTTGTTAAAGGTGATGCAATAGCAGGGATTATAATTACATTAATAAATATTATTGGTGGAATAATTATAGGTGTAATGAGTGGTAAGGGAATTCAAGAAGCAGCATCTCTTTATACACAACTTACTGTAGGGGATGGATTGGTTAGTCAACTTCCTGCTTTACTAATATCTACTGCATCAGGTATTTTAGTAACAAGAGCTGGAAGTTCTGAAAATTTTGGTAAGACCTTTACTAAGCAGCTTACAGCTTTTCCAATTGCTATGGCTATAGTTTCTGCAGTAATGATTTCCTTAGCATTAATACCATCAATGCCTAAGCTTCCATTCGTTTTAGCTGGTATGTCTTTTGGATACTTATCATATATTTTAATTAAAGAGGAAAGAGCACAGGAAGAAATGGCAATGGCTCAAGTAGAGGAAGATAGCGCAGAACTTGAAAGAAAAGAGCCTGAAAATGTTATGAATTTAATTTCAGTTGAGCCAATGGAAGTTGAAATTGGTTACGGTTTAATCCCATTAGCGGATGAATCTACTGGAGGAGATCTTCTACAAAGAATAGCTTCAGTTAGAAGACAATGTGCAATAGAAATGGGAATAATTGTACAACCTATAAGAATTAGAGATAATCTTCAACTAAAAACAAATGAATATGTAATAAAAATAAGGGGAACTATTGTGGCTTCATCCGAATTAATGCCAAATATGCTTTTATGTATGGATCCTACTGGAGATAATACTAGAATAGAAGGTATAAGGACAATTGAACCAACCTTTAATTTACCAGCCGTTTGGATAAATATTGATAAAAGAGAAGAGGCAGAGATACAAGGTTTAACAGTAGTTGATCCAACAACTGTTATGGTTACTCACTTAACTGAAACAATCAAAGCCCATTCTTACGAATTATTAGGTAGACAAGAAGTTCAATTAATAGTTGATAATACAAGAGAAAGATATAGCGCTGTTGTTGATGAGCTTATACCAGATCTTATGACTATAGGAGAACTACAAAAGGTATTACAAAATTTATTAAAAGAAAAAGTGCCAATAAAAGATATGGTTACAATTATGGAATCCTTAGCAGATAACTCAAGATTAACTAAAGATATTGAACTATTAACTGAGTATGTTAGATTTGCTTTAGCAAGAGTTATTTGTAATCAAATAATAGATGAAAATAGAACAGTAACAGTAGCAACTTTATCTCCGCAAATTGAAGAAATTATTGCAGCAAATACTCAAAAATCAATGCAAGGTTCATTCCCGGCTGTAGACCCAGATACAACTACTAAAATTTTTCAATCTATTAGAGATGTGATAGATAGAATTAATTTCTACAACAATCAGCCAGTAATATTAGTTTCACCAAATATTAGGCCTGTGTTTAGAAAACTTATTGAAATGGTATATCCGCATATTATGGTTGTATCTTTAAATGAAATTCCAAATGATGTACAAATTAGAACTGAAGGAGTTGTATCATTATAATGGTAATAAAAAAATACTTAGTAAAGGATATGAATGAAGCTCTTACGAGAATTCGTTATGAAATGGGTAAGGATGCAATTATTATTAGTCAAAGAAAAGTAAAGAAACCAGGCATTTTTGGATATTTTAAGCCCAAAATGATTGAGGTTACAGCTGCTTTAGAAAATAATAAAATTAGTCAAGATTGGAAACAAAAGAAAAATGATGATATAGATATAAATGAATCTATAAATAGTATTAAGAAATTAATGAAGGATAAAACTAAAGAACTAAATGAGAACTTAGAAAGTTGTAAAGAAGAAATAGCTGTAACTCCTGCTGTTATAGATGATAATATTAAAGATGAAGTAAAGGAAATAAAAGAACTGTTAAACAAGGTTATAAAAAATACAGCGAAAGAAAAAGAGGAAGATGAAATGTTATCTTACTTAAGAGAAATTGATGTTGAAGATGAATTAGTAGAAGAACTTTTAAGTAAGGATTATGATAATCTTGAAGATTTTAAAGAAGATTTTAAAAAATTAATAAAAGAAAATGTGAAAATATCTAATGAGAATTTACAGGGTAAGGTGGTCTTAGTAGGTCCAACAGGAGTTGGAAAAACTACAACAATTGCAAAATTGGCAGGAAGACTTGCTTTAATTGATAAAAAGAAGGTTGGTTTAATTACAATTGATACATATAGAATTGGTGCTGTAGATCAACTAAGAACTTATGCAGAAATAATGAATATTCCTTTTAAGGTGGTAATAACATTAAAGGAAATGGAAAGTGCAGTAGAAGAATTAAAAGACTGTGATATTGTACTGATAGATACAACCGGAAGAAGCAGCAAGAATACTATGCAAATTTCAGAATTAAGAGCTTTTATCCATAAGATTACCCCAGATAATATTATGCTTGTGATAAGTGGAACTACTAAAAATAGAGATATTGATATAATTTTAGCAGGATATAGAGAATTAAATTATGAAAAGTTAATAATAACTAAATTAGATGAAACCACAGCCTATGGATCAATTTATAATATATCAAAAAAGTCAGGAAAACCTATTGCTTATATTACAACAGGGCAAAATGTACCAGATGATATAAAATCACCAGCCTTTGATGAACTAGAGAAGTTAATACTAGGGGAGGATAGTATATGTTAGATCAAGCTGAAAGTTTAAGAAAATTAGCAAAAGGAGAGCCCCTAGTCAATAATAAAAGAAAAACAAAAATAATTACTGTAACTTCAGGAAAAGGTGGAGTAGGAAAAAGCAATTTTGTTGTGAACTTGTCAATAGCCTTAACTCAAATGGGAAAAAGTGTCCTTATTTTTGATGCAGATATTGGTATGGGAAATGATGATGTATTAATGGGTATTTATCCTAAGTATAATGTGTTAGATCTAATAAATGGAACTCTTTCAATAGAAGAGGTTATTGTTGAAGGGCCTGGAGGAGTAAAGCTTTTACCAGGAGGAAGTGGACTTAATAACATTGAGGATTTGCAACAAAATCAAAGGGAGATGTTTTTAAGAAAAATAGAAATGCTTGAAGGCTTTGATTATATATTCATAGATACAGGAGCTGGAATTAGTAGAAGTGTTCTTGCATTTATTGCATGTTCTGACGAATTTATTTTAGTTACAACCCCTGAACCAACATCTCTAACAGATGGATATAGTTTATTAAAAGCAGTTAATCATTTTAAGATAAAAGACAAGGGGAATATAGTTGTTAATAGAATAATTAATAAGACTGAGGCAGATAATACTTTTACAAAATTTAAAACAGCCGTAAATAGATTTTTATCAATAAATGTAAACTACTTGGGGTATATATATGAAGATAGAAAATTATTAATGGCTGTAAGAGAACAAAAACCATTTGTAATAGCAAATCCTAATTGTGATGCAGCTAGATGCATAAAGAGTATAGGTGAGAAACTATTAGGAGAAGATAACGAGATAAAGGGAGTTGGCGCTAAAGGATTGTTTAAAAAGCTATTTAGTATTTTTAATTAGGGGGAGTGGAATGGAAAAATTAAAATTAGAGATTAATAATAAACTTGAGGTCTTTTATGACAAAAAAAATTACAAATCTGTAATTCAAGATATTAGAGAAAAAGAAAAGGAAGTATTAATTTCTATTCCAGTATTTGATGGAGAATATTTAACTTTGGCAACAGGTACAATTATAGAGCAAATTTATTATGATAACAATGGTAATGTTTATCAATTTAAGAGTAAGGTCTTAGGAAGAACAAAGGAAAGAAATTTATCATTATATAGATTGAGCTTGCCTTATGATATTAAAAAGATACAAAGAAGAGATTATGTGAGAGTAAATTTTGTTAAGATAATCAATTATATAAATGCAAAGGATATAGAAAATGAGAAATACAAAAAGGCCTTGCTGCTTGATTTAAGCGGTGGTGGAATGAGAATAAAAGTAGAGGAAAAGCTTGAAAAGGGCGAGGTTTTTTTTCAAAAATAATATATGAAGATTCTATAATTAATGTAAATGGTAAAGTAGTTAGGGTAGAAAGAACAGATGATAATAAATTTATTTGTGGCATTAATTTCTCTGATATAAGTGAAAAAACAAGGGAAGAAATAATAAAAATTGTTTTTAAGGTAATGAGGAAACAAAGGGAACTTATTTAAGGAGGTTAAAATATGGAAGCGAAAAGTCCATTAATTCAAAAGGAACAAATAGTTGAAAAATATATACCATTAGTTAAATATTTAGCTTCAAGAGTTAGTTTTGGAAAAACGAAATATTTAGAATACGAAGATTTAGTTGGATATGGAATTATTGGACTTTTAGATGCAATTAATAGATATGATCCTAGTAAAGGTATGAAATTTTCATCTTATGCAACTTTAAGAATAAAAGGAGCAATGATAGATGAAATAAGAAAGCATAGGCCAATTTCTAAAGGGGCAATGGATAAATTAGTTAAATATAATGAAGCTATAGAGAGACTGCAAAATACTTTGATGAAAGAACCTAGTCTTGAGGAAATAGCTAGCGAAATGAATTTGACTATAGATGAAGTTTCACATATTGAAAATTATATAAATTATATGTCTGTAACATCTTTAGAAGCCATAATCTATTCTGATGATGATGATTTAACGGTTATGGAAACACTTGAGGATAAGGATAGCATGTCACCAGAAGAATCCTTAGAAAACAAAGAGAGAATAGAAATTTTAGAGAAGGCTATAGAACAGTTAAAAGAAAAAGATAAATTAGTATTAAACTTATATTATCATGAAAAACTAACTCTAAAGGAAATTGGAGAAGTATTAGAAGTATCAGAATCAAGGGTTAGTCAGTTACATAGCAGGGCTATTAGAAATTTAAGAGCAATTATGAAGAAAATTAATTATATTTAAGGAGAATTTTTATGTTTCCTTGGTTAATCATTTTAATAGGAATAATAATTATAATATTAAATATTAGAGGATTATATAAAGATAATAATAAAGCTGTTAATAATGAGCAGGAAAATTTCAATGAAATATTAAGAAAAGAAGAAGTTAACAATGATAGGGATTATGATAAAGAAATAATTGCCATAAGAAGGGACCTGGCAGAAACTGTATTAGATTTACAAAAGGAAATTGAAGAACTAAGAGTTTCCTTAAATTATTTTATAAGCTATAATAAAATTGATAAGTTAGACGATAATATTAATATTGAAAAAATTAAAAATGATGACAATAAAGTTAAGGAAAAAGAAAATATAAATTTAGATGAAAATGTAATTTCAGAAATAAATTTTTCGCATAAAGATCATAAGACCTTTCAAAAAGAAAAAAATTCTCAAGAAGAGAAAAAGGATGATAAAGTGCAAAAAGTAAAAGAGCTTATAGAAGAGGGCTTAAGTGATGAGGAAATTTGCAATAAGTTATCAATAGGCAAGGGGGAAGTATTATTAATAAAAGGATTATTAAAATAATGAATTTAATATTAGATCTTTTAAAAGATAAAAAGATTCTTATTGGTATAGGAATTGGAATGATTTTTACTTCTTTATTAATGTTTGGATTTGGTAACAGAGAGCTTTCTGATAGTGAAATAGAGGAAAGAGCAAGAAAAATGGGAATGCATTTTGAAGATGAATGTAAAGTATTATTTGAAGGGAATGAGAATAATGATTAGAAGTTTATATACATCAATTTCAGGATTGATAACTTTAGAAAAGCAACAAGCTAACATAAATAATAATATAGCCAATGCTAATACAACAGGCTTTAAAACTGACAACTTAGTTACAAAAAGCTTTGATGAAGTTATGATACAAAATAGAGATAAGGTAGTTGGAGGAAGAAATGTAACCCAAAAACTAGGAACTATAAGTTTAGGGGCAGCTATTGATACAGTTAGTACTTCCTTTACACAAGGCGTATTAAAAAATACAGATAAGAAAACAGATTTTGCAATTGAAGGAAGAGGCTTTTTTGTAATTCAAAAAGGAAATGAAGCAGTATATACAAGAGATGGAAATTTTAAAATAGGCAATGATGGATATTTGATAAATACAAGCGGAGATAGAGTGTTAGGAGTAAATAAAAATACTGGAGCTTTAGAGCCTATTTTTATTGGTGATAATGAAATTGTATTAGATAATGATAATAATTTATTTGTAGGAAATACTGCAACTCATACCTTAGCAACAGCTGATTTTGAAGATTATAATGCTTTGGAAAAAATTGGCGATAACTATTATAGTGCTGAGAATCCAATATTAAATGCTGCTGTGAATGTAACTCAAGGAGCTTTAGAATCTTCAAATGTTAATATTGCTAATGAAATGATTAATATGATGACAACAATGAGAAATTTTGAAACTAATCAAAAAATGGTTCAAATAATAGATGAAACCTTAGGCAAGGCAGCAAATGAAATAGGATCAGTAAGATAGTAGGAGGAAGCTTATGTTAAGAACATTATGGACGAGCAGAGCAGCAATGAATGCTAACCAAGAAAAAATGAATGTTATATCCAATAATATAGTTAATTCTGCAACAACAGGCTATAAAAAGGCAGAAGTTGGTTTTAAGGATTTATTAACAGAATCATTAAATAAAAAAGGTGTACCTTTAAATGATAAAGCTGCTTTAATAGGGACTGGTTCAAAGACTACTGGATTATATAGAGATAATACTCAAGGTACATTACAAGAAACTGGTATAAATACAGAGCTAGCAATAGATGGAGAAGGCTACTTTAAAGTTATTACTAGAAATGGTCAAGAAGCATATACTAGAGATGGATCTTTTCAAATTGATGTGACAGGAAGATTAGTTGATGCTAATGGAAATATTCTTGAACTTGATTTTGTTAATGGATATTCTGAAGAAAATGTTAATTTTAGTCCAAGTAATATTTTAATAGATACAAGTGGACAAGTATTTGTAAAGGAGGCAGATACTTTTACAAAAGTTGCTGATATTCCTTTATATAAAGCTATAGGGGATAATGCTTTTTTATCTATAGGCAATAGCTTATACTATCCAGCAGAAGGAGTTGAAGTTGAAAGAGTAACCAATTCCAATATTCATCAAGGAATGCTTGAAGCTTCAAATGTAGATATAGCAGAAGAAATGGCAGAAATGATAGTAACTCAAAGAGCTTTTCAATTAACTTCAAAGGGAATTACAGCTGCAGACGAAATGTGGCAGATGATAAATAATATGAGAAGGTAAATTAGTGTACAGTTGAAAATTGATAATTATAGATAATTTTCAGATAATCTGAAAATCTAAAATTAGAATAAAAAGAAACCGTTGCGTTTTGCAACGGTTTCTTTTTTACATAGTTTCTATTGCTGCAGTTATTGGTGGTACAACTTGTTTCTTTCTTGATAGAACTCCATCAAGGAAGGCTGAGTTGTCTTTTAAAGTTACCTTAAAGGCTTTTTCTACTATTTCTGGCTTAGCACCAGCAACTAGTACTTCTGAACCTTCATTTAGGATATCAGTAAGAAGTAACATTACCATGTCTAAGTCGGCTTCCTTAGCTTTATTATTCATATAAGCCAGCATATCTTCCTTAAGAGGCATAAAACCTTCAATATCCATTGTATTAACTTGAGCAATACCAACTTTAGTGTCACCAATGTTAAATGGTTTATAATCTTGGTTAAAGATTTGCTCTACAGTTTTTCCTTTTAAGGATGTTCCAGCCTTAAACATTTCCTTTGCAAATTCTTCAATGTTTATGCCGGCAATATCTGCAAGTTTTTCACATATATATTTGTCTGTATTTGTACAAGTAGGACTTCTAAATAAAAGGGTATCAGAAATAATTGCACCGCATAAAAGTCCTGCTGCTTGTTTAGAAGGTCTAATTCCATTTTCAAAGAAGCATTTACCAACTATTGTGGAAGTACTTCCTATAGGCTCGCTTCTAAAGTAAACTTGGCCACTAGTTTGAATATCAGCAATTCTGTGATGATCTATAATTTCTAAAATTTCTGCTTCATCACGACCATCAACTGATTGACCTCTTTCATTATGGTCAACTAAGATAAGTTTCTTTTTATAATTTGATATTAAGTGATATCTTGACATAGTACCTAGTACTTTGCCATCAACGCTAATAACAGGATAGCTTCTATATCTTGTTTCTAGCATAACTTTCTTTACATCTTCAACTAAGTCATCAGTAGAGAAGGTAACTAAGTTATCCTTTATCATTACATAACCAACTGGGATGCTTTGAATTATTAGTCTAGATGTAGTAAAGGAATCGTGAGGTGTAGATATAATAGTAATATTAGCTTTTTTAGCTTTTTCTATTATTTTATCACTAGGTACATGAGACCCTGTAACAATAATTAGAGATACCTTCAAATCAAGTAAAGCATCTTGAACTTCCTCTCTATCTCCAACTATAGCAATATCGCCTTCTTCAATATGATTTTCCATGCTTCCTGGTTTCATAGCACTTACAACTATTTTACCTGGGAAATGGTTCACTTCTGTGCTAACATATACTGCTTTAGCTGATAAAGTATCAATAATATTTTCTAAAGTTGTATTACTTTTTGCTAATATTTTATTATCCCATATATCCATATAACATGATGTTAAGTTTGATATTGCTAAAACACCAAGTAATCTATCATTTTCATCTGCTACTGGTAAAGTCTTTATATTTTTATCTTTCATTATATTCCAAGCAGTTTTTAATGATATATCTGAAGATACTGGAGTTATTCTATCAAAATCTAAGTCTTCAACTTTTAACTTTACTGTTGTAAGTAATTTAGGAGCTTCAACTCCAAAGTAATCAAGAATAAATTGAGTTTCCTGATTAACATTTCCTAATCTGCATGGTATTGCAGGTATTTTTCCCGTTTTATTTTTAAATTCCGCATATCCATAAGCTGCACATATAGAATCGGAATCTGGATTCTTATGTCCAGTTACGTAAATAACATCTTTCAAAATTTACCCTCCTTTGTTCTTTAAAGCATATATGAATATTCTATATTTATATTTTTGATTTGTAAAGTCATCATTTCAAACTAACTGTTGAATTATGTTGAAAATTATGTAAGAAAAGTCATAAGTTATACAGTATTTTCAAAATAATTAATTCATAACTTTTATTTAACTAAATATAATATATAGAAACCATTATAAGGAGGATAAATGGTGATACAGGAGAAAGAATTTTCACATGGACTAACTACCAAAGAAGCAAAAAGAAGGCAAGAAACTTATGGATTAAATGAAATATCACACAAGAAGAAAAAATCGCCACTATTTATATTTTTATCTCAGTTTAATGATTTAATTGTCTGGATATTGATAGGTGCAACTATTATTTCCGGTTTAATGGGGGATAGTGCAGATGCAATTACTATACTTATAATAGTTTTTGTAAATGCGATAATGGGATTTGTCCAGGAATTTAGAACGGAAAAATCTTTGGAAGCATTAAAGGAACTAGCTGCTCCAACTTGTAAGGTTATTAGAGATGATGTACTAAAAGTAATAAATTCTATTGAAGTAACCATAGGAGACTTAGTTGTTTTAGAAGCAGGAGATAGAATACCAGCTGATGGAACCTTTATTGAAGCTTCTTCAGTTATGGTGGATGAATCTCTTTTAACAGGGGAATCTGTTGGAGTAAGCAAAGAAGCTAAAAAGGGAAAGAATTTAGGCTATATGGGTACAACAGTATTAAAAGGTAAGGGCTTATTATTAGTTGACAGCATTGGAATGAAAACTGAAATGGGAAAAATAGCAAATCTTTTAGATAATATTGAAGAAGAGAAATCCCCTTTAAGAGAAAGATTAGATTCTTTAGGAAAAGTTTTAGTGGGATTATGTTTAATTATTTGTGCCATAGTTACAGTTCTTGGAATTATAAGAGGAAATGAAATTGGAGACATGTTTCTACTTGGTGTTTCATTAGCTGTTGCAGCAATTCCTGAAGGTCTAGCAGCAATAGTAACAGTTGCATTGGCTCTAGGAGTTTCAAGAATGCTTAAGAAAAATGCATTAGTAAGAAAGCTTCCAGCTGTAGAAACATTAGGCTGTACTTCTGTAATTTGTTCTGATAAAACAGGAACTTTAACCCAAAACAAAATGACTGTAAAAGAAATATATATGAATGGAAGAATATATGATTTAGAAAAAGAAGAATTAAAAAATCATTCTATTCTAATGAAGGCCCTCGTTTATTGTAATGATTGTAATTATGATTTTAATGTTAAAAACATAGATAAGGCTTTATATGGGGATCCAACAGAAACAGCTTTAATAAAGGCCTTTTTTAATGATATAAAGAAGTTGAAGGATTTTGTGTCAAATATAATTAGAGTATATGATATTCCTTTTGATTCAACTAGAAAAATGATGAGTGTTGTAATAAAAGAAGCTGGCAAAGAAATATGCTATGTAAAAGGAGCCCCTGAAAGGATATTGGAGAAGTGTACTCATATATTGGAAAATGGTACTATTAAGCCCTTAACAATACAAAAAAGAAGACAGGTTTTATCATATATGGATTCAATGTCCAACAGGGCCTTGAGATGTTTAGCTGCAGCTTATAAGGAAAAAAATATTGTTCATAATGAGGAGTTAGAAAAAGATTTAATATTCTTAGGAATAGCTGGAAGTATGGATCCTCCAAGACCTGAAGTAAAAGATGCTGTATTAAAATGTAAGCTTGCTGGTATTCAACCAGTTATGATTACTGGAGATCATAAAAACACTGCCTTGGCAATAGCTAAATCAATTAATATATGTAATACAGATAATCAAGCAATTACTGGCGAAGAAATAGAAAGAATTAGTGATGAAGAACTTACAAAAAAAGTTAAAGATATTAGGGTATTTGCGAGGGTTTCCCCTAATCATAAACTAAGAATAGTAAGAGCCTTTAAAAAGAATAACAATATTGTTGCAATGACTGGAGATGGAGTTAATGATGCACCAGCTATCAAAGAAGCAGATATAGGGGTTGCAATGGGGATATCAGGAACAGATGTAACTAAGGAAGCTGCCTCAATGGTTTTAATGGATGATAATTTTGCTACAATTGTATCAGCAGTAGAAGAAGGTAGAATAATTTATGATAATATTAGGAAATTCATAAGATATTTATTATCTTGTAATTTAGGTGAAGTACTAACAATGTTTTTAGCTTCATTATTTTATCTTCCAAATCCATTAACACCAATTCAAATATTATTTGTAAATCTAGCCACAGATGGGCTTCCAGCCATAGCTCTTGGTGTAGATCCCCCAGATAAAGATATTATGCGTCAGGCACCAAGAGAAAAGGGAGAAGGTATATTTGCAAGAGGTTTGTGGTCTAAAATAACTGTAAGAGGCGTCTTAATCGGAGTTTGTACTTTACTTGCTTTTATAATTGGAAGATTTAGCAGATTTGATTTAGCTACTTGTAGAACTTTAGCTTTATGTACATTAGTAATGTCACAGCTTTTCCATGTATTTGAATGTAGGTCAGAGAGACATTCAATTTTTGAAATTAAATTATTTACAAATCCTTATTTGGTTGGAGCTGTTATGATTTCAATGATAATGGTTGCTTGCATATTATATATTCCATTCTTAGCAAGAGTTTTTGATACTGTTGCATTAAATTTGGCTCAGTGGGGAATAGTATTATTCTTTTCTGGAACAATCTTTTTAGTGAACAGCACATATTTACTAATTAGATCAAAAGCAAAAAGATAGGATCTTAAGAGGAACTGGCTTGATCAGTTCCTTTTCTTTTATTTTCTTGTAAATTAAATAAAAGTTTGTTATATTTTATATAGCAAAAATTAAAGTAAAGGTGCACAGGGTATAATTTATATTTAACATAACTGTTACAGTTCCTTGTGAACTGCCAACTGATAAACAGGGGTGATAAAATTTGGATATATATTTAGATAATAGTGCTACAACCAAGCCATATAAAGAGGTTATAGAAGAGATTACAGGAGCAATGGAAGAATATTACGGTAATCCATCCTCCCTTCATAAAATTGGCTTAATGGCAGAAAAAAAATTAAATGAAGCAAGAGAATTTTTAGCTAAAACTATTAATGCTTCTAAAGATGAAATATATTTTACTTCAGGTGGAAGTGAATCAAATAATTTAATTATAAAGGGGCTGGTAAAGCCAGAGCATCATGTAATAACAACAGTTTTTGAACATCATTCTGTTCTTATGACTTATAATGAATTAGAAAGGGAAGGCGTTAAAGTTACATATTTGAAGGTTGACAAAAATGGCCGAATATCTTTAGATGAATTAAAAAATTCAATTTCTAAAGATACAGTTTTAGTATCAATTATGCATGTAAATAATGAAATGGGAGCTATTCAAGACATAGAAGCTATTGGTAAAATTATCAAAGAAAATAGTTCTAGGGCAAAATTTCATGTAGATGCAGTACAGTCCTATGGAAAATTAGACATAGATGTCAAAAAGATGAATATTGATTTATTGACAGCCTCTAGTCATAAAATACATGGTCCAAAGGGAATAGGCTTTTCATATATAAAAAAGGGTATAAATCCTAAATCCCTTATAAGTGGTGGAAGTCAAGAGGGAGGCTTTAGAGGAGGAACTCAAAACGTACCTGGAATTATCGGATTAAAAAAAGCTGCTGAAATTACCTTTAGTAGCAGGGAAGAAAATTATAAATATGTAGAAGCATTAAAGAAATATATGATTCGAAGATTAGAAGAAATAGATAATATTAGAATAAATAGTTCTATGGGAGAAAACTTTTCACCTTATATATTAAATGTTTCTTTTATTGGCGTTAGAGCAGAAGTATTACTTCATTTATTAGAAGATAATAATATATTTGTAGCTACAGGATCTGCATGTACTTCAAAAACAAGTGCAGTTAAAGGAAGTTATGTAATAAAATCTTTAGGATTAACTAAAGATGAAGTAGAAAGTGCAATTAGATTTTCCTTTTCTAAATTTAATACAAAAGAAGAAATTGACAAGGTAATAGAAATTTTAAAAAGTTCATTAAAGTTTTTAAGGAGAGTAAAAAAATGAATAAATTAATATTAGTAAAATATGCACCAGAAATTTTTCTAAAGGGTTTAAACAGAAATAAATTTGAAAGAAAATTAAGAGACAATATTAAAAAGAAATTAAAAGATATTGACTTTGAAATGGTTGAAGACCAAGGAAGACAATTTATAAAAACAGAGAATATAGAAGAAGCAGCAGATAGAATTAGAAAGGTTTTTGGAATTTCTGAAGTTTGCATAGTTTCACAAGTGGAAAGCAATATGGCTGCTATTAAAGAAGAGGCTTTGAAAAAGGTAAGGGAAGCAGCACCTAAGAATTTTAAAGTTGAAACTAATAGAGCCAATAAGGCCTTTCCTAAGAATTCTATAGAAGCTTCAAAAGAAATTGGTGGTTTTATTGTTTATCATATGAATGGATTAGAAGTTAAAGTAAAAAATCCTGATTTAGTAGTAAATGTTGAAATTAGAGATAAGGCTTATATATTTACAACAAAAGATAAAATAAAGGGTGTAGGAGGCTTACCATATGGAATTAATGGAAGCACAATGCTTATGTTATCAGGCGGAATAGATTCTCCTGTTGCTGGTTATTTAATGGCTAAAAGGGGAGTGGAACTTCACTGTGTATACTATCATAGTCATCCTTATACATCTGAAAGAGCAAAGGATAAGGTAAAGGAATTGGCAAGAATACTTTCAGGTTATACTGAAAAAGTAAATCTTCATATAGTTCCATTTACAGAAATACAAATGGCAATTATTGAAAAATGTAGAGAAGATGAATTAACAATCCTTATGAGAAGATTTATGATGAGAGTAGCTTGTGCCTTATCAGAAAAATACGGGATTCAATCAGTTTCAACTGGTGAAAGCATAGGTCAAGTTGCAAGTCAAACCATGGAAGGATTAATTGTAAGTACAGATTGTGCTGATAGACCTGTATTTAGACCTTTAATTGCAATGGATAAAACTGATATTATGGATATAGCTAGAGAAATAGGAACTTACGACACATCAATACTTCCATATGAAGACTGCTGTACAATATTTGTACCAAAACATCCCAAAACAAAACCTAGACTGGATCAAATGAGAAAGTCAGAAGCTGTATTAGATATTGAAGAACTTGTTAATAAGGCGATAGAAGAAACTGAATTAGTAACCTTTGAATAAAGATACATAGCTTTAGTTAAAGTTTTCAGTTGTGGAAATTTTTCAGCTTAATTAAAAAGTAATAAAAATTTTTGGAAATTAAAAAGCTGTTACAAAATGCTGATTTTGTAACAGCTTAATTTTAAAGTTTTTATAAAATATAAGTTTTCAGCTTACTGAAAATCATCCCTAACTGAAAAGTGATAACTGAAAACAAATAACTGTATAAGCTATCTTACTCTAAACTTTGTAGCTTGTTGTCTAGCTTTTTTAAGTTGTGAGTGATCAAAAGGATGTAGGTCTTTCTTAGTGGTTAAGTTAGCAATATTTGAAATTGTAATAACTTCCGAATCTTCTTTTCCTTTAATGCCTGTGATTCCCATAATAATTACTTTGTGACCTTGTTTAACGTCAATAAAAGTTGGTTTTTTAAACCATTTTCTAGCTTTGTATTGAGTTTTAACTACACCCTTACCTACTTCAGGCTTAATTATTAGGTAAGCAGTAATTGTTCTAAAAATTCCTAGTATGCTTTTTTCTTCAATTTTTACAGATAAAACAGTACCGGCTGTACTAGTCATTCTATCTTTATATTTTTCTAGATAGGCTTCTTGAAAGTAGCCAGTCATTTTTTCTTTAAATCCCATAATTAAAACTCCTTTATATAAGAAATATTGTAAAAAATCAAAACGTTATAATTACAAGAGTATTATAACATAATTACAAAATTAATAAAACATAATAATTAAATTATGACAGTTTTTAATGAAGATTTAGCTTATTTTATATTAATAAAGTATCTATTAGGTTCAATATTATATTCAGTAAGCATTTCTATAACTGTATCTCGATAATCGTTTTCTTTTGATTTTTTAGAATTTATAACTGGAAATTTAATATTTATATTAGTATAGTATTTAGATTTTTTATAATTTTTAATTAATGTATCAGCAGTTTTTATCACTAAATCATTCCAATCATCAACTTTTGTTTCATTATTATCAATTTTAAAGCTAAGGGGATCTTTATCTGTAAAATCATTGCATATATTAAGTTCTGTTTTTCTAATATTTAAATTAGAACTAATGTCTATATTATCTTCTTCATTAATGGGATTTTCTTTAATAATGTTTTTTTCCTTTTTGCTAGTTAAATTTTTCATCCATTCTATATAATCATTAATATTATTGCTAATTTCAAAAAGTTTCATAGATGTTTCCCTGTATTTTGTACTTAACTCAAAATTTCTTTCTTTTTTTATTATTGAACTAGAAGCATCTTCAATATAGTCAATTGATTTTTCTATTGAAATTTTTAAACTGACAAGAGCATTAATAATATTATCGTAAGGTTCAGGAAAGTTATTGGCAACAGTAGTAATAACATCTTTATCTAAAATAGGGTAAGGACTATATTTATTATGAAAATTATCTTCGTGAAAATCGATTTTTTTTGAGAAATTTTTATGATAAGAATCAGCATTAATAGAAGTAGTAGATTCTTTATTAATTTTTAAATCATTATTAAAAGTATTAAAACTTTTTAATAATGAAAATTTTTTAGCTACCATGGGTATCCTCCTATATTTATTAATCAATATAATTATATTAATGTAAATTAAATATAATAACTTAATGATTAAGAAAATTACAATATTTCATGATTGGAGAACTTTTAAATAAATGGTTATAAAATTGTTATAAAACTGTAACATATTTTATAGTATAATAGTAATGTGTAGATTAATTTTTTAAAAAGTGAGGGAATTGTAGGGCTATGGAGAAATTTCTCGAGGACAGAATTTATTTGACTATTAATAATTATAGAAGCTCAAAGGTTGAACTCAGAAATGATGGTGATTTAATCAATCATTTTGCCTCTTTAATTTATGCTCATTATAAAAGGAAAATTCCTGTTGAAAAAATAAAGGAAATAAGAAAATATATAAAATCAACATCTTCTAGGATGTCTTCCTTTAGAGGTGAAATATTATATATATTATCAATATTATTAGCATGTGATGATGATTTTGATTATAAATTCATAGAAGATATTTATAATACTATGGATTTACTAAAAGGTGAAGATTTTAATGAGTGTGATTATTTGACTTTAACAGCTTTTGTAATAGCAAAGTATGGAAAGAATAAAGATAAAAAAGTAATTATTTCAAAAATGAAAGAAGTATACCTACTATTGAAAGAAAAATATTATAATATAACTGGTGAAGATGATTATCTAGTTTGTGCTCTTTGGGCATTAAATGAAATAGACGTAGAAACAATAAAGGAATTTATTGATACTATTTATGATAATATGAGTGAAATTAATATAAAGTCTAAAAATAGTATTCAAGGTTTAACGAATGCTATAATTTTAAATGGATCTTCAGGGCATATGTATAGAACCATAGAATTTATGATGCAATTAGAAAAAAGCGGTTTAAAATTTGCTGATCAATTTTTACCTTTAATAGGCTTACTAACAAATAGAGAAGCAAGAAAAACTCTAAATCTTATTGAAGAAGTTACTGAAAAACTTATTGAGGAAGAAAGTGAATATGAATATTATATGGATAAAGGCTTTAGAACAGTAATATCCTTGTGTATAATATTTTTTGCTAATAACTTTGAAGAAAGAAAATATATAGATGAATTATTAGCTTTGGGCGTTTATTGTTTTATAAAATCTAAAAATAAGGGGATGTTCGCTGAAGCCTTGGCTTAAAGGTGGGGCTTATGGAAAGAATAATATTACATGTAGATATGGATGCTTTCTTTGCATCTGTTGAACAGTTAGATAATAGGAATTTAAGGGGTAAACCCGTTATAGTCGGAGGTACTAGTTCCAGGGGAGTTGTAGCAACTTGTTCCTATGAAGCAAGAAAATATGGCGTTCATTCAGCAATGCCGATGTTCATGGCACAAAAACTATGTCCTCACGGGATATATGTACCTGCTAGATTTTCAAGATATAGAGAAATATCTAATAAAGTATTTGATATATTAAGAGATGTTACAAATATTATTGAACCTGTATCGATTGATGAAGCTTATTTAGACATTACTAATAGCAGATTTAATAATGGATTAGTGGCAGCTAAACACATTAAGAGCAGGGTATTAAAAGAAATTGGTTTAACAATTTCAGTAGGAATATCTTATAATAAATTTCTAGCAAAGTTAGCTTCAGACTGGAATAAACCTAATGGTATTATGGTTATTGATAAAGAAATGATACCAGATATACTTCTGCCGTTGAAAATATCAAAAATTCATGGTATTGGAAAAAAATCTGTTGAAAGATTAAATAATATAGGTATATTTTATGTAAAGGATTTATATGAAATGCCTATTGATTTATATACTGAATACTTTGGAAAATATGGTGTAGAAATTTATGATAGAATAAGAGGTATAGATAGTAGGGAAGTTAAAGAAAATAGAGATAGAAAGTCCTATGGAAAGGAAAGAACATTAAGTTCAGATACTCAAAGTAAGGAAGAACTTTTACAATATATTGACAACTTCTCAAAGGAAATAAGTGAAAATTTAAAAAGAAAAAATATAAAGGGAAGAACCATTACTTTAAAATACAAGACTTATAATTTCATCAATCATACAAGAAGCAGAACATTAACTTATTATACAAACAGCTATAAGGACATATATAATACTTGCAAGGAAATATTAGAGGAAGAAAATATAAATGTAGGTATTAGGCTTATTGGAGTAACCATATCTTCTTTTAAAGAAGATAAAATAGAGCAGCTTAGTTTATTTTAATTATTATATGTAAATTATCTTTCAATAATATTATTATTGAATTATAATAAAACTCTAAGAATAATTAAAGGTTTAGGAGGAAATAAAATGGATAATAAACAATTAGCTAAGATGATAGACCATACATTATTAAAGGCTGATGCAACTACTGAGGCAATAGAAAAGCTTTGCAAGGAAGCTTTAGAATACAATTTTGCATCAGTATGCGTTAATCCAGCAAATGTAGCAAAAGCCTCATCAATACTAAAGGGTAGTGATGTTAAAGTTTGTACAGTAATTGGTTTTCCTTTAGGAGCAACAACACCTGAGGTTAAGGCCTTTGAAACAGAAGATGCAATTAGAAATGGTGCCCAAGAAGTTGATATGGTAATCAATATTGGTAAGTTAAAGGATAAAGATTTTGACTTTGTAAAGAAAGACATTGAAGCAGTTGTTAATGCTGCAAAAGGAAAGGCTTTAACAAAGGTTATAATAGAAACTTGTTTATTAACTGATGAGGAAAAAGCAACCGCTTGCAAATTAGCTAAAGAAGCAGGGGCTGACTTTGTAAAAACTTCAACAGGATTTAGTACTGGTGGAGCAACAAAGGAAGATATTAAACTAATGAGAGAGACAGTTGGTCCTGAATTAGGTGTTAAAGCTTCTGGTGGAGTAAGAACAAGGGAAGATGCCTTAGTTATGATAGAAAATGGAGCAACAAGAATAGGGGCTTCTTCAGGAATTGCAATTTGTGAAGGAACAAAATCAAATAGTGATTATTAATTTAAATAATTCCAAAAAAGGCTTGTGTAAAATCTACACAGCCTTCTTCATTTTCTAATAATAACTATCTTTTAAAGCTAAATAAAAATGTGTTTCTGTCAATTTTTTATAAGGGGCTATAAATAATCCAGCTATTCCAAAGGTTAATAATGAAAGTATGTCCCATCTAATAAAACTTAGATCAAGAATAAAAAAATCAAATTTATTACTTTCCATCATTTTTTTACTTTCTTTTAAACACTTTGTTTCTATATTAGACTTAGAATAATTCAACAAAAATTTACATAGACCTGTATTTAATAAGCCGCCTAAAAGTAGATCTAAAGATACTAGTTTTAATAAAATTTTATCAGTCAATGATCTATCGAAGAAAATACTTTTAAAGTAATCATTAGAAGAGAAAAATATACTTATTTTATTGCCTATTTCAATGAAATGAGATGTATTAGTTATTATAGAAAATACTAGTACTGTTAATACAGCTAAAAGCATTCCTCCTTTTAAATTTTCGTTTGCTCTACTTTTAAGTTCTTTTCTTGTTATAAATATAACCCCACAAAGTTATATTCCAATTATACAATATAATTCAATAAAATTCCATATTACTTGTAAATAATGGCGAAATATTCCTTAATAATGAATTTAGTGAATATTTTATACAACATTAAAAATTATATAAAGTAAATAATATTAATGAAATTATTTTAGGAGGTGTAACATTGCCTAGTAAAAACAAACCTTATCCTAAAAAGCCCAAATCTCATGTGAAAAAGCATAGAAATGCAACTAAACCAAATGAAAATCAAAAAGATGAAGAGGATTAAAATGAATTTAATGGAGGTGCTATAAATAATGGCTAAAGAAAGAAATCAAGATAAATTTAACACAAAAGGAAAAAAGGGAAAAAAGGCAGAAAAAACAGCAACTGATAATCAATGGGGAAAATAATCAATTTTAGTTGGGAGTATTCATAATTTTATATGGGTACTCCAATTTTTTATTTGGGAAACATTAATTTTTAATAAATTTCCTCTTATTTAGAATTTAGCTGATTTGAACTTAAGCAAATTGTTAATTGCTTAGTAATATATTTTAATTAATATTCATAGAATCTTTAGAAGAAAGTATTAAGTTTTATAAGGGGTAGTTATGAAGGTAAAAGCAGATATATACTCGGGTTTTCTTGGAGCAGGTAAAACTTTTTTAATGAAAAAATTAATAAATGAAGGTGTGTATGAAAATAATATTGTAATAATAGAGAATGAATTTGGTGAAGTTAGTATTGATGGAGAAATTTTAAAGGAAGCTAATATAGAAGTTAAAGAAATAAATTCAGGCTGCATTTGTTGCGAGGTTACAGGGGATTTTAAAGAAGGAATATTAGAGGTAATTAATAAATATAATCCAAGTAGAATTCTTATTGAGCCATCGGGAGTAGCTAAGCTGACTGATATTTTAAAAATATTCAAAGATCAAAGAATTTCAGAAGAGATAAAGGTAGAAAATGTAATTACTGTTATTGACCCTGAAAAATTTAATATTTATATAGAAAACTTTAAAGCTTTTTATGAGGATCAAATTAGGAATGCTAAAAAAATAGTTTTAAGTAGAACACAAAAAATCGATCAGAGAGAGCTTAATGAAGTAATTGAAAAAATTAAAAAGATAAATAGTAGAGCTGTAATTTTATCAGAGCCATGGAATAATTTAAAGGGAGAGGAGCTTTTAGAGAATAATCCGATAAAGAAGTTTATCATAAAAGAAAGTAAATTTTCTAAAGGAGTATTTAATATTCATAATCCTAGTGATAAAAAAGCAAATGAAGTATTTGAAACAGTAGCCATTTACCCTAAATCAGAATTATCTAAAAATGAGCTTATTTCTAAGTTTAATTTTATTTCTAAATCAAAGGGCTATGGTGATATCTTAAGAGCAAAGGGAATAGTAAAATTAATTGATGGTACAAGCGGTCAATTTGATTTTGTAAAAGATGAATTTGTAATAAGAGAAATAACTGGAAATGATAAAAATGTAATTTCTATTATTGGCCTAAAACTTAATAAAGAAGAACTTGGAAAGCTTTTTAAATGAGGATAATAATGAAGTGTAAATTAGAAATTGTAACGGGATTTTTAGGTTCAGGTAAAACTACTTTTATAAATTCATATATAAAAACTGATATATGTAGAAATGAAAGATTATTAATTATTTTATTAGAAATGGGGAATAAAAAGGTAGATAGCAGTGTTAAATCAATTTATCTTAAGGAAATAGATGAATTAAAAGACATAATAATAAAAAATAATAAAAATAATGTTTATAATAGAATTATTATTGAAGTGAATGGAACAATGCCTTTAATTAAGATTGGTAATTTGTTAAGAGATAAAAATATTAAAAAGAAAATTAATTTCTATGGAAATTATTTCCTGGGGAATTGTGAAAATTTAGATGTATATATAAGAAATATGGGTGAGCTAATTATACCATTTCTTCAAAGCAGCAAATTAATATTACTTAATAATATTAATAAAATAGATAAAGAAAGAAAAAAAACATTAATTAAGACAGTTGAGAATATAAATTTAACCGCACCTATTTTACTTATAGATAGCATTGAAAGATTAGATGAAGATTTACAACTTAATAAATATTTTAAACATGCTTTTATAGATAAGTTGTTTAATAAATATATAAAAAAGGGGGTAAGCAATGCTAATTAATTTGGATAAAATAATTATAACTTTTATAAATATGATTTTAGAAGGCTTACCCTTTCTTTTAATAGGTTCAATAGTTTCAGCTGCAATTCAATTATTTGTTACTGAAGAAATGATAGAAAAAGTATTACCCCAAAATAATATTATTTCTTTATTAATAGCCTCTACAATAGGGATACTTATGCCTATATGTGAATGTGCTATTATTCCTGTCACTAAAAGTCTTATAAGAAAGAAAGTTCCAATTAAAATAGCAATAACTTTTATGCTATCTGTTCCTATACTAAATCCTATTGTAATAATGTCAACCTATTATGCCTTCAATGATATGAAAATTGTATTAATAAGATTTATAGGAGGAATAATACTATCAATTATAATCGGGGTTCTAGTAGACATTTTAGTAAGTAAAAATAAGGATATTGTAAATAGAAAGACAGAATATAGTGATTTATGCGAATGTGGATGCTTAACAATTGATTATTTTACAAGAAAATCAAAGCTTAGGATATGCTTAGAGCATTCTATTAGAGAGTTTTTAAACATATTAAAATATTATATTTATGCTTCATTTTTATCTAGTATTTTTATTTGTTTAATTGATGAAAATATGCTTATTAAAATAGGAAAAGGGAAGTTTATCTCTATAATAATAATGATGTTAATGGCATTTTTATTTTCCCTTTGTTCAGAAGCAGATGCCTTTGTTGCAAAGGAATTTTTGAAACATTTTAATATTCCTGCAATTTCAGCTTTCTTAATATTAGGACCAATGATGGATTTAAAAAATGCTGTTATTATAAGTTCATATTTTAAAAAAGAATTTACTATTAAATTAATTGGTGCTATTATTATTTGCATTTTAAGTTTTTCATTATTGCTGAGCGCAATAATGTAGGGGGAAAATATGAAAAAATTTAATGTTAATGAATTTGTTTCTCTTTTGATATTAATTCTTTTAGAAATGGAAATTGGATTAATGTTATTTACTAGAGATAACAATGCTCATATAGAATTAGAAAGTATAAGAGGATTATATATAGTTTTCTTACTTATCCCTATTTTAATTTATGTTCAGTTTCTAAAAGTTTTTACATTTAATTCAAGAAAAGATAATTCAAATAATTTTCTTCCCATAGTATTAACCTTATTTGTAATTGCAGTATTTTTAGTAGTTGCTTAATTTTTATTATTTTACTATTATATAGTTATATAATAAAAAGAAAAGGAGAAAGTTATGTCATTTGAGCAAATAGATATAAAAGATAGAGAAGTAAAGGATGGTAGAAGCTGTATAATACTTTGTAACTTTAATAATAAAGAAATAAAAACTATTGGAAATTTATCAGCTATGATTGGTATTAGAGATAAAATAATATTAAATCATAAAAATGGAAATTCTATAATAAAAGATATTTTAGAAGGAAAAATTTCTAATGATTGTGAAGATGGCTTAAAAAATAAGGCTATCATATTTAATAATATACCAGGAGCTAAAATATCAGTTTTTATTGAAAATTTAAAGAAATTTAGAGTTAATAATGTATTAAAGGCAACTGTCACAGAAACTTCGAAAGAATGGACTGTTAATACAGTACTTAAAAACCTTGTTGCAGAAAGAGTTGCTTTAAGTAAGGGAATAGATTTTGAACACGAAGAGAATTAAAAGAGTGCAAAGCAATCTTTTTAGGGTTGTTTTACAATAGTTTTGTTGTAAACAACTCTTTTTTTATATGAAATTGTTATATATGGAATAAATCTTAAAGTAGTTATAAAAATGCATGGATTTTATATGGGTTAAGTCTTGTTATGAATAACATTCTAAATGAGAATTGTAAAAGTACAAGGTACTTTTTACATAGGGGGTGGATATGAATTGGATGTAAAGAAATTAAAATCACTTCTAAAAAGATCCGAGGGTACAAAATTAGATTTTAAACTTAAGTTATCTCTTCAATATGAAAGTGGAAAGAAGGAATTAGCAAAGGACATATGTGCAATTGCAAATTCAAAAGGAGGAAGAGGATATATAATAATAGGAATTGAAGATAAAACTAGAAAAATTGTTGGATTGTCTGATAATAATTTAATAGAAGAAGAGCAAATTCAACAAATAATATCATCAAGGTGCGAACCACCAATTCCCATACAGGTAGATACTTGTATTTTAGAAGGTAAAAAAATTTGTACCATTACTATATTTTCAGGAGAGCAAAAACCTTATCAAATTAGAGAAAATGGAGCATTCTATGTAAGACGCGGTTCTATAACAGATATTATGAGAAAGCAAGAATTGGTAGAAGCTTTTGAAGAAAATTTAGATTTTTTTAGTGAAACTTCATTAATACCTAGAAGCGATATATCTTTTTTAGATGATGAGCTTTTGAAAAGGTATTTTAATAAGAAAAATATAGATATTAATAGTGATAATAAAGAATTTTTACTTGAAAGTACTGGAATAATATATAAGGATAAAGAGGAAGGAAAGATATGTTGTACTTTAGGTGGCTTATTACTCTTTTCCAAGGAGAATAGTATTTTTCTTCCCCATAATATGATAAAGATAATTAATAAGGTAAATAAAGATATAGATGAAGTAAGTATAATTCAAGGGAATATTTTAGAAATGGTAGATAAGGCAGAAGAGATAGTGAAAAAAATACTAGATGAAAAATATCCTGTTTCTGCAATTATTGAGGGAATAAAAAATGCTGTTTTGTATAGAAAGTATTCTGCGATAAATAGAATAATCGAACTTCATATTGGATTTAATTCAATTTTAATAGTTAGTCCTGGTACTTTAATTGAAGAAAATAAATCCAATAGAGTTAATAAGATAACTAAAAGAAATATGTGGCTTTATGAAAAATTAATAACTTTAGATAATAATAAAAGATTTTTAAATAATGGAGGAGGCTTTACAAGAATTAAAAAGGCCTTTACAGGTATAGGCAGGGTAAAATTTATTAATTCCTTAGAAGAGGATAGTTTTAAAATAATTTTGCCTGGTGCAAAGATAATATATAATAATAAGTTAAAAACTAAAAAATAGGAAAAATATTGTAATGTCTTTAATTAATATGCTATAATATCTAATAATAATTATTAAATAATAATTTAGAAAAATGGAGGATGTTTATATGAATGATAGAATTGAATTGATATATGAAGATAATGATTATAGAGTAATTGTAAATGGAAATGAAGTTTTTAAGGATATAGATGCAGAGAATGCTTTTGAGAAATTTCAAACAGAAGTAAGATATAGTAGAAGTGATGAAGCTAAATCTTGGGATAAAATTGTAGCTAATCTTGAAAAATTAAATATCAAAGACTTAGAAATTAATAAGCAATTTAAAACTTTATCCTTTGGAGATGTTAAATATTTTCATAATATGGAACAAACATCTTATATAAATAATGGAACTATGGTTCCTTTAATAGGAGGATATAAATTGTTTAAATTTGCCCTTACTTTAGCATCAGAAGCTAATGTAGAAAAATTCAATGATTTCTTTGAATTTATAAAAGAATTAGCTTTAAACAAAGTTGTATATAGTACTACAGAAACGAGTTTAATTGTGGCAAGTCCAAAATTTAATTACGGATCATCTGAATATAATTTCATAAGTAACAAAATAAATAAGGGTGCGATGATAGTAGAAGGAAGCTTTGAAGAATTTAAGAAATATATTTTTTCAGTAGTTAAATAGTAATTTTTTAGATAATATAAAATAAATATATTTCAATAATAATCAGCCAAAATTGTGAAATGTGCATTGAGATTTATGAATTGTATATACGGGGTGTTACTTTGGATAACGGTTATGAAAGTTTTGAATCTGATTTCAATATATTTAATAATAAAGTGTCATTTTTAATAGAGTCTAGAAATAAAGAAGAATTAATTAATATTGTAAAGAAGAAACATGATTCTGAGATTAAAGATGATGTTGATAAGGAGCATAAAAAAGATGATTTAATTATATGGAATGCCTTATTCTCAAGAGAGGTTATAAGAAGTGGAATAAGTAAAAAGTTTTTGCATATTGTTTATAATAAATTTTACAGAGAAATTAAAAAGAGTAATAGTATGTTATCATTACAGAAAATTGAATTAGATATGATAAATGAGTATTTTGATCTTCTAATAAATGAAACTGAAATTACCGAGAATTTTGTTGTAAATAAAATATTGCAGGCTTTATATTTAAATATTGAAGGGCAGATTTCTTTAGAAAAAATTTGTGAGAAGTTAAATATCTCAGTAGGATATGCTTCATATTGTTTTAAAAAGCTAAAAGGAATTTCAATAATGCAATATTTAAGAAAAATAAAGATAGAAAGGGCAAAGACTTTATTATTAACTAGTGATAAAACTATATTAGAAATAAGTATTTTATTAGGATTTTATGATCAAAGTCATTTTACTAGAACCTTTAAAAAGATAACAGGAATGTCACCGAAAGAATATAAAAATAAGAGTTTATTGTTATAAAAGATAAGCAATGAATATTTACAGGAGGAAACAATGGGATTAGATTGGAGTTTAAAAGAAATATACGAATCCTTTAAATCAAAAGAATTTATAGATGATTTAAAGAAAATTGATAATGGAATAGAGGACCTTAAAGTTTTTTCAAATAGTATTTATGAAAGTAGTGATATAAGGAAAAATTTAGAAGATTTTATAAATAAGTTAATAAGTTTAAATTTAGTCATTACTAAAATATTTAACTATGCAAATCTTACTTTAAGTACAGATACAAAAAATTCTGAAGGAAGAAAATATTTAGATATAATCAATAGTAAGCAAAGCGATTTGGCTGAACCTCTAACTAAAATCTATAAATGGATAGGTTCTTTAGATGATATAGATGAAATCATAAATAGCTCTCCTTTATTAAAAGAACATGTATTTTTTATAAAAGAGATAGTGGAAAAAAATAAATATATGTTAAGCGAAAAGGAAGAAGCTATCATTGCAAAGATGAGAAATACAGGTTCAGAAGCATGGCTTAACTATAAAGATTTACTAATATCAACTCATAAGGTTGATATAGAGCTTGAAGGAAAGGATGAATCTTTACCTTTAACTGTAGTATTAAATATGGCTTATGATAAGGATCCAAATATTAGAAAGAAGGCTTATGAAGCAGAAATTGAATCTTATAAAAAGATAGAAGAAGGTATTGCAGCTGCCTTAAATGGAATTAAGGGTGAGGTATTAACTACATCAGAACTGAGAGGATATAAGTCTCCTTTAGATATGACTTTACAAGAATCAAGAATGGATGAAGATATTTTAAAGGCTATGCTTGAAGCTATTAAAGAAAGTCTGCCTGTTTTTAGAAAGTATTTAAGGAGAAAGGCAGAATTATTAGGACATAAAAAGGGGCTTCCATTTTATGATTTATATGCTCCAGTAATAGATAAAGAAATGAGATATACTTTTGAGGAAGGAAAGAAATTTGTTGAAAAGAATTTTAGACTATTTAGTGACGACTTAGCAGACTTTGCAGCTAAGGCTTTTGAAAATAACTGGATAGATGTAATGCCTAAGGAAGGTAAGGTTGGAGGGGCTTTTTGCGAAAGCATTAAGGATATTGAAGAAAGCAGAATACTATTAAATTATGGAGGAAGTTTTGGGGATGTAGTTACAATGGCCCATGAATTAGGCCATGGTTTTCATAGTGAATGTTTAAAAGGTGAATCTATATTAAATTGTGATTATCCTATGACCTTGGCAGAAACTGCTTCAACTTTCTGTGAAATATTGGTAAAGAAAGGAGCAGTAAAAACTGCAAGCAAGGAAGAAGTCTTTGCAATTTTAGAAGCAGAAATTTCAGATTGTACTCAGGTTATTGTAGATATTTATTCAAGATTTTTATTTGAAAGTGAAGTTTTTGATAAGAGAAGGGAAAGTTCCCTCGCAGTAGAAGAAATAAAAGATGCTATGGTAAGAGCTCAAAAAGAGGCTTATGGAGATGGATTAGATAATGATTACTTACATCCATATATGTGGACTTGGAAGCCACATTATTACTATGCAACAGCTAACTTTTATAATTTCCCTTATGCTTTTGGTAATTTATTTGCTAAAGGGCTTTATGCAGAATATCTAAAAAGAGGAGAAACTTTTGTAGAAGAATATAAAAATTTATTAAGAATTACAGGTAAAGCAAAGGTAGAAGATGTAACTAAAGTTATGAATATAGACGTTCATGATAAAAACTTTTGGAGAAATTCTTTAAAATTAATAGAAGAGGACATAGAAGAGTTTATAAAACTAAGTCACCAAGTCTAAGAAAAAATTAAAATAATCAAGGAAAAATTTTTGACGATTTTCGCGGATATAAAAAATTATAAAATAAAAGCTGATGCTAAAGCTAGCTGCATCAGCTTTTATTATGTATATTATACTCCATATTGTTATTTTCCTTTTAATTTAATTACAACAATTTCGCTTTTACTTCCAAGTCTAATTGGAGGTCCCCAAGTTCCATATCCAGAGGAAACAATTACATTAAAGTTATTTTTTTGTAAATGACCATAATCAATCTCAAAGGCTCTTTTAGTTACAAAATTTAATGGTGAAATTTGCCCTTTGTGGGTGTGCCCAGAGAGCTGTAAATCAATATTTGCATTATAACTTTCCTTGATATCTTTTGGATTGTGATCAATCAAAATTAACGGCTTTGAATTATCAAGGTTTTTAGTAATATCTATTAAAGGCTTACGATTTTTTTTAGTATATAGTTTAATTGTAATATCATCTCTTCCAATAATATAAAAGGAATTATCTATAAGTATAGCTTCATCTCTTAGTACTGTAACTTTATTTTCACTTAATATTTTTATTATTTTATCTATAGATTTTGTCATTAAATCATGATTACCAAGGACTGCATAGGTTCCATATTTGCTTTTTAAGTGAGAAAATTCTTCTGCCATATTTCTTTCTGTAAAGGGAGTAATATTACTATCTACAATATCTCCAGCTATTGCAATAATATCAGGATTTAATGAGTTTACGGTCTGGACCATTTTTTTTAGTCTTTTATTTCTGATAATATTACCAAGATGTATATCTGAAATCATGACTATATTAATTGGTTCTTTAATATATTTATCAATTATAATTTCATAATTTTTTATTTTAGAGAAACTAGCATTAAAAGTACCTGTTAAAGCTAAAATAGCATACAAGGTAAAAAATATTATTATTGCATATATATAAAAATTCCTATAAGTAAAAAATTCAAATTTATTTTCACCTAGGATAAATCTAATTAAAATAATAACTGGTAAGGCAGCTGTAGCATAAAGCATTAAAATTAACCAGTAAGAGCCAATTTTATAGGAAGTATTATAAAATCTTATGTTAAAATGTTTGCTTGTAAATATAGTCAAAAAGGAGAATAAAGAAAGTACTATAAAAATTGTCCAAAATACTATTGGGCTTAGTGGAAAAAAGGCATCAATCATTTTTAATAATATGAATCCAATTATAAAAACTAGTAAAGAATATGATATTACAGTACCATAAACGATTAATTTTCCATGACTCTTCATATATCTCACTCCATAAAAAATTCTTACTTTATAAATATATTATTTGCAAAAAAAGTATCTATATTGTAAGAAGATAATAGAAAGATGATAAAATTATAGTAGTTTAAAAATTTTAGAAGGAGGGTTAGTATGAATTTTAATAAAGAACAAGAATATATAATAAGTGAATTAAATCATAATATACTATTGCTGGCATCAGCAGGAACAGGAAAAACTAATACATTATCTAAAAGAATATCCCAAATAATTGAACATAATAAAGCAAAACCCTCAGAAATATTATGTATAACTTTTACAAATAAAGCTTGTAAGGAAATGAAAGAAAGAATAGAAAAGGATATTGAAAAAAATGCATCAGACATAACTATAAAAACTTTTCACGGTTTTTGTTTTGATATAATTAAAAGCTATGGAAAAGATAAAACGGATATTTTTAATGATTTTATGGTTTTTGATGAAGAAGACTGTAAAGAAATAATTAAGATGTGCAATTTTTATGATTATCCAGTAAATAAACTTCAGCAATTTATAGAACTTGTAAAAATGGAAAGCAGTAAATTAAATATTAGTATAAATGGAGAGATTGAAAAGTATAAAGTTATTATTGAGAGTATTTTTAACTATAAATATGATAAAATTAATTACATTTGTAGTGATAGAAGTATAATAAATGTAAAAATGAAGGAAGATTTAAAAGCAAAGGGAGCTTATTTGCTGAAGCTTTATGATTTTTTATTAAAAGATAATCATGGTTTAGATTTTTCAGATTTAACAATAAAAGCAAGAGAAATATTTAAAGACAATAAAATAGTAGGGGATTTAAAAAATAAATTTAAATTTATAAATATTGATGAGGTCCAAGATACCAGTTTATTAGAGTATGAGATAATTGAAAAATTGTTTGATGGAAATAATATTCTGCTTTGTGGAGATATATTTCAAACTATTTATAGTTGGAGAGGTTCGGAGCCTAAAAAAATTATAGAAGAATATAAAAAGAAATATTATCCTAAGGAAATTATATTTACAAAAAACTATAGATCAACTAGGAATATAACTAATGGCTCCCTAAGTTTTTTAAAAAATGCTTATGAGGATGATTATAATAAAGTTTATAAGAAAGAGATTTTATCACAAACAAAAGAAGAGGGAGAAAAAATTAGAGTTATAAGATGTGAAAATATAAGAGATGAAGCAAGATATGTTTTTGATGAAATAAAAAGAATATCTCAAAAAGGAGATATTTCTAGTACGGCTATATTAAGCAGAGATAATAAATATAATATTCAAATAAGCAATGAACTTCGAAATATTTGTAAATATGAAAACAATAATTTTGAGTTTCTCTTAATTGATCAGTTTAAGTTCTTTAGGAGGCAGGAAATAAAAGATATAATAGCTTTCTTAAAACTAATAATAAATAGATATGATAATGTTAGCTTAAGAAGAATTTTAAAGAGGCTTCCTACAGGAATAGGAGATAGAAAACTGGAAGTGATAGAAAGTAATGAGTATAGGAAGGTAGGAATATCTTTATCAGATTTTATTGATAACAGAATTATTGAATATGGCGAAAAATATGGAATGCTTATAGAGGAATTTGATAAGGGAAATATAGTAGTTTTTGACGTGGAAAGTACTGGAGTAAATGTAACTTCTGACGAAATAATTCAAATTGCTGCAATAAAAATAAATAATAAGGGTGAAGTTATTGAAAAGTTTGAAAAGTTCTTAAAAAATAATAAGTCTGTAGCAAATTCAATGAAGGTACATGGATTTAGCGATGAATTTTTAGAAAATAATGGTGAGGATAAAAGAAAAGTTTTAATAGAATTTATTGAATTCTCAAAAGATGCTATTATAGTTGGACATAATGTCCAATATGATTTAAATATTTTAAAAAGTGAGTTAAGCAGAAATGATTTACCACAAACTAAATATAAAAGCTATTATGATACTTTAGATATTTATAGAAGATTTTATCCAAATATCAAAAATCATAAATTAGAAACCTTAAGCAACATTTTTCAAACTAAAAATAAACCTAGTCATGATGCAATGGATGATATTTTGGCAACTAAAGATCTTTTAATTTATGCTATAGAGAATAAAATAAGACCCTTATCTATGGAAAGAATAGAAAAAATGAGTAAATATATTAAAGATTTTAATTATATATTTACTGCATTAAATAATTTATTTGAAAAAGCAAAAGATAAGAGGCCATATGAAATAGTTGCAGATATAATTAATGATTTTAATATTAAAACTTTATATTCTGGCAGCAAGGAAGAAGGGGAAAAAGGGGCTGAAAAAATTGAAAGACTAAGAGATTTTTATAGACTCCTTAAAGAAATCGATGATAAAAATAAAAGTTCTAGAGATTCTTTAATAGAAGTATTAACTATAACTAGTCTTTCAAATGGAGAAGTGGAGAATATGATAATAAAGAAAACTAATAGACCAAGGATACCTATTATAACTGTTCATCAGTCTAAGGGGTTAGAATTTGATAATGTTTTTATTGTAGGACTTAATGAATATACTTTTCCTTCTTATATGGCAGTTAAAAATAACAGTCTAGAAGAGGAAAAAAGAGCTTTTTATGTGGCAATAACAAGAGCTAAACGCAAGCTTTATCTTTTGAGCCATAAATATGGTTTAAATAATAGAAACTTTACGGAAAGTAGTTTTATTAGTTTTATTGATGATATGTATAAGGAAAGGATTGAAAACAATTAATTTATTGTGTATATTAAATTATTATTATTTTGAGTTATAATTAAATTAAAAAGTAAAGGATGGATTATTATGAAGTATGATTTAAATATTTATAAATTAGGGGAATTTTTATATAAGGTTACAGAAAGATATAAGACAGATATTCTTGTTAAAATTAAATTAACTGGTGGATTTATGACTATGACAGGAAAGGTAGAACTAATAGATAGACCCAAGGACATAAAAGTATTAAAAGGAAATAATATAATAACTTTAAAAGTTAGTTATGATAATTTAGAAGGAAGTTTAATAAAAATTACAGGGGTTAATAATAAAAATTTTAATGTAGATTTGTCATTAACAAAGTATAAACAAATAGGAGGCAGTAGCTTGGTTTTAAATAAAACTAGAGAAAATAAGAATGAATGTAAAATTAGAATTGATGAGGATATTATTTTTACGGTAAGAGAAGCAAAATTAGAAGATTTAGAAAGAATTATTAAAGAAATATAAGTCTACAATTATTTATATTGAAAATTATAGCTAATGAATATACAATTAATACGTTAATAAATTAGTTAAATTTTCAATGATATAATAATCACAGAAAGGTCATTATTATGAATATAGATGATATACTTCATTTATCAACTTATGCAGGGAAGATAATGCTTGAAAATGGAGCGGAAGCATATAGAGTTGAAGAAACTATGAATAAAATATCAGAGGCTTTTGGTATAGAAAAGCCAGATTCTTATGCAACTCCTACAGCTATAATTTCATCAGCATCCCATAAAGGAGAAACTAAATCTGTAGTTGTAAGAATATTAAAAAGGTCTGTAAATTTAGAAAAGATACATAGGGTTAATGATTTAGCAAGGAATATAAAAACTAATAATTACACTGTTGAAGAGGTAAAGGAAAAGCTTAAAGAAATAAATAGTGAATCAAGATATTCAAATAAAATTACTATATTATTTTCAGCTATAGGGGCCTTAAGTTTTACTTTTTTATTTGGCGGTTCCTTTAAAGATGCAATAGCAGCATTTTTTATAGGACTAATAGTGAAATTTTTTGATATTGAAGCAGATAAAATAGGACTTAATTCTTTTTTTTCAACAATAATATGCTCAGCAATATCAGCTTTTCTTGCAATTTTATCTATTAAACTTAATATTGCAGTAGATATTGATAAAGTTATTATCGGATCTATAATGCTATTGGTTCCAGGTCTTGCCATAACTAATGCAATTAGAGATACAATAGCAGGTGATTTAATTTCAGGTATTGCAAGGGCTGTAGAAGCATTTTTAATAGCAGTAGGTGTTGCGGCTGGTACTGGTGTAGTTTTAAGTTTTTGGATTAATACTTTTGGGGGATTATAAAATGATTTTAGAGATAATATCAGCCTTTATAGCATCTTTTGCTTTTGGGATTATATTTAATATTAAAGGCAAAAATTTATTCTTTGCATCCTGTTGTGGCGCTTTAGGATGGTTTGTTTATAAAATATCTTTAAAATTAGGAGCTACAGATACTAGTTCTATGTTTTTAGCTTCTATAGCTTTAAGTGCATATTCTGAGATTTTTGCTAGAATTTTAAAGACACCTGTTACTACTTTTGTTGTAGCTGCATTAATACCATTGGTTCCTGGAGGTGGAATGTATTATACAATGTATGAAGCTATTACTGGAAATATCATTACTTCATTGGAAATAGGGATTAAAACTTTAGCCTCAGCAGGAGTTTTGGCAATAGGAATAATATTAGTTTCAACAATTACAAAGGCAATAGTAAAGTATAAAAAATATTATAGGGTATAATTACTATTTTTAAAGCAAAAATTAAAATTATGTATAAAATTTATATTAATGTTTAAAATATGATTGTAGTCAGAAGTTAATTTTATTATTTGACTATGGCTATGGGGCGTTGCAGGACATAATGTAACGCCTTTTGACTTTTTAATATGTAAAAGTTTAAATAAAGATGTTATAATAAAAAAAGACAGTATAAATAATATGAAAGTATAAGGAAAAGGTGTTTATATGGAAAGAATTAAATTAAGTGAAGACTTATCAATTTCTAGAATTGTTCATGGTTATTGGAGACTATTAGATTGGAATATGTCTAATGAAGATGTTTTAAAATTGTTAGAAGCTACCTATGATTTAGGTATTACAACTGTAGATCATGCAGATATTTATGGAAGCTATTTATGTGAAGAAAGATTTGGAAAAGTTTTATCTTTAAAAAAAGGATTAAGAGAAAAGTTAGAAATAGTAACTAAATGTGGAATAAAACTTGTTTCAGAAAATAGGCCTGAAAATAAAAGTCATTGTTATGATACAAGTAAGGAACATATAATAAAGTCAGTTGAAAGATCACTTAAAAACTTTAATACAGATTATATAGATTTGCTGCTTATTCATAGAGTTGATCCACTTCTTAATCCAGAAGAAGTTGTAGAAGCCTTTAATAAATTATATAAAGAAGGAAAGGTTAGAAATTTCGGTGTTTCAAATTTTCTTCCTCCTCAATTTAATATGTTAAATTCTTATTTAGACAGAAAACTTGTAACAAATCAAATTGAAGTATCACCATTATATTTAGACCATATTGAAAATGGAACTTTAGATTTAATGTTAGAAAAAAGAGTTCATCCAATGGCTTGGTCACCACTTGCGGGTGGCAGAATATTTAAAGGGCAAGATGAAACTTCGATAAGAGTTAGAAAAGCTTTAAATAAAGTAAAGGAAGAAGTTGGGGCAAAGGGAATTGATGAGGTAGTTTATGCATGGATTTTAATGCATCCAAGTAAAATAGCACCAATAGTTGGTTCAGGTAACTTCGATAGAATTAAGGCATCAGTAGATGGAACTAAAATTAAGCTTACAAGAGATCAATGGTTTGAAATATATGTTGCAGGAAGAGGAGTAGATGTTCCGTAGGAACAATGGATAATTAAAGAAATGATTCAGTTTTGCTGAATTATGAAAAATTAATAAAAAGAGCTGTTGGCAGAAATGGATTTAAATCCATTATTGTAACAGCCCTTTTTTGTTTGTAACTAAGGTTAAAAAGGACCTAAATTGTCTACTATTAATTATCCTCTTAATTGGTTTAAGTTCTTAAATCAAATTTGTGTAAGCATCTTTTACAGGTAACTATTATATTCCCTTTTTTTCTTGGAAGTCTTAATTTTTGACTACAGTTAGGACATTTTACTATTTTAAAATGTTTCCACTGATAGAATTTGTTTTTAAATATTTTTATATAATAATCTAAACTATCATAATCAAAGGTTGGTAAATTACTCGGTATTGTTAAATTAAATTTTGATAAGGGTTTGTTTAAATAATATATAAATTTATTTAATTCCTTTTTTCTGTTATATTTATTTCTTGAAAAGATTCTTAGAAGACCATATATAAAAAATAAAGAACCTATTAAAGATAGAAAATAATTATTAAAAACATTAAAAAGGGAACTTATACAAAATAATACTAAAGTTAATAAATCTATGCCATATAAGGACCTAAGAAAATACATTTAAAAACCACTTCTTTCTTTAGAATTAATATAATTTATTATAATAAAGAATAATTTCTATAACAATAACTGTCATAAATATATAATAGATTGTTTACATTTATAGAATATAATATATAATAAGAATGACTTTTATAATAGCTTATAATAAAATTTATTAATAGGAGAGATAGTTATGTATATAGCTTTTGGAAGAACGGTATTAGACACTGAGGAAATAAAAAATAAAATAGAAGAAAATTCAGAATTTAAAGTAGTTAAAGATATGAGTAAAGGTACAAAAAGAGAAGATACTGCTGCTTATAATCTTGGTATAAATATTGATGTTTTAAGGGGTATTATTGAAGATGATTATTCAATAGAAGATTTATCAGAAGACGAGTTATTTGAAGAATATATTAGTTTATCTGAAGAATTAGCAACTGATTTAGAAGATCTTTTTGAAGAAGAAGCAATAATAGATATAAAGGCTTATAAATGGGATCCTTCCGATAATGATATTAAATTAGTAATAGCAGCTGTACATAGAGATGTTGGAGAAAACAAATTAAAAGATGTAATGAGAAGATTATTAACGCAGCTGGAATAAAAGTTGATAATTGACATTTTAGAAAATATAAATAATAAGTTTATTTTTGAAAAAATTTTAAAGTTATAATCAATTAAGATATAATTATAAAAAACATTGTATAGTTGTAAATCTATCTATACAATGTTTTTTCATGTAATATTTTTTATTAATCAGGCTGAATTATCTCCTTGATTGTGAATTATGAATTGAATTAACACATCCCTCCTCCCATCATATTTGAATTATTTCCACAAGGATTCAAATTGTTAATATTACCCATATTATTAATGTTTCTATTATTTTGCATTTGCTGTTGTTTATAGAAGTTAACTATATCCTTGGCTCTCAATTTTAATGTTTCTACAGTTTTTGTATATTCTTCATTTTCTGGCTCTATTTCCTTTGCAGTAATTATATGTTGGATCCCGACATCAAACCAGCCTTTTTTTAGAAAAACGAACCCCTTAAGATAATTCCACTCTGCAGATTCTTTTAAATCTAATATATTTAATTTGCTTTCAGCTAAAGCAATATTGTCATTATCGATAAGAGATCGTATTTCTCTATAGATGTTTCCATTAATTAAAGTATCATAAGCTAAATTTGCTTGTTCAATAGCGTCTTCGACTAAGTTTTGTTCTTCAATATCTTGTGGTTGAATAGAATTATATTTTTCAACTATGTTTTTATATGCTTCAATAATTTCTTCCTTAGAAGAATTCGGACTTACACCAAGTATATGATAAGGGTTCATAAATTCACATCCTTAAAATTAATATCATATTACAAATATATAATTTTACACTTTAATATGTTACAATTAAAATTCGACAAGGTATTTTATATTATTTATAAAACTTAGTATAATAAAAATAGTGGAATGGAGCAGAAAATGGCTAGATTTAAAAAAATATATATAGAAACAACAAATGTATGTAATTTAAGTTGTAATTTTTGTCCTAAAACAAATAGAAAATCAGGATTCATGACAAGAGAAGAGTTTGAAATTATAGTTAATAAAATAAAAGGTTATACTAATTATATTTACTTACATCTTATGGGAGAACCCTTTTTAAATAAGAATTTGGAAGAGTTTATTAAAATTGCAAAAAGAGAAAACCTATTTATAAATATAACTACTAATGGAACATTAATAAATTTAGTAAAGGATATTATTTTTGCTAATGGTGGGATAAGGCAGATAAATATTTCCCTTCATAGTTTTGAAGCAAACGATAATATTATAGATTTTAATAAATATTTTATAGATATATTAGATTTTATAAAGGAAGGAAATGAAAGAACCAATACGATATTTTCTTTAAGGCTTTGGAATATAGACACAGAGGAGTTAAAGGCTGATAATAGTTTAAACTCTAATATATTAGAGCTAATAGAAAATAAATTAGATTTAGATTTCAAATTAAAAGAAGCATTAAAAGAAAAAAACAAAATTAAACTTAAGGAAAGAATATATTTAAATATGGCGGAAAAATTTAGCTGGCCGAATTCAAAATTAAGTCTTATAAGTGAAGATGTTTTTTGCTATGGTTTAAGAGATCAAATTGGAATATTAGTTGATGGTACAGTAGTACCTTGCTGTTTAGATAGTGAAGGAACTATAAAACTTGGAAATATTTTTGAAGAAGATTTAGAAAGTATTATAAAATCAGATAGGGCTAAAAAAATTTATGATGGTTTTTCAAGACGAAAAGCTGTTGAAGAACTATGTAAAAGATGTGGATATGCAAAGCGTAATTTTAAATAGGGGGGGTTTAATGAAATACTTAGATAATTTAGCAGTGAAAATGTCAATATCTGCAGCAATAGCTTTTGAAATAGGAAATATGTTAAATGTACAATTTTCTGCAGTTGCAGCTGTAATTGCTATATTAAGCATTCAAGATACAAGAAAAAAATCATTCAATTTTGCAAAGAAGAGAATACTTGCTTGTACAATATCAATTTTATTATCTTTTATTGTATATAATACAATTGGGCAAAATTTTATTACTTTCGGAATATTCTTGATTATTTTTATTCCTATTACTTCAAAGCTAAATGTTTTAGAAGGAATGGTTCCTGCTTCAGTATTATCAACTCATTTACTCTTAGCAGATAAAATTAACATAAGCTGGATTACTAATGAATTTTTAATCACCTTTATTGCCATAGGGGTAGCTTCTATAGCAAACTTATTTATGCCTTCCTATGAGAAGAAGTTTAATGAAGATAGGGAATATATTGAAGAAGGATATAAAAAAATATTAATGAAGATGTCTAAATCCTTAATAACCTATACGATAGATATAGACGAAGGGAAGCTAATGGAAGATATAGAAAAAAGACTACATTCTGCTTTAGAGAATTCATATAAAATTGCTAACAATAGGTTTTCAAAAGGGAGCTCGTATTATGTAGAATATATTAATATGAGAATAACTCAATTTGATATAATAAAAAAATTAAGAAGTCATTTTGAAAAATTTTATATGTCTTTTGAACAAACTCATATGATTGCAAAACTAACTAAAAAAGTTGCTGATCAGTTACATGAAAGTAATGATTGTAAAGAGTTATTGGAGGATGTAGAAGTATTAAAAAAAGATTTTAAAATAATGGCTTTGCCTAAAACACGAGAAGAATTTGAAAATAGAGCTCAATTATTGCAGTTTATTAATGATTTAGAAGATTTGTTAAAAGTAAAAAGAAATTTCGTTATAAATAACGAAAATAAAAATTCAAAATAATATTAGTAAGCTAATAAAATCATTTATTTAAGGAGATATTATGTTAAAAGTTATTGTAATAGGTGCAGGGCCTGCAGGAATTATGGCAGCATTAACTGCAGCGAAGGAAAATGAGGTAGTATTAGTTGAAAGAAATAATGAAATAGGCAAAAAATTAAAACTAACTGGTGGTGGAAGATGCAATATTACTAACTATAGGAATATTAATGACTTTTTTGAAAAGATAGTTACTAATAATAAATTTCTTTATAGTGCTTTATATTCATTTACAAATGAAGATTTATTAAATTATTTTAATAATCAAAATTTAGAGTATAAGGTTGAGTTTGAAAATGATTATAAGGTATATACAAAAAATGATAAAGCTGATGATGTAATAGAAGTATTAAAAAAAGATTTAAATAGAAAAAAGGTTAAAATTCTTTATAATACAAAGGTGCAAGAGCTAATAATTTCTGATAATACAATTAAGGGAATTATAACTGATACGAATGAAAAAATTTATGCTGATAAAATAATAATTTCAACAGGTGGAAAAAGTTATCCTAATACAGGTTCTGATGGTACTATGTATAATATTTTAGAAAAGTATGGACATAAAATTAATCATCAATATCCAGCTTTAGTACCATTAGTGGTAAAGGAAGGCTTTATAAAAGAACTTCAGGGGATATCCATGAAGGATGTAGTTATTAAAACAAAAATAAAAAATAAGAGAATTCAAAAAGAAGGAGATATGATATTTACTCATTTTGGAATATCTGGTCCCGCAGTTTTAAAATTTTCATCATATATAAATAAAATATTAGATAAGCAAAATGTAGAAATTAGATTAGATTTTTTGAAAAATATTTCAAAAGAGGAACTTGCCAAAATAATAAGAGCTAATAAAGCTAAATTGGCTATGTATAATTTAAAAGGGTATTTGCCAGTAAAGTTTATTGAATTAGTAGGAAAAAGATTATCCATAGAAAAAATAAAGGCTGCTGACTTAAAAAGGGAAGATGAAATTAAACTAATAGAAAATATTAAAGAAATGAAATTAACTGTTGAAGATACAATTAGCATTAAAGGGGCGATGGTCACAAGTGGAGGAGTAAATGTTAAAGAAATAAATTCCTCTACAATGGAATCAAAAATAATAAGGAATTTATATTTTGCGGGTGAGATTATAGATGTTGATGCAGAAACAGGAGGATATAATCTTCAAATAGCATTTTCTACAGGATATCTTGCAGGTAAACTTTTAAATAGTTAGTACTGTGGAGTTAGGAGTTAGTTTTAGCTTTTGATTTGTTAGTATGCTGAAAATTTGTGATGAGTGTAAAAAGGCTGTTTCAAACCATAGGTAATGAAACAGCCTTTTCATATTCAGTTTCTTTATCGGAGATAAAAAACTACCTTAACTCCAAACTCAGTCCTCCACACTAACTAATCTTTGATTAGTTAAATGGTTGATAAGTGCTTCTATTTAAGTATTGATTTACAACTAAATTTCCATTTGCATCATAACCATGTAAATAAGCATCGGCACTTAAATCGCTTAATGGAACGCTTACAGCTTCATATCTTATTCCATCATCTACGCTTTCGTTTGACCAAAGTTCAATAGTTAAAGTACCGTTATAAGCATAGGAATGAATAACCATAGGATAATCAGAATCATTTTGGAATTTTAAGTCTATCAAATTATCTGCTAATGTAGCATCTAATCCAATTGGAACATATGTGACTTTCATCATATGATTCATTCTTTCAGTTGGTATTATTCCAGCTCTTAATATCGTATTATATAAGGTTGATGCAACTTGACATACTCCACCGCCAACGCCAGGGACAACTTCACCAGCAACATAGGTATTAGCTTCGACAAAGCCGTTTTCAATTGTTGTAGGACCGATAGCCTTTTCTGTTGAAAAAGTTTCACCTGGCATAACAACTGAATTATTAATGTTTCGAGCAGCTAATTGAAGGTTTGTCCCACTTGGACCAGCCTTATAATGGGTTGAATAACTAGATAATCTATGATTTACAGTACGTAAGTCGTCAGCTTTAATTTTGGCTTCAACTACATCTGTAGTTCCTACAATTTCAATTACCTCAGGAGCTCTAAGATCCTTAATTTTAGATGAAAGTTCTTCCTTTAATTTTTCAGTATTCAATTTAATTCCTGATATATCATCAGAAACACTTGTTGAATTACTAGAAATATAGATAGTAGCATCTGTAGGGCTTATATCTACGTTAGAAGATATACTAGAAATAAAATTATCTAATAGTTCTTCATTATATGAAAGGTCTAAGGTAAATTCTTTACTTTGGGGTTTCTTTATTAAATTTAATTTCCCAAAAAAACTAAGGTCCTTACCATAATTCATTATTTCGCTTTCAACATTTGAAAAATCAATTGAAGCTTCAAGTTCTGAATAAGAAATATTAAATTCATTTCCTTCAGAGCTTACTTTAATATTTTTATTTATTAGTCCTTCTACTAAAGTAGAAAGTTCATTGTGCAACTCTTCTTTAGATAGATTAGATAAGTCTCTATCTAGAACATAAACTCCTGGATAGACTTTGCTAGAATAACTTTTAACTAAATTCATATTGGTGATAATAAAGTAACTGAGAACAGCACTAATTATCGTTAAAGCTATTACTATAGTTTTTAGAGATAAGAATTTTTGATTTATAAGTCCTGTTTCTTTTGATGTGTCTGTATTATTATCCATGATTACCACCTTTCATAAGTCCTATAAATATAGTTTAACTGTAAAACAGAATATTTTCAACTAGAAATGTAATAAAATGGATTGCGAAAAAAATTATTTTATAATAATGATTTGTGATTTAAAAAATAAATTAATCATTTTTTAAATTAAAGAGAAGTATTTACAAAAATGCCCACAATGAGTTAATATAAGTTAAAGAAAAATAATAATAGGGGGGCTAAAGATGAAAATTAGATTTAATAAAAAAAGAAGAAAAGTTCAAAAAAGAATAAACACTAAAGATAAACATGTTAATAATACTGTTAAACTCAAAAAAACTATGGGTAAAAAGATATTTAAAATAACAGTTGGAGTAACAGTGATTGCAATGTTATTATTTATTACCTCCAATATATTTATGTTTAGAAATATTCTTGAAGGAATAGAAGAAAATTCCATTATTAAAGGAAAGCACATTAAAGGAAGTATAAGTAGCGGGGATATTATTAACATACTAAATAATAAAACACCTGGAAGTTATGAATATAAGAAAATTAAAAATGATCTTATAAGTGCAAAGGGAAATGAGGATGTTTCAAGTTCAAGAATATTAATAAAGTCTGATAATATGGTTCAAATATTAGTAGATACAGAGAGTAATTTATTATCCTTTGGAAACCATTTTGATTTTGATGGTACTTTAGAAAAGGCATTCAATGGAGAAATGGTAGTTAATCAGTTGAAAGAAGATAAAAATACATTTATTAATATTTATTATCCTATAAATGATTCGGCTAATAACATTATAGCTGTATTAGAAGTATCAGATGATATTACTAGTATAGTTGATGCTAGAGAAAAAATAATTTTTCAAACAAGTATTTTAGCTATCATTCTAATTGTTGTTTATGGTATTATGTCCTTCTTATTATCAAAAACTATCAATAAAAATGTAAAAAAAATAATACAAGGCTTATTAGTAATGTCAAGAGGTGACTTAACTGAAGAGATACATGTAGATGGTAAGGATGAAATACATTTAATTGCTTCTTATATTAATGAATTAAGATTAAAAATTTCTGCAATGATAAATAAAATACAAGATATGTCGAATGATGAAATAAAAATTGTAGAAGAACTGTCAACCTCAAGCAAGAATATGGCTGAAGCCTCTTCTGAAGTATCTGCTAATATACAGGAAATAGATTCGAATTTATATATTCAAAATAATGATATGGAGCAAATAAGTGACTTGCTTAATGGTTTTGAAAATTCAATTCAGGATGTTAGTTTAGTTGTAAATGAAGCAGATAGTCTTTTAGTAGATGTAAATGATAAATTAAAGAATAGTAGTGATGATTTAATTAATCTTCAAGCTTCAAAGAAAGAAATAGAGAACTCTTTATATTATTTTAATAGTAAATTAGCTAACTTATATAATTCGCTTGAAAAAATTAAGAACATAGCAATTTTAATAGATGGAATTGCAGATCAAACAAATTTACTAGCTTTAAATGCATCGATAGAAGCGGCAAGAGTAGGGGAAGCTGGAAAGGGATTTGCGGTTGTAGCAAACGAAGTTAGAGATTTGGCTGAGGAAGTAAAAAAATCTTCTTTAGATATTGATAAGCTGCTTATGACCTTAATTAGTGAAAAAAATGATGTTGAAGAAACATCAAAAATTATGGAAATAAAACTTGCAAATCAATTCGAAGTTATTGATAGGTCTACATATTCCTTTAAGGATATAATAAATAGAATTCTTGAAGTTATGCCAAAAATGAGAACAGTAAATAAAAAGATGGATTTAGTAACTGAAGAGAAAAATAATATTACTAGTTCTATAGAAAAATCAAAAGAGTTACTTGAGCAAATTGCTAATTCTGCTGAAGGTATTAGTGCTTTTACAGAAGAATTAAATCAAATAGCAAACGAGGTTGCGCAAGTTGGAAACCAATTAAATTCAAATGCTAAAGAAATAGGTATGGAAATTAATAAGTTTAAAATAAATTAGGAACATTTACGCTTTTTTATAAAATATTTGAGTTTATAAAATAGTATTATTAATAAAAGTTTAATAGCATTTAAATATATTAATAAAGCTTTTTCATAATGTTACAATTAGAAATGATAATTCTAATTAAGGAGTGATATTATGAATAGGGAAAGAAAAATACTAAAATTTTCTGCTCTTGGAGCATTGTTTTTTGCGGTATTAGGTATTGCATGGGGATGAGCTATAGATTCTAAAATGATTACTTTTGATGGTTTCTATTCTTTCATAAGTTTGTTATTATCTTTGCTAGCAATTGAAGCTACTAAGTATATTAATAAAAAAGATATGGAAAAATTTCCTTTTGGGAAAGCTGTATTAGAGCCGTTACTAGTAATTTTTAAATCTTTAGTATTATTGTTTATGTGCACAAGTAGTTTAGTATCATCCCTAAATCAAATTCTAAGTGGAGGAAATGAAGTGGAAACTGGCTTTGCTCTAGTTTATTCTTTAATATCTTCGATTGGATGTATAATTGTATATTTATATATGAAAAAATCATCTAAGAACTTAAAATCAGAAATAGTTAAGGCTGAAAGTACTCAATGGTTTATGGATGCACTTATTAGTATAGGTGTATTAATTGGATTTATTGTTTCATTAATTTTGGTTAATATTGGTCTAGGAAATCTATCAAAATATATTGATCCGGGAATGGTTATTTTGTCATCAATTATATTTTTACCTATTCCAATAAATTCGATAGTGGAATCATTTAAAGAGCTGATTAATTTTAATGTTAGTGATAGTATTTATGAAGAAATTAATATTCTTCTTAAGGAAATAGAAAAGGAATATGTTATTAGAGATTCAATAGCAAGGGTAGCTAAAATAGGAAGAGAGCTAAGGATAGAAATTGATTTTATATTATCCAATCATTCTAAAATAAAATCTGTAGAAGATATGGATAAGGTAAGAGAAATAATTGATGAAAATACAAATAAATTTAATATGGAAAAGTGGATGAACATATCCTTTAGTAAAAAAAGGAAATGGTCTATGTAGGATATTTAACAAGTATTAATTTAAGCTGTAAATTAAGTGATGTTTATCACATTTCTTAATTTGCAGCTTTCCTTTTATGGATACTTTTTGCAAAAATTTTTTATAAATATTTACAATATGTAGTATATAAGGAAATAGAGTTTTATATAAAACATTTACATAATTAAATAATTAACAGTATAATTAAAAAGATAACAATAAAATATAGTAAATTGATAAAAAATATGCCAAATGTTTGATATATTTAATAGGTTTTACGAAAAAATTTTAAATTTTTTTTAATAAATAATGTATAAATAAAATGAATTATTAAGAGTTATTGGACAAACCTTTAACAATTGATATTGAAATTATTTCTAACTTAAAATAAAATCAAATTGTAAAAAATAAAATTTATAAAATTTATGATAGTGTAAAGTTTCGTATGAAAAAATGAGCAGAGGTTTATTTGAGCAATT
>ERZ773359.804-NODE-804-length-44964-cov-395.161794_pt1 | contig 44964 bp, 31 predicted proteins | sample MGYA00374955_ERZ773359 | MGnify/ENA primary metagenome ERZ773359 (study PRJEB29098, sample SAMN04486028) | biogas fermenter metagenome | study: EMG produced TPA metagenomics assembly of the Biogas fermentation microbial communities from Germany - Plant 4 DNA1...
GCGAGACCGTCGATACGTTCATTGCCGACTTCACCGTCGCCATGCAGACGGGCCACCTCAAGACCGGCGCACCTGCGCGGGGCGAGCGGGTGGAGAAGTACAATCAACTCATGAGGATCGAGGAGGCGGCCGGGGATACGGCCCGGTATGCCGGGCGGGGGGGTTTGTCCGGCAGGGGCCGGCAAGATAGGCCGAAATAAGGCTTTCTTGTTGTTTCCCCGGGACCCGGGCAGGCGTGCAACCCCCCCGGGTTCCATGCAATTCTTAAGGCCTCCTCCCAAAATCATAGGTAACCATGGAAAGCGCTGCCCTAACAATTGAGATCCAGATGAGCCTCCTCCTCTTCCTCGCGCTCGCCGGTTACCTCGTGGCATCCCGGATCAACCAGTCGGCGACGATCGGGGCGATTCTCGTCGGGGTTCTGGTCGGACCGAGCGTGCTTGGCCTGATCACCTACACCGACTTCGTCGCGACCCTGGCGCATCTCGGGGCAATCATCCTCCTCTTCGTCATCGGGTTTGAGTTTAATATCAGGGATATTATTGATCCGCGTTACGGCGTCATCGGCCTTGTCGGCGTGATCATCCCGTGGATAGGCGGCTACGCCACGGCTGTCCTCTTCGGGTTCGACTTCGCGAGCGCGATCTTCGTCGGCACGGCCCTGACCGCGACGAGTGTCGCCATAACCGCAAACGTGCTCAAAGAGATCGGCGTGCTCCAGACTGAGGCGGCACGGGCGATCATCGGCGCCGCGGTCGTTGACGACGTCCTCTCCCTCCTGGTGCTTGCCGTCTCTACCGATCTCGTCGTGAGCGGGGATGTCTCGTTGACCCCGACCGTCCTGATGCTTGCCAGGGCCGTCGGGTTCATCGTCGTCGCCGGTGCCGTCGGGTACTTCGGCATCCGAAAGGTCATCGAACGGATGGACGCAACCCCCCTGGCGCGGAAGTATCCTGAGTTTGTCTTCATCTTCGCCATGATGGTGGCGTTCCTGTATGCGATGCTCGCCGACCTGGTGGGCCTATCAGGCATCATCGGTGCGTTCCTCGCCGGGGTTGCCTTTGCCCGCGTCGAACTCCGGCAGAGTAAGGGTGTCCACGAGGGCGCAGAATACTTCCAGATCGTCTTTGCCTCGATCTTCTTCGTATCCCTCGGCATTCTCGCAGACATTCGTGCGCTCACGTCCGACACGACCCTCTTCCTCCTGGTGCTGACCCTGGTCGCCATCGCCACCAAGGTCATCGGGTGCGGTCTCCCTGCCAGGGTCATGGGGATGTGCCGGGAGGACTCCCTCATCATCGGGTTCGGGATGGCGCCGCGGGGTGAGGTGGCGATGATCGTCGCCCTGATCGGCCTCGAGTCGGGGCTCATCGGCCAGAGGATCTTCGTTGCCATCGTCCTGATGAGCCTGCTCACCACACTCATCACCCCGATCGTCTACCGGAACTGGTTCTTCAAAGGTGCTTACTGCGCCACGGAGTAAGAGGGGACTGAAGGTATGAAGAAGTGGGAAGAAGGTGTTGGAAAGGCAGATGGTCCTTTCCCGCCTTCACCAAACTTCAGGGAACGCCATGTTGGTATAGATATCCTCCAGGCGCGCCTTGTGACCCCGTTCCATTGCGGCGAGGCTCTCGAACAACTCGGCCTGTTCCGGATCCACACTCAGACTCGCGAGTTGGGTGTACATCTGCATTGCGTCGAGTTCCTTTCTGATCGCGAGAACCAGACCGTCGAGCGGCTTTAAGTCTGCCGAGAGCGGGGGGGTCTCCAGCATCTGGGCAATCTTGTAGTCCCTCTTCGTGTCGAACCTGAGTTTTCCGGGTTCTTTCATCAGAAATCCCTCAAGTGTCTTTCGATGCTTGCTCTCCTCACCGGCAAGTTCGTTGAAGAGGTTTTTCAGGTTCTCATCCTTGACCTTCTCTCTGACCGTGCGGTAGAAGGTGTAAGACTCGATCTCCCGCTCGATGGCATTCGATATGATTGAACGATATTCTTCAACATCCATGGGTTATGCACCGGTGGGCAATAGCATCTTGAGCGCCTTAAACCTTGTTGGAGGCAGGCTCTGGTGTGGTGTCGGGTTCGTGGGGTGTATGGGGGAGAGGGTTGGTGTTTTTCCTGTGTGACTATCCCGGGGTTGCCGGGAGGGATGACGTTTTTGCAGGAGTGGTGGTTGTGCGCTGTCAGGTGCTCGAACTCCGGACTTTCAATCCGTCGTTCCTTGAAACTCTTCGAGTTTCTCAAGCTCGCTTCGCTCGCACTCCCCGGTTCCCATTCCCAAAATGCGATATCCCCTCCAAATCCATGCAGGGCGTAACCTAATGTGTATGGGCATCCTCCCCGATCATCAGTGTCCGCCACCGCTACCAGAGAGGTGCGCAAGGCCACCACTGTCGACTTTACTGGAATTTCTCCTCGTGCAAACGCTCTGCCGCTGCCACGTGCGTGTGACGGTTCAAAGAATGAGGCAGTGAACACATCCATCTGCACGTTGCACCTGCGGACCTTGCGTGTGCTCCTGTGCTCCGGGTCGTCGCGTCCGGAAATTCCACAAAAAAAGATTTAGATAAACCGGGGCTTCTGCGAGAGAAGCCTCGGGGTGTAGAGCGGTCGGAATGGTTTTCCAGCGGTCTCCATCTGCACCGCTTGGATGAGCTCGTTCTCGGTCATTGACTCTTTGTAGGGCTTCTTCTTCTCGGAGAGCTTTCGGATGGTGACTGTGAGCCTGCCGGTCTCGGCTTCCTGGTCGCCGATCACCGCAACGTACGGTACCCAGTCCATCCCGGCTTCGCGGATCTTCTTGTTCACGCTCTCGTCCCGGTCGTCAACATCCGCCCTGATGTTGGCAGCGTTCAGGCGTGCACAGATATCTTCGGCGAAGCAGACGTGCCGCTCCGCCACCGGCACCAGCCTGACCTGGGTCGGTGCGAGCCAGGTCGGGAACGAGGGGACCTCCTGACTTGCAGTGCCCTCGAGCATCGCACAGATCACCCGCTCGATCGAGCCCGTCGGTGAGCAGTGGAGGATCGGGGGGTGGACTTCCGTCCCGTCGGGGGTGTAATACTTAATATCGAACCTATTGGCGCTCTCGACGTCGATCTGGACCGTCGGGTTCTCGATCGGTCTTCCCTGGGCATCGATTGCCGCAAGATCGACTTTAGCGATCCAGTAGTGAACCCGCTCCGAGAGGATCTCGATCAGCATTGGGACACCCGACTTTGCGACGATTCCCTTCACCCAGAGTTCGTACTGGTCATAGAAGTCGCGGGTGCACCGGAAGACCCCGACGAGCGGCGTCTCAAGATCTGCACCACTCTTCCAGCCTATCGCGAGCTGCTCCTCAAACGCCTTGAGTGCGTCGTCGACGTCGCGGCAGAGGGTGTGCATATCGGGCATCGTGAAGGCACGCAGACGCTTTAAGCCGATCACCTCGCCCTTCTGCTCGTGCCGGAACGAGTAGGTCGAGAGCTCATAGAGTTTCATCGGGAGGGTGTTCGGGGAGATATGCATATCGTGCATGGTGCAGAACATCCCGAAACATGCGGCGAAACGGAGCATCATATCGCGGTTGCCACTCTTGAACCGATACTGGCGTTCCCCGAACTTGGCCGCGTGCTCCGAGATCGCCTTATCGGCGAGGTCGTACATCACCGGCGTCTCCACCGGCATCCCGCCGTACTCGAGCACCCGTGCAAGGACGTAGTCGGAAAGAAGGTCCCGGATCAGTTTACCCCGCGGCATCCAGCGGAGGTGCCCGACATCCGAGCGCGGTTCATAATCCACAAGTTCCTTGGACCGCATCAGATCCACATGAACCGGTTCGCTCCCTTCCTGCCCCGGATATCCGAGTTCTTTTCGGATCAGCGCAGCGAAGGGGGTATTCTCCTTCACGTATTCGGCCGTGTCTTTGCGCTCCCCTTCGGGAGTGAGGACAAAGAACTCGTGCTCGATCTCTTTCTTCGGTGCGGCCGCCCCTTCTCCCGGGACGATCGTCCGCGAGAGCTCCGAGAGCGGGTGACCCTTGCAGGAGAGTGAGAATGCCTTGTACCAGCCGAACGGCGCCCGCTTTACGACAAAGCCCTCTTTTTCTTTGAGGGCCTCCTCAATGCCCTTTAGAACGCTCACCGCCGCTTCCGGCGACGCAAGGTCGGAGGAGAGGTGGGCATACGGGTAGATCATGATATTGGTGGTGCCGAGCTGCCGGGCGGTGGCGACGATCTCGTCTGTCGCCTGCCTGACGGCATCCTCGATATTCTCCTCGTCGACAGACTCAACCGCGCAGAAGACGGCGAGTGCCTCATCGAGGGCGTCCTTTGGGACCACATCCTCTTCGGCGACCTTCGTCTTCTTCCGGGCCTCGTATTCGATATGATCAGAGTGGATTAGAAGGAGTCGCATTGTTATCCCCAGTTGAATCGTTCAATATCTGTTTTCTTGCTATATAGTGCATGACGCTCTTTGGGCGTGAGTACCCTCTGCCTCGCCGTATGGCCCCCCTCGGGATAGAATTTGCTGGATTGTCATCAAGAGAGATCATGCTTGGCGCGCGCATTCTCATGGTAACGGGAGAGGGTCGCCTGCCGCTGGTCCATGTACTTTGCGTCTTTCTTCATATTGTACGGGCACGCTGCGCGATCCGTGCGATAGAAGACCAGTTGCCCAATCGGCATCCCTGCGTAGACCCGAACGGGTCTTGAGTTCACATTGCACATCTCGAGCGTGATTGTCCCGCGGAAACCCGCATCGATCCAGCCCCCCGTCTGGTGGAGTTCAATCCCGAGGCGCGCAATGCTGCTCTTCCCCTCAATGCTTGCCACGACGTCGTCGGGCAGTTCGATCTCCTCGAGTGTCTCAGCGAGGAGGAACTGCCCGGGGGCAAGGACGATCGAGTCAGCCACCAACTCTTCGGTCTTTGCACAGATTGTCTCTTTCTCGTAGGGGTCGATCACTGTATCTCCCGGGGTGTACCAGACGAAGTGAGAACCAAGTCTGATATCGAGGGAGTTGGGCTGGATCAGGCCGGGATCATAGGGATGCACCTTGATGTGCCCGCGCCTGATGCGGTCTTCTATCTGCCAGTCGACAAGAATCATTCTCTTAGATCTCTCCCGCAAACTATTCTTTGTTTTCGAGATGCCACTCCGTCCGGCGCATCAACCCATGAAGCGTACTCACCTCGCGGGTGGTGAGTTTGGTCCGGCCAAGCACCCGGCGGATGAGAAGCATCGTGTTCTCTCGCTTGAAATCCGGGTGGTCGATCTTATCGAGGAAGGTCTCGATGTGCTGGTAGAGCGAGTCCATCTCGATGGGTCCTGCAAGAGGATACGTCCCGCGAGGCAGATTCGCAAGTTCATAGCAGAGGATCCCGACCGCGTGAGAGAGGTTGAGGATGGGGTAGACCTTCGAGGTCGGGATGGTGCAGATGAGGTTTGCCCGCGCAAGTTCGGTGTTTGCAAGGCCCCAGTTCTCCCGCCCAAAGAGGATTGCAATCGAACCATCGATATCGGCGACGATCTCCCGGACCTCCGCCGGCGAGTAGTAGGGCATCCGCATCGGGGTGCAGACGGACTTGCTCACTTCGCCGGTCGTCGCGATCACAAAGTCAAACTCCCGGTAGATCTCCTCGATCGTCATCCGTTGAGCATTCTCCAGGACGTCGCGGGCATGGGAGGCGCGCATGATAGCATCGTCGCCAAGGGGACAGGGGTTGACGAGGACCAGCTGGGTGAATCCGAAGTTCTTCATCACCCGGGCGGTAAATCCGACATTCCCCTCATAGAGGGGTTCGACCAGGACGATTGAAATCTCAGGCATGTCTCACTGTACGGCCCGGACCGTCGCCCGGAGCACATCGATTCCCTCCTCGTAGACGGCATTCCCTACAACGATCGTGTCGGCAATACGGCCCATCTCCGCCGCCTGCTCCGCCGAGCGGATCCCGCCGCCATAGTATAGGGTAGCATGCTCGACTGCGTTGGCGGCCGCCTGCACGATCGAAGGGTCCCCGTAGGTCCCGCTGCACTCGATGTAGACGATCGGGAAGTGGAAGTAACGGTCTGCTACTTCCGCGAACGCGGCCACATCCTCAGCTGAGAGTGCGCAGTTTGCTCCCGTCACCCTCCCGACGGCGGAGTTCGGGTTGAGGACGATGTAGGCTTCAGGCACCACCATATCCCACATGATGCTGCTCGCATGGCGCAGCCAGGTGTGATGCTTTCCGACGATCCAGCGGACGTCGTCTGTATTCATCACGCTGGGCACAAAGAGGTAGTCGATCGCACCATCGAATATGGCGCATTCAGGACCTGCCGGCTCTACTACCAGCGGCAACCCGTATGCCGAGACCAGGTCCAGGAGTTCGGAGAGGTTCTCCGGAGTTACGTTCAGGGTGCCCGAGAGCATCAGAGCGTCAGTTCCGCTTGTTGCGATCTCCTCTATGGCTCCCTGCGGAAGGTGTTTGTCGGGGTCCAGTTTTGTCACGTGTGCCCAGGTCTTCCAGTTCGCGTGCATGGTGTCACTTCAGATGGCCGATGTAGTCGTGGAGTCTGGTCTTTGTGATGCCGGTGATCGAGGAAGCCTCATCCACGTCGGCCTCCCGCAGTGTTGCGGCGTCATATATGCCTGCAAGGTAGAGTTTCTCCACGGTCGCCTCCCCGATCCCGGGGATCTCCAGGAGCTCTTTTCGCCCGCGCTCAAGGGCGGCCTTGGTGACTTTCGGCGGGGTGGGGCGTCCAAGGCGCCTGCAGACCATATCCACATGTTTATGTACGGTCTCCGGATTAATGCCGGTTTTGCTTGCAAGGTATGGGATAGGGAGGTAGCAGAGGTCATCGGGTGTTGCAACACCACCGGCCTGGTATTTCTTCAGGCTGACCGCGGGGATCCCGGCCTCCCGGAGTGCGCGCTCGTTGCAGAGGCCGCGCGCTGCCTCAAGGAGCTCCGTAGCCGCCGCTTCAGGGATTCCGGCCTTCTTGAGCGCGGCAGGGTCGGCCCCGGAGAGCGCGCGGATATCCCCGATCCCCTGCTCGAGAAGGCTCTGCATGATCTTTGCATGGCTCCGGCCCTTCCTCGGCGGCACGATCTTTCTGATGAACTTTCGAAGTTCCGATCGGTGTCGAAGGATCTCGAGTGCATCTTTCGCCTCCTCTATGAGCCGATCGGCCTCGTTTTCGCCGACAGCAATAGCCTCCATGAGATCTTTTGGCCGCATGCCGGCGATCTCGGAGACTGTGTAGATGTGGCGCGCATGGAGGCGCTCAATGAGATCATCGGTCATCGAGGGCATCATCCGGAGCGCCTCAAGGTTTGAGGTAATGTGGCTGCAGAGCGGGCAGCCGAGATCCCATGGGCGAGATCCCTTCTGGATCAGGCGGACGTGGGCGAGCCCGTGTTTCTCACAGGTATCTTCGAGCCGGATTGCCCGTCCCCAGGTGCTGCCGGGTAGGCTGATGTTGAACCGGCACTCCGGATAGCCGGTGCAGCCTATAAACTGCGAGACACCCAGATGCCGGATCCGGAGTTCGTGCCCGCAGACCGGGCAGAGACCGACGGTATGTTCCTCTGCGGTCTGCTCCATGATCTCGCTGCCGATCTCCTCCTCGTGCGCCTCGAGCTTGTCAAAGACTTTATGGAGCATCTTGCGCGACTCTGCGATGACGTCGTCGCGGGTACGCTCACGCTGCTTGATGAGCTGCATATGCTCTTCAAGCGTCCGGGTCATCTCGGGCTCGGTGATCATCTCCGCGTGGTTGTCGAGAGCGTCCGTGACGGCTCTCCCGACGAGAGTGGGTCGGAGCGGGTCCCCCTCCACATAGCGACGGGCGATGAGTTTCCCGATCACCTCATGCCGGGTGCTCTTCGTACCGAGACCGAGTTCCTCCATCACCTGGATGAGACGGCTCTGGGAGTAGCGTGCCGGAGGCTGTGTCTGCTTCTCCTCGAGGTTTACCTTCTTTATTGGGAGGCGATCTCCCTCGGCAAGCACCGGGAGGATATTCTCCTTTGCCTCAGAGTATGGATAGATCCTGCGCCATCCGGGGGAGATGAGTCGGCCGCCTGTTGCCGTGTACGGCTCTCCAGATGCATCGAAGAGGCATTTGGTAGTCACCCACTGCGCATCGGGAGAGAGGGTCGCAAGGAACCGACGGACAACGAGTTCGTAGACCTTCCATTGGTCCTGCCCTAGAGCCTCGCGGGTTGCGGCGCCCGTCGGGTGGATCGGCGGATGGTCGGTGCTCTCCTTCTTGCCCCTGGTCGGGACCGGTCGCCGGTGCTGCTGCACCCAGGCGACGTCCGCATCAAACACCCCGCCCCGGAGGGTGTTTAAGATCGCGTCCAGATTCAGCGACTTCGGGTAGACCGTGTTGTCGGTCCTCGGATAGGAGATGTAACCGTTCATGTAGAGGTCTTCGGCGATCCTCATAGCATTCGCCGCGGAGAAGCCGAGACGGCTCGCCGCGACAATGAAGGTCGTGGTGTCGAACGGTGTCGGCGCCCGATCGTTCTTCTGACCTTCTTTTACGCTTGTGACCACAAGCGGCTCTTTTGTCCCCGCTTTCGCGGCAAGAGCCGCATCGTGGTCGGTGAACCGTCCGTTGGTATGCCGTGCCTCCACCTGCATGCCGTCTTTTTCGGTCTCAAGCGAGAGCATCCAGTATGTCTGTGGGACGAAGTTCTCGATCTCGCGCTCCCGATCGACGATCATCGCAAGCGTCGGGCTCTGGACCCGGCCGACGGAGAGGATGTTCTTGCCACCCCGCCGGGCCGCAAGGCTGATGAACCGGGTCAGCGACGCACCCCACATCAGGTCGACCGTCTGGCGTGCTTCGCCGGCGGCTGCGAGGGCGAAATCAAGATCGGTTGGGTTTTCAAAGGCGGCCCGGATCTCCGCCGGGGTAATTGCCGAGAATCGGGCCCGGTTGATCTTGACCGTCGGATTCACCGCACGGACAAGTTCGTAGGCCTCCTTGCCGATCAGTTCTCCCTCGGTATCGTAATCCGTCGCGATGGTGACGAGGTCTGCCTTCTTTGCAAGTTTCTGGATCAGGTTGACAATCTTCTTTTCAGTCGGTTTCTTGACGGTGCCCGCATCGATGAGGCTTCTGGGGGTGTGGACTTCGCTACGCCAGTTTGTGTAGCCGGGCTCGAAATCAATCTCCACCACGTGCCCTTTGAGGCCCACCACTGTCTTGGTGTCGAAGGAGTAGGTGTATACGTTCCCCTCTTTGACCGCCTTTACCTTCTCGTTGCCAGCGAGGATCTGTGCGATTCGGTTTGCTGAGATGTTCTTCTCTGCTATGATCAGGTGCACTGCGGATTACACCTCGCTTTTATCAATACACTCGGCTACGATGCGCCCAAGTTCCCGCGGGTCTGCCCGTCCACGGGTCTCCTTCATCACCTGGCCCACCAGGAAGTTCAGGGCGCCCTTCTTGCCGGCCCGGTAGTCACTCACTGCCTGGGGGTTTGCAGCGAGCACAGCCTGCACGATGGCGGTAAATTCGTCTCCAGCAGCCTTTGCCAGGTTTTCACGCTTAACGATCGTTGCAGGCGCTTCACAGGGCTTTCCTGCGGCGCAGGCATTGAGCATCTCTCTGAGGACCTGGACCCCGGCCTTGTCGGTGATCGTCCCCGACCGGAGAAGCGCGAGGAGTTCCATGAAACGCTCGGGCGGGACGGCGGATATGCTCATATCACGGTAGTTGAGTTCCCCGAGGAGGATATCGGCCACCCAGGTAGCGGAGAGGATCGGGTCCACGGGTGCGACATGTTCGTAGAAATCGGCGAGTTTCGGGTCGCCGGTCAGGGTTCGGGCATGGTTGAGTGATATACCGTACTGCTCCATGAACCGGTTCTTTCGTGCAGTGGGCAGTTCGGGAAGTTTGATCTTTTCCATCCAGTCCGCGACGCGGAGCGGCTGGAGATCGGGCTCCGGGAAGTAGCGGTAATCGTACTCCTCCTCTTTGCCGCGAGCGGAGGTGGTGATCCCGCGCCCTTCCATGAAGTGCCGGGTCTCCCTCACAACTTTCTGTCCACGCCGGAGCAGGTTCTTCTGCCGGGTCACCTCGAAGGTGAGGGCCTTCTCGACGCCTTTGTAGGAGGAGATGTTCTTGACCTCAACCCGTTCGGAGCCTTCAAGTGAGATGTTTGCATCCACACGGAGAGCACCTTCCCGATCGCCGTCAAAGACCCCGAGATACTCGAGGATTGCCCTGAGTTTGTTGAGGAACCGGCGAGCCTCCTGTGGTGACCGCAGATCCGGCTCGGTGACGATCTCAAGAAGCGGGATACCAGACCGGTTATAATCGACGAGCGAGTACTTCGAGGATCCCGTGACGTGGACGAGTCTTCCGGGATCCTCTTCGAGGTGAACCCGGGTGATCCGGACGATCTTCTCGTGCCCTTCGTCGTCCTCGATCTCGACGGTCCCCTCGACAGCGAGCGGTTTGTCGTACTGGGTGATCTGGTAGGCCTTTGGGAGGTCCGGGTAGAAGTAATTCTTCCGGGCAAACTCCGAGACTTCAGGAACTTTCATGTTGAGGGCTTTTGCGACGGAGAGACCATACTCGACCGCCTTCCTGTTTAAGCGGGGAAGCGCACCGGGTAGCCCGAGACAGATCGGGCAGCAGTGAGTGTTCGGCTCGTCGTCACGGTAGTCCGTCGAGCACCCGCAGAAGAGCTTCGTTGCGGTCGAGAGCTGGACGTGGATCTCAAGCCCGATGATCGTCTTCATGCCCGCACCTCCTGTTCGTAGGCATACGCGGTATCGACGACGCGCTCGTCCTCAAACTGCCTCCCCATAATCTGGAGCCCCACAGGTAGGCCGTCCACCTTGCCGCACGGAACCGATATCGCCGGGATTCCGGCGAGGTTTGCGGGCACCGTGAGGATATCCGAGAGGTACATCGAGAGCGGGTCGGTCTTCTCGCCGAGGCGGAAGGCCACGGTCGGCATCGTGGGTCCGGCGATGACATCGACCTCGCGGAAGGCCCGCTCGAAGTCATCTCTGATGTTTCGGCGGGCGATTTGCGCTTTTGCGTAGTATCGGCCGGCGTAGCCTGCAGAGAGCGCAAAGGTGCCGAGCATGATCCTGCGCCGGACCTCGGCCCCGAACAACTTCCCCCGCAGGTCCTGGTAGGCCTCGTGCCAGGTCTTCCTGGTATCTACCGCCGGGCCGTAACGGACGCCGTCGAACCGGGCGAGGTTCGAGGAGGCTTCACTCGTGCAGATGACGTAGTAGGCCGCAAGCGCGTGCTGCATGCCGGGAATGCTCACCGGGACGGTCTCGGCCCCGAGCCCTTCAAGGACTCCGATCGCGTCGCGGACCGTATCTGCGATACGGGGGTCCACGCCCTCGCCGAAGTATTCTTTCGGGATCCCTATCCGGAGCCCTTTGACATCGGCCGAAGGCTTGTGGTCATACGGGCGGTCAAGCATTGTCGAGTCGCGGGGATCGTACCGTGCGATCACCGACATCAGGCGCGATACATCCTCTACCGTCCGTGCCATCGGTCCGATCTGCTCAAGGGAGTTTGCGTAGGCAATGAGGCCGTAACGTGAGACCCGACCGTACGTGGGTTTGAGCCCTACGATCCCGCAAAACGCCGCAGGACATCGGATCGAGCCGCCGGTATCGGTGCCGAGCGCCATCGGGACGAGCCCCGCAGCCACGGCGGCGGCGCTTCCGCCGGATGACCCGCCCGGTACTCGCGTCGGGTCGACTGGATTTTTTGTGGGACCGAACGCGCTCGTCTCGGTGGTGGAGCCCATGCCGAACTCGTCCATGTTGGTCTTGCCGACGATCGCGGCTCCTGCTTTTCTGATGAGTTCGACGACGTAGGCGTCGTACGGCGGGATGTAGCCCTCGAGAATCCGTGACCCGCAGGTAGTCTGTATACCGGCCGTGGAGATGTTGTCTTTGATCGCGACGGCAACGCCGCCGAGCACGCCATCGCCATACGGTGCCTCGCGGCAGGTGGTGATGAATGCGTTGTACCGATCGTCCGGCGAGTAGTCAAGAATCCCCGTCACTCACATCACCCTCGGCGCTTTTATGAACCCATCCTCGGTAGAACCCGCGTTCGCGAGGGCATCCTGCTGTGAGAGACTTGGTCGGGGCTCATCCTCCCGAAAGACGTTGAAGATCCCGGCGGCCGGGGTGCTTTCATCGACTACGGTGTCAAGAACTTTAAAGTAGTCGAGGATTGCGTTGAACTGGGTGGTGAATTCCAGCACTTCGTCTTTTGATATGCCGATATCTGCAAGTTCTGCTATATGTTCAATATCTCTTTCAGTGATCATGTTCCGCCCTACTTATCTCCGTTAAGTACCCTTGTACCGACTTTTTATAACCATTCCTACGAGCGAGCCGCTGGATAACTTTCCAGATTCCGCTCCCGTATTGCATCGCTTTCTTCTCGGCCCAGGCCATTTCGGTGGGAATGTGGTGTTCTGCGACCACCCGCAGGGGGTGCTTTCTCACCCCGCCGCGCACCATCTCCTCGGCCGGGATCGCTCGTGCGGCGCGCACCACCCGGACATCCAGGTAGGGCAGCGAGAGGTTCGTCCCGAGAAGCGTCGCGACTGCCTGATCCCGCCTTCTCTGGCGCCCGAGATCAGCAAAGTCCCGGTCGAGGTCGCGAGCGAGGTCGAGCGAGGAGAGGTAGCGGGCATAACCGCCGAAGAGTTCGTCTGCTCCCTGCCCGGAGAGGATCCTGGTGTGCCCGTGTTCTGCTGCCCACTCAGCGGCAAAATACAGGGTCGTTGCGATTGAGACCTCGAGAGGGTTTGTGGGCTCGGGGATCACCCGGACCACCCGGTCGAGTGCCTCTGCGACTTCATTCTCTCTTGGTGTGACGATCTCAAGGTCTAGGTCCATCATCCTCGCTGCCTTTGCTGCCCAAGTCGCATCATGCGACCCTTCGACCCCCACCGTCACGCAGGGAAGACGGGCAAGCCCGGCAATGAGGGCCGAGTCGAGACCGCCGGAGAATGCCACCACGCCTTCATCGCTCCGGAGGCTGACCGCGGTGACGATTGCCTCTTCAAGGGTGCAGGGCGCCGGATCGGGATTTATCCTGAGGATCTCGCGTCCGTTGCAGGAGATGGTTCCCGGCGGGACCGGGCCAGGGATGATCCCGAAAGCGTCGCGGGCGATGCAGTCATCCCAGGTGAGCAGGAACTCGCCGCCGCACCCATTGAGCGCGTTGGGTCCCGCTTCGAGCATCTGCTCTACATCGGCGGGGGTGAGGCGCACTCCGTCACGTTCTATCCAGCCCTTCAGGTTCATATCAGGCATCTTCCACAATCCGGCAGGTTATTGCCATGAGGGGCCAGGTACCGTGGCCGCCCCAAAAAACTGATCGAGTTCAGTGTTTGCATTTCTGATGTATAAATATGCGTACACCATCCTACGTGAAATTCGTGGCATTCCGGTAATTTCGGCCGGGCATGCGACCCCGACTTCTCAGAGGCTCCCTCAACGGTGGTGGGACGATGACCCGAACCGGTCACGGGGTCAGGAGAGCGACCCCGGCTGTTTTCGGGGGAAGACATGTTCCTTGGGCACGTTGTGGTGCTCTGTCCGTCGCGCCCGTGATGCGTATCGACAGTCACAGATGGTAATACTTATGATTTATTTTATAATATATCGTATTACCTTTGGTGCATCCGGGAGTATTGGGAATGAATGGCAGGGATAGGGGAAGGCAGGATTTGCCATGCTGGTGATCACCTCTGCGGTGAACGCCGTCCTGCTGGTCACGGTCGGGATCGTCCTTGCGAACATCCTTGCCGAGACCGGGATCTTTGCCCGGCTTTCGTCGTTCACCGGGCCGTTCTGCAGGGTTTCCGGCCTCTCCGATGCGTGTGTCCTTTCTGTCGTCGCGATGGGGGTCAACGCCACGGCGGGAAAGTCGATGCTTGCCGAGTACTACCGCGACGGGAAGGTGACGGAGCGGGAGGTGATCCCGGTGCTCATCATGGGCTCCTTCCCGGTGGTGCTCGGGGAGTCGCTCTTCCGCGTCCAGCTCCCAGCAGCCCTGATCCTCCTCGGCCCCGTTGTCGGGGGGATCTACACCGGGCTGAATCTCTTATCGAGCGGCATGCAGGCACTTTTTGCCCTCCTCTACAGTCGCCGGTTCCTCGCCGCCCCCGGGCGCGCGCCGGCCCCGGTCCCTCCCGCACCCACGGCCGCTCTTGCGCTCACCCGGGAGGTCGTCCTTGCCGGGTGCAGGAGGGCGGTCCCGACGCTCCGGCGGGTCGTGCCCGTCACCCTGGTCGCGCTGATCGTTTTTTCGCTTCTCTCCGCGACGGGGGTCATGGACGGCGTCGCCGCCGCGTTCGACCCCCTCCTCCGGGCCATCGGTCTCCCCGGCGAGAGCGCTGCGGCGCTCGTAGCCCAGTTCGTCCACTTCTCGGCGGGCTACGCGATCGTTGCGTCCCTGCTGGACGGGGGCGTCCTCACGCTCGAGACGGCGCTCGTCACGCTCGTCCTCGGGAGCATGGTGGTCATCACCATGATCTACGTCAAGTACTCCGTGCCGCTCTACCTCTCGCTCTTCGGCCGGCTCGGCGTCAAAATTGCGCTGGTCACGTACGCGGCGAGCATGGCTGCGAAGGTGGTCACGGTTGCGCTGGTGATGGTTGTGTTATGAGGGGGTGCGGGGTTACCATGCCCGGGGGGTGCCGGGGGAAGCCTCCGGGCCGTTCGGAGGCTTTCCCGGAATCGGTCTCAGTACTTCATTATACGGATTTGTTGAACCCCATCTGTACTGCCGGGTGAAGAACTATATGTTACCCACTGGAACGAGCTCTCCGCTGACAATGCAAGAACAGCGTGCGTCAGACGATCAAATCAAGAAAGAAGTCCCGATACTCATCTCCTGCCCCCGTAGGGCAATCTTCATCATCTCCTCGCTCCCAGGTACGATCAGGAGGGAGCAGAACCCGTATGGAAGCTCAGGTCCGCCGGGAGAAGAAGAGCATCTTCGTTGACAGGCTGGAAGAAGCACTCCCGCTGCTCCGGGAGCGGTTCGGCGTGGCGAAGATCGGCCTCTTCGGATCGACCGCCCGCGGCGAAGACCGGCCCGAGAGCGATGTGGATGTGCTGGTCGAGTTTGCACCCGGACAGACGACGTTCCGGAACTTCATGGAACTCGCGTTCTACCTTGAGGACCTCTTTTGCCGCCGGGTGGACCTCGTCACCGAGCAGGGGCTCAGCCGACATCTCCGATCGTATATCGAGAAGGAGGTCGTCTGGTGTGAGGCGTGACGATCTCTTTCTTCGGCACATCGCGGACGAGATTGCATTTCTCCGTGAAGTCGGCAGGGAACTGACGTATGAGAGGCTGCTTGCGGATCCGGTGCGGCAACGTGCAATCGTCCGCTCCATCGAGATCATCGGGGAAGCGACGAAGAACATCTCCGAACCCCTGAAAGAACAATACCCGGAGATTCCCTGGCGGCTGATTGCCGGTTCACGGGACAAGTTGATTCATGCTTATTTTGAGGTCGACTGGAGGATCGTCTGGAATATTCTCCAGAACGAGGTCACGGCCCTCGAACCACGAGTGCAGGCAATTCTTGCCGAACTCGACACACCGTCAGGGGATACCGAATAAGGGCCGCAGGACCCGGCCCGGACACCGTTGGTGGGGGCGAGCGCCTTGTTGATCTGGCGATACAGCCGCTTCTGCAAACCGATGCTGGAAAACTGCCGCTCAGAAAAAGGCAACCGGCGAGGCGGCGTTGCAGGCTGCATTGTACCGCTCCATCGTGGCGAGCAGCATCCACCGTTCGTTGGGCCGTGAAAGCGTGTGGGAACATGGTGAGGCCGATTCCTCCCTCGGCTTAAGCCGGGGGGCTCCTCGGTCCACGTTCCTGAAAGATTCCCCGGGATCGTTCCCGGGGCGAAGAAGAAGAGGGTGCGGGGTTACCGCTTCCGGAGGAAGTACCATCCCGCCGCCAGACTTCCGGCGGCGACCAGGCCCCCGACCGCGATGAGCACCCACGGAATTTCGCCGTCTTTGGGCTGCTGCGAACCGGGTCCGGACGGGGTTTCACCGCCGGGAGTCGCGGCGGCCGGTGCGGCGGTCGCCTTCGCCGGGGGTGCGTCGGCCCACGTCAGGGCGAATAGGCTGAAGTGCGAGACCCGCGCCGTCACGGTCCGGGTTGCCGGGTCCACGGTTGCGGGGACCTCCTGCCAAGCGCCGGTCCCGGGGTTGTACCACATCACCCGCAGGGTGGCGGGGTCGCCGTTCCTCCCCCACTCTTCCTCAGAGAGTGTGAAGGTGAGGGTGGCCGGCGGGTCGAAGGTGGCGCCGGCCGGTCCGCAGGTGAGGGCAAACCCGATTGTCGTCCCCCCGGGGGCCGGTGGCAGCCCGGCGGCGTCGGCGCGCGCTATGGTCACTTCGCCGAGCGGGTTTCCGTCTTTGTCGCGGGCACGCGTCCCCTCGCCGACAGTCAGCGAGCCGGCACCGTCGCCGGTCCTGACCGTCACCGGTGCGCTGACTTCGCCGGTCTCCGAGAGGGGGAGGGATGCCTGCCCGACGGACGTCACCGGTGCGGACTGGGTCGGGGCGGGGGTCGATGTTGACCCCTGCGACCCTCCACCGCCGCCGCCGTTACCGCCGTTGCCGGGCGTGGGCGTGCTCCCCCCGGCAACGGAGAGGTCCAGGCAGGTAGTGCTGTCCGGTGTGAAGGGTGCCGTCTCCCGCGCCGCCCGCCCGTTGACCAGGAAGGTGATCGTCTCTCCGCTGAGGTCTGCGGCCGCGTTGACCACCAGACGGTCCCCTTCATACCGGCTGGAACTGCCGTACTCCCCGGCTTTCGTCGTCTCGATCGAACCGTATGCCGTATCCCCGATCATGGCGGTGATCACGGTGCCGGCGGGGGCCGGGGAACCGTCGATCGTCACGCCGCCCCAGAAATCGTGGGGGAACGTGGGAGGAAGGACGTCCTCCCCTGCCGCGACCCCGATCGTGAGGGCCAGGAGGAGGACCAGGGTCAGTCCATACTGGAGTTTCATCATCACGCCCCGATTGCGGCGAGTGTGTCCGCGTCGTTCATGTAGAGCCAGTAGCCCTGCGTCGGGAATAACTCCCGCGTCTCGCCGTGGCGGCCGGTGGCGCCGCGGATGATCGAGACGTCGTAGGCCTGTTCGTTCGCCTTCCAGCCGAAGAGCATCGCCCAGGCCGGTTCGACCGACCGGAGCGTGTTGGCCGCGGTTTCGGGGACGGTGTCGGAGAACCCGATCGCGTTCCAGCCTTCATCGAGGTCTTTCGTGGGTGGTGTGGAGATCGACCCGGCGGCGAATACGAGCGGGATCGTGTACGACGTATTTGCGTAGATCCAGACGCCGTCGAGCGGCCGGAACGCCTCTTCCCGGCTCATCGCCTCCCACTGGCTGGTCCCGTTGTAGAGCAGTACCGGGCGCCCGGCGGTATCCACGCCGTCGAAGATCGCGATGGTGTCCTGCCCGTCGGCGAGTTGTTTCGGGGTCGAGACGAAGTTCCAGCCGGGCTGGAGGGTGATTGCCGCAGCATCGAGATCGAAGTGCACCGAGGCGATCTCGCCCGAGGCGACGGTCACGGTCTCCTCCGTCTCAAGGTAGCCGTCAAGTTCCACCCGGACAGTGTGGGTGCCGACCGGGACGTTCGTCAGCGTGGCGTTGGTGGTTTCCCCGGTCTCCGCGCCGTCGAGGACGATCCGGGCGCCGTCGGGCGCCGAGGTGACGACGATGCTCCCGGCCGGTGCGGTAAGGGTGAACGAGACCGTGGCGATTTTGTCATCGGCGACCGCCACGGTTGCCGAGGCGTCGGCGTAGCCGTCGAGTTTCACGGTGACGGTGTGCTCGCCGGCCGCGACGTTCTCCAGGATGGCGTTGGTCGTCATGCCGGTGTCGATGCCGTCGAGCCAGATTGCCGCACCCGTGGGCGTCGAGGCGACGGCGATGCTGCCGCGGGCCTCGACGAGGTCGAGGTGGAGGGCTGCGGTCTCGTTATACGCGACGGTGACATCAGCCGTGGTGTCGGCGTAGCCGTCCTTCTTCAGGGTGACGGTGTGGGTGCCGACGGCGATCCCGTCGAGGGTTGCGTTGGTGACTTCGCCGGTATCAGCGCCGTCGATGAGGATCGCAGCGCCCTCGGGCGTCGAGGTCACGGTGAGGCTCCCGGTCAGGGTGGTCAGTTCGAGGTCGACCTCTGCGGTCTCGCCGGTGGCGACCGCCACGGTTGCCGAGGCGTCGGCGTAGCCGTCGAGTTTCAGGGTGACGACATGGTCGCCGGCCGGGACGTTCGTCAGTGTGATGGGGGTCACCTGCCCGGTGTCTTCCCCGTCGAGCCAGACCGCGGCGCCGGTCGGCGTCGAGGTGACGAGGATGCTGCCGGGTTCGGGGGCATACTCGACTATCAGGAAGGCTGCGGCAGCCTCCATGTAGTCGGCGCTGCTCTGGAACGCCGCGACGTTCTCGCCGGCGAGGAGCGAGGTCACATTGCGCTCGTCGACGCCGATCTGGCTCGTTCCCGTGTAGTTCCAGACGTTCGTCCAGGTCTCGCCGTTGAAGATCAGCTCGCCCTCGTTCGGCCCGGCGCCGGGGGCGACGGTGACCAGGCGGGCGCCTGTGGCGTTCGCGGGGTCGAGGGTGAACGGCGCATACGCCGTCGCCTCTTTGGGGGTGGTGCTCTGGCTTGCGCCGCCGTAGAGGAGGTCGAAGCCCTCGTTCATCAGCACCGTATGCGGGGCGGTGACGCCGTCGTCATAGACGACCGCGAGGAGCATCCCGCGGACCGAGACGTTCCCGCCGCCGGGGAAGGTGTTCGTGAGGAGGGCGGTGTTGCCCTCGGCGCTGAAAGCGTCCGTGACGTCGTAGACAACCATGCCGTAGGGATACGAGGTGCCCCATCCCTTCTCGTCTTCGTAGAAAGCGGCCTGCTCGACCGCTGCGCCGTTAAAGGTCAGGGCGACATTCTCCGGGAAGACCGGGCCCTTGTCGTAGGTGTAGGGGACGTAGAGCCGGGCGCCGGCGATCGTGGCGCCTTCGGGGACTGTGAGATCGCTGGCGGTCCAGTTGACGGTGTAGTCGGCCCAGTTGGTGCCGGCGGACAGGTAGGCGCCGTCACCGGCCGACCAGAGGAGGTCGCCGCGAACGTCGTAGGTTTTCGCGGTGGCGATGTCTTCGCCGTCGGTCCAGCGCTTGCCGCGGTAGCCGTTGTGGACGACGGTCCTCTCGATGCTGAGCAGGTTGTTCTCTTCGTTCGATTCGCCGATGAGACCGTCGGGATCGGCGACGGCGGTGATCGTCACGGCATCGCCGGCGTTGCGGATGGTCTCGTCGGTCCAGGTGACGGTGGTGTTTGCGCCCGCGGCGAGGCCGTCGACCGCGACCGTGCCGGTTGCGCTACTGGCGTTGAATTCGACCGCGAACGCGCCGGCATCGGCGGTGCCGATGTTCGTGATCTTCGCGGTGTAGATGTTCTCGGCTGCGGAGAAGACTTCACCGTTGTTAGAAGCGAGGGTGCTGACCACGAGATCGGGGGCGTCCCCGCCGGATCCGCCTCCATACTCCACCACGAGGAAGGTCTGTGCCGCAACCATCGCCGGCCCTGCCCAGGTCGTGTCGCTCTGGATCGCCGCCTCGTTCCCGGTCGCGTTCAGGTACGCCGTCACCTCGCGCTCGTCCACGCCCACCTGCGTCGAGTCGGAGGCACCCACAGCACGCGGGCCGTAGTTCCATACTCCTGTTCCGATCTGCTCTCCGTTGAAGTAGAGGTTGCCCTCGCCGTCGTTCCCCCACGGGACGAAGGTCGTGAGGTTCGCGCGGACGACGTCATCCGTGTCGATGGTCATGCCGGTGAACGGCACGTACGCCGTCGCCTCGGTCATGTTCGTGCCATAGTTATCCTGGTCGGCGCCGAGGAGATCGAACTCTTCGTTGACGAAGATCTGCTTCCTTGTAGCGGAGGCGTCCTCGTAGACCACGGCGAGGGTAAACCCGGCCGGCGAGATGGCGCCGGTGCTCTCCCGCGCGAAGAACGCCGTGTTGTTGACGCCGGCCTCGTAGAGATCGGTCACGTTGTAGGTCATCAGGCCGTAGACGTGATTGGCGTATGCCCCGAAGTTCGCCCTGTCATGATACCAGTTTTCATAGGGCACCCGGACGCCGTTGAAGTCGATCGAGACGTGATCGGGCGCCAGATTGCTGTTGTCCCAGCAGTAGGGCACGTAGAGCCAGGCGTCGCGAACCGTCGCACCCGCCGGGAGCGGGAGGTCGTCACCGGTCCAGGTCACGGTGTAGTTTGTCCAGCCCTCGCTGCCGAAACTGCCGGACATGTACTGGCTGTTGCCGAAGGAGTGGATGATGTCGCCGCGAAGGTCGTAGGTCCGGACCGTGGTGACGTTGCTGCCGCCCTCCCAGTACATCTTGCCCTTGTAGCCGTTGTACCGGACCGGCTTTGCAGCGCCGACCTTTACGTTGTTGGTCTCGTCGGTCTCAAGGACAGTGTTGTCCGGGTCGACGACGGCGGTGTAGGTCACCGTGCCGCCTTCATACTCGCGGATCGTCGGGTCTTCGAGGAAGAGGATGACCGTCTGGCCGGACGTGAGCGAGGGGACCGCCGTCCTGCCCACGAACCCGTCGCTCGCCTGCACCTCAAGCTCAGTCTCCGGGGACGTCTCCGGGCCGTTGTTCTTGATGTTCATGACCCGGATCCTGTTCGGCTCCCGCGCAAAGACGGCGTTGCCGGTCGGGTACGTCAGGCCCACGGTGAGGTCGCAGGTGGGAACGCCTACCGTCACCGTCGCCGACCCGGTCACGCCATCCGCAGACGCCGTTACCGTCGTCGTCCCGATGGCGAGGGCGGTAAAGTACCCGGTGGCGTTCACCGTGCCGACGGTCTCGTTGCCGCTCGACCAGGTGAAGGAGACGCCGGTTATCTCGCCACCGTCCTGGTCTTTCGCCGTCGCCGTGAACTGCTGCGTGGCGTCGACCGCCAGGTTCGCCGTCGCGGGAGAGACTTCGATGGTCGTCAGGACAGGCGCGGCGCCGCCGGAGGAGCCGCCGTACCTGACGCTCAGGAGGGCGAGCGGGATCTTGTAATAGTTGGAGCCGCTCTTGTCGTAGCCGAGCATACTATCCTGGCCAGGGGTGAGCACGGAAGTCACGTCCCAGGTGTTACTGCCGAAGTAGGGTCCGTATCCAGTCCCGGATGTAAGCGGCGTTCCCTGGAACGTGTATGCGCCGTCGGTGCTGGCAAGATAGATCGCGGAGAGGTCGGCTGAATGCCAGCCGCCGGCGAGTACCGAGGTATCGAAAGTTGTAGACCCGGTATAGACATCGTCCAGGGGGTTGACCGTGTCGTGGCCCTGGTTGACCCAGTAGTGTACCTCGTCCGTATCGCCGTCGTCGTAGGCGACGACGAGGACCATCGCCTTGATCCGGCCGTCGAAACTGCTGTCGATCTTTTCAGTTGCCGCCTGCACGTTCACGGTCCGGCCAGTGATCGCGTCGGTGAGGTCATACCACATCAGGTAGTCGCTCGTGACCCGGTTCATGTGGTCGTTCAGCCAGACCGGGCCCGTTCCGCCTTGGCCGGGGAACGAGTAGGTGGAGCTGAGGGTTTCGTGTTTCTGGATCTCGTAGATCTCGTTGCCATCGGCATCGATATTGATCGTCACGTTGCCGCGGTAGTTGTTCTGCATGTGACCCAGGTAGACATTGACATAGAGCCGGGCCCAGGCGATATTCGTGTGCTCGGGCAGGGTGAAGGTCTTCTCTGCCGAGGTGGCGAACCCGGGATACGCGTCATACCAGAGTCCGCCGGAGACGGTTCCGTTCTGCGCGGTGGTCAGGGGGATGCCACCGTTGTAGTTATCCGCGGTGAGGGGCGGGCTTACGGTAATAAGGTTCTCCTTCGTCTTGATGTCCGAACCGCCCGGCCCGGTGGCCGTGAGGGTCACCGTGAAGGTGCCGGCGGCGACGTAGGTGTGGGTCGGGTTCTGCTCGGTCGAGGTCGCGCCGTCGCCGAAGTCCCAGGACCAGGAGGTCGCGTCGCCGGTCGAGGTGTCGGTGAACGAGACTGTGAGCGGCACCCGGCCGGAGGAGGCATCAGACGTGAAGTCGGCGACCGGGGCGTCACCGCCGGTGACGGTCACCTGTGCGGTGCCGTTCACGTTCCCTGCGGCGGCGGTCACCGTGGTCGTTCCCGCTCCAAGGGCGGTGAAGAGGCCAGCGGCATCGATCGTACCGATGGCCTCGTCGGACGAGAACCAGGTGAAGGTTGTCTCAGTGAGACGTTCGCCGTACTGTGTAGAGGCCCCGGCGGAGAACGCAAGGGTCTCGCCTGCCGTCAGATCCGCCTCAGTCGGCGTGACGGTCACGGTGCTGAGCACCTCCTCGTCCCCGATCACCCTGATCGTGATGTCGGGGTTACTGGCGGTAATCTGAGTTGACTCAGAGTATCTCCCGCTTTTGATATAAACCGTGTCTCCTTGCTCGGCTGCATCGACAGCGGCCTTGACCGACGTGTAGTCCCCGCTCCCGTCCGCCGCGACGATCAGGGTCGCCGCCGCTACGGGTGCGGCCAGTGCGCTCATGCACAGCAGAATTGCGATACAGAAGATCTGAAATGTTCGTTGCATTTTCAATCCATCTCCTTTTTTATTGTTTCGTGTCGGACCCGGTGCGCTTGACACTCCGGCCGGTGATCAGAGGAGTGCCGATGGTAAAATGGGACGATCTAGTGATGCTACTTAATAGTATATAAGATAGGATATTTCGTATCTGATCATAAAATTTATATAATTATTAATACTTTTGGCTGATAAATCATAGTTTCGTAATACTTTTGAGGGGAGATGCATCCCGGAATCGCTTTTCCCCGACGTCCCGTGATTACCGGAGCAATCTGGCCGACAGGTGGCCCACGTACCTTGTGAATCGAACCGGGGTTCGTGCGCCGCCCTGAGTGCGGAGGCCGCGGCAGAGCTCGCGAATGTGACAAGTTCCATCCGAAAATGAGATGTGGTGCGCAGTGGCCTGGATAACTGATGAGAAATGTGAAGTTTCATACCCCGGGTCATGTCCCGTGGGCCCCCTGGTGTGACTGCTGGGCAGTGGTTCACCGCCGCGCCTGTCAACGCGATGTTCTATGAGGGGTGGCCGGCCCCCGCATATATCTTGCAGGGGCCGTATGAACCCTCGTGTCCCGGCAGGAAGAGGCTTTTTAAGGCTCCTCGCCGGCCGGTATTCTTCCGATGGAACTATGTCGTCTCCTTAAGGGTGAATACTGCGGTGATGATCTTGTACCAGCTGCCCGACCGGTCGTACGTGAGGACGTTGTCCTGTTGCACGTAAGGAGGCTCTGCAGTCCATGTCAGGTATTCGAGCCCTGCATAAGTGCCCTGAGTTGCAGTGGGGGTGATTGCATCGTCGTTCCAGGTGTACGTCCCGCTGGCCGAGGCCAGGTAGTCCACCCACAGCTCTGCGGTGAATGCTTCAGGATCTGTAGTACCGTTGAACCACGTTTTGTTGTCGGTGTACGTGCCGATGTACTTGGTCATCGGGTCGTGGCCTTCGTTCACCCAGTACTGGGTGTCGCCACTCGAACCGGATGTCACGTTCCAACCGTAGACCAGCTTGACCTCCTTGATCCGGCCATCGAATCTTCCGGTCTCGTTTGTTGTCTGAACGTACACGTCGATGTCTTGGCTGGTCAGGTAATTCTTCACATCGAAGACAGAGACATAGTCACTGGTGACTCGGGACAGATCGGTAAACGGAGCAGATACCGTTGTGTTGTACGCGGTTCCGGTTTCAGGATCATAGTCCAGATCCAGTGGCTGGGCGTCCGCCAGTGTGACCGCGTTTCCTCCGTTTCTATACATCTCCACCGTCTCGGTTCCTTCGTAGTTGGCGGTCATGTTCCCGCTGTATACTACGACGTACAGGTGTGCAAACTGCATGTTGACGTTCGCGGGATTGACCTCCAGCGTGAAATTTGCCCAGGCGTCATCGGCGTCAATCGGGTTGGTGGCCTTCCATGTGTCACTAAACAGGACGTCGACACCTCCATTGACCACACCTTTCAGTTCCGTCACCGGCGGTGTCCCGAGATATGCATCATCCGCCGACACCGGTGCTGTGAGCATGCATGCTGCTATCAGCACAAGCATGCCGGTCAGCATGCACTGTCTGGTTGTTTTCATACTTTGCGGCCCAAAAGCAATCTCTCCCACCCGGTGCGGAGAGAGCGTCTCCCGAAAGACCCGTCCAGGGAATGCGCCGTCACGCTCCGGAAAGGCACCCGTCAACTGCGAAGGCCCGGATGCAGGAGCGCCTGCATGCCTGTAGAAAAGATCCCAAACCCCGGAGCGACGGGAACGGGCGCAACCGCTTCGGAGAGAGATATGGGCGGCTGGCTGCGCTGGGAAGAGCGATCGGAGCCGGTCCCGGCGCAGAAGGCGGCCCTGTGAATCCAACATGGAGATGGTTGAAGAAAGACAGGACCATCTCTCTGTTTGCAGTCATGTGTGATTAGCCTGCCGGAGCATCATACTGCGGAACACCGCCCGGAGGTTGCATTATCGCCACATGGTCCCTCACAGCCGATGCACAACTGAATCCGGTTCGGGGTGCGCGTTGTTCTGTCACTGAAAAATCGGGGATGGCGGGCCCCTCTCATTCTTCCGTAAGATCCGCATGGCACCCGGCTGTCGTATACGGCAGGACCGTCACGTCCTCGATCGTCTTCGATGCGTCCTTCCCCACCACCTTCACCGAATAACTGCCTATATTGAGGTAGTGGAAGGTGTGAGGCGTCACTTCGCCGGTATCCCGGCCGAAGAGATATATCCTGGCGCCCGCCGGGTCGCTCGATACCTCAAGTGACCCCCAGGTATACGGTTCGAGGGCGACCTTCACCGTGGCGTCGCTGGAGCCATCCGTCACCAGGACCTCCCGTTCTGCCGGGATATACCCCGGCTTTGAGACCGAGATCAGATGCTTCCCTTCCGATATGTTGGTAACGACATACGGCGTGGCAAACCCGGTCTGGAACCCGTCGACCGATATCGCCGCCCCCGTCGGCACCGACGTCACGAGGAGACTGCAGGGTGCATCCGAGAAGACGGCGCTCACGGTGTCGTTCGACTCGACGGCGGCGGGTATCCGGTAACTCCGGTAACTCTCACCGTCATATACGGTGAGATATGACCCCTCGATCCCCCTGACCTCGACCGTCTTCGGGAACCGGTCGCCCAGGTACCTGCCGTTGATCGAGAAGGGTTTCTGCGCGTAGTCCTCCGACTCAAACGTGAGCGACCGTGTCAGTTCCGCGTTGCCGCTGGTGAACGTCACCCGGGCTATGGCGTTTTTCTCGATCCAGATCCGCTCTTTATCGGAGCTGAACGCGATCCCCTCTTTCTTCACCTTGATGGTATGCAACCCCTCCTTCAGCCCGTAGATGACATCGGGGGTCTTCCTGTTCACCTTGCGGCCGTCGACGTAGATCTCTGCTCCCTCCGGGAACGAGTCAACGTAGACGCCGCCGTAGTGGTTCTGCTCCCAGTTCCGGAGCAGGCCGGGGGAAGGGGAAGCGAGACCCGGAATCTCGACAACGACCTCATCGTCGTGGTCGAGCAGGATTGTCCGTTCCGCCGGCTCGGCGCCGTCCATGCGCACCCGGACGGTATGGTTGCCGCCGGAGAGTCCCGTGAAGGCGGCCGGTGTCGTCCTGCCGGTGTACTCTCCGTCGAGGTCGACGAGCGCACCCGGCGGATCGGAGAGCACCGTGAGGCCGAACCGCATCGCGGTTATATCAACGGCAGGCGCCGCCGGCGCCGTGGGTGCGGGCTCGGCCCGGGCCAATCCGGGATCAGGCGCGGGCTCCGCCGGCGGCGCCGGCTCCTCAGCGGCGGAGGTGAAGCCGAACAGCGAAAAGATCGCCGAAACAACATCGAACAGCAGGTTGAGCACCCCTCCGATCGGAGCGTCTCCGCCGGCCTCGCCGTACCGGACCGCATAGACGCCCCCCTGCCAGATCTTTGCCGAGACGCTGCCACCCGTTGCATCTGCCGTGGTCTCCAGGGTCTCCCAGGTGCCCGAAGCGCGGTCGTACCTGACGATCGCGCCTCCCGATCTGTTCACGGAGACGACCAGCCCGAGCGGAATGTCGCTCACCATATCCTCGCTGGCGATCTCGTAGGCCGGGTCGGCACCCCCCGCGTCGCCGGGGGCGAGCCTCTGTAACGTTATCGTCTGGACGAGGTTCCCGGAGCCTTCGGTGATCACCGCTCCCTCGGGTATATAGAGTTGAACGGCCCCGCCGTCGGCGACGAGGTGCGTGGCCTCGATCCGGCCGTTCGTCGAGTTGAGGGTGAACCGCGATCCGGTGCCGCCGGACGACGTCGTCGGGGTCCCGGATGCGCCTCCCGTGGGTGTGGCGTTCACTTCGGAACCTTCGGGCGGCATGCCCTTCCTGACGACGAGGATGACGGCGCGGTTCTCCATGTAGTCCCCTTTCGTCGTCGTGATGAGGCTCTGGATCCCTGCCGTGTTCTCCGACCACTGGAGATACGGCCTGACGTTCAGGTCCGCCACGCTAATCGCCGAAGAGCCGCCGGTGAGCAGGTTGAACCACTCACCGCTGTTGAAGAAGATCCGGTGCTCGTCGTCGTCCATCCCCGAACCTGCTGTGGTTACCAGGATGAGACGCGCCTCACCGGCTCCGGAGAGGTCGATAGACTCGTTGAAGATCGCTGTCGTGATACAGTCTTCAGACGTCGTGCCGAAGTCCGGGTTGGCATAGAGCGTATCCGATCCCTCCGCGATCCAGTAGGTCATCTCCGGTTCGGCAGGATCTTCGGTGACGACCAGGAGGCCGACGCCGTAGGCCGCAAAGACGTCGTCCTTCCTCCCGTCGTTTGTCACCGTCACGACGTGTTCGCCGGCGATACCGTCCTTGATGCCGGTAACGTTGAACGCGTGGGTCTCCAGCAGGTAGTTGTAGATTCCCTCGTCTTTCCGGTCGTTGTAGACCTTATCGGCCGCGATATTTGCTCCGTCGACTGCGAGGCTGATCCTGACTGGAGTGCCCTCCTTCCTCTTCTCGTCGTGCCCCCAGGTGGTGTAGATATAGAGCCGCGCATACGCGATCGTGCCGTTCGTGGGGGCAGGGACATCGATCGTAAACTCCCTGCTCTCGCCGGCGTGGATGAGCCCGGTGTAACTGCTGAACTCGTAGTAGGTCAGGTTCCCGTGGACGGTTCCTGAGACGGCTACGTCCAGGTTCTTCCCGGTGTAGCCGTAGTTGGGAGCCCCTCCGCTATCGGACTCTCCTCCGGACGTCGTGAGGTCGAAGTTAACGGAGGTGGTCTCGCCGTCGTTGACCGTAACCGTCCGGTAGTCTTCGCGCCCCTCGCCCCTCACCTCGACCGTGTAGTCGCCGATGACCAGGTTCTCCAGCGTCGCCGGGGTTACGACCGACATGTTCTCCCCGTTAAGATAGACCCAGGCCCCGGGCGGCTCGCTCGTCACCTCGATGCTGCCCGTTATCGGTTCGAGATCGAAGTGGACCGTGGCGTTCGCGCCTCTGGTCACCGTGACCCACCGGTCGTCAGGTATCCGATAACGGTCCAGTTCGACCCTGACTGAGTGGTCGCCGGCAGGGATGCCGGGGATCGTCGTGTTCGTCGTCCACTGGGTCGCCTCGTCGTCCAGGTAGATCGCCGCGCCGGCGGGCACCGAGGTCACCCGGATCGACCCGACCTCCTCTTCGGGGTAGCGGACCGAGAGGAGGGCAAGCGGGATCTTGAAGAACGCCCCCAGGAACCCTCCGCCGCTCCCGGTGACGCTGAGGTCCCGGGTGTAGGTGAGGGTACTCGTCGTCCCGGGTTCCAGGAGATCCGAAACGTCCCATGTCTGGTACCCCGAGTAGGCGCCCTGCGGCTCATTGGCATCGAGCGGTTCGGTGTTGAACGAGAACTCGCCGACCTGGCTTGCTATGTAGATGGCCGAGAACTCGGCCGCAAACTCGCGCTCGTCGTCTTCAGGGAGGTCCCCGGTATCGAAGACCGTCTCACCCGTGTAGGTTTCGCCGAGGTACTCCTCAGCGTAGTAGGAGTGGACGTCGTGCCCCTGGTTCACCCAGTAATATACCTCGTCGCCGTCGCCGTCGTCGTAGGCGACGACCAGCGTGACGAGCTTGATCCTCCCGTCGAAGGTCCCCTGATACCCTTCCGGCTGGTCCACCTTCACCTCGGCGACCGGGTTGCTGCCGGTGATGAGATTGGTCACGTCGTACCACATCCAGTAGTCGCTCGTCACCCGGTTGCAGTGGTCATTCACCCAGACCGGCCCGTCCCCGCCATTAGCCGGGAAGGAGTACGACTTCCGGAGTTCCTCCACGCCGAGCGTCTGCATCCCCGACCCGCCATTGAACTTCACGGTCGCCCGGTGCTCGTAGTTGTTCTGCATGTGGCCGCAGTAGACAGCGACGTAGAGGCGCGCCCACTTGATCTTCGAGTAGGAAGGAAGTGAGTAGGTCTTCGTGACCTCATGCTCCTGCCCGACCCCCACGAACGAATCGTGCCACAGCCCGCCGGAGACGACGCCGCTCTCCACCGTCTCGAGCCGGATGCCGCCTACGTACTGGTCGGCCGCCGCAGGTGCAGGCACGAGGGCCAGCAACAGGGCAAGAGAGAGGATAATTCCTGAAGTTACTGATCTTCTTCTCATACTTTCACACCCCCGTCCGTATCGCCGTCACCGGGTTGAGATGAGATGCTTTCAACGCCGGATAGAGGCCCGATACCAGGGAAAGGGCGATCGCGATCGCCATCCCGAGCACGAGGAGCCCGGGCGTGATCAGGGTAATCTCGGCGTCTGCGAACGTGGAGAACGTATCGCCGAGCTGGGCGACGATGAACGGCTTGCCGAAGGTGTTGATCGCGCCCGAGAACGCGACGCCCAGGAGATCGCCGATCACACCCCCGATCAACCCGATGTAGAGGCACTCGGCAAGGACGAGGTAGACGACGTCGGCAGGGGAGGCCCCGATGGCCATGGTGATCCCGATCTCCCGCGTCCGCTCGAAGACCGACGTAACCATTGTGTTGACGATCATCAGCGCCCCCACGATCAGGGCGACCCCGGCAAAGAACGCCAGGATGAGGACGACAACGTCCATCAATCGGTTCACCGACTCGATCTGCTGGAACGCGCCCCGTGCGGTGAGGCCGAGCCCCTTGATGCCGTCCACCACACCAAAGACCGCGTCGGGGTGATCGACCCTGATCAGGACGCCGTCGAACGCCGCTTCGCCGCCGCGCAACTCCTGCGCGACCCCGCGGTCGATCAGCATCACCTGGTCGAACGCGTCGTCCCGCTCCTGGAGTACGCCGACAAGGGTGAAACCCACCTCTTCGTCGACCGGCATGCCGTCCTCGTCGTAGCGCCGGATCAGGATCGGGACAGTATCGCCGAGCCGGACACCCTCGTAGCGCTGGAGCGTCTCGGCGACGTCGTGCCCGAGCACCGCCTGCCGGGAGCCGGGAGCGAGAAGCCCGCCTCGGAGGAATTTCGGCTGGAGCACGCCCTCGATACCGGCAGGATCGATGCCCACGACCTCGAGGTAGGTCTGCCGTTTCGTGGCGTAGGCCTCCCTGACCACCGCCGAAGACGCCTCCACGTGAGGGATGGCGCCGAGTTCGCCGATCTTTGCCGGCGTGATGAACTGGATCGCGCCTCCACGGATATCTGCGGTCGCCTCGATGAGCGTGAGGTCGGACTGCTCCTTGATCGCCTCCACCGCCTGGTAGCGGATGCCTTCGCCCAGGGAGACGGTCCCGACGACCGCCGCAACCCCGATAGCGATGCCGAGGGCGGTGAGGAAGACGCGCATCCGTTTCCGCGCGACCTGGTGGGCCGCGGCCATCAGATAATCGATCAGCCTTCCGACGATCACGGGACCACCCTCCCGTCAAGGAGTTCGATGGTACGGTCCGTCCGCTTCCCGAGTTCGCGCTCATGGGTGACGATCAGAAACGTCGTCTCCCGTTCCCGGTTTACCCGCCGCATCAGGTCAAAGATCTCGTCGCGTGTCCTTGAGTCGAGGTTCCCCGTCGGTTCGTCGGCCAGGACGATGAGGGGGTCTCCGACGAGGGCGCGGGCGATCGCCACCCGCTGCTGCTCGCCGCCGCTCATCTCTCTCGGGTAGTGGTGCGCCCGGTCCGCGAGACCGACGGTCGCAAGGAGATCGGCGGCCCGCTCTCTCCTCGCGGCCTTCTCGTGATAATTGAAGAGGAGGGGGTACTCCACGTTCTCCTGCGCCGTCAGCGCCGGGATGAGGTTGAAACTCTGGAAGATAAACCCGATGGACTCTCTCCTGAGCGCGATCAGCGCCTTTCGGTCGCCGAAGTCGACGCTTTTACCGCCGATGCGGACCTCCCCCGACGTCGGGGCGTCGAGGCCGCCGAGGATGTTCAGGAGCGTGCTCTTGCCGCTGCCGCTCCTCCCGAGGAGCGCGATGAACTCTCCCTTCCAGACGGCCAGGTTCACGTCCGCCAGAGCGGTCACCCGGTCGTTGTACACCTTGCTCAGGTCTCTCGTCTCGATGATAGGCTCCATACTTTTACTCCCTCCGCTCGGCCCAGAGAACGGCGTTCGTCAGCACCAGGTAGTCTTTCTCGTCCTGGACCTGTGCAAAATTCCTCTCGGACCGCAGGTAGGGCAGTACGTCCCGTCTGTCGATCCCGACCTGCACCGTCTCGTCGGAGTCAAAGACGTTCGTCCACTCCTTCCCGCTCGATCCCGGGAAGAGCGCCGAGAGAATCGTTTCAAAGAACGAGGGCATGCTGCTCGTCCCTTCGCGGTTGAAGAAGAGCCGGTTGATCACGGGGATCTTCTCCCGCGTGTAGCCCCCCGACGGGGCGACGAGGAAGAGTTCGGCCGATTTAAGGCCGGACCGGTCGATCGTCCCGGGAAAATCGATCCGGCTCGACGCCATGGCGGGGGTGACCCCGTAGCTGTTGTAGATGAGGTCGGCCCCCTCGCTCACCCACGCGATCGCCTCCGGCGACCCGGGGCTCTCGTAGACGGCGAGCAGGCCGATCCCCTGGACGACGAAGGTCCGATTGTCGGTGGCGTTGTTCTTGAGGACGACCGCAAAGGAGTTCTTTCCGGGGTTGAGGTCGGTAGTCGTAAAGATGTCCATCCCGGAGAAGAAATCGTTCTGGCTGACGAACCCCTTGGAGTCCGTGTAGCGGCCGGCTTCCGCAAGCTGCTCGCCCGTATCCGTGCGGGTGAGTGAGAGCACCGGGTAGATCGCGTTCTGGTCGAGCTTGCTCCAGGCCCAGTAGACGTACATACGCTGGTAGCGGATGGTTGCATCCTCTGGGAGGTCGAGGTCGAACGAGACCGCATACCGGTCCCCGGGGTTGAGCGCGCCGCTGTAGGTGCTGTTCCCAACCGTATAGACGTACCCCCCCCGGAACTCGTCGTGAAACACGGTCGAGAGCGGTTTATCCCCGGCATAGGTGGCTGCCGCGGGCACTGCCAGAAGAAGTCCGAGGACGATGATCAGCCCGGCAGCAACAGTCCTACGGGAAGACATACTCGCCCTCCGCTATGTTGTTTGCCCGGTTTGAGTCTTTGATCGCGCCCTTCTCGTCCGCGACCACCCTGAGCCGGTGCTTCCCGGGCGTCGTGTAGAGCGGGACGTCGATCGTGACCGTTGCCCCGGCGCCGATCCCGTCGATCTGCTTGACCGCCGCTTTCTCGCCGTCCAGGTAGATGGTAAGGTCGAAGGCGCCGACGTCGCTCCCGCCGCCGTTCTTGATCGTGACCGGGACCGTGTAGTCGGAAAACCCTGCGGCGGCCGCCGGCGGCGCCACCAGCGGGCATGCAGCGACGATGACCACTCCTGCGATCAGGACAACCGCCGTCTTCCCGCCGGGCGGGCGCATCACAAGGAGCGCGGCAAGAGCGAGCCCCGCAAACAGGGCAAAGAGCGGGGCGGGCGCCTGTTGCGTCGGGGCGGCCTGGGCCGCGGCCTCAAGCCCGCTGCCCCGGACCGGCGTCCCGACGGCGACGGAGAGGTCGGGGACCGTGCCGACCGTCAACTCCATCGAAGCTTCGTTGTCCGCCGGATCGGAGTCGCCGCCGGTATCGACCCGAACCGTGACGGTATGCCGGCCTTCGTCGAGAGTGACGCCGGTCTCGACCTGCTGGACGCCGGACCTCGCCGGTTCGACCTCAACCGTCTTGACGACGCTCCCGTCGACCGAGAAGACCACCCCGATCTTCCCGTCGGGCCGTGTGCCGTAGTTCCTCACCGTCGCCCGGATCGTCGCCTCCTCGCCTGCATAGGCCCCCGTCGCTGCGAGAGTATCGACGGCGAAGTCCGGCGACGGCGAGGCGCCGGGCCGCCGCACCGAAAGGATCGCGGAGACCGGGTGAATATAGTCCTCGCCCTCGGGCTTCGACCCGGTGGTGCTGATCTCACCGTCGCCGTCGAGGTCTCTTCCCCGCTCGAAGACAACGTGGTTAGTATCTTTCAGGAGGCGGCCGAGATCGAACGTCTCGACGTCGACGTAGCGGGCCTCGACCCCGGCACCGCCGGTCGCGTCGCCGATGCACTCGTTCCCGATGTCCCGCGCACCTTCGGGATAGAGCGAGAGGTCGGTCACCGGGACGCCCAGGTCTTCGCCGTTGAAGAGAACATAATCCGGCTGCCCCTTTGTCGAGGCAAGGAGGACCACGGTCAGGTCGGCGGCTGCCGCTTCTGCCGCACCTGCCTTCTCAAAGACGATCTCGCACGTATCGTGGCGTGTGGGGTTCGTGCCGGACCATCCTTCGCCGTGGAGGTTCTCGTTCCCCTCGGCAATCCAGTACCTGGTAAGCGGTTTGCTGGAATCCTCCACGACGGCCACGACGAAGATGCCGTAGGAGCGTCCATCGATCCTGCTCTCGGGCTGTCCCCTGCTGGTCGTCAGTTTGATGGTGTTCTTGCCGCCCCGGAGCTGGTCGGTGCAGTCGTGCGCGACCCAGTAGACGCCGTATCCCGATACAAAGGTCTCGGGGTGCCGATCGTCCCTCCCGAAGAGGTCCCGGCGGACCGGGACGCCGTTGTTGACGCTGAGTTCCTCCCACCCGGTGTAGCGCTCGGTGCCGCCCCAGACGCCCGTGTAGACCCGCGCCCAGACCGGCTTTGACGGGAGAGTGAAGGTGCACTCGAGGGGAGGGGCGGCGAGCCCGTAGGTCCCGAAGGTGAGCACCTCCCCCCGTATCTCGCCCTGGGCCGCCGTGCGGAGCGGGATGCCCTCGAAGTCGTAGATCGCCGAGACCGGCGCCGTAACGAAGACGAGGGCGAGAAATGCACACAAACATATGTAGATATTTCTGAATATATTCATACTATTTATCAGAAGATAGCATCAGATATTAATTTTTTTTGTTTTTTTGTGAATTTTGGGGTGCCACCCACTGCCAAATGGTGTGGGGCCGGATTCCTGCAGGCCCCGGTCTGCCGGTACATTGCTTTGGCCCCGTTACTGCCTCCGAGCCTCTCTCATATCCGGTGAGTTCCTGCTAATCTGGGGTATTTCCGGTGGAACTTCGGGTAATCTCGGGCCGACAAAGGACCCTGTCGACGCTCCGTGAGATCCTCCCGGATATTAATCTCTTCCGTCTGGTTATTAACACCTCATCTGTTTAATTTCAAAATGACTCCGAATAAGTAATACAAATAATAATATATTTAATATTTAACGATAAAACTCCCTGCAATGACACCGAAGAGAGCAGTACTCCTGTGCGTCCTGATCTTTGTGCTCGCGGCTCCCGTTGCAGCCGGCAGTGTCGCAAGGATCGTCGCTCCGCTGCCGGACGGCTCGATGGGCGACTTTGAGGTGACGCTCACGGTGACGGATATCCCGGTCGGGGGCATCGTCGAGACCATCCCCGACGGCTGCGCGTGGGCGGGGACGGACCACCCGGACGACCGGACGAGGGTCTCCGGGCAGAACGTCGCGTTCGCCGTTATCGGCGAAGAGACGATCCGCTACCGGGTGCAGGGCCCGACGGAGGCCGGTGAGGAGATCGCCGGCACGTGGGAGGACCTGCAGACCGGTGAGTCGGGCGTCGTGGGGTCGGACGAACCCGGAACCTCGGGAGAGGCCGCGCAGACGGCAGCCCCGGCGACACCCGGCTTTGAGTGGGCGGCCGCGCTCGCGGCGCTTGCCGTGCTGTGCGCCCAGAGGTGCGGACGATGACCCGTAAACTTCTCCTGATCGTCGTTTGCATCTTCTTCCTGGCCGGAACGGCGGCGGCGGAGACGGTCCCGTGCGACCGCGACGGCGACGGCACCCTGACGGCATCCGAACTCGCGACCGCAATCCTCGACTCGCTGGACGCCCGGTTCATGGGCGGAACCGTTGAGGCCCCGTCGTCCGCCGACCTCCGGGACGCCGCATTCATCTATGAGCACTGGGACGGCCGGGCGCTCACGATAACCGACACATCAGGGCGAACGACGACGCTTTCCCGCCCGCTCCGGAGGATTGCGGTCTTCAACAGCGATGCCCTCGAGATGATGCGGTCGCTTGGGCTCGAGCCCGACCGGGTTGTGGGCGTGAGCAAGTATGTCCTCGAGGACCCGGTCTTCTACCCCGAGTACCAGGGGAAGGCAAACCTCGGATCGATCTGGTCGCCTGACTACGAGCAGGCGGCCGGCATCCGCCCCGACGCGGTCTTCCTCTACGCAACCCTCTCCGAGAGTTCGTGCACCGAGATCGAAGAGACCCTCGGGTCCATCGATCCCGGCATCCGTTTCTTCCGGTTCGACAGTTACCGGCCGGCGGTATACGCCGACGAGGTGCGGACGCTCGGGCTCCTTCTCGGGAAAGAAAAGGAGGCGGAGCGGTTCCTTGCGTTCCATGGGAACGTTACGAATACGGTGGCAGAAGTGGTCAACGCAATCCCGGTCGACGACCGGGTTCCTGTCTACCTGGAGAGCTGGAACGACTACAAGAGCGCCGGGAAGGGCTCGGGCTACGACGAGAAAATCGAACTTGCCGGCGGCAGGAACATCTTCGGCGACAATCCGGTCGAGTACCCGGTGGTCGACCCCGAGGCGGTCATCAGCAGGAACCCCGACGTCATCATCAAGATCGTCGGCGCCGGGGAGACGGCGTTCGGCGGCTACGGCGACGATGACCGGTCATCCTTCGAGCCGGTCCTCCGCTCGATCGGGGACCGCCCCGTCTGGAACCAGATCAAAGCGGTCAGGAACGGCAGGGTGCATATCATCCACACCGACGTCATCGGGGGGCCTGAGTACTTCATCGGCACCGCCTACCTCGCGAAATGGTTCTACCCCGACCTCTTCGGCGACCTGGACCCCAGGGCCGTCCACCAGCAGTACCTAAAGGAGTTCCAGCAGCTCGACTACGACCTTGATGAACACGGAACATTCGTATACCCGGCATGATGACCGATACCGGCAGACAGGAGTACGCGCGGCTCACCGAGAAGCGGGCGCTCTTCATCACGGGCCTCATCGTGATACTCGCAAGCCTCATCGGGGTTGCCGTGACCCTCGGCTCGGCCGACCTCTCGGTCGCCGACTCCTACCTCGCGGTCCTTGCCGGGCTCTTCCCCGGCGCGATCGACCTGCCTGACCGGATGGTCGAGTCAAACGCCGTCGGCATCATATGGGGCTGGCGGTTGCACCGGGTGCTCTTCGCGGTCGTGGCAGGGTTCGGGCTTGCGATCGCAGGGTCGGTCATGCAGGGCGTCCTCAGAAACCCGCTTGCAAGCCCCTTCACGCTCGGGATCGCCTCCGCCGCCTCGTGCGGCGCATCGGTTGCCATCATCCTCGGTGCCGGCGTCCTCTCCGGCAGCCTCCTCGTCATCGGGAACGCCTTCCTCTTTGCCATGCTCGCCGCGGCCGCAATCTACGGCATGGCCCGCCTGCGGGGCATGGGGAGCGAGACGATGATCCTCGCCGGCATCGCGCTCATGTACCTCTTCTCGGCGGTGACCTCGCTCCTCCAGTACCTCGGGACGGCAGCCAAGGTGCAGGAGGTCGTCTTCTGGATGTTTGGATCCCTGGACAAATCCTCGTGGCCGAAACTCGGGATCGTGACCGTCGTCGTCGCCGCCATCGTCCCGGTCCTCCTCTGGCGCGCATGGGACCTCAACGCCCTCGCCGAGGGCGACGAGACAGCAGCCAGCCTCGGCGTCCCGGTGGAGCGGTCCATGGCCGGGTTCATGCTCGCCGCATCGCTCGTGACGGCCGTGATCATCTGCTTCACCGGCACCATCGGGTTCATCGGCCTCGTGGCGCCCCACATCACCAGGATGGTGATCGGGACCGACCACCGCACCCTCCTCCCCGCGTCAGGGCTCGTGGGGGCCGTCCTCCTCCTCGGCGCCGACTGCCTCGCCCGCACCCTGATCCCGGGAGCCATTATCCCGGTCGGGATCATGACCGCGTTCCTCGGCATCCCGTTCTTCCTCTACCTCTTCATGCGCAGGAGGGATGCCTGATGCCGCTGCTCTGCGTAAGAGGGGTCTCGTTTGCCTACCACGACCGCCGGGTGCTCGAAGGTGTCTCGTTCACCCTCGATGCCGGTGAGGTCCTCGGGCTCGTCGGGCCGAACGGTTCCGGGAAGACGACGCTGATCCGGTGCCTGGACCGGATCCTCGATCCCGAGGGGGACATCCGCCTTGACGGGCGCAGTATGCGCTCGATGAGCCGGCCGGAGATCGCGCGGATGGTCGCCTACGTCCCGCAGAACGGCGGTATCTCCAGTTCAGCGACGGTCTTTGAGACCGTCCTGATGGGCAGGCGGCCGCACCTGCGCTGGAGCGTCTCCGAAGAAGACAAACAGAAGGTCTCGGAAGCGCTCGCCCTCCTCGGCATCGGTGAGTTTGCATCCCGCAGAACCGACCGGCTCTCGGGCGGGGAGCGGCAGCGGGTGCTCATCGCACGAGCGATCGCGCAGGACGCCAGAGTCCTCCTCCTCGACGAACCGACGAGCGCGCTTGATATGCGCAACCGGATCGAGGTGATGTCCCTCCTCGCCCGGCTCGCAGAAGAACGCGGGCTTGCGGTAGTGGCGGCGATCCATGACCTGAACCTTGCCGCCCGCTACTGCCACCAACTCCTGATCTTGAAGGACGGGCGGGTGCTCGGACGGGGAACGCCGCCTTCCCTCCTGACCCGGGGAATGGTGCGTGCGGCCTACGGTATCGAGGCAGTCGTAAAAGACGAGATGGGGGTGCCCTACGTGGTCCCCCTCCGGCCTTCTGATAATCTGGTGGAGATAGTATGAAGATAACCATAGTTGCCTGGGGCAGCGAACTGCTGCAGTTTTCCGGTGCGGCGCGGGAGGCCGGGATCGACCTCTCCGCGTGGCAGGTACATGAACTGAGAGACGATCCCGAGAAGCGAAGGCAGTGCATCGAGTCGTGCAACGGGGCGGATGTCGTCCTGATCCACCCGTCACACGACCCGGTCTGGGACGAGATCCTGGGCGGTCTCCGGGAAGGTGTTCCGGTTATACCGTTCGGCTACACCGATGCCTGGTGGTCGGCCTCGACCGTCCCGCTCGCGGTCGTCTCTGCCGTGAGCGCCTACTTCCTCTACGGCGGGCCTGAGAACATCAGGAACCTGATCCGCTACGTCCAGGCCGAAGTGGCCGGGATGGACGTCGCCTACGACCCCCCGCAGGAGACCCGCTGGGAGGGGATCTACCACCCGGACGCGGGTCGCGTCTTCGACGACACCGACGCCTACCTCGCCTGGTACCCCTCCCGGCACCCCATCCGCGTCGGGCTCCTCTTCTCCCGGACACACTGGGTGAACGGTGACCTTGCCGTCGAGGACGCCCTGATCCGGGAACTCGAGAAGTATTATGATGTCCTCCCGGTCTTCTGCTTCGGGGTCCCGGATAAGGAGATCGGGGCACGGTCCGACCGGGAGGTGATAGAGACCTTCTTTACAGCTCCGATCTCCGGGCTCATCGACGCGCGAACGTTCACGCCGCCCCGTGACACCGATGCCTTCACCGAGACACTCGTGAAACTCGGCGTGCCGGTCTTCCACCCCCTGATCCTCTACCACCGGACTGAAGCGGAGTGGATGAGCGATACAGACGGGATGCGCGGGAGCGACGTCTCCTGGTACGTTGCGATGCCCGAGTTCCTGGGCGGGATCGAGATGGTGCCGATCGGTGCCGCGGAGAGCCGCGACCGGGCGGGCACCGAGGGCGAGCGGCACATTCCCATAGACCGGCGGGTGGAGAAGTTCGTGGCCCGGGTCAGGAGGTGGATCGACCTTGCACAAAAACCGGCCGAAGAGAGGCGGGTGGCCTTCATCCTCCACAACAAACCCTGTTCATCGGTCGAGGCGACGGTCGGGGCCGGGGCGCACCTCGATACGCTGGAGAGCGTCGCCAGAATCCTTGAGGCGATGCACGACCAGGGGTATGCGGTTGAGTGCCCGGGGAGCGGGAGAGCCCTGATCGAGACCATCATGAACAAAAAAGCGATCAGCGACTTCCGCTGGACGTCGGTCGAGGAGATCGTCCGGAGGGGAGGCGCCCTTGCCCTGGTGAAGCCCGAAGAGTACGGCGCCTGGTTTGAGACCCTGCCTCCCGGTGTCCGGACCAGCATCTGCAAGGCGTGGGGGCGGCCGCCGGGTGAAGAGGTGGATGGGGTCCCGCCGGCGATGGTCTACGAGGGGAAGATCGTCGTCACCGGGGTGCGCTTTGGAAACGCCATCGTCTGCGTCCAGCCGAAACGCGGGTGCGCCGGCCCGCGGTGCGACGGAGAGGTCTGTCGGATCCTCCACGACCCGGGCGTTCCGCCGACCCACCAATACCTCGCGACATACCGCTACATCGAGGAGACGTTCGGTGCGGACGTGGTTATCCATGTCGGCACGCACGGGAACTTCGAGTTCCTCCCCGGGAAGTCAGTTGCCCTCTCTGATACCTGTTTCCCTGACATCGCCATCGGGACCGTCCCCCATCTCTACATCTACAACGCCGACAACCCGCCGGAGGGGACGATCGCCAAGCGGCGGAGTTACGCGACCCTGGTCGACCATATGCAGACGGTGATGACCTCAAGCGACCTCTACGCCGGACTGAAGGAACTCGAAGAGCAGATCGCGGACTACAACCGGGCAAAGGACGTCGACCGGGCACGGGCGCACGCGCTCGAGCATACCATCGCCGACCTCCTCGTGCAGACCGGGATCGCCGACGAGATGGGGTTTCGCGCCATGCACGAAGACGGGACGCCGTTCGAGGAGGTGGTCGCCGCCGCCCATACCGCCGTAACCAGGATCGCCGATACCCGGATACCCGACGGGATGCATATCTTCGGCGAGGTGCCGGAGGGCGAGCGCCGGGCAGAGTTCATCCACGCTATCATGCGCTACGAGGGCGAGGTTCGGGGTGCTGTGCTCAGGATGACGGGGCATGACGCCTCGACTGCGGACGACGCCCTGCTGCAGGACGCCGAAACCGCGGCAAAGAGCCTGATCGCCGCGATCCTGGAGGGGGAGCCTCCTGACCGGGCGGCTGAGCGGGTTCTGGGTGATCGCCTCCGCCGGCTCGACCTGGAGGCACTTCAGAAGATCCAGGATGGCGTCCTCGACCTTGCAGCCAGGATAGACGACTCTGATGAGATCGGGAGCCTGCTTTCTGGTTGTGCGGGGGGCTACATCCCGCCGGGCCCCTCGGGGCTGATCACGCGGGGCAAGCCCGAGGTGCTCCCCACCGGGCGGAACTTCTACTCGCTTGACCCCTTCCGCATCCCCACCCGCGCCGCGTGGCGGATCGGGACGCGGCTTGCCGAGAGTATCATCGAGAAGTACGTCGAGGAGCAGGGACGGATCCCGGAGAACATCGGTATGTACTGGATGGCATCAGATGTGATGTGGGCCGACGGCGAGCAGCTCGCGCAGGTCTTCTCCCTCATCGGGGTCGAACCGGTCTGGATCGACGGCAAGGTCAGGTCCTTCCGCGTTATCCCGCTCGAGGAACTCGGGCGGCCGAGGATCGATGTCACCGTCAGGATGAGCGGGATCCTCAGGGACTGCTTCTACACCTGCATTGAACTCCTGGATGACGCTATCCGTGAGGTCGCCGCGCTGGACGAGCCCCCTGATATGAACTTCATACGGAAGCATGCACTCCAGGGGAGCGGAACGGCCCGGATCTTCGGGAGCAGGCCGGGCACCTACGGCAACGGCGTCAGCCTGGCGGTCTATGCATCGGCGTGGAAGGAGGAGGCGGACCTTGCGGAGGTCTTTCTCAGGTGGAACAGTTACGCCTACGGGAGGGACAACTTCGGTGAGGAGTCCAGGGAGACCTTCTCCGCGCAGCTTGCGACCATCGACCTCACCTTCAACAAGACGGTGACCGACGAGTACGACCTTCTTGGGTGCTGCTGCTACTTCGGGGCGCACGGCGGTCTGACCGGGGCGGCAAGGGCGCTCTCGAACCGGGACGTGCCCGCCTACTACGGCGATACCCGTGACCGGGACCGCGTGGAGGTCAGGACGCTCGCAGAAGAGATACGGCGGGTCGTCAGGGCGCGGCTCCTCAACCCGAAATGGATCGAGGGGATGAAGCGGCACGGCTACAAGGGTGCCGGGGATATATCCAGGCAGGTGGGGACCGTCTACGGGTGGGAGGCGACGACAGAGGAGGTGGATGACCGGATCTTCGACGACATCGCCCGCACGTTCGTCCTGGACGCAGAGATGCGACGGTTCTTCGAGGACGAGAATCCCTGGGCGCTTGAGGAGATCGGGAGGCGGTTGCTTGAGGCGCACGGTCGCGGCCTCTGGGATGCCGACCCTGATGTCCTCGATGGATTGCAGGCGGCCTACCTGGAGATGGAGGGCTGGATCGAGGACCGGATGGGCGATACTGGCGGCGACGTCCAGGGTGGTGCGGTTCGCGTGGTGACCCTGCAGGACCTGGAAGCACTGCGGGAGAGGGAGTGAGGGATATGGGAAAGAGATCGTCATTCTATAGGTTCGCGGGGCTCTGCCGGCAGAGCAATGGAAAGGGGCATATGCTGCGGCGCGGTACAGATCATCGTATAATTATGACTCTCCGGACCATCGCCCTCCTTATGATCGCCGCCCTTGTTGCCTCGTGCTGCGGGTGTATCACGCTTGAAAAAGACGATGACGCCGGCACCGTTCCTGATGTCACCGAACCACCGTGGTCCGGCTCACCGGCACCCTCCTGGGAGGATGAGGAGGACTCCCCGGGGCCTGGACCGGCCCACACCCCTTCCACGTCCCCGAACGGGAACGTGGTGGTCCCGGTCGATCCGGTGCCGGTCCAGTCCGGCGAACCGCTCCCGGAGGTAAACCCCTGTGGCGTCCCGACCATACCCCTCTCCCGGATCGATGCCAGAAAGACAATTGTTGAGAAGACAACGGTCTTTGAGGGAGAGTACTCTCTCGTCTACTCTGCCAGGGGACTGCAGGTGGATGTCGTCGACGTGCCGTTCATCATCACCTTCTCCGTGACACCGAAGCATTCCGAACCAGGCGCGTACTCCCGGCTCGTCGTCACCGTTCGCGACCCGGAGACCCTCCGGCTCATTGCCGACGAGGGCTACAACTCGATATACGGGAGCGAACGGACGAAGTCGATCAAACTCTACCAGCCCGGGCGCTACATCGTGACCCTGGACGGGCATTTCGTCGACGTGAAGGTGAAGATGCAGACTGAGCGGGCCAGTGCGCCATGAAAGGGCATGCGAGGCCTCCCTCTTCCCGGATCCCGGCAGTCTGTCAGGCAGCAGAAACCCACTGATACCGGGACTCTTCCTGCCTGACGGCTGGAACAGCAGGGGTTTTATTACCACAATTATAAAAAATATTACTTAATGCTATCAATAGAAAAATATATAGTATCATCGATCCTATCCCTGCCCGGCGGGCGGGGGCGTGGTCACCGGCGCCCAGGCCCGGGCCCCAGAATGGCCATGGCCACCTCACCGGGCTTCCGGAGTCCATCGCCACCACCTGCCGAACCACCCTGCCGGTGGCGGGGTGAACGGTGATTGACATGAAGAGAAGCATCGCCTACGATGAAGGCAGGATCGTGCTGGACACCGACCGTGACATCTGCATATACTACGCGCCGCGGGGCAGGCCCGGCGGGGCATATGCACGTGGCAAGGACCTCTACCTGCACGAAGAGGACGGGGTGCCCGATGTCTACTATATCCACACCTGGTCAATGGAGCCCGGCGAGGATGAACAGCTCCAGGCAGTCTCTGTCGTCTCTGCCGAGGAGTTCCTGGAGATACGGGGGCTCATGCTCGCCGCATACCCGGAGAAGACAGGGAGTCTGGCGTTACGGTCGTACGGCTACGGCACCGCTGAGGAGTTTTAACCCCCGGTCCCGGGCGGGGGCGGGGCCGCCCTCGTCCGGGTAAAATCCACTACCAAAAAGAAATTATTTAACACCCATTATGCCCTATTTTATAGTATGTCATACCAGGCACGGAGGAACGTCCTCCCGTTCACCGCCATCGTCGGCCAGGAGACGATGAAACGCGCACTCATCCTCAATGCCATCAACCCGGGGATTGGCGGCGTACTCATCCGCGGCGAGAAAGGGACGGCCAAATCCACCGCGGTCAGGGCGCTTGCCGACGTGCTCCCCCGGATCGATGTCGTCCGCGGCTGCCCCTATAGTTGCAATCCCACCGGCGATGGCGGCCTGTGTACGGCCTGTGCTGAAAAGAGGGCTCGTGGTGAGAACCTGGAGGTGGAGCGGCGCCGGGTCCGCGTCATCGACCTCCCGCTTGGGGTGACCGAGGACCGGGTGGTTGGCACCGTCGACGTGGAGCGGGCGATCCGTGAAGGAACGATGACCATCGACCCGGGTATCCTCGCGGCGGTCAACCGCGGCATCCTCTACATCGATGAGGTCAATCTGCTGGACGACCACGTGGCCGACGTCCTCCTCGATGCTGCCGCCATGGGCGTCAACGTGGTGGAACGCGAAGGGATATCCTTCTCTCACCCCGCCAGGTTCATCCTGGTCGGCACCATGAATCCCGAGGAGGGGGAACTGCGGCCGCAACTCCTGGACCGGTTCGGGCTGCAGGTGACCGTGGAGGGGAGCGTGGACCCCGCTGAGCGTGTAGCGATCGTCAGGGCCGCCGAGGCGTTCGAGCGCGATCCCGGAGGGTGCCGGGAGGCGTACGCCGCGGCGCAGGAAGAATTGCGTGAGAAGATCGTCGCTGCCCGGGCGTTGCTGCCGTCGGTCACGGCTGATGACGCCCTCCTGAACGCGGTGGCGGAGGCGTGCATCAGGCTCGGGGTCAGGACCCACCGCGCCGATATCGCCGTCGTCCGCACGGCAAAGACGATCGCCGCCCTCGAGAGGCGGACCGTCGTCACCCGCGACGATATCAGGGAGGCAATGGAACTTGCGCTCCCGCACCGGATGCGCCGGAAGCCGTTTGAGGAGCCGAGGATCGACCCTGAAGACCTCGACGAGGCGCTGGAGAACGCAACGAGCGGGCACGACCACCCTCCCCGGGATGACGGGGACGATGCGCCCGGTGACGGGCACCACGGCGGGGATGGTGGAGAGCCCCCTCCCTCCGGCGGGGGCGCCGCACGCGAGACCGTCCTCCCGGTCGGAGACCCAATTGATCCGAGAAAGATGAGCACGCCGGAACGGCGGGATACCCGGGAACGAAAGAGGGTTTCAGGCAGGCGGCTCGAGACCTTCTCGGCCGGGAACAGGGGCAGGTACGTCTCAGCCCGGTATCCGACCGGGACCGGCGACGTCGCGCTCGATGCCACGCTCAGGGCAGCCGCACCGCACCAGGCGGTGCGGGACCACAACGGGATGGCGGTCGCCGTCCGGAGAGAGGACATCCGCGAGCGGGTCAGGGTGGGGAAGGTCTCTGTCGCGTGCGTCTTCGTGGTCGATGCCAGTGGCTCGATGGGAGCCACAAGGCGGATGGAGTCGGCCAAGGGCGCGGTCCTCTCGATGCTGCTGGACTCCTACCGGCACCGCGACCGTGTCGGACTTGTGGCGTTTCGCGGGAGCAGCGCCGAGGTTCTCCTCCCGCTCTGCTCGAGCGTCGACCTCGCGCAGAAACAACTGGAAGACCTCCCCACCGGTGGAAAGACGCCGTTAGGTGCCGGCCTGGTAAAAGGAATGGAGATTCTCCAGCAGGAACGACGGAAGAACGGCGAGGTGATCCCGATGATGGTCGTCATCTCCGACGGCCGGGCAAACGTCCCCATCTCAGGCGACGTGCGTCACGAAGTCCTTGGCATCGCAGAGGAGATCCGGTCGCAGGGCATCAGGACAGTGGTCATCGATACCGAGGAGACCATGGGCTCGTTCCTGGATCTCCGGCTCGGCTACTGCAGGGCAGTCGCGGAGCATGCCGGCGGCGGCTACTACCCGATCGCAGACCTCTCCGCTGGTCTCCTGCGCGATATCACAACGGCCGAGCGGGACGCGATGATACGCCCCGCCTGAACGGCCGCCCGGTGCCCGCTCACGGGCAAAGCGGCCGGAGTTTCTCGATCAGGCGGTCCACCTGCCTGACCGCCGTCCCGATATACGCGTCCGGATCGAGGAGCGCGTCAAGCTCGTCGCGGGTGACGAATCTGGTGACCTCCGGCCGCTGGCTGAGCACCTGGCTGAGGTCCCGGTCGAGAGCGAGGGCCTGCATGCTTGCCGTCCGCATCACCTCGTGCGCCTCCTGCCGGTTCATGCCCCGCTTCGTCAGCTCGATCATCACCGACTCTGCCAGGTTCACGCCCCGGAGCATCATCAGGTTCTTCCTGATGTTTGCTTTGTTAAACTCGAGCCCCTCCACCACATCGGTCATCACGTTCAGGATATGGTCGGTCAGCACCGAGGCTTCGGGGAAGAGCACCCGCTCGGGGGAGG